>CESG01017459.1_pt1 | contig 20683 bp, 19 predicted proteins | sample 531121 | NCBI WGS metagenome assembly CESG01 (sample SAMEA2621287, study PRJEB7988) | marine metagenome | biome: marine biome (ENVO:00000447); feature: mesopelagic zone (ENVO:00000213); material: "saline water (ENVO:00002010), including plankton (ENVO:xxxxxxxx)" | depth 800 m
CTTTTGCGCGCCGATAGGGGGTCCCGATTGAACGCCGATTGACATGCCGACGTCACGGGACTGACACCGGAGCAAATCGACCTCATGTTCAAAGCGGCATTCCGGCAGGCAAAGCCATTCCCGGAGCATGCCGCCATTTGCCTCGCACTGGCAACACGCGGTGATGGGTGGCGCCGCGACCCACCCCTCGCCGCACTGCGCTCGTTCGCCAAGTTTACGTCGTTGCCGGTCCAGCCCGCGTCGCGCTGCGCCTTCGACATCTTTCCTTACGTCATCGAAAACGGCGAGCGTGCTATGCTCTACACCGTAATGGTCGAGCCCATCGAAGGTAGTGCACCCGTTACCTTCTGGGCGCATGCCACCTATGGCAATCTCGGAGCCAATGGCGCGAAGTTTGTCCTACGTCGCGGCCTTCGCGGATGGTATGCTGATTTCACCGGTGAGAGCGCCATTTCTTAATCAAAGGAAACCTCTAGCGCTGCCTTTGAAGCTCTTGGAACAACGACAGAAACGGGGCCGATTGCGGACAATCCAAATTTTGACAAGAGAAAGCGAAAAGCGGACCCTCGTCGAACCACATAATTTCCTTGACTGTTGAATCCGGTGAAGCAGCGTGCTGCTAATGCCTCGAAGCTGATGAGGAGCGGAAATTGCACCACATTTCGAGTGTCCGGATCGAAAATTACCGCTCCATTAGGGACCATAAATTCCCACTGTCAGACTTCACCGCACTCGTTGGCTACAACAACGCCGGAAAGACAAGTGTGCTTCAAGCCGTAAACTGGTTGATTAAGAAGAACAGCCTGCCCGCAAGTGATTTTGGCAACCCTGAAGAACCCATAATCGTAACTGCCACGATTTCAGGAATTGACGAGGGCGTTCTCGACAGTTTGGGACAAACGCATCGTCAGAAAGTTGAGCCAATTGTAGAAGACGAAACCATCGTCATCCGGCGCATGCAAAACGAACCTGGTGCAGCCGCTTCCGCAATCAAGCTAGCCATTCGCCAGATAGACGAAGAAGGAAACGAAACCTGGAGTAATCCTTCGGGTATTGATCAAGCGATTGCTCAGCTCTTTCCCGAACCGATCTTTGTAGGCGCGATGGAAAACGCGACCGAGGATGTTGGAAAGTTTGGCACCGGAACGACCGTTGGCAAACTGATCAAAGAAATCATGGACCAAGTCACCGAAGCGCATTCGGCGGAGGTAGGAAAAGCTCTGGAGGGCCTCTCGTCAAAGCTCTCGGCAGGCGGAGCACAGAAGGATGAGCACTTGGTCGCTCTAGACAAGCGTATTGCAAGTGAACTCGCAAATTTCTTTCCAGGGGTTTCCGCAAGAACTCATATTCCGACGCCAAAGATCGAGGACTTCTTCAGAGGCGCCACTATCAAGATCTACGAAGATGGCTTTGAAAATCCCGATGGGCGCGATGCTGGTTCGTTTGGGCATGGCGCACAGCGCTCGGTGCAGCTAGCCCTTGTGACCTGTTTGTCTCGAATGCGTCGGGAGGGTGGCGACAACGAGGGCCGCACCACACTTTTGCTTATCGACGAGCCGGAACTCTATCTACATCCCCAAGCAATCGAAATCGTCCGTGGCTCATTGGTTCGCCTTGCTGCTGATGGCTACCAAGTCCTTTTCACCACACACTCGCCTTTGATGATCACGCGGCAAGAGGCGAACAAAGCTTTGCTAATTAGGCGGTCTGGAGAAATCGGGACTCACGCCTACCCCCGACTTGAAGAAGCTGTGAACGAAGCCATCGATGACGCTCCACACCAAGCCGAAACACTTTTTGCCTTGTCAAATGCAAGTAGGGTTCTCTTTTCAGAGAAGATCATTCTGGCAGAGGGGAAGACAGAACAGACACTTCTTCCGGAGCTCTATGCCATCCGCAAAGGCTGCACATTGGAAGAGAAAAAGTTGGGGCTCGTTGCTCTCGGAGGAGTTGGTAACGTACGAAATTCGATGTCCGTTCTCCAAGCGATGGGCATCCCGGTGAAAGCGGTGGTAGATCTCGACTATGCGTTCCGAGGAGCTGTCAGCCATGGCCTTATACCGGCTGATCACCCCGCGATAACTAACTGCAAAGCCATATTGCAGGCCAAAGCTGACGCCGGAGAGATAACCATCGGTGCCGATCAGCTGCCCAGCTCTGGAAATGGGGTAAGTGCATCCCACGCTTTTCAAATCTTAGCAGGGGATGGCGCTGCAAGTCCGCACATACGAGAATTGCATGATCAGCTCCTCTCGTTCGGCATTTGGTGCTGGACAGCTGGCGCAATTGAACCTCACCTTGGGCTAGAGGCAAAGACAGCGTCAGCACACCAAGCGTTTTTGCAGAATGCTTACCAAGAGGGGTTCTTAGAAGCTTTGCCGCAATATGCATCTGTGGCTGCGATGCTGGATTGGCTCACTGAAGAAGAGTGACAACTAGCGGTGACTTCTAACTGCGAGCCGAAACCTAAATACGGAGGGAACGGCTTCCTCTCGCGTGAAGATCATGCCAAAACTGGTTCCTCCTTTTCTTATAAAGACTTGTCGCAATGAAACCAGTCAGACTGCTGCATACCTCGGATTGGCATCTCGGACACGAATTGATGGGCCATTCGCGCGAGGCCGAGCACGACGCCTTTCTTGCCTGGCTGCTCGATACGCTGGAGGAACAGGAGGCCGATGCGTTGCTCGTCACAGGCGACATATATGACGTCGCTAACCCGCCCGTTGCCGCCATGCGCCGCCTCTACGGTTTCGTGCGGGAGGCACTGCGGCGTATGCCGGGGCTACAGATCGTCATCATCGGCGGCAATCACGACAGCGCGTTGCGGATTGACCTGCCCGGCGCGCTGCTGGATGAAGGTCGCGTGCAGTTCGTCGGCGCGCTTCCCCGCAAGGAGTGGGAGCCGGATTGCGAGCGAATCTGCATGCCGCTCGAGAACGCCGACGGGCAGATCGCCGCATGGCTCGCCGCCGTGCCCTTCTGCCGCCCCGGCGACCTTGGCCAGGGTGGGCTTGCCGAGCTCTATGACTGCATCGCCAAGGCCGCAGCTGCCAAGGCGGGTGGCCTGCCGCTGGTCCTGTCGGGGCACCTGCATGTCGCGGGCGGCGACGTGTCCGAGATGTCGGAGCGGCGCATCGTCGTCGGTGGCGAGGAAGCACAGGCAGCCAGCCTGTTCGACAGCCGCGCCGCCTATGTCGCGCTGGGCCACCTGCACCGGCCGCAGACGATCACCGGCGATATGCCGATCCGCTATGCCGGGTCCCCTTTCCCGCTTTCCGCGACCGAACGCGAATACCGGCACTCAGTCAGCCTGGTGACGCTCGATCCGCGGGGCGCGCAGATCGAGGAGGTCCCCATCCCCCGCCCCGTCCGCTTCCTGAAAGTGCCAAGCGGCGCACCGAAGCCGCTGAGTGAGGTAGTGGCCGAGTTGGAGAGGCTGGAAATAGAAGAAAACCCAGAGGACCGCGAGCGTCATCCCTTCCTCGAGGTGGGCGTGTTGGTTGACGGGCCGGAGCCGCATCTGCAGTCACGCGTCCTTGCCGCGCTGGAAGGCAAGCCCGTCCGCCTCACCCGCATCGCCCGCGAACGCATGCACGAAGCCCAGACAGGCGCCCTCGCCGCGCGCGAGCAGGAACTGGCCGATCTCAAGCCCGAAAGCGTCTTTGCCGAACTACACCGCGCCGTGCACGGTAGCGAGCCGTCAGAAGCGCTGGACAAGGCCTTCCACGAACTGCTCCTTAAGGCGCATGATGATGCCGGAGAGGATGCCTGATGCGCATTCTTGCCATTCGCGGCAGCAATCTCGCCAGCCTTGCCGGGGACTTCGACGTGGACTTTGCCAACGGTCCGCTCGGCGATGCCGGGATTTTCGCCATCACCGGGCCGACAGGGGCAGGCAAGTCCACCCTGCTCGACGCGATGAGCCTTGCCTTGTTCGACGCCATACCGCGCCTCGAAAGCGCACCTGTCAGCGGTCAGTTGTCGGATGACGGGTTTAGCCCACGCGACCCGCGCGCCATCCTGCGCCACGGCGCGGGAGAGGGCCACGCGGAATTGGACTTCGTTGCCCGCGACGGGCGCTCCTATCGCAGCCGCTGGAGCGTACGCCGCGCCCGCGGAAGGGCCGATGGCAGGGTACAGCAAGCCGGCATTGACCTCGAATGTCTTGACACCGGGGAACGGCTCGGCGGACGCAAGCGGGAAACGCTGGCGGAGATTGAGCGGCTGATCGGCCTCAATGCCGCGCAGTTCGGCCGCGCGGTGGTGCTGGCGCAAGGCGAGTTCGAGGCGTTCATCAAGGCGAGCGGGGACGAGCGCGCCCAGCTCCTCGAAAAGCTGACCGGGGCGACAATCTACACCGTGCTCGGGAGAAACGCGTTCGAGAAGGCGAAGGACATCCGTTCCGGCTATGAAAGTCTAAAACACCAGATCGCCCGGCAGGAAGGGTTGAGCGACGATGAGCGCGCCGCGCTCGAAGCGGCCATTGCCGAAGCCGAAACCGACCGCGAGGCGAAGAAAAAGGCGCACGAGGCACTGCAGGCGGCGAGCCGTTGGACTGAGAGGCTTGCCGAGCTGACCGACAAGACCGCGCAAGGCCGCGAGGCGCGCGATGCGGCGCAGCAGGCGGTGGCGGAAGCCGCCCCGCGCGAGCGGGCCCTGAAGCGGCGCAAACGCGCTCTCGATCATGCCGGACACTGGCGGCAACTGCGGGACAAGCGGGGCGAGACCGAACAGGCTCGGCGAAATCTGGCGGAGCGAGTGGAAGCCGAAGAGAAAGCGCAGAAGGCCGAAACTGCCGCGCAAGCCGCTGAGAAGAAGGCCATTGCCGCTCTCGAGGAGGCGAAGGCGAACCGGCGGCAGGCGGAACCGGAACTGCTCGAGGCGCGCGAGGCAGACCGGGCCATTGCCGAGGCCGAGAAGCGGCGCGAGGAGACTGCCGCGACCCTCGCCGGCTGCCGCGAGGCGCACGACCGGGCGCAGGCGGCGGTCGTCCGGGCAGAGGCCGCCTACAAGGAGGCGCAGGAAAAGCGCGCCGAGCTGGAGCAATGGCGCGAGAGCAATGCCGGGCTTGAGGCACTCGCCCGGGCGGAACCTACGCTGGTAGACGACCTCTCCGCCTTCTCGGCCCGCCAGAAGGACCTGGAGGCGCTGCAAGGCGAGCGCGACGGCGCAGAGGCCGAAGCCGGCAAGGCGCAAGAGGCGCTCGAGGAGACCGGCGAGGCCCTGGCGCGGGTCGAGGAGGATCACGGGGCGGCGAAGGAGGCCCTGCGAAAGACACGCGAAGAAGCACCCGACGCTGCAACGCTCCAGCGCCTGGAGAACGCGCGCGAGGCCCTGCGCGAGGTGCAGACGGGGCACGGCGCGCTGCAGCATGCGCGGGAGCACGAGGCCGAGGCGAACGCGCAGCTCGCCTCCACGCGGCAGCTGACGGACAGGATCAAGGCCGAGCAGGCCGAACGCGAGCGCGAACTGTCCAGGATCGAGGCCGACCTTCCCGCCCTTTTCGCCCGGAAGGAGGAAGCCGAACACGCGCGGACCCGCGCCCTCGCCGCCTCGGACCAAAGCATCGTCGCCCTGCGCGAGGCGCTGGAGGACGGCGAGCCCTGCCCCGTCTGCGGCGCGACCGAGCATCGTCTCGGTGCGGTGAAGGCGATCTTCGGTGAGGCGGTGGAAGAAGCCCGCAACCGCGCCGCCGAAACGAGCGGAGCGCTGGACGAGGCCCGCAATCGGCAGACCGTTCTGAAGACGGAGATCGCAGCCGGCGGCAAAAACCTCGAGGGGGCCGAAAACGATGCGGAGCGGCAGGCGCAGACCCTCGCCGCCCGTGTCTCCGACCGCGAGCTGCGCGAGGCCGACCGCTCTGCGGCCATGGCAAAGGCGGATCTCGATCCGGGCATGGCGGAGGACGATCTCCTTGATCTTCTTGCCGAGCGGCTGCCGCAGATCGACGCCGAGCGGGAGCGGCTGCGCGGCTCGGCGGCCAGGCTGGAGGCGGCCAGGCATGAAGAGGAGAAGAAGCGCGCCGCCTGCGACACCGCGCGCGAAGACCGGGACAGGAAACAGGAAGCGCAGCGCAAGGCTGCGGAGGCTCTGGCCGCTATCGCCCGCAGGCTGGATGGAACGGCCACCGAGCAGGACCACATCGCCGCGACACTCGACCGGACGCTGAAAGACCTAGCCGACTGGCGGGCCCTACCCGATCCCGCGGACTGGGTAAGTCACCGCGCCCGCGAATGGCGCGGCAAGGAGGAGGAATCGCGGGATGTAAATGCCCGCGTTCCGGCCCTGCTGGAGCAATGGACGACGGACAGGGCCGCAGCCTCCACCGCCTCACGCGATTTCGAAAACGCTCGAACACTTTCCAGCGCAGCGCAAGCCACAATGGACGAGAAGCTGTCGGCTCGCCAGGCGTTGCTAGGCGGGCGGCCAGTGGCCGAACTGGAGATCGAACTGTCCAAAGCTTTCGATAAGGCGGAAGCCGCTCAAGCGGCGGCCCGGGACAGGCTCGGCACCGCGAGAACCGAAGCCGCCAGCGCCCGCTCGCACCGCGAGGGAGCAGAGGAGACACTAAGCCGGCTCGGCGGCGATCTGGCGCGCTTGCAGGAGGCATTCGACAAGGCTCTCTCCGCCACGGATCTTTCGCCGGAAGAAGTCGCCGAAGCGGCAGGGACCGGATCGCAAACGCTGGAGAAGGAAGAAGATGAACTGCGCGGCCTGCAAACGGCGCTCGCCGAAGCGATGGCCGCGCTCGAGCAGCGCGAGGCCGATCTCGTCGCCCACGAGCAGAGCGAGCGCCCCGAAACCGATCCGGACACCTTGGCCGCCCGGCTGGAGGAGGCGAAGGCGGCGCTAGAAACGGCGGAGGCCACGCTGAAGGAACAGGAATTCCGCCTCCGAAAGGATGACGACGTGCGCCAGCAGACCGCTGAGCTGCGCGCCGAACTGGCAGAGGCGCAGGAAAAGGGCCGCGTATGGGAGGAACTCGCCGAACTGATCGGTGACGCGCAGGGCAAGACTTTGCGTAATTTCGCGCAGAGCCTGACGCTCGACCGCCTGCTGGAGTTCGCCAATGACCGGCTCGCCGACCTTAAACCGCGCTATGCCCTACAGCGCGTCTCGGGCGGGGAGATGCTGATTGAGGTGATCGACAACGACATGGCTGGGCAGGTGCGCGGGCTGCAGAACTTGTCCGGCGGCGAGCGCTTCCTTGTCAGCCTTGCGCTCGCATTAGGACTTGCAGAGATGTCCACCGGACGCGGAGTGAGAATAGAGAGCCTTTTCATTGATGAAGGATTCGGAGCCTTGGATTCAGCAAGCCTTGGCCAGGCCGTCGCTGTCTTGGAGCACCTCCACTCTCAGGGTCGGCGTGTTGGAGTGATAAGTCACGTGGAGGAATTGAAAGAACGGATACCTGTGAAGGTCGAGGTCAACCCAATCTCAGGCGGTCGCAGCGACATCTCAATCACGATCGATTGAAGCTAGAGGAAAGTGACCGCTAATCGCGGCGAGGGAAACGCCCTCCAGACTTCAATATGAACGGATTGCCAACACGAGAACCTGTGCCCGGGTATGTCCGCTTTTTGGGAAATTTGCGGATTGAGCTGAATGTCGGAAATTAGGGCGCAATGCTGTCACTTCAGTAGAGACATGAGCGGAAATCTAACGCGACAAACCGTGTCATCGATCCGAACGATGGCATATACCGACTAAGCTAGCGCATTTCACTGGCAGCTTGTCTCCCACTCACGACACTCGAGATCCAATCCAGATCACCCTTCCTACGACATTGATCGCCTTTCGCTGCACACCGTTCCAGCTTGGATAGGCGGGATGATCGGTTAGGACAGAGATGCGATTTTTGGTCGGGTCCAGTGCGATCCGCCTTACAAACGTCTCTGATGATCCCCGGACAGCGTAGAGCCCGTCGTGCAGGGCATCCTGAGAGCGCAACCTTTGGATTATGACTTCGTCGCCATTCTGCAGGGTCGGCTGCATGGCCTCACCGATAATGGGTAGGATCGCCAAGCCTGCAGACCTGTTGCATAGGCGACTTAGCCAGGCTTCATCGACGATACGGGATCGCTCCTGTGGGTTTTCCCGGTCCTTTGCCTCGATAACCGGCACGGTGATGACCGAACGTCGGCAAGTTGAAGAAATCTCTTTTCCGCCGAGCAGTTTGGCAGGAACATCAAAATGCAGAGCCAGCTGAGCAATGTCGCTTTGATCAAGACGCGCTGGCGTGCCCCGCTTGACGTATTGCTGTATATAGGCGGAGTTTCGGCCAAGCAGCCGCGAAACCGCAGCGTAGGTCTCTTCCCGCTCGCGGATCAAATCATCGAGCGCTTGCCTTGGCGTCATCCTATCCACTCCTAGTATTTCCTACCCCACTATCACGCCCGAGCGGATAATTCCTACTCGGCGAGTTGTGCGAGCCAACTTAGGTTGGGCTTTCTGTACAGGTTTCGAAGGAGGCGCTGGTTGGCTTATCAGCACTACTGGGTAGGGCTCGATGCGGGGCATCTAGAAACAGCCGTTTGCCTCATCGACGCAGAGGGCAGGATCTTCTTCGAAGCGATATGCGAAACGAAATCCGGGCCCATCAGAGATATTCTGCGGAGGTTTGGCGTCGAGGCAGCGCAGTGCCTCACGATCGAGGCCGGCAATGGCACCCAGATGGTTCGAGAACTGCGTTCATACGGATTTCCTGTTCAGGTGGTCGATGTACGCAAATCGAGCAAGTTCCTGGCAATCAGGCGACAGAAAACAGATGTCCACGATGCTCGAGGGCTCGCAGAGCTCGGGCGGCTCGCTCGATCGATGGGGTCACAGGTTTTCGTGAAGCCAATGGAACATCAGAATCTCCGAACCCTGATCAATGTTCGGAGAACAATGCTGAAGAACCGCGCCAGGACAGATGCGCTCATCCAATCGATTTTCAGGCTATACGGCGGGAACGTGAAACTCCTGAACGGAAGGGGTGCGCTCGCCGCTGAGGTGAACGACCAGGTGCGAAAAATGCGCCAACACGGGCTTGAAATCGGGGTCAATCTGCAGCCGCTCGTCGAGATTGCCGAGGCTTTGAGAGAGCAGATCTCTGCACTTGACCGGCAGATGCGCGACATCGCATCGAACAATCCTACATGCCGCAACTTCCAAACGATCCCCGGCATCGGCCCCGTGGTCGCGCTTTCGTTCTACAGTGCTATCGGCGATCCCCATCGATTTGAGCGAAGCCGTGACGTGGGAGCATACTTGGGTCTGACCCCGACCCTATATCAGTCGGGCGCCACTTCACGCCGGGGGCGTGTGAGTCGGCACGGCAACAAGCTGACGCGAATGCATCTTATCACCGCAGCCACCGTTCTACTTTGCAGAATTGAGATCGAAAGCCGACTTCGGACTTGGGGTCTCGAACTGGCCCAGCGGATTGGGTTTTTGAAGGCGCGCGTTGCCGTGGCCAGAAAGCTTGCGGTGATCATGCTCGCAATGTGGAAATCAGGTTCGCCGTTTTACGCAGACGGCGAACCTTCGCTGTTCCTCCAAAGGGAGGAGGCAGGCTTGGACCCCGTTCTGATTTCTGGGACGCAGATCTCGTTGTAGGTAATTGGGCCAAGCCTGTCATGAACAACTCAATCATTTCCGCCCGCAGACGCGACAGTGACCCCAATCGATAATGCGTCAAAGTTGACGCATTAAGCCGAAAAAGAAACTTACGGTGTCAATAATGCTAACTCGCTGACGGCAAAGAACAAAAGATTGGTTGGATCTACAACTTTCCCAATGACGGATCATTCTTACCGCGCGCGCCCATGGGAAATGGGAAGATAAGCGATGTGAAACCTCTGAACAAAGACGTTGGAGGGGCAATCGCGACGCCTATTGCTTATCTGGCCTTGCCCGCGCTTCGCCGGCGAGTTTTTCAAGACGCTCAGAGCACACTTCATGCACCACTCGGCCAAGCTCTTCGACCTGCTGGCCAAGCCATTCGAGCTCTTCCTTTGAGATGCGGTAGTGCTTCGAATAGCGCGCCTTCACGTATGCTTCCTTGAGCTTTTCAAACTGCGCGCGATCCTTCCGGTTGTCACGCGGCCAAACATACGTCAGTCGATAATCGATCCGCTCGGCCTGCGTGCGCAGGAAGCCCAGATTGTGCACGTGGGGGGTGTAGAATGTGCAGACGAGCAGGACCGTATGGTAAAGCCTTTCGCAAGACTGGTGTAGAATGAAAGCTGGCTCTTTTGTCCGCCCTTCAGCCATCAACCCGCGAGCCGTCTTTAGATAGACTAACGAGCTGGGATACCACTCGTCGAAATACTCCTGCGCCATCGCAAGCGCCTGTGTGGGCGTCTTGGGTTTGGGCGTATGCAGTTCGCTATCGTCGAACTGGTACAGCGCAATCCCATCCTGCTTCACATCCATGAAGAAGTAACGACCATGGGCGAGGCCATCATTCACTTCCTGCAGCGTGTGAATGATGAAGTTCACCGGCGTTTTGAGTGTGCCGGTTACGCCGAACTCGCGCATCAGCCGGTCATCGAGCTTGGCCCAGTATTTGACCCTGTCCGTCAACCGCTTGTCGTTGACGATGATGAGCAGATCGTAATCGGACTGATAGCCCTTGGCGGTATGCGGCTCATCAACCCAGGTCCCGCGGGCGTAGCTTCCATAGAGAATGATCTTGAGAATCCGGCCAGCCTTCTTCCATTCATGCCTGGCAAGCGCGAAAGCGTCGTCGAACTCTTCGAAGATCAGTTGCACGACGCGTTCGATCTCGCGCTGTTTTTGCGGAGGGAGATGATCGAGGTCGGTCTTCATGGCACCAAGCCTAGCAATCTGCTCGACCGGTTGCACCTACCAAGTGCCGATGGCCCGTTCATCGCCCGCCATTTTCAATTATCAAACGCCAATCATTCGTAGCTCGTAGTTCCCAACCATGCGTTGAATTACCCGCTATTCTGGCGTCAGCGCTCGAGCTGTTCCTTATCGAGATTAGCGACTTCGGCTATCCATTGTTCAATTTCCGCTTCGACCCAAACCGAACATTTAGGCCCAAGCGAGCGCGATTTGGGAAAGCGGCCCTCGCTCATTCGCTGGTAAATCGCCGAACGGCGCAACCCGACCCGTTCGATGACTTCGGGCAGTCTGAGCAACCGCGCGGGCGGTGGAGCGGGAGCTAACGTATCACTCTCCGGTGAACCATCTTCGGTGTGCTTTGGTTGCTGCTTCATAATCAGTCCTTCGGGTCAATCTCTCGGTCCCCTCCGAGGTGAATGGGATCAGCGCGCCAGCGACATCGAAATGTCGCGGCCCACAAAATCATCGATGTGCTTGGCAAGCATGCGGGCGACGAGCTGCGAAGTGCCGTTCGCCCACCGGGGCCGCAAATCTTCGACGCGTCGCCCGAGCGTGCGTTCGAGCTGGCCTGGCAAAGCCATAAAGAAGTCCTCAAGGAACTCCCCCATTTCGCTGCGCATCCATTCGCAGGCGAGATCCTCCTGACCAGCCAAGGCGAGGATCATGCTGGCGCGGGGAAAGGCGCCGCAGACATCGAGAACGCGCGCGGCTTCATCAAGGCCGATCGGCCGATCGCCGCGCATGACACGAAGCAACGTTTCGCGGTGGATCCCGACTTCTCGAGCGATCTGGTGCTTGGGCTTGTCAGACGACTCGATTGCATGGGCAAGAATGTGCGCGAGGCTGGTGTTGGCTTCGCCTCGGAATGGCGCGGGCTGGTGCATCGACAAAAACTCCAACGATGAGGAACTGAGTCGTAGCCATATCGCGCATGATCCATGTAGGAAAATGAAAAGAACATTGACGGAACATCTCGTTTCTAGGCGAATCATCCCCTAGACCCGAGTCGCTGACAATCACCGCCACGCTTGTCGGGATTCGTCGACGTTGATTACCAGATAAGCCGCTGTTTCTGCGTTTTATCGCCGACGTCGGCCCTTTGATGCGTCCATATTCGTCCGCCACTTCAGCCCCAGAGGCAATCCGACTTTCCTACATCGATTTCCTAGATGCATGTGGAATACACAGCGAACGAAAGAACGCTGGGTTCACCCCTCCAGATGGAGCTCCATATGCAGTCTCTCACCCTCTCCCGGCGTTCCGGCGCCATCAATCAAAACCCCTCGAAGTTCGGGCGGGCCATGACATTCGCGGTACCGCTTGCCGTCGCAGCCCTCGCCGCCAGCGCCGCCTATGCTGGCGCCGACACAACATTCACCCCTGCCCTCACGAAATTCACCGATTTCCTTGAAGGCTCGGGCGGCAAGATCATCACCGTCCTCAGCCTCGCAGGCGGCCTCATCGGCCTCGCCTCGGGCCGGTTCTCGCTCGGACAGGTCGCTGTTCCGGTCGGTGTCGGCATCGGCGTTGGCACGGGTGTTCCGATCGTCACCTCGGTCGTCACCGCGGTCATCTGACGCATCGGACGGGAAGGCGCGTCGCCATGGCAGACCCTTATATCATCCCGCGTCGGCTCGACGATCCGGAGCTCATCGGCTTCTGGACGATCGACGAGTTCGCCGGGATGCTCATCCCCTTCACCTGGGGGATCCTCAGCCAGCATATCTTTATCGGCATCATCGTTGCCTTCGGCGCCTGGTTCGCGCTGCGAAAGGCAAAAGCAGGACGCGCCAGCTCCTGGGTAGCCCATGCCGCCTATTGGTATCTGCCGGCCGGATTGCTGGGCCTGAATTCGACGCCGCCTTCCCACTGCCGCCTGCTTGCCGGTTGAGAGGACATATCCATGTTTGCCGACATTTCACACGAGCGTCAGCAATCGCTGCTGCGCCAGCGCAACTTCTTTGCGCTCACCAGCGCCGGGCTCGGCATTGCGCTTGTCGTCGCGACGAGCCTTGCTGCCACCCGCGACCGCGAAGTCGTGCTCCTTCCAACGCTCCCCAAGCAGCTCACTGTCAGCAGCGCGGGGGTCGAGGCCGACTATCTCGAATTCGTGACCCGCGATGCCGCGCTCGTTCTCCTTAATCGCAGCCCCGAAGGCCTCGACTACTGGATGGACGAGATCCTGAAGCTCGCCGATGCGGCGAGCTACGGACGCCTCAAGGCCGATCTCGTCCGGATTGTCGAAGAGCAACGGGGTTCGGACGTCACCCAGGCCTTCGTCATCCGCTCGATGACCGTCGACCCCAAGGGGCTGACGTCCGATGTGACGGGCACGCTCAAGACCTTTGTCGGCGCCCAGGTCATCGCGAGCGACGAACGCCGTTTCCGCTTCAACTGGACCTACCGGGGCCTGCGTCTCGCGCTGTCAGGCTTCAGCCAGTTGCCCCCCAAAGACCCAACGAAGGAGGCTCAGTGATGGCTTACCGACGCAAGACGCGCGCGTGGAGCCTGGCTCTTTGTGCCAGTACCATCCTCGCATTTTCAGGGAGCGGCGCGCAGGCCGCCGACCAGTTCAAACAGGCTGCAGACGGAGCGAGCATCGAATGCGCCGTGTCGGCCCGCGAGCTGACGCGCTTCGCGCTTATCGACGACCAGTTTGCCAGCGTGTCGAAGATCTCGACCGGCACGCCCTACAACGATTTTGCGGTCACCAACGAACCCCTGCGCGGCGACATCTACGTGTCGGTGCCCGAAACCTATGCGGCCCGCTCGATCAGCTTCTTCGCCACGACCAAGAAGGGCTTCGTCTACAAGGTCTCCTGCCAGGTCGAGCCTGTTCCGGCAGTCCAGGTCTTCATCACCAACCCGGCGATCGCGACCAACAAGGCGGCAGGCTGGGAAAGCGAAACGCCGCTGGAGACGAGCGCAGTACGCCTCATCCAGGCCATGGCCAATGACCGCACGGTCGAAGGTTTTGAAGTCCGGCAATCCTCAGCCCTTCCGGCACGGGTCGGCGATCTCGAGATTCAGCTCATCGCCGATTACCGCGGCAGCGCGCTCGCCGGAAAGGTCATCCGCCTGGCGAACCGTGGCCGCAAGCCGCTGACGCTTGCCGAAGCGGATCTCGCGTCATCCCAGACACTCGCAATCTCGATCGCCCAGCCCACTCTCAAATCGGGAGAAAGCACCGTCGCCTTCATCGTCGGCACGAACGGGGAGATCGGTCAATGAGCGACACAGCCGCCCCCTCGACCCCGGTTCAAGCCGATCCCGCATCGCCTTCACCAGTCACCAGCCTCAACGCCAAGACCGCGCGGCGGCAGAAGTTCCTGCTTGGCTCTATGGGCGCGATCGCACTTGTCGGCGGCAGCTGGTTTATTTTGGGAGGCGACGACGGCGCGAAGAGCGACGATCCCACCGCCGCCCAGACCATCGACACGGCCGGGCTCATCAATCGCGACCTTTCGCAGCGCGAATTCGTTGCGACTTACGGCAACCGTCTCGATGCGGTGACCCGCGAGCAGAAGGCTATGAAGGACGCGAGCCTCCCGCGCGAGGAAATCGAAGCCCAGCTCGCCGCCCTCAAGGCCGAGAACCAGGCCATGCGCGTTGACGGCCAGGCCGCGATCGACGCGATCTCCGCCGAGAACGCGGATCTCAAGACGCGCCTTGCCAGCCAGAGCACCTCGGCTCCCCCGAGCGTGCCGCCGCCGGCCTATGGCCCGCAAGCGGGCGGCTATGACGCGCGCGGCCGGACGGCCCCGTCAACGCTCGGCGGCGCGCCGGTGGGGGCCGGTGAAGCTGCTATGCCCGGGCCAGGCGAAGTCAAGCTGATGAGCTTCACGTCTGACAAAGCCGGGGCAAACGGACCAAGGTTTGCGCGTCCCGAAACCCCGCCGGTCGTGATCGAGGATTCCCCGGATTATCTGCCGCCCAATTCCTATGCCTCGGCGCGCGTCATCGTTGGCGTCGATGCATCGGCCGGTGTCGCGAGCCAGACCGATCCGCTTCCGGTTGTCCTGCGCATCACGGGGCCAGCGCGTTCGGTCATGCAGAACGGCAAGGTACTGACCACCCGCATCCAGGGCTGCATCGTCAATGGCGCGGCGCGCGGCGATCTCTCTTCGGAGAAAGTCTATGTGAAGCTGGCCCGGATGACCTGCGATCAGCCAGGCGGGCGCGTCGCGGTGAGCGAGGTCAAAGGCTTCATCAGCTTTGCCGGAAAATCGGGCGTGCGTGGTCGTGTCGTCAGCCGCGAGGGCAGCCTTGTGAGCCAGGCCCTGCTTGCCGGGATCGTGGGCGGTTTCGGACGCGGGTTTTCGGCGAACGCCAACAGCGTCTTTTCCGGTGTCACGACCAATGCCGACGGCACCCGCTCGAAGCTTTCGGCCGGCGACATTCTCGGCGGCGGGCTCGGCCAGGGCGCTGCGGACGCGGCCGATACGGTCAGCAAATATCTGATCGAGCGCGCCGAACAATACCAACCCGTCGTCGAGATGCCGACCGGCATCGATGTCGAAATCGTCTTTCTCGACGGCGTCTATGTGAGGAACTCCCAATGACCCCCGCCGCAAACAACCCAACCCCGAGCAAGCCGCGGCGCTGGCTGCGACCGTTGACGTCCGCCGCCGCCGTCATCGCACTGTCCGCCGCGACGGGCTGGGGCGTGGCCAGCCTCGCTTCCCCGGCCCAGGCGCCTGATACGGCCAAGGTGCGCGCCGCGCTCAAGCTGCGCCTGCCGAAGACGCCGATCGATGCGATCACCTGCGATGGCCTTGGCGGCCTGTGCGAGGTCGCCTCGAAATCGACGCTCTTCTACGTCGATCGCGCGGCCAAATATCTGGTGATTGGGCGCATCTACGACATGGAAGCGCGCCAGGACCTGACCGCCGCCCGTCTCCTTGCGCTCAACCCCGATCTGCTGGCTGCCGGTGCGGCACGGCGGAGCAATGCCAACGAAGAAAGCCAGCCTGCCCCGCGCGCCACCCCGCAGAAGGTATCGCTCGCTGGCCTGCCCGCAAACGGCGCGATCACCTGGGGTCCCGCAAATGGTCCCAAGGTGGTCGTCTTCTCCGACTTTCACTGCGGCTATTGCAAGAAGCTCGAAGCCGAACTGAAAGCGATCGGCGCGCGCGTCGAGGAGCGACCCATTTCGATCTTCGGGGCCGACAGCCGCCGTGATGCCGAACGGGTGCTGTGTTCGCCGCGCCCCGAGGTGTCCCTCCACATGGCCTATTCGGGTCTCGCCCTCGCCAATCCGAAGCCGTGTGACACGAGCGGGCTCGATGCCAACGAAGCCTTTGCCAAGCGCCATGGATTCAACGGCACGCCGGTCATCGTGCGCCCGTCCGACGGCGCGATCCTCGAAGGGTATCGCCCCGCTTCCGTGCTTCGCGAATTCCTCACGCCCGCCAAAGCGGTCGCCCTCGCTCCGGCCAAGAAAGGATAATCGTCATGGGATTTTGCCACCGTATTCTCGCCTCTGCCTGCCTTGCCGTGCTGACAAGCGGCTGCGCCACTTTCGGCACCAATATCGAAGGCGATTTCACCTGCCGTGCCCCCAAGGGCGACTGCGCACCCAGCCAGGTGATCGATGCCCGCGCGACCAGGGATTTGTCCGCGACCGGACCGGTCCAGGACGGCCCGCGTCCGCCTGTTTCCGTCGCTTCCGGCGATCAGGGCCGCACTTCCGAGCGTACGCTCAGGATCGTCTTTCCGGCGCACATCGATGAAACCGGGACGCTGCACGACGATGCGGTCGCCTGGGCGGTGGTCGAAAATCCGCGCTGGGCCGCAGAACTGCGCCGCAAGGCAGGCGAGGATACTGCCCCGCCGCTGATGCGGCAGCTCAGGCGCCAGCTGAAGGCCGCACAGGCCAAGAGCGATCTCCTGAAGGAAACCGCTACCCTTCCCGCGGCCGAACAGCCCGATGCCGAGACGTTCGATCTCGGACAGCCCTTTCAGCCTTCGTCCTCGATCGAGGACATCCCCTCTGCCTCGCCGCTGGTCCTCCCCTCCACGGCGCGCGAGGCGGTTGCCGGTGCGAGCGCACCGGCGGTCGAGGGGTTCGACATGGCGCAGCCCCCGCATGATCGAACCCCTCGGCCCTCTGCCGATAATGCCCCGCTGATCTTCCCGACCATCGAGGCGATCGAGGCCGCCAAGAACGCCGCCAAGGCACAGAAGGAGCCCAAGTGATGGCCGAGAAACTCAAGACGATTGTCGACAGGCTCCTCACCGGGCTTCTGGGTGATGCCGAGCACGCTGAACATGACCGGCCTGCCCTAATGCTCGATCTGCTGTCGGACTGGCTCCCATACCGGGTCTACGATCCGGCGAGCCGGCTCTATTTCAACGCGCGCTCCAAAGGCTTCGTGCTTTCGGTTACTCCCCTGATCGGAGCGGACGAACGCACTGGCGAGATCCTCGGGTCATTCTTCTCCGAAGGGCTTCCGGCAGGCGCCTGTCTCCAGGTCCTGCATCTCGCCTCTCCGCGCATCAGCCGGATCGTCGCACCCTGGTTTGCGCCGCGTTATATCCAGGGCGGCGTCTACGAGGCGATCGCCCGACACCGCGCACGTCGGCTCTACGGTCTCGTCTGGGAATCGGGCTCGCAGGATGCACCGTTCCACGCCCGGCACCATCAGGTCATCGTTTCGGTCGGCGTGCCTGCTGCCAAGGCGGTCAGCAATGAGGATCTCAAGCAGACCCGCGACGGCCTTATTGCCATGCTGAAGTCGCTCAATCTGGGCGTTGCCGAAGTCGAGCCTCAGCAACTGATCGCGATCATCGACGACCTGACTTCGCCGACCACCGCGCCGCAAGACGATGCCGTGCCCTATAATCCGAACGACGCGATCGCTGCCCAGGCGATCCGGCACGATATCGAGCTCGTCATCCACGAAGACCGGATGCGGCTCGTCACCGAGCGGTTTCGTGCGACGGGCAAGATCGAAGACGGCGTTCCCGAGATCGGCACGGTTTACCCCGATGCCTTCGACGTGCGGCACTTTTCCTCGCGCAACATGCCCCAGCGCTGGGCGCCGTGGGAATGCGCGCGGCTCATCGGCGACATGTTCACCGACAAGCTGCGTTTCCCGTGCCCGGCGGCAACGATGCTGTGCCTCGTCTATCCCGACCAGGAAGCCGCTTCGGCCAAGGCCGGCTTCAAGTTCATGCGCACGACGAGCCTTGCCGGAACGCGCAGCGCGCGTTTTCTGCCCCGCATCGGCGAGCAGGCAGCCGAGTGGCAGCATGTGCAATCCGAGCTGCAGGAAGGCCGCCGTTTGGTGCGGGTCTTCTATGGCCTGACGACCTACTCCCCGCTCGGCCGCGGGGACCGCGACGAACGCGCGATCAAGTCGATCTACAAGGCGGCGGGCTGGGATCTTGCCGATGAGCGATATCTGCAGATCCAGGGGCTGCTGGCTGCCATGCCGATGACGCTGGCCGATGGGCTTGGCGCGGACATGGAACGCCTCAAGCGCTTCAAGACCGTGCTCTCTACGACAGCGGCCAATATCGCTCCCATGCAGGGCGAGTATCTCGGCAGCGTCCATCCGCACCTGCTGTTCGTGGGCCGGCGCGGCCAGCCCTTCTTCTGGTCGCCGTTCGAGAACGATGCTGGCAACCACAATGTCGCGATCTGCGGCAAGTCGGGATCGGGCAAGTCAGTGCTGCTCCAGGAAATGTGCGCCGCGCTTCGCGGGGCTGGCGCGCAGGTCGTGGTCATCGACGACGGACGCAGCTTCGAGCATTCGGTGAAGCTGCAAGGCGGCCGGTTCGTCGAGTTCACGATGAAGGCGGGCTTCTGCCTCAATCCGTTCTCGATGGTCGATGGCGAGCGCGCGGCCGAAGACGAGGATTACCGGCTCGATTGCTTTGGCATGGTCAAGGCCATTGTCGGCCAGATGGCGCGGCACAGCGCAAAGCTTAACGACACCGAGCGCGGCCTGATCGACCGGGCGGTCAACATGGTCTGGAGCGAACGAGGCGTCGATGCCTCGATCACCGGCGTCGGCGAAGCACTGGCCGGTCTTGGCAATGAAGCCGCGAGCGATCTCGCCACCGCGCTTGCGCCATACATGGCCGGCGGCACCTATGGCGCCTTCTTCGAAGGCCAGGCGAGCCTCGATCTCGACACCGATTTCACCGTCTTCGAGATGTCGGACCTCGCCGCCCGCGAGGAACTGCGCAGCGTCGTACTCTCGGCGATCATGTTCATGACCAGCCAGGCCATGACCCGCAGCCCGCGCTCGGTGAGGAAGCTGCTGCTGATCGATGAGGCGTGGTCGATGCTCAAGGGCGGCTCGATGGGCGAGTTCGTCGAGACCTATGCCCGCACCTGCCGCAAATATGGCGGGGCGCTCGCGACCGCGACGCAGTCACTCAACGACTATTACAAGTCCGATGGGGCGACCGCTGCGCTGGAAAACAGCGACTGGATGCTGATCCTCCAGCAGAAGCCCGAGACGATCGCCGATTTCAAGGCGTCGAAGCGCCTCGATATGGACGACCGCACCGAGACGCTGATCCGCAGCCTGAAGCGTTCGGGCAGCGACTATTCGGAAGTCTTCATCAAGGGCCCGGAGACCGAAGCCATCGGCCGGCTCGTCCTCGACGACTATTCGGCGACGCTGTTCTCAAGCTCACCCCAGACCTTTGCCGCGATCGATGCCGAAATCGCGCGCGGCCACCAGCTTGCCGACGCGATCGAACGGATCGCCTTTGCCAATCGAACCTGACTTCTCCCTCCATCCAAGGACACCCAAAACCGATGCCACTTCATCTCGTTACGCCGATCGACCGGGCCCAGGACGCCCGTGCCGACAGCGACAGCCTCGATCTGCCGGTCAAGAGTTGGCGGTCTCATGCCGCCGACCTTTGCTACATCGTGCTTCGCGGCAGCACCTTCCTCGCCTCGAGCTACCTCATGGCGCTCGGGCTCCCGCTGCTCTTCTTCCTTCTGATTTCCGGCGGCGACGCCGGGGTCTTCTTCGCCCATCTTGCCAATATTTCGGACCGCTTCTTGGGCGCCGAGCAAGGCCGCCAGATCGGCTTCCTCGACGAGTTCAAGTTCGTCCTCATCGGTGTCGCAACGCTCGTCGTGGTCTGGCGCCTGCCGCGCTTCATCAACGATCTCGAACGCGAACTCTCGGGAGAAAAGCTGTGAAGAACATATTGGCAACACAATCCCTGCGCGGCCGCATGGATGCGGTCAACTGGACCGCCGTCACGCTCGGTTTGAGCTTGGTCGGCTCGGCGCTCTGGGGCGTCTGGGCCACCGACAAGCTGCTCGCGCTCGACAAGCGCGAAGTGGTGACCGTGCAGCTGAGCCGCATCATGGGCGACTTCATCGAAGCCGAGGCGCGCGCTGGCCGACCGCCAGAAGAAACGAAGATGCGCGTCCAGACCTATCTGCAGGCGGTCGAAGCCTCGGTCGAACATCTGGGCCGCGAGGGCCGCACGGTCCTTGTCGCCGAAGCGGTGGTGGCGGGCAGCACCCCCGATCTCACCGAAGCCGTGCGCGCCGACGTCGCGCGCCGCGTGGGAGCCATTCCCGATGTCCGCCGCTGATCTTGTACTCCACTCGCCCACCGGGCGCCGGCTCACGCTGTGGGCGGGGCTCGGCGCGGCCGCGCTCGCGCTCACGTCGCTCAGCACATTCGCGAAGGATCACGCGCTGATGATCAACGCCAGTCCGAGCCTGCCCTATTGGGCGATCTGGCTCGATCGCGGCGCGCTGCCCCAGCGCGGCGAGATCATCCTGTTCGATCCGCCCGCCTCGCCGCTGCTCGAAAGGCACTTCGGCAAAAAGCCTAAGCCG
>CESG01133115.1_pt1 | contig 20493 bp, 34 predicted proteins | sample 531121 | NCBI WGS metagenome assembly CESG01 (sample SAMEA2621287, study PRJEB7988) | marine metagenome | biome: marine biome (ENVO:00000447); feature: mesopelagic zone (ENVO:00000213); material: "saline water (ENVO:00002010), including plankton (ENVO:xxxxxxxx)" | depth 800 m
GAGACTTGCCCTCCACATCGGTCACAGACCACACCGCCGCTTCCACCTTGACTCCGATCAGGACTCGCAGGACCTTCCGAGTAGCTGGAGTATCTTCCAGCACATCATGGAACCAGTGGCCGATGATCAACTGGTCGCGAGAAACGCCCGCCCATTCCAGCATCGCGTCGGTGATGTGCTTTTCAGACACCTCTTCGTTGTTCGCCAGATGATAGTCATACGGATAGGGTCCGTACTCCTGCTCACCGTGGAATGCGGAGGCCAGATCGCGATAGTGGTCCAGGGGAAGTTTTGGGGGTAGATAAGACATCAGCTTTGGGGTCTCCTTATTGTAGGCGGGACTGTAGGTCTTCCTTGATATCATGGTCAGTGTCGTTTAGCAACCGAGCCATGTCAACAGCCTTGGAAATCTGCATGAAATCCCCATAGAGAGGAACCATACCCCAGCTGCGACAGTCCAGCATGCCGCGACCCTCGCGCGTCAGGTAGAGTGCAATCTTGTGATACTTGATACGAATGTCGAGCCAATCACCGACAGGAGCAGACTCCATTTCGCCCACAAAAGCGGCGCGGAAATCAGCAATAGACATCGAAGGGTAGCGAGCACTCATGTCAGGTCTCCGTGATACAGGTAGTAGACGCACGAGCATCCCAAAAGTCAGACGCTTTCAGCGATGCGACGCCAATAATGCCAGTCGATAGTATCCAGGTCGAACTCTTCCATGATCCAGTCACAGTGAGGGTGGCTTTCCCCCTTACTGAGGTTATTGATGGTCTGGACAAGCTCCCACCCACGGCTGTAGTTTTCGATGGAGCGCTCCGGACGCACAAGATTCGAGAGAGCAGGGGGTTTGGGATCGGACATTTTGCGGCTCCGTAGTGAGTACAGGTAGTAGACGCACGAGCATCTCAAAAGTCAGAAGGAGAATTAGAAAATCCCGGACATGCCGGGATTTTCAGAGAGGAGGCGGTGGGATTCGAACCCACGAGGGTGTTAACCCTGCCGGTTTTCAAGACCGGTTCCTTCGGCCACTCGGACACGCCTCCATACGAGGTTCATATACTACAGGAGATCTTCCCCGTCAAGCAAACTTTGGAGCTTGTCAAAGTAGTACTTCCGGTGACGTCGTGTCTGACACAAGAGTCGGATAATGCCGACGTAGAAGTCCTGATATTCGGAACAATATGCGATCTTGTCCAGCTCTTGCTCCCAGCGAGACGCCACACACTCCAAAGCAGTGTGGTCAGGAGTCCTGGAGTCACGCAAGATTCGCAAACTCACTTTGAATACACTGAGGTTTTCCAGAGTGAGCCAGGGCTTTGCGCCATAGACCTCCGGCTGGGCGAACCTTTCATGCAGGGCCAGAAGATCCGAACGTGTAATCATTTTTGTTCTCCGTAGTGGGTAATAGACGCATAGGCACCCCAAAAGTCAGAGACTTTCTACGTCACCCCGAGATAATATCGAGACTCTCCCACCACGAAAGGTACTTGTCGGAGAGATTCCTACCCTGACGACAGGACCGCCACGCCTCCACCAAATCGAAAAACTCTTCCAGTATGTAGTCATGTCCTCGAAAGGCTGTTGCTTGGGGTGAATAGACTACCTCTCTGGAAAAGGATTCAGGGTCCTCCCAGTTTGAGGGGATCTGGTCCTCTGCCCAGACAAAACGAGGTACCGCGTGCACCACCATAGGCTTTCCCGCTGTGTGAGTCACTCGAAAAAGCTTCATCTCGGCTGTCGGTGCTACGATGCCGCACTCTTCATACAGTTCACGGAGTGCTCCCTCTTTCCACGTCTCCCCATGGTCGGTATAGCCTCCCGGAAGTCCCAGCTTTCCATACCCCGGATGAATGGCTCTACGTACCATGAGTACACCCAGACGATTGGAAGAAGAAATGGGGACGATGAGATTTGAGGCGACGGGTACATTTAGATAGGTGACGTGATTGCACAGACACCGATACGGCCATACCGTATCCGGTGGGATCTGAGTGCCGCACGAGATACAAAAACGAGGCACCTTGGTCATTTATCCTCCGAGGTGTAATAGGCTACTACGTCATACCATGGAGCACTCTCCGGCTTGAGAGTATCGTGCACCAAAAACGGGAATGACTGCGGCGCCATCTGCATCCTAACCACATCGTCCAGACATGTCAGCTGAAACATGTCTGCTTGATTCCGAGCCCAAATCTGCCCCACACGATACCCCGGGTGGGATACGGGATGTTCCATATCCACATAGCGAAGAGCCTCCTCCACGCTGCTGAAATGACTGGGAAGTCCCTCTGGACGAGGCATGACACCGTAGATCGAACACTTCCCTTCGAGGTAGCTGTAGCGAAGGTATACACCATCAACGCGGCGATAGGTTCCATCAGACTCCAGGGCCCACATCAAGTACCCATCTACCCCGCCTTCTCTGTCCAAGAAGTCGACCAGCCCACTTTCCTCAACACTCATACACACCTCCAACAGTTTTGATGTATATAACCCAACGCAGCCTCAATGTCCAAAAGAGGCATACATTTCCTGTACCTTTTTCCGAAGGGTCTTAGGGAGACCTGGATTCACACGTAGCGCATGAGGCATGAGTATGTGCCTGATGTAGTTCCGCATATAAGCCGTATCCGTATTGGAGGGATCCTCAATGAACGGGACCGACTTCCTCTCACACCAGTCCGCCAGATCCTGGGAACGAGTCTCCAAAAAGGGCCGAACATAGACATCCCGAAGGGCAGGGATTAGACGGCCCTGACCATGTAGCGATGTAAAGATCCAGGTCTCAACCACATCATCCAAATGATGGCAGGTGATAACTGGACGGCTTCCGCATACGTCCTCAAAGAAGCTGTAGCGGCTTTCACGCCAGAAGGCTTCCCGAGATACTCCTACCGGCATGGCAGCTGACCGACGGCCAATACAGAGCGGGATTCGGTACTCACGGCAGTACTGTTCGACCAGCTCCTGAGCCCTGTCCGCAAAGGGGGTCCCATGGTTGTAGTGTAGCGCCGTGATGTCACGGCGAGGGTTACTCCGCAGGAAAGACAGAACGGCCATACTGTCTTTCCCTCCAGACACCGCCACACAAAAGGGTGCATGTGAGTCAAAGATGGTGCGATTGAATCGGATCACGAAAGCCTCCTGTATCGGACCAAGCTTAACCGATACAGGAGGCTTTGCGTGTCAGACATGTGTCAACTATGTGATATCGATCTTCTTGACAGAGGTTGCAGACTCCTTCAGCATCTTTCGAGGAATGGCGATCGTCAGTACACCATCACGATGTGACGCCGAAATGCCATCGACATCCATGGACTCCTGGAGACGAAAGCTGCGCGCAAATGCGGACCGCTTCAGCTCGCGGCACAGGAAGGTCGCAGACTCCGTACCCTCACGCTGGTTCTTTTCTCCCCGAATGGTGAGGTACTGGCCGTCCAGCTCGATAGAGACTGCGTCCTTAGGCATGCCGGGAACCGCTGCCTCAATCTCTACACGGTCAGCATACTCCATCACATTCACTTTGGGATAGGACCCCTGTGAGAGGAAGTTTGAGCCGAGTGTGGTTCCCATGGTATCTTTCCAGAGACGGTTGAACATCTCGTCAAAGGGCGAAAGGAACTCCTGTCGAGAAATACGGCCGGAGGGGGATCGAAAACGTGTCATGCTGGTCATATATACTCCTACCTATTGTAGTATAGGGATTGAACAGGCACCATGCTCTGCTCGCGGAGTAGATAGACACCCGAGAAAAACCGTCAAGAGTAGAATTGGAAAGACCTCCAACTTTTTAAAGCTGGAGGTCTTATAGTGGGCCCTCGGGGACTTGAACCCCGAACCAACCGCTTATGAGGCAGCTGCTCTAACCAATTGAGCTAAGGGCCCAGAGTACGTGCGGAGGGATTTGAACCCCCGACCCAGCGCTTAGAAGGCGCTGGCTCTAATCCTGACTGAGCTACGCACGCACATTCTCGAAAGTAAAAGTCACTCAAAGAGGTAAGGGCGCTGCCAGACCCAAAGCATGTACCGCAGTCTCCATAGTCTGTCGAGCTTTTTCACAGTCTTCCCTATGAGGGAAGGTATCCCACGTGACTTCCAAGTCTTGGGGGATAGTTTGAAGGCAGAACCGGCACACAGACCGATCCCCAATATGGGTAATCGAAAAGACTCGATCTGTCTGGGAGTTTACCAGTCGAAGGGCGGTATGAGTTTTCACGACATCTCCTGTAATGCGTTCACCAATCAGACGGATTTTCACGCAGAAAGTCAGAGTTTTTCAGGGGGTACTCAGAAATCGTAACTCCAGGGCCGGAGAAGTAGTCAGGGTAACCGTGCTCACGGTTAAACTGAGGCAAGCCCGAGATGAAACGTTCGTAGAGATCTGAAGGTACCTGACGAAGGTCGACACACCAGTGTTCAACATCGTAGATACAGTAATCACCCGCATAGATGATAAACTCATCCAACACAGGACCCACAGGCTTACCGACCTTAGAAGTGTATTCATCGGTTGAGGAGTTCCATGTGTACCTCACACGATAGAGCATCTCCCACTTGAGAGAGACTTCGGTAACCGTGCACCACTCAGCCTTGTATGGGTTCCAGATGGTAGACCCCGGCTTAAGACGGCCCAGGACCTTCATGACCTCCCGGTGGTACTTCCAGGTCCAGATGACACCATCCTGACCCTTCCGTCCGTACTTCTTGGCAACTCGGTAAGGAGTACCCCGAAGCCACCACTTGGGGTTGTGGGTAACGAAGGTCTTTTCTTCCCACCAACACCCCCCAGAGGGGTCACCATAGCTATCGGTTTTCATGTTCAGTACTCCTGTATAAAGGGGGCGCAGTATTCAGCCGATTCAAACATCAGCATCATTCCGTGTACTGCAAACACGTAGCACTTGAGTCTCGCCATGAAATCTCCCCATATTGGAGGGGACAGGAGGCGACACGAGATTACGAGCACTTCCCTTTCGGACGTCAAAGGAGGGTCGCCTCCTCTTCAGGAAGGGCCGGGTAAGGGACTTGAACCCTTAGCTTTCGGTTTACAAAACCGATACTCTACCAATTGAGTTAACCCGGCAAAGATTGAATGAGTTGAGGGAGTGTCTTGAGTGTCTCCTTGTTTCGGAGGTTCCAGACGGGGATTCCGTTGTCAGCTGCAATCCTAATAGCCTGTCCGGTACCCCCTGTCAACCGAGAAGTGGGGATATTTGTTCCGTCCGCTGCGTCAGGTGTCCAGCATACCACAAAGGAAACTGGAGTATCCATGTCTGCCCCAAAGATCTGCATCGCGTTACGCGCCATCAGCTTTCGGACATGGTACGAAAGTCGGCCCGAGTTTGGGTGATAGCGATGGACCGTATTCCATGCGGCATCCGGAATACCAGAGTCAGCAGTGAAGATCTCTTTATCAAGACCTGCCCCGGACTCAAACGCCGTATCCGCTCCTACAGCAGCTCCCGAGCGTAAAATCCAGTCACGAGAAGCCAGCTGCAGCGCCAGCGCCTCCATGTAGAGAAGACACTTAGACGGAGTCTTTCGAGACCCGATTCCCGCGTAGTACTTCATTTCTCAGATACTCGCCACCATGCCTCTTCGGGCTGGCCAGACAGCCAAGCATCCCAGTTGAAGGGCTTTTCACTGCCGTCATCATTGTAGTACTTTTCGACCAAGTCCGCCAGCTCCAGAAAAGCATCAGGGACCGACTTCCCCCCGCAATCCAAACGGAGGTCATGAGTGTGACACGGATGAGCCATCTCAGGAGGATGACCCCAAGGACCCGCCTCAATCCATACACGGAAAGAGGTATTCAGAGACTCATCATCATCAATCTCGTCAGTGTCTGGATTGACCCAGACATGATCCATATCAATGCACCACTGCCAAGGGTCCTTGGTGATATACTCCGAGGGTCGATCCTCGGACAGGTCCCACACAGGGTGGTTCTGTACCCAGAGGACACGCGCCTTGATTTCAGCAGGAGTCATTCTACCTCCATGTCAGTTAAGAAGTGCCCAGAGTGGGAATCGAACCCACACTCCCGAAGGAAGCAGATTTTGAATCTGCCGCGTCTGCCAATTCCGCCATCCGGGCACAAAGACTACCAGACCTTCTTCCAGGTACTGGCAATGAAGTAAAGCACAAAGCCTGCAAAGGCGAGCTGAAAGGCGAGGACCGTCATACCCATAGCAGGGTGATCTTCCCGCAGCATCTTGTCCACCATCTGCTCCTGACGGCTGCGGTAGACAATGACGTCTTCGTTGGACTGGTACATGTTGAAACTCCGTTTGAGGTTACAGAGTGTAGACGGGCAGAGGACGAAAAAGTCAGAATAAATCGCCAGATTTTTTGATGTCCGCGATGTTCAGAGGAGACCCCAGAGCATCGATCTTCTCCTCTTGATCCTGTAGAGCGGAAAGGACAGACGTTAGGGAGGCTTCCAGAGACTTGACACGATGCTCCAGGTCCTTACACCGCTTTTCTAAAGGATGCGGAGCGGCATAGCTGGAGCGGTGTTTGTCGTTCCAGTCTTCACAGACATGGTAGAGTGGTGTGTCGAAATGTATCTTACGGGACCTACGTGTGCATTTGGGGCACATGAGCCAGCGGGAATCAGAGCAGGGGTCGTACTGTGTTTTAGGGAACACCCTACAATAGCTACACCGAACCACTTTTGTAGAAACAGCCATTCAGGTATTGCCTACTTAGTAGGTGAAGAGGGGACCCAGTAACTACCCCGACACCCCAATCCCACGGGGCACTCAGCCCCTTTCGGGCACGCATAGCCCATAATCTCACCAAGCTCGATACCACAAGTAGGACACTTGGCCTTTGTCTCTTGCTCGGGCGGCTTCTTCACAGGGAAGAACGAAGGCGGGAGATCAATCTTGAAGAAATCTTCGTACTTATCACTCATCCTATCCTCCAAAGAAAAGGGATGCAAGGGCCAAAACCAATAGAAACATCGCGATACACTCACCTAACATAGGTAAGAGCAGCCACTGAGTTAGTTCAGTGAAAGAACGCGATTTAAGCCTTACCAAGAGTTCCACGTTATGAGCGGGTACACCCTCAGCTTCGATAGATACACGTACCCGATTTTTAGCGTATTGCTGAAAGAACAGCACCCACATACGAGTAAACACGTACCACTTTAGGTACAAAAACACATATACCTCGAAAACAGGTGAGGAGGGAATCGAACCTCCGACCACGATATTTGGAATGTCGCGCTGTCCAATAGTCCGTTCGGTAACTCCAAAGGACTACCGCCGCCTCTTACGAGGACGGCCTCCGGTCTAACCTTCTCCGAAGAGAAGAGCCGGATTCCTGCTTCACCGAGACTGCGTCACCCACACAAGATGGGGTCGGTCTCACATCATCTCCACAGGCGTTTAAGGAGTCCGTAGAACTGGCGGCCTCCAGTATGTTAACAGCAGCGTTCAAGTCTGCGTTAACATGATAACCACATGCCAAGCACCGAAACTCAGATTGTGACTTTCGATTACCTTTCGCGACATGACCACACACAGAACACTTCTGGCTGGTATAGTGAGGTGCTACAGCCATGACTTCGCAGCCGTAGCGCTTACCCTTATACTCCAACAAACGGAGAAATGTCCCGAATGCAGCATCCAACACGACCCGGTTGAGACCTTTCTTACGAGAGCCTCCAGAACGAGTCATGTTTCGTACCTTCAAGTCTTCCACCACTATCCGACCGTGGCTCTTGGCCAGATGTGTGGTAGCCTTATGAAGGGCATCCTTGCGAGTGTTACTAACCCGAACGTGAGCCCGTGCAAGATTTTTCCGAGCTTTGGTTCGGTTCTCAGAACCCTTTTTCTTTTTCGCTAACTCCCTCTGTAACCGCTTGACCTTATGCTGGTACTTAGACAGAGCCTTTGGATTCTCGATCACGGTTCCATCGGACAGCGTAGCCAGCTGCGCGACTCCCAGATCCAGACCTACAGAGGGTCCTTTTGGAGAGGCTTCGGGCGTTTCTGGGCCGACCACAGATACAAACCACCTTCCGGCATGTTCGGTCACTGACACTTGAGGGTGCTTACCCCAGGGTAAGTAACCATACTCACCGGGTTGGAGCTTGACTCTACCAATCCGAGGTAGCTGGATCTTCCGATGATCTGATTTTATTTGACCGGTTAGGCGAAATCCTCCGATACCACGGCTGCGGCTTTTGAAGCGAGGATATCTCGAACGACCTGACAGGAAGTTTTTGAACGCTTTGTCTAAGTCTCGAAGCGCTTCCTGTGGAGCTGCCTTTGAGGCAGCGTACATCCACGGCACGCCACCCTCTAACGGGTCAGTCTTCTTTAGACGTACCAACACACGATGTAGACTAATCGCGTTGGGCCAGTCCTTCCACTTCTTCGGCTTGCCCTCGGATACCCACTGATCGTAGGCTTCTCGATGTTGCTGCAAACCCCAGTTATAGGCCCACCGAGCATTACCTGCGTGCTGCATGAGCATCCGCCGCTGGCGCAGCGTTGGCCGGATCTCGGCTCGGTAGGATAGCCTCACTGAGGGCTTCCCTCAGTGGAGGAGGTCATCAGCTCTACGAGAGCTGACCGAATGACCTGAGCCATTGAGCATCGGCGGCGTGCCGCCTCTTCCCTCAACCATTGGATGATGTCCGGGTCGAGATAGACACTGGTACTGACTTTATTCATGTGTAGCACTCCTATGCTACCTTAGCAAGGTATAAGCGGATTATGACGGAAGCTATCTGTAATTTGCGTGGATTTGGTGACTTATGTAAGGGCGCATAGCATTCCTACTCAACCTACCTTGTAGGAGCCGACACAGTCCATGCCAAAACCTACCCAGCTCTAACTGCCGAATGTCTTTTTGGAAGTAGATGGTGCGGTAAACAGACCCATCGGGCCAATATTCAATAACAGCGGGGCCTTCGGCCCGATGACAATTCCCGTTATGATAGTACTCCTCAGCCCAAACTGTTCCGTCGGGGTAATAAATGGTGAAAGCAGGGCCCCCTTCCCGGTGCAGATAACCGCATCGGTAGTATGACTCATGCCAGACCGAACCGTCTTCTCGATACACAACACGAGCAGGCCCCTCTACTCTGCCGCGACCTCCTACTGAGTAGTATTCCTCACTCTTCACAGACCCGTCAGGATGGTAGTAGATGAGTGCAGGACCTCCCTTTCGATATCGAAACCCGTTATGATAGTACTTCTCAAGCCAAACCTTCCCGTCGTGGCGTTCAATGACAGCGGGACCCTCCTTTCTATGCAACACATCATTGAGGTAGTAGTACTCACTGGAGACATTCCCGTCAGGTAGGTATTCGATGTAAGCAGGGTCGGAGGCCCTGTGCTTCAAACCGTTTTGGTAGTATGTCTCATACCACACAGACCCATCACGGCGATACTTAACTTCTGCGGGACTGTCCTCACGGTGTTTTGGGTCCCCTTCCCCGTAAGAGGCTTCCGAAACAAGTAGCCCCTCAACATGAGTCGATTTCATAGTCATGTAACCTCCTACATGAATAGTTTGCAGTCAGAGAAATGCTATCTCAGGCAATGATTGGGTCGCGCATCTCCAAGGTCTGAACACAAACCCTTGGAGGCTATACCAAGTCTCCTGATACTGTTGCCCATCTATGTAACAGTAGTCACGTAAACGTGACCCATTTTCACGAAACTCGATCCCAGCGGGACCTTCTTCTCTGTGTAGCTTTCCTTCTATGTAATACATCTCTGCGGCAACGATACCGTTTGGATGGTACCCGACATAGGCAGGACCATCCACTCTATGTCTTTGTCCGTGACAAAAATAAGACACACTGAACACGCTCCCGTCATCTCTATATCCTATAAGGGCAGGGCCTTGGTCGGAATGTAGCTGTCCACATTTATCTACCCACTTTTCATGATCCATGAAAGCCTTCCTATTTATAGAGGGTCACATATCATTTGGCTTAAGGCGAGTATCATGCCACAGCTTCTGCCTCCATTCAAGAATGGAGGCAGAGTCTTTTGCGCAGAAGTACCTACTGTGTAAAAGACAGCACCTTGCGGATGTACTTGAGGTCCTTCTTGGAAGCGCTACGCACCTTCCGGATGACATACCCGGACAGGTGAGGGCACCGATCGATACCTTTGGGCAGCTGAGCCTCCTTGAAGTTGTACTCGTAGATCCTGTAGCTGTAAGACCCGGCAGTGACCAAAGAGGACGACACGCAAACCTGCACATCCTGAGTCACCTTGAACCACAACCCGTCAGACTTCCGAAGCACGTAGAACTCGTTAGGGGATTTCTTGACGGGAATGGAAGTGATCTCGGGAGTGTAACTCTTCCGCTTCCGCTTACGGCTGTCCCGAGACAGCACACCCGTATCGGGATGCACGTAGAACCAGTAGCCCGTGTAGGTCCCGTCTTCCTGGATCTCCGGGTGCTCGTCCACCACCCACTTCAAGTGGAGGCGGAGGTGTTCACCCATGACCGAACGCATGTCGGTGTGAGCAGAGATTTCCGAGTAGACCGCATCCCACTGCTGACCCAACCGCTTCTCCAGGAAGCGGTAGATCGGGTTCAGACGGTCCCCAAAGTAGTTCCGCTCGTGACGGAGCCGGGCCTTCGGACGCATCGTCTTCCGGGGAGAGTTGTCCCAGGAATCCAACACGTCAGGGTAGCCATCCTCATCCTCTGCCATCAGGTGCGGCACAAGGTGAGTGTTCTGGCGGCGGTAAAACTTGATGTCCTCGTTCTTGCGGCGGTACACCCGCCCCGTGTCCACGATCACGTTCTGCATATCCGAACGCATGATAGTCTCCTGCGAAAGTATGCCTGTGAATTCAGGCTATGATACTATTTCGCATGGGTGCCTCCAGTTTTTCGGGGTTCAGGTTAGGGACGTTTCTCACGTCCAAAAGTCAGAGTCTCTTTCAGAAAGCTGAGACGGAGGGATTCGAACCCTCGGATACTGTTGACCAGTATCAACTGATTAGCAATCAGCCGCCTTAGACCGCTCGGCCACGTCTCATCAGGTAGCAAACCCACCATGGACACCTGTACAGATGAAATCCGTATCTCCGATGTTCCACCGACCCGTAATGTGGTGGTGCCCAAAGTACCACCGCTTAGGGAGGTGCTCAGACAGCTTGACCACATTTTCCAGGTTCTTGGGGGTAGGGGAAGCCTTACGCGCAATCTTCTTTAGAGGCACCGACAGAGGTGCCTCGTGAGTGACCACGACTTCGGGACCGTGCTCCTCCAACGCAGCCATGAACCCCGTGAAATCTCCGTAGGTCGGTGTCTCTTCGGGCCACCAATCAAGTCCTGGAGTCCGCCGATGCCGATCAATACTCTCGGCACCCCCGAAGAAGAGGTGACGCACACCACCAATCTCAATCACAGAGTTTCGCTCTGCAAAAAAGCATCCAGGGGCGATCTCATTGGTGTAGCCCGAAACAAGTCCTTGTAGAGGGACTGCGGGCCTCTGACGCCACAGAGGCCAGTTGTCGTGGTTTCCTCCACAGGTAATCCATGTCGGACCGTAGATGTCACGATTCTTGAACCACTCCACCACGTCACAATCAGGCACAAAGCCGACCCCAAAGTCTCCGACTTGGACGATCGTCGTGATGCCCATCTGTCGGGCCATGGTGTCCAGAGCCTTGAAATGCTTCAACCGACCGTGAAGATCGCCTGCGTAGATGATAGACATCGTTACTCCTCAGGTAGACGGACATCCATGTACCGATCCAGTACAATCAAATCGAAATTCTCCATAGAGACCGCCAGGACTTTATGGGCTTTTACGCCTTCTGCAAGAGTAACCAAACTCTTGACACCTACTTCCTGAATACGCATGAAAACTTCACCTTCCCAAAGGAATCGAGTACCAAAGGGTAGGGTTCCAAGCTCTTGCATGACAGACTCCGTTATTTGAGGGTTCGGGAAGTAGACGGACCCGGAAGCAAAAAGTCAGAGTCTTTTTCAAAAAGAGGAGACGGCGGGATTCGAACCCGCGAGGGCTTTCACCCTACCTGATTTCCAGTCAGGTTCCTTCGACCTCTCGGACACGTCTCCAATAGGAGGTGCCGGGCTCGAACCGGCGACCTGATCGGTGTAAACGACCCGCTCTCCCAACTGAGCTAACCTCCTATGGGGTGCCGTATGGTGCTGGGTTTAGCGGTACGACAACTCGCCTTTTTCTTAAATAGTACTTCGGAGGTCTGTGAGCACCTACACAGACCTCAAACCCGAAGAGTGCACAATCCCCGTGCACTAAAGGGCCCACTTTATATGGGGATGCAGTAAAGAGAGCGGGAGATGGGACTCGAACCCACAGCGTCCAGCTTGGAAGGCTGGCATTCTACCAATTGAATTACTCCCGCAAATGCCATATGAAGTGGAGACGGTATGGCGCTCGTCTAATAATATCCCGATCCCCTGTCAGACCACAACTTTCCAACGGTGGGGACTGTCTGTACTGCTAACCCGAGCACAGGAGGGCCTCCACTCAGATGGGAGATAGGTACAGAGTTTAAATCTGTACCTACTCAGTCGGTCCATAACGAACCGCTCTACGAGACGAAAAAAGGAAGTCCGGGACGGGACTCGAACCCGCATCACGAATCACTGCTAACCAACTTGGCGCCTTCCGACTACCAGTGACCAATGGTTTTGCCATTAAACTACCCAGGCTATGAAGTGGAAGATACGGGACTCAAACCAGTGACCCCCTGCCTGCAAAGCAGGTGCTCTCTCAACTGAGCTAATCCCTCTAATCAATCTGAAAAGAAGTGGGAGCAGGTGGATTCGAACCACCGTAGGCATAGCCAACTGGTTTACAGCCAGTCCCCTTTAACCACTCGGGCATACTCCCAGAAAATAGACAATCGCACCACAAACCACTATCAGAATCTGAACCCCGACCATACCAATGAGGACCCCCTCTCGATAGCCGGGATTTTCCAACTCTTCATCTGTCCCTAACCAGTTATTCCACATGCGTCAACGCCTTTCGGGGATCTCAACCATCCCCAGAGATTGTAGATATGCACGGAGCTTTGCAGGGGACATCCGAAACTCAAAGTGAGAGGGCATGTCACACGCACCCTTTAGATCGGGTGCCACATGCCGAAAGAAGTCACTGAAACAGTGTCGCTTGGCGTAGTATGCTGCTGGAGTAATCCAGGCATATGCGCACTCGGGATAGACAGTGCGAGGAGGGCTCCACTCTTCGTCTTCAGGAGAGTAAACAGACATCTGCGTCTGGGTCATGCTTTCGTCATCGCCCAGTAGTGTGTCAATCATGACTCTCCGATACTCAGAAGGGATGCGACGCCACCCATGACCCGTTTCAATATCCCAGTCCAGCTGGAACACAAATCGACCCTCAAAGTCAGGTGGAGTATCCATGTGTACCTCCAATGAAAAAGTGGTCCGGGCAGGAATCGAACCTGCGACTTCACGGTGCTTCAAACCGTAGCTCTTCCAACTGAGCTACCGGACCAAAAGTCATGCGTTGATTAAGTGGAAACGTGACAACAACGAAGAAACTGCACCACATCAACACATGACTCAGAAGGGGTTACTCTGCGAGTACCAGCTTGTAGCGCCGACCGTCGATCTCTCGGGTCTGACCCGTCAGGTCAGGTGCCTTGGTAGCTTCGTCGTACTCTGCCACCGAATCGTACACCTGAGATTCTTCAACACGACGGACACAGAACTGGGCATATTTGTAGCGTGTGGGCGGGCCGCCCATCCCCGCATACCGGCGGTAGCGCTCAGACATCACGAAACGAACTGCGCTATCTTCGTCATCAAACTTAATACCCGTGGACAAGGTACGACCCTTTCCCTCCATACCATCGCTGTTGTACATCACTTCGTAGTAGGCAGGTAGAGTCTTCATGATAGCCTCCTTTGTAGGGGAATGGTAAGAGAGTAGTACCTATGCGCTGCTACTGTAACTCCAATGCAGTCGAGCTGCAAGTAACTACAGAGGGATTTCTACGTGCGCACTACCTCCGCAGAGGTCCGGGGCTCTCCGAGTCAGGGTACCAAACCTAACTCAGTCGTCCGAGGGTTGCTCTCTAACAGAGAGAATCTTGCTGGAGGATCGAAATCGTCACACGAGGACTGAACGATTCCAGCCGGCAGATAGGAGATCCTACCGGTAGAGCAATACGAATCGACCCCACATTAGCGGTGTCCATCACCTCCTCAAAAGCTTCCTTCCAGGAGGCCCAAACACAGGGAGCAGAGAGATTCATCGCCTGATACTCCCGCAGCACTTGGTCTCGTTCATCCAGAGACAGGGCCCGGCCGATCCGGCGTTCGGGAGAGAGGTGAGGAATGCGACGATAGAAACGGTCCATCTCTCCGAGCATCCGCAGCACCGCAGGAGGCTGGAATGCCCTAGCCCGCACCGGCTTAATACCTGCAAGGTCTCGATTGACCTGACTCAGCTCCACAGGGTCCATCAGGAATCCGATGAGGGTGGAGAGGACCAGAGCCAAAGAGTCTTCGGGATTTTCAGGACGAACCCCCACCGAAGGGGTCAGAACGAGAGTACGAGGCATGAGTATTTCTCCATATGTGTAGGGAAAGGAACAGGAGTGCCCAGCTACCCCGAACGCTTACGCGCCCGATATCAGGGGTGGTACGCACGGAGGCTATACCGAACCTGAAGGGTGGTTACCCACCTGTAAGATCTCGCAGCTCTCGCTACGGGGCTTATCCCTTTAGGCTATTATGTCCTAAAGGTCCACCCGGGTTCCTGTTATACGTCAGGGAGTGAAGGAGATAACTCCCTGACAATGTTGCTTCATGTTCGCAGTCTACTGTCACAGCCAAAATGACAGAGCACGGGGGCGAACGCAACGATCTCAGTAGATGTCTTCATCTTCATTCGGGAAGAACACTTCCTGAATGAAGTGGAGGAGGTCCACTGCTACGTAGGCAAAGACCACAGCCACCGCAAGGATGATGAGAGTCTGGGGCATGTTGTCTACCGCCATGTTGAGGATTTTCATTTGAGGCTCCGTGTGTGGGCATATCCTTGACGAATCCGCCCACCAAAAGTCAGAGATTACTTCTCGATTTCCAGAGAAATCCGCGCCACTTCATCCCCACTCTTCCGAGACAGGACATAGTCCATGTCCGTAATCCGACGACAAACAAAAGCCAGAAGCGGGTTTTCGTGGTACGGAATACTTCCATAGGAGTCAACAGCCAGAATCAGCTGCTTCCCGAAGGGGGTAGTAGTCATGCGGTCCGAAGGGTTGCAGTACATCGAGTGCTGACTAACTCCCGAAGCAGTCATGACATTCACGCGGTAGTTTCGATAGGTGTTCACCGTGACCTCCATGTTCGAGTATGTTCCAGAGACGGATACCGCTCCGGAAAGTCAGAGCATTTCGAATATTTCCATGTCGACTGCGCAGCGTGCGTCAAACTCAGCTACAGTGAGAGAGCGATGTTCATCCAGAAGGTGCTCCTGGTAGTCACACTTGGCGGCACACAACTCCACAGAAGTGGCCCATGAAGGACCAATATCCTCCCGCCGTGTTGCCAAAGCGTGGAGCTTCTTTAGCTCGCTCAGGTACATCCGCCCAAGGTGACGGGTGTGCTGATCGTATTCGGCTTGTGGCATGTGTACCTCCATGAAAAGTGGACCCTGCGGGGTTCGAACCCGCGTCCGGGACATTTTAACATCAACCAGTTACGTCGTCTGTCTCTATAACCTCAGAGACAAGGTGTCGCAAGTTCTTTCCTTGCACAGCAGGTCAGGTGGTTGAGTCAGTCCAGCTGACTCCCGCTATCAGTAGCATGTCAGAACCGCCCCATGCTAACAGACGGACATCTCTTTACACACACAGACAGGAACGATGAAACCCTATCCGTGCACCCGGACTCACGAAGTTCCGGGACTACGATCACGCAGCGAGAGCTACCCGATCGTAGTGGGAAGTGTTGTTGGCACTTATCAAGTATCTCGATTGAGAGCTGAGATCCAGCTCACGACGCCAGTTTCTATCTCCATGCCCCGTCAAATCCAGAGGGGCCCGTATTAGTCCCTTTAGTATTACGTACACTTAGGCTCTTATGACCCTATTCAAAGGGACGGTACCCGTTTGCACGGGAGAAAGCGCTACCGGTAGGATTCGAACCTACGACGAGGGATTACCCTGTCAGATTAACAGTCTGATGCCTTCGTCCACTCGGCCACAGTAGCATATTTAAGGAGACGTGATGAGACTAACATGTTGTTCTTGCGACACCACTTTTGAAAGGCGACAAAGAAATACGTCGGGTAATGTGTTTTGCTCCAGAAGCTGTGCAGCACGATACAATAACGTAAAGTTTCCCAAGAGGAAACTAACACGAATGTGTAAGATGTGCAAAACCTTGGTTAGATCGGAGGCCACTTACTGCTCGAAGTCGTGCCAAGAGTCGAGCCGCCTTCGCAAAAAACTCGCGAACATCTACCTTTGTAAGTGGCATCTATGTCAAAACTACTCCCATCTTTTGTTTTGTTCCACGCCATGTAAAAACAAGCACAATGTGTGCCTGAAGCGGGTACGATTCAAAAAGAAGGCAGTTGCATACAAAGGAGGGAAGTGCTTAAAATGTGGTTATTCTCGATGCAGTGCTGCATTTGACTTCCACCATAGAGACCCCACGCAAAAGGATTTCCCTCTCACAAAAGGGGCATCTATGTCTTGGTCCAAAGCTCAACAGGAGTTAGATAAATGTGATCTTCTCTGCGCCACATGCCACAGGGAAGTCCATTATATGGAAGAGTAGATGCCCGATCTTGAGTCGGGCATCTACTCTTCCAGTACGTAAGTAGACTTTCTCGGCTTGAATGTGTCTCAATCCTCACGACACGTTCCACCCAATGCGCGAGCATTATCACCTTTACTACGGTAGTCGACAAACCTTGGGGATTCAAAGACCAAGATTTGATATTAAATAGAAGTACATACTACTTGCGAAGGTAGCTGCTCACTAAAGTCTCCGTGGTATACACCTCGCTCGTTCGGACGCTCTCAATGAATCCTATTAGGTAGTCGACCTACATCACGTGGATATCTGCCCACTACCTAATAGGATCCTCCTCTAAGCTCCGACACACACCCGGCGCCAGATGTCTCTCTCACGAGTAGAGTTGAGAGAAGCTTACTGCTCTACTCCGCGCAACACACGCCTGTTCTACAGACCCTCTATCTCCCTCACACGAGGGTCTTGAACAGTCCCTGTAGCTCTCTTGTAAGGGGAGTACGGAGCTACAGGGTGAAAAACTATCTCCATGTAGGAAGTGGGATTTGGTCCCGCAGGTAGTCTACCTGCCAGTTTTTATCGGAAAGGGTACTTTTTAGCCTCGTTATCTCACGCTCAAGTTGAGCGTTACGGGTTCTGAGCCTTTCGATCTCCTGTTTAAGGGAGTCATCCATGTATCACCTCCTATACAGTATGTCAAGGACTTTCTGGGAATCGAACCCAGAATCATCTACACCAGTAGAGTCCATATAGAGACCCTGGAGTAAGGTCTCCCACCAGTTATTCGTGTTTCAAAGATGCGGGTTTTCACCAGCTTAACACCATCTATACGACCGTTACTCGAAAGCTAACCAAAGCTAACTACCGAGCCCGCCTCTTGCGAGGACAGCCCCCGGTCTGACCCCCTCCGAAGACGGGTGCCGGGTTCCTGCTTCAACGAGGTTTGCCTCTTCGAACAAGTCGAAGTTGGTCTCACGTCCTCTCCACAGGCGTTTAAGGAGTCCGTAGAACTGGCGGCCTCCAAGGTGTTAGCCGCAGCGTTTAAATCTGCGTTAACATGATACCTACATGCCAATTTGAACCCTGCAAACAAAAATCCCCAGGATTTCTCTCTGGGGATTCCTCTATCTACATTGTGCCGTAGAGTTAGAAGAACCCACCAATACCCGCAAAGGCTACTGTATTCAAGTAGCTTCTACTGGAGTTGAGATAGGTGTTGGTGTTCATTTCAGTCCTCTTATCCTAAGACAGTATCCCTGTCAAGTACAAAAGGACTATAGAGTGTAAAAAGATCTGAGTATGACTATTAGCGGGTCTCTCAAAGAGACCGTCGGCTTTGAGTGTCTGAGTGTTTGTATTCGTATCTGTTAGAGTACCAGATGGACTCGTAGAAGGATTCATCTCTATAGGAGTCGTAGTCTTCGGAGGAGTAATCTCTGTAGTTGTATCCTAAGCAGTTGTGTTTGAAAGATTGGATCAGTGAGTTTCACTACAGTAGAGTGTATGTCTAATTGATCTTAGAGTATACTCTACCTTAGAGTAGTTTACTTCCGGGTTCGTATCGAGCCTAACTGGACCTCAGAGACTTGTCCAGCAGGAGTTAGCTCAATCTCACTGACAGTGTTCCCATTATTTTGCAGCTCGCGGAACCTTAGACGAGACATGCTTGAACTCTCAAGCGCCACGGTCACTAAGCTGGGTCTCTCCAGCTATGTTGTGACCCCTCAGAGATATGTACGGAATTTTCTGCCTTTCGTGTTAGAAAGAAAACGTTCCTTCGAAATCACCACCCACCTCTTCAAAGAGGTGGGATTCTGGCTGTGGGTCTACAGGGTCAGTGTGACATTCGTGGACGATGTATTTTAAGAGACGTGACCTTCCTCCCTTAACCAAAGTAACCCCGAAGTGACGTGGCACCTTTTTCGAGTAGGCTTCCGGATATATGTCCGGGTACCATCCTTCCAGGAAGAGGAAGATTCGTAGTGCGTCTCCCAGATAAGAGACAAAGGGAATCGTGGGGAGACACTCCCGCTCTAAGTACCATCGCACCTGAGCGGATACTTGGGTGGGAATCTGTCCGATGACTCCCATCACATCCCAGTACATACTCGGGGGTAGGGAAGTACCCAACATCAGAGCTTCGGTGGGTATGATGGGTTGGGGTGCAGATCGTTTTTCGTGCGCCACCAAGTATAAGACTCCTTCGGCACCCTCTTCGATAGTGACCCGTAAACGGCCGTCTGGTACCTTGGACATCTCTCTACGGGTATCGGAGTATCCTGGGAGGCTTACGTCCAACAGAAACCCCACAGAGAGCTTTCTACCCCTGCTCAGTACATGTGTTAGATGCACTCCTGCTTTGTAGGTCATGTAGTGATAGGAGGGTCGATTCTTACGCGCCCATCCCTCAATGTGTTGATGCACCTGACCTCCAAAAGTAGAAAGAGCTACCTAACGCAGGTAGCTCTTTCTGGGAAGTCTGTCAAGTGACTTTCACATCACCAACTCGTTTTCAACCTCGCTCAGGTCAAACACCATCTGTGCTACACGGGATTGGAGCGCAGCTGACAGGAGTCGGGCACCTTCTGAGCGGCCCCCGATTCCCAGAGCCTTGAGCGCGCGTTCCATTTCACGGCGGAAGTTCTTTCGGTAAGAGTAACCGAAGTCCTTGTATTGAATAGAACGGCCCATGAGCTGCTCCACTTCACGGTGAAGCTCTTTCATGTTTCGTGCACGCCCATCTCCAGCATAGGAGGTATTACCCGTGTCTACGACCGCCTTGAAGATATGCGGAGCAGGTCCCCACCCCTGCTTCTTAAGCTGGCGCATGATAGCAGGGTAGAGGTCCTTAGCCATTGCAGCTGTTTCGGGGTTGTGGAGCTGTCCCGCGTCGGTACGCTCCAAGTCGACTCCGGGAGCATCCTCCGAACCGTCCGAGAAGCTCTCAAAATGGTCCCCTCGATACTTAAGCTTCCGGTGTAGGTCACGTACAAGGTTTTCAGCCAACTTGAAGAGAATACCCTCCAGATTGCGAATACCCTTGGTGTCCTGCTGCTTCTTAACGTAAGCCACCCACTGCTTGGTCATGTTCTTGGATGACCTGTCCAGGAAGTTGATGGCTACCTCCTGGAATAGGTCATCGAACTCAGGTGATGTTGGGTTTCGGACACGACGCTTGACCGCAGAATAGATGATCTTGTAGAAGTCGAGAGGGCGGTCTACCTGAATCCCCGCACGAACAAACTCCTGATTTAGGACCTTGTTCAGCTCCCGCTTGAAAAAGCTGGTTGACGCCGTATGGATGATACTGGCGACCACCAAAGCGGTGCGAGTTGAGGTAGGGAGGGTACGTGCTAAGCGCACTCGAAGGGCTGCAATGCGGTTCATTTTAGGTCTCCACAGAGATTTCATACCTGTGCGGAGTACAAAAGGACCATAGAGCCCCTTGACCATGGCTCTATGGTCCTTTGTTCTATCAACTATGCCCGAGCGGATACCTTTGCCATCTCCAGCACAGGCTCCCCTTCACCGTTCACACACGCCTCCGTGATGGTGACACGCGCGACATCGCCCCGTCGCGAAGGAAGATCAAACTTGAGATCCTGGAGGAGGGGGTCTACGATAGTGCGTAGACCCCGTGCACCGCGACCCTGCTTGATTGCCTTTTGTGCAATGGCTCGAATCGCATTGGGTTCAAAGACCAGCTGATT
>CESG01004978.1_pt1 | contig 20102 bp, 21 predicted proteins | sample 531121 | NCBI WGS metagenome assembly CESG01 (sample SAMEA2621287, study PRJEB7988) | marine metagenome | biome: marine biome (ENVO:00000447); feature: mesopelagic zone (ENVO:00000213); material: "saline water (ENVO:00002010), including plankton (ENVO:xxxxxxxx)" | depth 800 m
TTAGGTTGGAGGCGTCCATTCCATTGAGCTCGGTGAGCAAGAATCCATTCAAAAAGGGATCACGCGGTTTTCTGTGCGGAACAAGGAACCCATGCCGAGTTGGCTAGAAACCGCAACGGTGACCATTCAAGTTCTGCTCTCAATTCACCAGTTCAGTGCGACACAAGTAACCCGCGCAAAGGTCACTCGCGAAGATCGTCCCACGCTCCTCGCGGTACAATAAACCTCCAATGCAGCACCCAAGGAGAATTCAATGAGTACATCCAACGCACCTTATGATCTCGTCGTCATCGGTGGTGGTTCAGGCGGAGTCGCCAGCGCCCGCCGTGCAGCCAGCTATGGTGCAAAAGTTGCCCTCATCGAATCCAGTCGCCTCGGTGGCACCTGCGTCATTCGTGGCTGTGTGCCCAAAAAACTCATGATGTATGCCGCACAGTTTGGTCAAACCCTGCGTGAAGGTTTGCAGCCTGGCTGGCAGGTCACGCAAGCCGAGTTTTCAATGGCGCAATGGCAAGCGGCCAAAGGCAAGGAAATCGACCGGCTTGAAGGCATCTACGCCCGCATGCTTGAAAACAGCGGGGTTGAAACCATTCGCGGCCATGGCGTCATCAAGTCCACCACAGAAGTTCACGTGGGTGAGCGGGTATTGAACACTCAGCGAATTTTGATTGCCAGTGGCGCAGCGCCCAATCGCAGCGCATTTCCCGGGCTCGAACTTGCTGCCACTTCCAATGAACTGCTCGATCTTTCTACGCTGCCAAAACGAGTCGGCGTGATCGGCGCAGGTTACATCGCACTCGAGTTTGCCTGTATTTTGCGTGGTCTCGGTTCTGAGGTGTCGGTGTTTTATCGCGGCGATTTGCCCTTGCGCGGGTTTGATGAAGGCATTCGAAATCGCTTGGTCACGGCCATGCAACTGCAAGGCATTCAATTGTTTCCCGACACAGATTTCAAATCGCTCAGCCAGCAAGGCGCCACGTTTGATTTGCAAACCGCAGCCGCAAATCATGCATTTGACTTTGTATTGAATGCCACTGGTCGCAGTCCCAACACGCAAGGTTTGGGACTTGAAAACATTGGCCTTCGAACAGGTCCTGCGGGTGAAATTGAAGTGAACAAGTACAGCCACACAGGAATCAAAGGCGTGTATGCGGTGGGCGATGTCACCAACCGCGTAAACCTCACACCCGTGGCCATTGCTGAAGGACGTGCCCTCGCGGAAAACGAATTCAATGGAAAAGACCTCACTGTTGACCACACCAGCGTCCCCACAGCCACCTTTACTTCGCCACCCATCGGAAGTGTTGGACTGACCGAGGAACAGGCGGCCAAGCGTGCGCCCACCCGTGTCTATGAAACCGAATTCACACCCATGAAAACCAAGTTCTCGGGCGGTGAGCAGAAAACCTACATGAAGCTGCTGGTAGACGACGCGAGCGACCGTGTGGTTGGCATTCACATGCTGGGCGAAGACTCGCCCGAGATGATTCAACTGCTGGGTGTGTTGTACACCATGGGCGCAAGCAAAGCCGATTTCGATCGCACCATTGCCGTTCACCCCAGCTCGGCCGAGGAGTGGGTGTTGTTGCGTGAATTGAGTCGCAAAGTCGGATAGACATCACTCGTTCACTACATGTGGTGATGGTGCTCAGGTTAGACCCATCGCCAACTTTAAATTCCGTTGCTAGAGTCCCCCATGGTTTTACCATTAGGGCCTCTGAGCAACGTGTCAGCTTCTCAATTTTTATCACTCCCAACAGCCTTCGCTGAAACAGAAGCACTGCTCGCACCTTCGTGGGCGGTTCCTTTTGTGCAGGGTGATTGCGGCCCCAATCTTGAATACGACAATGCGTTTCTTGAGCTGCAACAAGCAGCTTGCGGCAAACCGGAAAGTCAATTTGAAGCTGCAACACCGCCCGACTGGGGCGCTGTAGAAACAGGCGCACTGCAATTGCTGGCCCGCAGTCGGGACTTGCGCCTGGTGGTGTTGTGGGCCGAAGCCCGCTTGAACCTGGGAGGACTGCAAACCTTGCCAGAAAGTTTGGGTGCACTGGCCAGCCTGCTCGAGACAGCATGGGTTGTCGTTAATCCTCCTCTCGATGATGGCGATCCCTATGCCCGCATCAATGTCATCGAAGGGCTGGGCTTTGGCGGTACTTTCTTTCAGTCCCTGCGAAACTGCGTGGTGGTCGAAAATCCTCGAATCGGGGTCATCCGGCTGAAAGACTTCGAAGCACTGGCAGGCCATTTGCCAGGTACTGAATTATCCGTGTCACGCGAGCAAATCGAGTTGTTCTTTCGTTCGCCAGAAAGCAAGGCAGACGCCTTGCGTGCATGGGTGCTTCGCGGTCAGTTCAGCTTGAAAAAAATTCTCGCCACGCTGGCCTTGCATGTTGAAGCAGATCAACTGCCGCAACTTTCTGAATTCAGTGTGTTGCTGGGCCACGTGTTGTCCTGTCTGCCCGCACATCAAATGGAACAAATTCCCACGCCAGAACCACACAGTGCTTTGTGCGATTCAATCCACGATTCAAGCAAGCTGGGGCATTCAATTGCGCAGTTGCGCATTCATTCCCGTGCGCAGGCTTTGGCTGCCATTGATCAGGTGTGCTCCTACCTCGAGCAGGCTGAGCCCACCAACCCGGCGCAGCTTCTCCTGAAAAGGGCGCGCCGCCTGATCGACAAAAACTTCATGCAGTTGATGAAAGACCTTGCACCTGAGGCATTGGCCGAGGTGGCAAAAATCATGGGAGTCAATCCCGATTCTCTCGAGCAGGAAGATGCTTAAAGTCGCCCTGCATTTACCCATTCTTCTTACTTGCGAGATTGATCAATGAGCGGACAAAAATTTGTAGGGCGCAATCGCGCACCCCGCGTACAAATTGAATATGACGTTGAAGTGTACGGTTCACAGAAAAAAGTGCAGTTGCCCTTTGTCATGGGGGTTATGTCTGACCTGTCCGGCAAATCTGAAGTGCCTCTGGCACCTGTGGCCGAGCGTGACTTTCTGGAAGTTGATGTCGACAACTTCGATGCACGCATGAAAAGCATCAAGCCCCGAGTGGCTTTTCACGCCGCCAACCACCTCACCGGTGAAGGCAATGTCGCAGTCGACATCACGTTTGAATCCATGGACGACTTCAGCCCGGCTGCCATCGCGCGAAAAGTAGAGCCACTGCGCAAGTTGCTGGAAGCGCGCCAGCAACTGTCCAACCTTCTCACGTACATGGATGGCAAAAATGGCGCCGAGGAACTGCTGGCAAAACTGCTGGCCGACCCAGCCTTGCTTAAAAGCCTCTCCACCAGCGTCAAGCCTGCTGAATCAACCTCTCCTGAAGGTGAGTAATCATGTCTGAACAAATGCAAAACCGCGCGCTCGATGTGATCGAGCTTGAGGGCAATGAACTCTCTTTTCTTTTGCAAAAAGAGTTCAAGCCAAAAACCGATGAAGCCAGGTCTGAAGTGGAGTCGGCAGTACTCACCTTGGCTCGTCAGGCACTGGAAGGCGTGGAGTTGGTGGGCGACGATGTGGTTGACTCCATCGAGCGAATGATCGCCTCCATTGATCAAAAACTTTCTCTTCAAATCAATGAAATCATTCACCATGCCGATTTCCAGCAAATGGAAAGTGCCTGGCGTGGCCTGAATTACTTGGTGAACAACACGGAAACAGACGAGTTTTTGAAAATTCGTTTCATGAATGTATCCAAAACCGAGTTGGCCAAAACCTTGAAACGCTACAAGGGTGTGGCCTGGGATCAAAGCCCGGTATTCAAGAAAATTTATGAGCATGAATACGGCCAGTTTGGCGGTGAGCCTTATGGCTGCCTGATCGGCGATTATTATTTTGACCACTCTCCGCCCGATGTGGAAATGTTGGGTGAGCTGTCGAAAATCAGTGCGTCGGCACATGCGCCTTTTTTGTCGGCCGTGTCCCCCGCCACATTGCAAATGGATTCCTGGCAAGAACTTGCCAACCCGCGCGACCTCACCAAGATTTTTTCTACACCTGACTATGCAGCGTGGCGCAGCTTGCGCGAAGCAGACGACTCCAAATACCTGGGCCTGACCATGCCACGGTTTCTGGCTCGCCAACCCTACGGCGCAAAAACCAACCCGGTTGAAGAATTCGCTTTTGAAGAAGACACCGGTCTGGCCGACCACAGCCGCTACACCTGGGCCAACTCGGCCTATGCCATGGCTGTGAATATCAACCGTTCATTCAAGGAATATGGCTGGTGCTCGCGCATTCGCGGCATTGAATCGGGCGGTGCCGTACCCAACCTGCCCACCCACACATTTCCCACTGATGACGGTGGTGTGGACATGAAGTGCCCCACTGAAATTGCCATTTCCGATCGCCGTGAAGCCGAGCTCAGCAAGAGTGGGTTTCTGCCACTCATTCACAAAAAAAACAGCGATCTGGCTGCTTTCATTGGCGCACAGTCCGTGCACAAACCGGCTGAGTACGAGGATCCCGACGCAACAGCCAATGCCAAACTGGCTGCTCGCCTTCCTTACCTGTTTGCCACTTGCCGCTTTGCGCATTACCTGAAATGCATCGTTCGCGACAAGGTGGGCTCTTTCAAAGAGCGCGCCGACATGCAGCGCTGGTTGCAAGACTGGATCATGCAATACGTGGATGGTGACCCCGCAAACTCTTCCGAGGCGGTCAAAGCCTCACGCCCGCTGGCTGCCGCTGAAGTGGTTGTTGAAGAAATAGAGGGCAACCCAGGCATGTATGCGTCCCGATTCTATTTGCGCCCGCACTACCAGCTAGAGGGCCTCACCGTGTCTTTGCGTTTGGTCAGCAAGTTGCCATCCGCCAAAGCGTCTTAAAACTTGAATTATTAATCAACCAATTACAGAGGGAATCAAATGTCAGTAGACATGTTTTTGAAAATCAAGGGTGTGGATGGCGAATCCGTAGACAGCGTACATGCCAAGGAAATCGACATTGCCGCCTGGAGCTGGGGCATGTCCCAGTCTGGCACCACCCATGTGGGTCGTGGTGGTGGCGCAGGTAAGGTCAGTGTGCAAGACATCAGCTTTACCAAGTACATCGACAAGGCCACACCAAACCTGATTAAGGCATGTTGCAACGGCAAGCATTTTGATGAGGCCGTGCTGACTGTTCGCAAAGCAGGTGAAAAACCGCTGGAGTATGTTGTCTTGACCATGAAAGACGTCATTATCTCCAACGTCAGCCAGGGCGGTTCGGGCGGTGAAGACCGGTTAACAGAAACCGTGACCTTGAACTTTGCCGAGTTCAGCTATGTGTACGTGCCCCAGAAGAAAGACGGTGGCCCCGAGGGCAAGGTTGAGGCGACATTCAACATTGCAACCAACTCCGAGAAGTAATCGGAAAGCCGGGAAACACAATGTCGAAAGTTGATATGTTCCTGGCCCTGGATGGTTCCCGTCAGGGGGCCATTCAAGGGGAAAGCCAGGTCAGTGGTCATGTCGGTGAAATTGAAATCGCCGGTTGGTCGTGGGGCATGTCCCAGCAAGTTCATTCATCGTCGCAACTGGCGTCCAAAGCGTCGGTGCGCACATTGAGTGTACAAAAGTCGATCGACAGCTCGAGTACCGCCATCATGAGTGCCTTGAAGTCTGCTGAACTGCTGAGCAAAGTGGTGCTGACTTGTCGCGATCCCGGCGGCCTTGCCACCATTGATTACTTGCGCATTGTTTTGCGAAAGGCACGAATTTGTGATTATGAAATTACTGGTGGCGCAAACGATGGCCGGCAGGTGGGGGAGTCATTCTCGATTGCATTCAAAGAAATCGAGGTGCTGTATACCCCCAAGTCGGCAGCCAATTTAAAGGCGGGTGCCTGTACTTACATTGATGTGTATGAGTAAGTCTCGGGACGCCTTGCAACCTGCTTTGCTGGATCGACTTCAGGATGACGAGCCCTCAATTCAGACCGAATCTGCCCACAGTCGCTTCATCACCAAAGAAGCCCTGCGACATTTGGTGTTGCGCGATCTCGAACAACTGCTGAACGCAACCCGCGTTCTTGACAGCGAATCTCTTGAGGGCCAGGCGCACTTGAATGAGTCAGTACTGGCGTATGGCATGCCCCCGGTGGCTGGAAAAATTGCATCCATGATCGATGTGAAAGATTTTGAACACACCGTGGCCAATTTGATTCGCTGTTTCGAACCACGCATCGACGGCCATTCACTCAAAGTAACGGCACAAACCCAGCAGGGCTTGATGCATTTGCACAATGTAATTGGTCTGCGTATTTCCGGTTTGTTGTGGGCGCAGCCTTATCCAATCGAGTTGATGCTGCGCACCGACGTTGACCTTGAAACCGGCAAGGTGGTGTTGTTGCCGCTTTTCGGTTTCTGAGCAGCAGGCGTCAACTCAATATGGACCCGCGTTTACTTCAGTTTTATATCCAGGAACTTGCCCATGTGCGCGACAGCGGTGCCGAGTTCGCAGCGCGCTTTCCGAAAGTCGCTTCGCGTCTTGCAATGGACGCCACTGAGGTTCAAGATCCCTACGTCGAAAGGTTGCTTGAGGGTTTTGCGTTTCTCACGGCCCGTGTGCAGCTGCGGTTGAACGAGGAGTTTCCGCGTTTTACCGAGCAACTGCTAAACCGAATCAGTCCCAATTTTCTGGCCCCAGTGCCTGCCATGGGTGTGGTGCAACTCAATCTCAATCTCAACGATGTTGCCTTGAAAAAAGGCATTTCGCTTTCAGCCGGTACCGTGCTGCAAAGCCAGGTGGCCAAAGGCATCACCACCCCGTCCAAGTTCAAGGTAGGGCATGGTTTAACATTGTGGCCCTTGGCCATACGGGCCATTCAACACGGACCTTTCAAGGCCACGGCAAGGCGAATGCAAGGCGGCAAGCAGCCACGGTCCGCTTTGTTGGTCACGCTCGAGAATTCCACACAATCTGCGGTGTCACAACTGCCGGTGAATGAACTGGATTTTCATGTTAGTTGTGGTGATGAATACGCCTACACACTTTTTGAAAGGTTGTGTTATCAAACAGTCTCAGTCGGAATACGTTGCCCCGAGCAGACCGATTGGCAATGGTTGCCGCCAGCTTGTGTCGCGGCCTTGGGGTTCAATGATTCTCAGGCACTGCTTCCAGTCCATTCAAACCAGTTCAGTGGCATGCGTTTGCTGCAAGAGTTTTTCGCTTTGCCAGCCCGATTTCTTTTTTTTCGTGTTCAAGGCTTACAGCGCTTTCTGGCTGATTTCAAGCATTCCAGTTTTGAACTGGCGTTTTGTTTCGCTGAGCCCAATAGCGAGCTTGATCGAGTGGTTGCCATCGACTCATTGGCCTTGAATTGCACGCCCGTGGTCAATTTGTTTGAACTCAGTTGCGACCGCATCATGCTGGATGATCGTCTGCATGAGGTCTTGGTGCAGCCCAACCGCAGCAAGCCGCAAGACTTTGAAGTGCACTCAGTGCTGAGCGTGCAGGGGTATGGGCAAAACAAGGCGCAGGAACTGCCGGCCTTGTATGCCAATTGCACCAATACCGCTGAAAGTATTGATCGCGAAGGGCCTCAATTCGTACATCGCCGCGTCCCCACGTTGATGTCAGAAAAGCAGCTGCGGGAGGGCGCACGTTCGTCGTATTCAGGCAGTGATGTTTATCTCGGCTTGACCTTGCCCACTGGCGAGCTGATTCAAACACACGGGCTTGCGCAGCTTGCCGTGCAAGCTCTGTGTACCAATCGGGATTTGCCCCTGCTAATACCCGTGGGGCAAGGGTCCACTGACCTGGCCTGGCCGGGTAATTTGCCGGTTCAGTCTATTCGTTTTCTCCGCGGCCCCAGTCGTCCGAAGGCAGCCAGATATGGTGGGCAAAGCTGTTGGCAATTGATCGAGCATTTGTCCTTGAACTATCTTGGCCTGATCGATCAGGATGCACTCGCCTTGGGGCAGCTTTTGGCCTTGCATGCCGATCCAGCGCAACAAGCGCATCAACACATGGCCAGGGCTATTGTGGCGGTTGAGTCACAAACAAGGGTGTCGCGTGTGGTCCGACAGGGAAGGCCAGCTGTGGTGCGCGGCTTGCTGGTCACGCTCACTCTGGATGAACTGGCTTTGCAGGGCACGGGCGCCCTGGTGTTGGGCAGCATTTTGGCCTTCTATCTTGCAAACCATGTGTCGGTGAATTCATTTGTACAAACCCGGGTGCGCCTGAACAGCACCGGTGCGGAGTTTGATTTTCCTGCCAGGTCGGGTAACCGACCCTTGCTGTAGCCGGGCTTGTGCAAATGAGTATGCCAACACCGCCAGTTTCCAATTTCTTCGCTCTGTTGCGGAAAATTGAACAGTCGCATTCTGACAAACCGTTGCTCGGTACATCATTGCGTTTGCGAGATGACCCTGTCCGTTTGGGCCAGCGACCCTACCTTGACTTCGCCACGCAAGATTTCAAATGCGAAGCCACTATTCAGACTACCGGTTTGGGTACGATTCCGAAGCTGTTTATTCAGAACTTTGGTTTGTTGGGTCCCAATGGCGCCTTGCCACTGCATTACACAGAACATGCCTACACGCGGATTCATCAGTGGAATGACCCCACTTTCGCCGAGTTTCTGGATATCTTTCACCATCGGGCTTATTTGTTGTTTTACAGGGCATGGGCCGAGTCGCAACCTCACATTGCCTATCACCGCAAAACGTTCAATCCGTTTGCGCAACACTTGAACAGTTTGGTGGGGCATGGTGCATTATCCAGCTGGGGGCGCGAGGCCTTGCCCACCCATTTTCGTGCGGGTTTGGCTGCGCATTTTACCCGGCGAAGCAAAACACAAGCGGGCTTGGCCACAAGCCTGTCGGCCTTAACTAGCCTGCCCGTGGAAGTTTTGCCGTTTCAAGCGCAGTGGCTACAGCTGCACGCGCAGAGCAGTGATCAGTCGACAGGGCGGGCGCTTGGGCATGGCGCCATGCTTGGCAGCAGGGTGTGGTGCGCGCAAAGCAAAATAAAAATTGATATTGGCCCCATGGCCTACAGCGCTTACCAACAGTTACTGCCTGGCACACCAGGACGAACGCGCCTTGTGCAGGCCACCCATGCCTACCTGGGGCTTGAATTTGATTGTGAATTTGCACTTCAAATCAGCCCTGACAAAATTCCGCAAGCTTGCCTCAACGGCACAGCCCAGTTGGGGCGCAAGGCATGGCTGGGTGAACTACAGCTGCACAAACGCACCCAGCGGCCAGCAACCGTTCGCATGAAATGCCTTGCGGTTCCCACTCATTCTTCATTGTCCCGGAGTTCCGCATGAGCAATATCAGCCGTGTTTCGCTGTTTGCCAAATTAAATCCCATTGCATTCAAATCGGTTGAAGGCGCCACTGTGCTGTGCAAACTGCGAGGCAATCCCTATGTGCAATTGGTGCACTGGGTTGCGCAAATTCTTCAACAAGATGACAGCGACTGGCATCACATTCTTCGGCATTTTGAGCTGGATGCAAGTGCCGTACTTGCCGACGTGCAGCGCGCCCTTGAGCGTCAGCCTGGTGGAGCGCAGGGTATTTCTGATTTGTCAGAGTCCATCACCAATGCCGTGGAAAGGGCCTGGGTGTATGCCTCACTGATGTTTGGTGCACAGAATGTGCGCACTGGGCATGTGCTGGTGGCTTTGTTGAAAACTGATTTCCTGTCGCAGGAATTGCTGAAAATATCACCCCGCTTCAAACAGATTCCAGAAGCTGCGCTCAGTGAAAACTTTGCACAGCTGGTAGAACACTCGGCCGAGCAGTCTTTGTTGGGCACCGATGTGCCGCTCGGGGCCTTGCCAGGCCAAGCCAGTGGAGCCATGCCAGCAGCGCAGCTGGGCGGCGAGGCGGCTTTGATGCGCTACACCGTGGACCTGACACAAAAAGCGCGCCAAGGCGAAATCGACCCTGTGCGCGGGCGCGAACTGGAGGTGCGGCAAATCATTGACATTTTGCTTCGTCGTCGTCAAAACAACCCCTTGATTACCGGGGAAGCGGGCGTGGGTAAAACAGCGGTTGTTGAAGGATTTGCTTTGCAAGTGGTGGCTGGTCAAGTACCGCCTGCCTTGCAAGGGGTTCGAATTTTGAACCTCGATCTGGGTTTGTTGCAGGCCGGGGCATCGATGAAAGGAGAATTTGAGCAGCGGCTGCGCCAGGTGATTGATGAAATCCAGGCCAGCGAGCAAGGCACCATTTTGTTCATTGATGAAGTGCACACCTTGGTGGGGGCGGGCGGCAATCAGGGAACCGGTGATGCAGCCAATTTGCTCAAACCCGCTTTGGCGCGCGGCACGCTTCGAACCATTGGTGCCACCACCTGGGCCGAGTACAAAAAATACATTGAGAAAGACCCAGCACTCACACGGCGTTTTCAGGTGGTGCAAGTGGAAGAGCCCTCCGAGGTCAAGGGTATCGACATGCTACGCGGTTTGACTGCTGCCATGCAGGCACACCACCGGGTCTTTTTACTCGATGAAGCAGTGCAAGCTGCGGTGCGGCTATCGCATCGCTACATACCGGCACGGCAATTGCCCGACAAGGCAATCAGCCTGCTCGACACCGCTTGCGCACGCGTTGCAGTTTCCCAGCACGCGATGCCTGCACCGATCGAATTGATTCAAAACAAGCTACAAGCCTTGAGTACCGAACACGCCGCCTTACTCAAGGAATCCACTTTTGGGCGTGAGCATGCTGCACGGCTGACTGAAATTGAGTTGACGTCAAGCCAATTGAATTCGGATCTGGACCAGTTGCAATCGCAATGGCAACAGGAAAAGCGGATTCTGGATTCCATGCTCACCCTGCGCAATCAAATTGACCAGGCCAATACCGAATCCAATCTTGCACACCTTCAGTTGCTGGAGTGCGAGATCAAAGCGCTACAGGGCGAAACACCCTTGATTCACCCCCAGGTGGACGCCCAATGCGTGGCTGCAGTGGTGGCAGACTGGACGGGTATACCCGTGGGGCGCATGGTGCGCAATGAAATTGAAAATGTACTGAACCTGAACAACTCCTTGGGCGCGCGTATTGTGGGTCAACGCCATGCACTGGAAACCATTGCACGTCGAATACAAACTTCGCGGGCGGGTTTGGATGACCCGAACAAACCGGTGGGCGTGTTCATGCTGGCGGGTACCTCGGGCGTTGGTAAAACTGAAACCGCTTTGGCACTGGCTGAAAACTTGTACGGCGGTGAGCACAATGTGATCACCATTAACATGAGTGAATACCAAGAGGCACACACTGTGTCTTCGCTGAAAGGCGCGCCACCCGGTTATGTGGGGTACGGGGAGGGCGGTGTTTTGACCGAGGCTGTGCGCCGCAAACCCCACAGCGTGGTGCTGCTTGATGAGGTCGAGAAAGCCCACCCCGATGTGCATGAACTGTTTTTTCAGGTGTTTGACAAAGGCTGGATGGAAGACGGTGAGGGGCGTCGAATCGATTTTCGGAACACCTTGATTTTGTTGACCACGAATGTGGGCACGGCCGAATTGATGGCACATTGCAAAACAGGGCTGCGCACTGGCGACATGCCCCACCCCGAGGAACTTGTCCGTGTTTTGCGTGCGCCCATGTTGCGGGTGTTTCCACCGGCCTTGCTGGGGCGGCTGGAGGTGGTGCCGTATTACCCGCTTTCCAGCGACATGCTGGCCAATATTGTTCGCTTGCAGCTCAACCGTATTCAGCAACGCATTGCCAGCACTCACCAAATTGCTGTTCACATTGATCCCTCTGTCATTGATCGTATTGTGGCCCGTTGCAACGAGGCTGACTCGGGCGGGCGGATGGTGGGCACAATTCTTGGCAATACCTTGCTGCCCACAGTCAGTCGTCAATTGTTGCAGGCCACCCTGTTGGGCCAACCAGTCACTACATTGAGTATCGGCACCGATGGTCAGGAATTCACGTATCACTACGACTAAGTTGCCGAAATCATTGGGCCGGCGAAGTGCATTGCAAATCTTGTTGCGCGGAGTGGGTCTATTGCCAATTGCGCCACTTTTTTTTCGACCACAAGCTGCGCAGGCTGCGCCTTATACTCACCGGCTGGCTTTGCTGATCGGCAATGGCGATTACCCTGTGCCGCACGATCTGCCGCCCATTCACAAAAACGTGATGGATCTTGGTGAGGCTTTGGCCTTTCGTGGTTTCGATGTAACCCAGGCCATGAACCTCGATGAAAACAGTCTGCAAAGCACAGTGGAGGGATTTGTAAAAAGGGTGGCGCAAGCACCCCCCAATGCGGTCACTTTGTTTTATTACGCTGGCCATGGTTTGCAGGTGGAATCCAACAATTTGCTTTTGGGGTCGGGGGCCAACCCCACGGCACCTCGCCGTGATCTGTTGGCACGTTCCCTGGTGCTTCAGCAAAAGTTGCTGGCCGCCTTGCCGGCCAGGCCTCAGGCCTTGAACATCACCGTGATTGATGCATGCAGAACCGATCTGCGCAATGCCTTGGGCGATGGTGAGGGCTTGAATCAGGTGGAAGCGCCCTTGGGCAGCCTGGTGTGTTTTTCAACTGGTGCGGGCAAGCCAGCGGTGTCGCCGGCCAGTGCGGATCAAAACACTTTTTACACCGGTGCCTTGGTGAAACTGCTTCGGGAGTCGGCCAGCCATATTACTTTCAACGACCTGTTTCGAATGGTGAAGGCAGAAGTAGAGAGCACCATGCTGAATCACCCGCTTGCAGCAATTCGACGTTTGGCTCAAATCCCTTTCATTGCAGACAACACCCGAGTGCAGGTTCCGCTGGTGGTGCCTGTGCCTGCGCTGGCAGGTGCATCTGCGCCTCAGTCCATGTCACCCCAAGAGGAGGTTGACTGGCTGGCCATTCAATCCGCGCAGTGGCCCCTTGACCTGATTCGCTTGTGCCAGTCTTTCTTGAAGTTGTATCCAGACAGCATTCAGGCGCGATCAGTGATGGTTTATCTAACCGGAGCCCAACAGGCCTTGAGCGTGCTGCGCCACAAAGAAGTCAAGTTGTTCAAAACCAGTTTTGTTCTGCCCCAGCCTTTGCCACCTCAGCAGCACGAGCACGGAAACACTGATCTGGTTCGCGCTGCGCGTGGGGACAAAGACGCAGCCGCCCGCATTGCACGTTTGCATCGGGAGTTGGGTACCCAGCAAAGCCAGCTACGCTATGTGGGTTGGTTGCAGTATGCAGGTGGGTTGGGCAATGGCATTGCATGCTACGAGCTTGCACTGTACTACCGAGAGGTGGCGCAGCCTCTGTTGGCCGCTCAAGCCGAGGCGCAGGCCCGGCAGTTGGGTTATTCGCCGCCCCGTGCTTTGGGGCATGCACGTAAATAGGCGGGCCTTTCCGGCTTATTTTGAGGTTTCAATTGCCTTACAAAGATTCACAATGTTTGTAAGTGAAAAAGGAACCTGAAAATGATCCGCCCCGTTTTTAACTGGATTGCCCTGGCCTTGTCTGCAGGTTTGCTCATGGCCTGCAACCCCCGCACACATTTAACCGAAGACAACTTGCTTAAAGGCGCAAGGGCCGAAACCTTTATTTTGAGCCATGGTGCCCTGTGTGCGCGTTTGCCCAGCCCGGAAGCGATTGAGCAGTATGCCCGCGACCAGGTGCCAGCCAACAGCGCGGTGGCCCGTGAGGTCAAGGCTTGGGACTTGTCGGGCTTGCTGGATATTTTTCAAACCCGCGATGGTCGCTGGGTGATCATGCCCTCCAGTGGATTGAAGAAACTGGAAGGTGTGCACTTCAGACAAGGTCCGCAGGGTGACAACGAGGCCTTGTGTTTTGGTCGTTTGTGGGTCGAGAAGACAGTCGACTACATTCAGAACAAGCCCTTTGGTCAGGAAGACGCGGTTTCTGCCCGTTTTGAGGCCAGCTTGAAAGACGCACACATGTTGAATCATTTCAAGAACCTGAAGGTGGAGTCGTTCGATCCTTCGGTGTTTACCTTGAGTACCGGCACTGCGGTGGCCGGTACATTGCAACCCAGTTTTGTCATCGAAATGGCACTTCGCCCCACTCACACAGGTTGGTACCTGGCCAAGAACGGGGCGAACTAGGCGAGCAAAACCGGGTATTAGCCCAGCGCTTTGACAATGGCATCACCCAGGGTTTTGGTGGTGCCTTTGCCTTTCAGGTCACCGGTCAATACCGTGGGGTCGCCGCTTTCCAGTACCTTCTCAATAGCAGCCAGAATGCTGTCGTGTGCCTGTTGGTAGGAGTTCTGTCGGCCTGCCGCAACTACCGCAGGGCTGTTGCCCAAAAACTGAATCATCAGGGCAGCAGACCAAATCATGGCGATTGGGTTGGCAATGCCTTTGCCGGCAATGTCGGGTGCCGAGCCATGCACGGGTTCAAACAGCGACGGAAATGTGCGGTCTGGGTTCAGGTTGGCCGAGGGAGCCAGGCCAATGGTGCCGGTGCAGGCTGGCCCCAAGTCGCTGAGAATGTCGCCGAACAAGTTGCTGGCCACCACCACATCAAAGCGCTCAGGTTGCATCACGAACCGGGCGGCCAGAATGTCCACGTGTTGTTTGTCGTAGGTCACTTCAGGATAGCCTTGAGCCATGTTGTCCACGCGCTCGTCCCAGTAGGGCATGCTGATGGCAATACCGTTGCTCTTGGTGGCAGCGGTCAGCTTTTTGCGAGGCCGGTTTTGGGCCATTTCGAATGCAAACTTCAACACCCGGTCTACACCGTGGCGGGTGAATACACTTTCCTGAAGCACAATTTCACGGTCAGTGCCCTCAAACATGCGGCCGCCCACGGCCGAATATTCGCCTTCAGTATTTTCACGCACCACCACAAAGTCGATATCACCCGGCTTTTTGTTGGCCAAGGGGCAGGGTGCGCCTGGCAGCAGTTTAACGGGGCGCAGGTTCACGTACTGGTCGAATTCACGGCGGTAGCGCAGCAGCGAGCCCCACAGGGAAATGTGGTCGGGTACAAGGTGGGGCATGCCCACTGCGCCAAACAAAATGGCCTCGCAGGCTTCCAGCTGGGGCTTCCAGTCCTCGGGCATCATGGTGCCGTGTTCGAGATAGTAATTGCAGTGCGCCCAGTCTTTGTGGTGTAACTCCAGCGTGATGCCATGGGTTTTTTCAGCCCAAGCCAGCACCTTCAGCGCTTCTGGCATAATTTCCTGACCGATACCGTCGCCGGGAATAATTGCGATGGAGTGTTTCACAGCGGTGTCCTTGTTTGAATTCACGGAAGCCCCAAAGGCTACCTGAAGGACAATTGGGCAACCAGTGTGGGAATCCCCGATGGAGTCAGATTGAGCCGCAGTAAAAACAAAACCCCCGCACCTGCCAAAACACCGAATGGCAAAACCGATTTTTCAGCACCAGGTGCCAAGGTACGCATTGACAAATGGTTGTGGGCTGCCCGTTTTTTCAAAACCCGTTCGCTGGCCACCGAGGTGGTGGAAGGCGGCAAGGTGAAGTGCAACGATGAACGTGTGAAGCCCGCTTACGGGGTGCAGGTGGGCGATGTGCTCACAGTGCCTGTGGGGTGGGACGACATGGTGCTGGTGGTGAAAGGTTTGGGCGACAAGCGCGGCAGCGCCACCATTGCGCAAGGCCTTTATGAAGAAACCATGGAAAGTGCGAAAAAGCGTGCTGAACGCGCGGCAAACCGCAAGTTGATGAAAGACCCCGCTCTGGAGATCAAGGCGCGGCCAACCAAGCGAGACCGCCGTGTGATGGACGACTTCAAATGGGGTGACGAATAAGCTCGGTGATGCAGCTTGGCTGCTTAAACTTTTTCAGCCAGTGATTTTTCAATCAGTTGGTGCAAGGCTGCGAAATCGGGTTCGCCCACATAGGTTTTGATGATCTCGCCTTTGCGATTGATCACATAGGTGGTCGGCGTAATTTTGACATCATCAAATGCTTTGGCAATATTGCCGTTCACATCCAGCGCAACGTCGAAGGGCAACTTGCGGGTTTCTGCAAAATTCACCACGTAATCGGGGCGGTCGTAGCTCATGGCCACGGCAATGGTTCTAAAGCCCTGGTCTTTGAACTTGTTGTGGGTGTCGACAATGTCTGGCATTTCTTTCACGCAAGTGGTGCAACTGGTCGCCCAAAAATTCACCAGCATGACCTGGCCCTGGTAATCGGCGGGTGTAATGGTTTGGCCTTGAATGGTGACGTAATCCACTTGCGGTGCTTTGTCGCCCCCGCAGGCGGCCAGCATGCTGACCACTGCAAGGGTTGAAAACAGGGTGAGAAATTTTTTGATCATTGCCGGTTTTTTCTGTGTAACTGATTAACGCGGACCGTTTTCCACGGGCGCACTTCCATTGTTTGGAGTGGCCGACAGGCGTGAAAGTTCAGCCTCGGAAATCAATTCAAGCACCTTGACCACCTTCACCACGCCAGGTACGCCCGCCGCAATGGAGGCTGCACGGTTGGCTTCACGCTCGGTGACCAGGCCCATCAAATACACCACACCAGCCTCGGTGGTGACTTTGAATGAGTTGGCGAAAATGTCTTGCGCATCCAGCAGGGAGGCTTTCACTTTGCCGGTGATGAATGCGTCGTTGGAGCGTGCTGACAGTGAGCTTTTGAAACCCACTTGAATGTCGTTCACGATCAGGCGAATGTTGGGCAGGGTGGCCACACGGGCTTCCACGTTGCGCACGGTGGTTTCGTCAGGCGCTTCACCGGTCAGAAGAATTTGTCGGTTGTACACAGTGGCGTTCACGTGGACGTTTTCGCCAAAGCTTTCGCGAATGGCACTTTCAGCCTTGACCTGCAAGGTGCGATCTTCGACTTGGGTGCCCACGGTTCGACGGTCAGCGGCGGCCAGCGAACCCGCGGTGATGCCTGCCACTGCGCCAGCAAAACAGCCGCCCAACAGCGGTGCTGCAAGTGAGGCGACCAGTACTGCGCTGATGGCGGAAGACCGGGTGCGGGCGAAAAACAGGGGTTTACGACTCATTTTCTTCTTCTCCAAGTAGGCTTAGGTCGATGCCATCGCAAATGCAATGGATCGCCAACAAATGTATTTCCTGAATGCGGGCGGTGCGGTTGTGTGGCACGCACACATGCACATCGCCTTCTTTCAGCTGGTGCACCATTTGGCCGCCGCCCTTGCCCGTGAGTGCAACAATGGTCATGTCGCGGGCGTGTGCGGCTTCAATGGCCAGTTGCACGTTTTTCGAGTTGCCGCTGGTTGAAATGGCCAGCAGCACGTCACCAGGCTGGCCAATGGCCGCCACCTGCTTTGAAAAAATTTCATTGAAACTGTAATCGTTGCCAATCGCAGTGATGGCCGATGAATCGGTGGTCAATGCAATGGCAGCCAGTCCTGGGCGTTCACGTTCGAAACGGCCTACCAATTCAGCCGCAAAGTGTTGGCAGTCGCCTGCCGAGCCACCGTTGCCGCAGGCCAGCACCTTGCCACCATTGGTGAGCGCATTCACCATCAGCTCGATTGCCTCGGAAATGGGGCCTGCCAGTTCTTCGGTGGCGGCCTGTTTGGCGGCAATGCTTTCGTCAAATTGTTGGGTAATGCGTGTGATCAAGTCCATGGCGCAGGCCTTCTGGCAGTTATCTCGAGCCTTCTATTATAGGTGACCCCGTTGCAGGCGATTTGCATGGCGCAGCGGTTTGATTCCGCTTTAGTTGCTGATTTGCCACGCATTTTGCACCCACTGGGGTTCAGTGCCGTTTTCCAGTGCGACCACATCAAAACGCAGGTGCGTGAACTTGCGTTGACCCTGCTGCACCCACCACAGCTTTGCGCAACGCGACACGCGGGATTGTTTGTGGGCGGAAATACTCTCCAGCGCACTGCCATGGCGGCTGTTGTTGCGAAGCCGAACTTCCACAACGACTGCGGTGTTGCCATGCGCCATGATTAAATCAATTTCACCGCAGCGGCACCGGTGGTTTCGGGCCACCAGGATTAATCCGTGTTGTTCCAGCAAGCGCAAGGCTTGGGTTTCGGCCAGTTGCCCTTCCGCCAGCAAGGCAAGTTTGTGTGTGGGAGGTGTTTTGTGGGTGGTGTCGGCTTTTTCTTTGGGGGCTAGCCATGGAATTTTGGCCTTTGGTGATCGCAATTTGCGCGTGACCCATGGAATGCCGGACAATTCAGGAACTTTGGACTTGGATTTGAGCGCCATGCAGAACGCCGGTGAGGGGAATGGAGTGAATGATGCTGTGAATTCTGACGTGAGGGCTGGAACAAGGCGAGAACCATCCCTCTATGTGGTGGCAACTCCCATCGGCAATATGGGTGATCTCAGTCTTCGGGCCCGGTCCGTGCTGGAACAGGTGGATCGAATTGCGGCTGAAGACACCCGCAACACCGCTCGTATGCTGGATGCCTTGGGCATCAAGAAGCCTTTGATGGCGCATCATGCCCACAATGAACGGGAGAGTGCACAGGGTGTGCTGGCCTGTTTGCAACGGGGCGAATCGGTGGCTTTGGTGAGCGATGCCGGCACGCCGGCTGTGTCGGATCCAGGCGCGGTGGTGGTTCGTTGTGTGGCCGAGGCCGGTTTTACTGTGGTACCGGTTCCGGGTGCGAGCAGTGTGTTGGCGCTGGTGGCCGCTAGCGGGCTTGTGGATGGTGCTTTCACTTTCCGTGGTTTTTTGCCCGCCAAAGGGAAGAGCCGCCTGGATGATTTAAAGAAATGGCTGGCGTGCCCTGAGCCCCAAGTGGTGTTTGAGGCACCGCATCGAGTCATTCAACTGGTTGATGACCTTGAAAGCCTGGGTATGGGCGAGCGCGCGATGTGCGCTGGGCGAGAGATGACCAAACAGTTCGAAACCTTCTACCGGGGCAGGGGTGAGCAGGTGTTTGAGTTGGTGCGGCAAGACACCAACGCCGAACGCGGCGAATGGGCGTGGGTAATCGGCGGCAACCAAGTTTCGGACAGTGATGCGGAAACTGCGCAGGCCAGCGCAGATTTGGACACCTGGCTTGCCTTGCTGTTGGCTGAATTGCCCCTGAAAACTGCAGTGGCGCTGGTGGTGAAAGCCACGGGGATGGCCAAAAACACGGTGTACGACCGTGCGCTGGCCTTGAAAAGCGGGCAGCAATAAAAAAGCCAGCCCGAAGGCTGGCTAAACCACTGTGTAGTATCAAGAACTGCTTTTGCCTATCAGTGCCTGCAAATCAGGCTGGCAGGGGCAAGCCGGCTTCAGGCACTTCAAGGCCACTGATGCTGATCGAGGCTGAAATTGGCAAGCCTTCTGGCAAGGCCAGAGTCAAGGTGCCATCTTCAAAACTGATGGGGCTGGATGGCAGACCGCCACCAGTATCTCCACCGGGCAGGCTGGGCAAACCGCCGCCGAGCAAGCCGGTCAACGAGTCCAGGCCAGGAATGGCATCCAGGCCGGGAATTGCGTCCAAACCAGGCAGGGCTGGTGCTTCTGGCAAGCCACCACTGAGCAGGTCAGTCAGCGAGTCCAAACCAGGCAGGCCGTCTGTTGGAATTGGCAGTGCATCCAGACCAGGAATTGCGTCCAGACCGGGCAGGGCCGGGGCTTCTGGCAGACCGCCGCTGAGCAGGTCTGTGAGTGTGTCCAGGCTGGGGGCGCCGTCGGTTGGCAGTGGCAGTGCATCCAGCCCGGGAATGGCATCAAGACCTGGAATTGCTGGTGCCTCAGGCAGGCCGCCTGTCAGCAGGTCAGTGATCGCATCTGGGCTTGCAGGCAGCATGTCCAAGCCGGGAATTGAGTCCAAGCCAGGAATGCCGGCTGGAGGGGTGGGCAAGCCACCACTAAGCAGACCAGTCAGCGAGTCCAGTCCGGGCAGACTGTCTGTCGGAATGGGCAATGCGTCCAAACCGGGGATGGCGTCCAAGCCAGGCAGTTCGGGGGCTGCTGGCAGTGAGCCAGCAAAGGTGTCCAATACGCCAGCCAGAATTTCGCCAGCTACTGGTACGGCACTGATGCCGTTCTTCAATTCGTCTAGGGCCATGCTTTCTCCGTCATTTGAAATGATTAAAAATAGTTATTAGTTTTCTGTAGGCAATCTGCGTTGATTTCGTAATAACAACAGAGATTGATTAATCATCGCAATTCGCACATTACCTACAAAAGATGCGTAAAAAACTCACTTTGCTGCGATATTATTGGGTTAAGTTGATGATTTTCAAAAGAAATTGACTTTGGTGAAATATTT
>CESG01036429.1_pt1 | contig 20069 bp, 25 predicted proteins | sample 531121 | NCBI WGS metagenome assembly CESG01 (sample SAMEA2621287, study PRJEB7988) | marine metagenome | biome: marine biome (ENVO:00000447); feature: mesopelagic zone (ENVO:00000213); material: "saline water (ENVO:00002010), including plankton (ENVO:xxxxxxxx)" | depth 800 m
TGAGTTGGTGGCTGCCAACGTTGTGGGCTCCAACATCGCTAACATCTTGCTCATCGTAGGTCTCGCAGCCGCAGTGGGAGGAAAGCTGGCTGTGAGCAAAAATTTAATAGACCTTGACATCCCGCTACTAACAATAGCTACCGCGTTTGGTGTATTTGTTATGTATGACGGTATCGTGATGTCTACTGAGGCGCTCTTTCTTCTCGCTTCGTTCTTGGTGTTTCTTGTATATTCAACGAGGAATGGGGGGACTATAGACGACAGTGAGGACATACAACAATTATTCTCATTTGAACGTCGTCGTCCAAAGATAGGAATAACTAATGTGGGCGATGATCCCAAAATCAAAATGACCGAAAAGGTTACTGTGCGAGATTTTGTCTGGCTATTCGTAGGGCTCGTTGCCTTAGTGGGAGGCGGTCGCTATTTGGTCGAGTCAGTGGTGCAAACATCCATGATATTAAACATCGGAGTAGGCGTAATTTCATTAGTGGCGGTTGCAGTCGGCACCTCGCTGCCGGAACTAGCCGTTTCTATGAAGGCAGCCTTGCAGGCCAAACACGAAGTCGCACTTGGCAATATTTTTGGGTCGAACGTTTTCAATATACTCCTGGTACTTGGACTTCCCGGACTGTTCGCACCGCTCGTCGTGGATGACGCGACACTTGGGCTTGGTCTGTCCGTCATGGTGGTGGCAACTGTTTTTTTTATAATCTCCGGAATGTCCAAACGTATTCATTCGTACGAAGGCGCTCTGTACATACTCGTATATGGGTTTTTCCTAGGAAAGCTGTTTGGTTTTTTCTAACATAAGATTATCGGCGTTATTATCCTAATCCTGTACATGTAATTTGTGTAGACAGGCCAAGAAACTGTTGTAATTTCGACTTAAAACTATATACTCTCTTTCATCGGGCGTTTAGCTCAGTTGGCTAGAGCAACTCGTTTACACCGAGTAGGCCGGGGGTTCGAGTCCCTCAACGCCCACCAATATGGAACTTTGGGGTTCTAAGCCAACTTTGTCATGGGCTTTTCCTCTTTAGGCAGAAAATGGGGGCAAGAAAAAGGAAAAGAAGCAAAGACCATTTTGATTTTGCGGTCACGCCGTAGCGGAGCGGAGGCGTGGGGGTGCGTTAAACTCGAATGCGCACATAAAAGTACAAAGCCACCACGCGCTCCGCGCGTTGCTAGTGTTTAGATTGGAAATAGGTTCGAGCTTGGTACAATAGAGACACATAGAATGACAAAGTCCCCGAGCGACTAGCTTGCGGGGCTTTTGTCGTTCTTGGGTGGTGTGGGGTGAGAAAGATGGAGTTTCACTTGACTCACATAAATATATATGCAAAGTTTTATTTAGGACAGTTCTTGTCCTGATATCTAGCGAGATGTTAGATAGTGTTTCAATCAACCGTGGCGAGATGTCACAAGGAGAAACCAATGAAAAAGTTTTTTGACGCGGCACAACCAAAAAGTAACAGGGACTTGATTCTTAAGGAGTATCCATTCCTACAACAATATATAGTTGGGGATCTAACTTCAATTCGGGTGGTTAAAATGACCATGAAGCTCCTCAAATCCTACCCACATACCGAATGGTTTAATTCAAAAAATTCACGGAGCTCAGGGCCTTTTTATCACCGCATGATATTTTTACTTGGTACTGACGGTCACCAAATAGCGGCTGTTGAACCCAACAACGTGGTAAGACAAAAACAACTACGATTGTTCTCACCAAAGACATGGTTCCCGCTCAATGTTACAGGCCAAACTGTTTTCGAGGCCATAACGAGCCTAAGTGACCCAAATGACATTCGGTTCGTTGTTGAAGTCCGCCACTACCCTGAACAGGTTGTCGGTATGTCTCAAGACCCTGAGCAGGTCATCGTCCTCTTGCACAAAATTCCCAACAAGTCTTCAATGGTCGATTTTACGGGATTCCTTCTTGAAGAAGAAGTCTTGGGAGACCTCCCTTTGTAGATTGTGGGGCTGAGTGCTATCGGTCGCGTGTGTACGCGGCCGATTTTATTTCCAGAAGTAAAGTCGCCTCCACGACCAGAGAATGCAGCTGGTTCCAACTTTTCTCCACAACATCCACACATGAACAAATGAGCCCAACACGATTAGTAGTGTTGGGTGATTTGGTTTATTGGGTGGTGTGAGACTCGAAAGACGAAGTGTGAGCTTAGTGACTGGTGGTCGAGTCCCCCAAAGTTTAGTACTGACACCGAGTCCCGGCAGTCCAGTCTCCGTGTCGAATTAGTACTGGCGCCGAGTCCCTGCTACTATTGAATTTCATGAGTGGAAAACCCCCACACTGTATTGGCATGATCATGGACGGCAATCGTCGGTGGGCACGCGAACGTGGACTACCAACACTAGAAGGTCATAAAAAAGGTCTTGGCAATTTTGACAAAATGACCCACTGGGTACGCGATGCAGGAGCCAAGCACTTGGTAGTGTACGCGCTTTCTACCGAAAACTGGAATCGCAGTGAAAAAGAAGTCTCATACCTCATGGACCTCTTCCAGACAGCAATCAATGATGCCTTTGAACGACTGCAAGAGGAAGGGGTTCGACTTCACTTTGTGGGCGATCTTGCTCGCTTTCCTCAGAAGCTGCAAGAAAACTTCGCGCGCATAGAGAAAGAAAGTGAGGGAAACGACGATTTTCATGTCTGGATATGTGCCTCATACGGCGGGCGACTTGAAATAACACGGGCCGCAAAAGATTTGGCCGATAAGGGAGAGAAGGTGACAGAGGACTCACTAAGAGATGCAATGTGGAGCGCAGGAATGCCCGACCCGGACATCATTATTCGCACAGGGGGAGAAAAGCGACTTTCGAACTTCCTGCTCTGGCAGGCTGCATACTCTGAACTCTTTTTCTCCGACACCTACTGGCCGTCATTTACACAAGAGGAACTTCACGCAATACTCAAGGAATATGCAGAACGCGAACGACGATACGGCAAGTAGCCCCACAATAATTTTTGAAGACGACGACATTTTGATTATCGACAAACCTGCAGGTTTGGTTGTGCATGGCGATGGGCGCACAGAGGAGCCGTCAGTGGCTGACTGGGTTCTAGAGAACTACCCTGAACTTAAAGAGGTCGGTGAGCCGTGGATGAACCAAGAGGGGCAAATGATTCCGCGACCAGGAATCGTACATCGACTTGATCGCAATACGAGTGGAGTGATGGTATTGGCAAAGACACAAGAAGTTTTTGAATTCCTAAAGGAACAGTTTCAAGAAAGAAATGTAAAAAAGACGTATCGTGCGTGGGTGTACGGTGCCATGAAAGAAGATGAAGGAGAGATAGACCGACCCATAGGAAAGAGCAAGAAAGATTTTCGCAAGTGGTCAGCTCAGCCTGGCAGTCGTGGAGAACAGCGCGAAGCGCATACCGCATGGAGATTGCTCGAGACACGAGAAGAGGGAGGAGAAAAGTACTCTCTTCTTGAACTTAGACCAACCACAGGCCGCACACATCAACTACGCGTACACCTAAAGGCTATTCACCATCCGATAGTATGCGACAAGCTCTACGCGCCCAGGCGCAAATGCACGTTTGGCTTCGGGCGCTTGGCGCTCCACGCACATACCATCACTCTTCTTGCAAAGGGCAATAAGGAACAGAAATTTGAAGCCCCGTTACCCGCTGACTTTAAGGCGATTTCGGGCTCCTAGGCGTTGCCTACGTGGCTTACGTGTGGTAGAGTTGCGCGCATTATGACCAACAATGTCGTAACAAGCCCGGTAGACATGAAGGAGCGAGCCGACCTTGGGATCAAGGCCGGGGACACCGTTCGTGTCTGGCAGAAAATTGAGGAAAAAGGCAAAACACGACTTCAGGCGTTCGAGGGCCTTGTGCTTGCGTGCAAACATGGCTCGGAAGCGGGAGGTACGTTTACTGTGCGAAAGGTTTCAAGTGGCGTGGGTGTAGAGAAAATCTTCCCGCTCTACTCACCAAATATTGATAAAATCGAGATTGTTAAGCGAGCTAAAGTGCGTCGCGCAAAGCTCTACTTCATTCGCGACAAGGTGGCTCGTGATCTTAAGCGCGTACTTCGTCGCACTGTAATGATGGGTGTTGCAACAAAGGGATCAGCTGAGCTTGAAGAAGAGCGCAAGAAGGCTGAAGAAGAGGAAGCGCAACGACAGGCCGAGGAGAACAAGCGAGCTGAAGAGAAGGACCAGAACGAAGAGGTAGTCGAAGAAGAGGCTTCACAAGAGGCAGTGGAAGAGAAAGGCGAAGAACAGGTAGAAGAAACCAAGGAGGAGGAAAAGAAAGAGAAAGATAAGCCGGCAGACGAAGAGACAGAGACAGAAGAGAAAAAAGAAGGTTAAAAAAGAGCGCGGAGGCGCTCTTTTTGATATTGGTGCCCAGGGCGGGACTCGAACCCGCACGCACGAAGTGCCATGGCCCTCAACCATGTGTGTATACCAATTCCACCACCTGGGCAACTAGTTGCGTATTCTAAACACTTTTGGAAACTTAGCAAACAAAAGATAAAAGCCCCGTTTCGCTAGCGCTGCATTGAGAGGCCCCTTCAGCGAGCAAGGGTGATATGTCATTGTAAGCTCCCGTTTTGGGTGTGATTGTTCGTGCCCAGGCGACTTTCTTTTTATGTATGGGTCAAGTATATATCCCCACACCTGTTTTTCTACGTGCACGAGGGGCACGGCCTTCCCATTTCTAGAAAAACGGGTGTGGGAGTATACTCTTGACTATGGCACTTTACACTGGGAAGGGGGACAAAGGAACGACGAAGCTTTTCACCTCGAAGAATGGGGAACGCATTTCAAAGAGCGATCCAGTTTTTGAGGCTTTGGGAACTGTTGATGAGCTCAACACTATTTTAGGTTGGTGCCGGGTGGCCTGCCAGGTAGATTGGTTGGTTGGTGAGAAGAGTGCCAGTGCGATACTGCTCGATGTGCAACAACATATCTTTACAATCCAGGCTGAACTTGCTGGGGCGGAGAAGAGCATCCCTCCCGAGAACGTTGAGGAGTTAGAGAACCGCATCGCAGTTATTGAAAAGCAACTTCCGGAGATCACCACCTTTTTTGTTCCAGGCGGCAGCGAGTTATCATCGAGGCTCGACATTGCACGTGCTGTGTCGCGCCGGGCCGAGCGGAGGCTCGTGAATCTGTCGGAGTCGGGCGAAGATATCTCCGAACATACACTTGTGTACGCAAATAGGCTCTCGTCGCTACTGTATGCTCTCGTTCGGTTTGTAAACCACATGAACGGAGACGAAGAAAGACAGCCCGAATACGTAGGATAATGGTAGTAGGCCTGTTTGTTGTTGCCCGCAACACAGAGTGCTACCATGAGGTTGATGGTAATTGTTTCGTGTAAGCGATGTGGTGGTGATGTCAAAACAAAGCCCTCACACTTAGCTCTTGGGTTTGGTAAGTATTGTTCTCGTTCTTGTCATTCTAAGAACTCGAGAAGGGGGAAGGTTGTCCAGTGCGCAACTTGTGCAGCGGATACGTATAAGCGCCCCAAAGATTTGATTCGCTCGAAAAGCAAAAAATATTTTTGCAGTAAAAGCTGTCAGACACAGTGGCGAAATCAAATGTACGTTGGGAGAAGGCACTCGAATTACAGTACGGGAAAGGCTTCGTACCGATCTGTTCTTAGAAGATCGGGAGTTACGCAAGAATGCAGACGTTGTAAGATACGAGACGTGAGAATATTAGCTGTTCACCACATTGACAGAAACAGAAATAACAATTCCGTTGAAAACCTTATGTACCTATGCCACAATTGCCATCACCTCATTCACTGGTTTAGGAACGAGGAGGAAAAATTGATGGCGACTATGGTGTAATGGTAGCACTACTCCTTGTGGAGGAGTCAGTTCGGGTTCGAATCCCGATAGCCGCCCAGACTGTATGGAAAAAGAGGCGAGCGTTTGGTTGCGTGGTAAAAGAGGAGATAGTGAAAACGCCAAACTCAAGAATTTAAAGCTAGTCGAAAGAGATTGCCCAAGCCATCTATGAGCAAAATCCTTTGGATTGGTGGAACAATCTTTGGGCGGATAAGAATAGAAGTTAATGGTTGACGAAGAGTTCCCCACAGTGTGCAGTTGTCAAAAATTACTCCGTGCTACACTTAGAGGTACATTATTAGCCTTGAGTATTAGTAAATATGGAAATTTCACTATTACTTGCACAGATCATGGGGCTCTACCTCCTTCTTGAAGGTCTTGTGGTGCTCACGCGGCGCAAGTTTGTGTTGAATATTGTAAACGACATAAGTCGGCACAAGGCACTTATGTTCGTGACAGGAGCAATGGTTTTTATACTCGGTCTCCTTGTCGTACTCAGTCACAATGTGTGGGAAGCATCGTGGCGTGTCATCCCGACTATTATTGGGTGGGCAATGGTCGTCAAGGGTGTCGCAATATTCTTTGTGCCCAGGGTGGTCATGAATAAAGCAAAGAAGTTTGCTAAAAACCGCAACATGGCAGTGCTTGCAGGAATCATCGCAGTTGCTGTGGGAGCGTACCTTGTGTACGTAGGATTTGGTCTTGGAGCCTAACTTTTTACAACATTCTTGCAACCGAAAACGCGCCTGTATAGGCGCGTTTTCCACAGTAAGTAAGGATTGTCAAAGGAAGAGGGTCGTGTATGATATGAATATATGAGCATGTATTCATATAGTAAGGCGGCTGCAAAGGGAGCGAGATGGGCACAGGAGACCGCCTCCGTTTTTAAAATCCTCTCTGACCCAACGCGATGCAAGATTCTTAAGCTCCTCGTTGAAAGCAGAGAGAGTATGTGTGTCAGTGAGATAGCCGAAGCGGTCGGTACCACGCATTCTGCTGCAAGCCATCAACTCAATGGACTAGAAACACGCGGAGTGCTGGTGAGTTTTCGCGAAGGCCAAACTATCTGCTATGAAATAGCTGACACACATATCGCGCGCAACATTGTGCGCATTTTAGAAGTTTTCTTCATGTAATATGAACGCAAAACGCATTCAATTATATGCAGGAGCTGTTGCAATACTATTCATCAGCATCGCACTCGGGGCATGGTATTTCGAAGTAGATAAAACCGAATCACTGGCCCAAAATCCTAACAAGCTGCGACAAACTACGGCGGGAAAAACAATTCCGCAGCAAACCCAAAAAGACGGTAATACTGGCCCCCAAACAAAAACCACCTCCAGAAAAGAGGTGACGTTGTCTGTAGGAAGCCCAGGTGGAGTTTTTGAAGAAGTACCAGACAACGAAATTCTCTCGGGTGGTCCAGGCAAGGACGACATCCCTTCAATAGATAATCCTAAGTTTGTGTCAGTAAAGGAAGCCTCATTTCTAAATGATGATGAGTTCGGAATCGGTATTGTGGTAGATGACGTCGCGCGTTTCTATCCGTTTCAAATCCTCGTATGGCATGAAATAGTAAACGACTCTATAGCAGGGATGCCACTTGCGGTTACCTATTGCCCGCTGTGCCGTACCGGCGTTGCCTATGAGCGAAGCATCGGAGGTGAGGTGGTTGAATTTGGTGTTTCGGGCATGCTCTGGAAATCAAATCTTCTCATGTACAATCGCTCGGAGCCCGAATCACTGTGGTCGCAAGTTTTGGGACGTGCCGTTAAGGGCCCCCTCACAGGTACGCGACTCACCATTTACCCTTCCGATACCGTGCAGTTTGGTGATTGGAAGCGAGCACACCCCAACACGCAAGTGCTCTCGCGCGACACTGGAGTATTTCGGCTTTACGGCACCGACCCGTACGGCGACTACTACACGAACCGCGACGTTTCGTTCGGTGTGAGTTTTTCAGACACTCGGCTACATCCAAAGGAGTATGTATTCGGTATTGAGCGGGACGGAAAATTCAAAGCATATGTCGCTGATTCGCTACCAGTGGGTACAACCACTGACTTGTTCGCCGGCGCAACCATAACGATTGAAAAAAGTAGCACAGGCGAGGTTCGTATGTTTGCCGATGGAGAACCTCTGCCAATTATCGGGGGGTTCTGGTTCTCGTGGCTGGCAGTTCACGAGAATACTGAATTATTCGATAATAACTAACCGCTCATGAAGCTTCCGTACGTTATAGGAACTATTCTACTCACCACTCTCGTCGGGGTGGCGCTGTTATTGCGAGAAGGACCGCCCGCAATCCCAGTTTCCGGCACATCGTCATTCTCTTCAAGTACGCCCACAGGCATCTCGTCACTTGGAAGCGCTCCTGAAACAAATATACAACGACCGGACGGGAGTGAAGTCGCACTAAGCGAAATAATTGTACGCAATTCTGTGATTAACTCATGGGCAGCTTGGTGTCCGTTTTGTGTGAAGGAACTTGCTGATTTTGACGATGTGGCCGCAGCGCGCCAGGGCGAGGTAGACTTCCTCATCGTAAACCGTGGTGAGTCCATAGAAACCGGTTCCGCGTTTCTCGAAGGATTAGGGCTTGCCAACAACAGCATGAGGGTATTTTACGACGAGGATCAGTCTCTCTATCAGGCATTTGGTGGTTTCGCTATGCCTGAGACCGTGTTTGTTGATGCAGAGAGGCGGATACGCTTTCATAAGAGGGGGCCACTTACTAAAAAAGAACTCGAGGATATAGAAGACCTGGGTTGGTAGTATGGAGCCGATAAGCGTAGGATTTATAGCTTCGGCGTTCATTGCTGGGATCATTACATTCTTGGCTCCCTGTACGTTGCCGCTCGTACCCGCGTACCTTGGCTTTATTAGCGGTGTTGACCAGGAATCTCTTAAAGACCCAAGTCGCAAAGACGAAATTCGCCGACGCGTTGTTGTGAACGGCCTCTTCTTTATCATAGGATTCACTGTGATATTTGTACTCTTTGGCGCGCTTGCAGGATTAGCTGGACAGGAGCTTGCCCCGTATCGCATTTGGTTGTCTCGAATTGGTGGTATCTTCGTCATTCTCTTCGGACTTTTGATGCTTGGAGTGCTGGAACTTCCATTTCTTGGTCGAGAATACAAAATCAAACTTCCCAAGTGGATTGAGGTAGGCAAGCCATCGAGCTCAAGCTTAATTGGGGCTGTGTTCGGGCTCGGCTGGACACCGTGTGTCGGGCCCGTGCTCGGCTCAATTTTGCTGCTCGCTTCGTCAAGCGCCACAGTATTCACGGGGGCCATACTTTTGCTGGTATTTTCGGCAGGTCTTTCGATACCGTTTATGGTGGTCGCCATAGGGTTTGCTCATGCAAGCGAACGTATTACCGCAATGCAGAAATGGCTGAAATGGATTTCGATTGTCGGTGGACTCTTTCTCATTGGATTGGGTATCCTTCTGCTTACCAATAATTTTTCACTTCTTATCTCATGGGGGTTTCAGATCTTTGGTTTTCTTGAATACGAAAGCCTATTAAACCTACTCTGACAAATTATAGATAATATGCTTGACTCGGCGCGAAATATGCGTACTATTGTTCTCAATCGCCCGTGGGGGCGTTTTAATTTGCAAGCGCGACGAAGTCGAAAAAAGCAAGCTTTTTAGACCGAGTTAGCGATGCAAATAGAGGTGGTGTCATCCCAATTAAAGCGGCGCGCCTCTATTTTGAACAGGATTTCCTATGGCCAATCGACTTATACAATATGTTAGGGACACGCGTGCGGAGCTTAAGCACGTGTCGTGGCCGACACAAAAACAAACAGTAATCTTTACCGTGTTGGTAATAATAATTTCGTTACTCGTTGCATTTTTTCTCGGCGCATTCGACTACATATTTACTGGTGCACTTAATTTGGTGATTTAAGTAATATGTCAAAACAACAAGGGACAGGAGAACGCCGTTGGTATGTAATCCACACGTACTCGGGATACGAAGAGGCCGTTGCTCGTAACTTACGCCAACGAATCGACTCAATGGGAATGCGTGACCAGATTTTTGAAGTCATTGTACCAACCGAGAAAAAAATCAAAGTAAAGGCGGGGAAGCGCGTGGAAGAAAAGGAAAAAATCTACCCAGGGTACGTACTCGTGGACATGATTGTAAACGACGAGTCTTGGTACGTGGTGCGTAACACGCCTCGCGTTACCGGGTTTGTGGGGTCAGGTACACAGCCAGTGCCGCTCGACCAGGCAGAAGTTGACTCACTCTTTAAGCGCATGACTTCCGACACCGCAAAACACAAGATTGAACTTGGTCTTGATGATGCGGTGGTAATTGCCGACGGGCCGTTCAAGGACCTCGAGGGCAAAGTTGGTGAAATTGACGAAGAGCGCGGCAAGGTTAAGGTCATGGTGCCTATGTTTGGTCGCGAGACACCAGTTGAGCTCGACTTCTTGCAAGTAAAGCGAATTTAGGTAGTATTTTCCTCACATATGGCTAAAAAAGTAGAAAAACAATTGAAACTTCAGGTGCCCGCGGGCAAGGCAACTCCTGCGCCACCACTTGGTCCTGCTTTGGGACAGGCCGGCATCAACATAGGCGAATTCGTTAACCAATTTAATGACGCGACCAAGGAAATGATGGGCGATATCATCCCAGTAGTTATCAATGTGTACGACGATCGAAGTTTTGATTTCATACTTAAAACTCCTCCGGCATCGAGCTTGCTTCTCAAGGTGATTGGGCAAAAAAGTGGGTCGGGTAAGAATTTGGTAAAGAAAATAGGGAAAGTCTCTCAAAAACAACTCGAAGAGATAGCTGAACAGAAGCTGCAGGATCTCTCGGCAAACGATGTAAAGGCTGGGGCAAAGATAATCGCAGGAACTGCCCGTTCAATGGGAATTGAAACGGAATAATTCCAACTAAACAATAACAAAAAGCGCCGATGCGGCGCTTTTTGTTTATTCGCGTTCGCCCAACTTGGCTCGTTTGACTTTCTACACGTAACTTTCTGTTTCTCCGTAAGCAAGAAAATTCCTGTGGTGTTCGGGAATTACATATGAATCACTGTCATCGATGCAGTGCATGATGGCACACCAGTACTTTTCGGTTTCAGCCGCGATCTTCACAAAACCATTTGCGTAACCACAGTAAGCACAAAGGGTGTAGAGGACATTGCGAAATTAATCTACAAAACGACGGAGAAAGTGATATTTCATGAAAAATTACAGTATTACATCAACATATTTTGTGAACATTGCCGCGCCAGAGCGCGATGGTATACTCAGGTAAAATTAATGAGTGCCTATGTTGTAGCTCTAGAAACAAGTTTAATCACATTAAATAACTAATGACATGGCTACACCACAAGATTTACTCTTTCTCGCACGACAAGATGACGATGTGCACAATGCGATACGTGGAGAGGAGAAACGACAGGAAGAAGGGCTCGAACTCATTCCGTCGGAAAACTATGTGTCAAAAACAGTCCGTGAGGCTGTTGGCTCTATCCTTACCAACAAATACTCGGAAGGATACCCTGGGAAGCGTTACTACGGCGGTCAGGAGTTTACCGACGAAGTAGAGGAGTTGGCACGGGAGCGCGCAAAAAAGCTCTTTAACTGCAAGTATGCAAACGTACAGCCACATGCTGGAGCACCTGCCAACATCGCCACGTATTTTGCACTGCTTGAGCCTGGCGACACCGTGCTTGGCATGGACCTCTCACACGGGGGACACCTCACACACGGCCATCCTGTAACGTATATCACGAAGATCTTCAACTTTGTTCGCTATAAAATGAAGGACACGGAAACCGGAGAGATCGACTACGATGAAATGCGTGAAGTGGCGAAAAAAGAAAAGCCCAAAATACTCTTGGCGGGGTTTTCCGCATATTCACGTGAACTTGATTACCAAAAAATGGCAGACATCGCACGCGAAGTCGGTGCTCTCGCCATCATGGATGCGGCACATATCGCAGGGCTCATTGCAGGAGGCGCACACAAAAATCCATTCGACTATGGCTTTGACGTAATTCTCACTACTACACACAAGACTCTCAGGGGGCCTCGCGGTGGCATGATCCTCACGCGGGAAGACAAGGAAATAGCGCAGAAGATCGACAAAAGTGTATTTCCTGGCCTCCAGGGAGGGCCGCTTATGCACCACATAGCCGGCAAAGCGGTTGCCTTTGGCGAGGCGCTGCACCCAAGCTTCAAAAACTATGCGCATCAGATAATAGACAATGCTCAGGCAATGGCTGAGGTGTTTGACCGCGAAGAAGTACGTATGCTCGGTGGGGGGACAAGCAACCACCTTATTCTCGCCGACATCACCAGCTTTGGTATCGACGGCCATGTAGCTGAAACAGTGCTTGACGAGGTGGGCATTACACTCAATAAGAACGTGATTGCTGACGACTCAAATCCACCAATGAAGCCAAGTGGTATTCGCTTTGGGACGCCCGCGATCACCACACGAGGCTTCACTGAAAAAGAATGCGCACGCGTTGCCGAGTTAATGGTTGAGACATTGCGTAATCATGACGACGAGGAGGTAAAAAAGAAAGTGCACAAAGAGATACGAGCACTTGCGGCCAAGTTCCCAATCCCTGATAAGCACTTCTAGGTATGCTGCATACTAAGACTGATAAGGGATACTTTGTACGTCTTGAGCGGGGAGAGGATGTGGTCGCGAAGCTCACCGAGTTTGCAAAACAAGAGGGCATTACAGCCGCGGAATTCCGTGCTATTGGAGCGGTGGAGAACTTGAAGCTCGGCTCGTACGACTTGGCGACGAAAGAATATGATCAACGAGAAGTACCCGGAATACTTGAGGCGGCTGCGGTAATAGGAAATGTGACACTTGTTGACGGTGAGCCGTTCTTGCATATACACGGTGTATTCTCAAACGCAGAGCTACAATGCTTTGGCGGTCATGTGTTTGCCATGGATGCAGCAGTTACACTCGAGGTGTTCATCACACCGCATGACACGTCCATAGTTCGTGTGCACAACGATACTATCGGTCTTAAGCTCTGTACGTTCTCAGTAGATAATTGACAAAATTAAACATTGGCACCAATATATTTCCAGAAGCTTAGGGGGTCACAACCATGGGAAAGACTTGGACGTATGAGGACGTGGTGATCGCAATGATCCACGAGGAGTGGAGAAGAGGCAATAATTGTGGCTTGAGCGCCTGGGACATTCTGCGTCGGCTTCACAATGTTGGACTCAAATGTCAGCTCGCTTCTATTGTTTCTGCCCTACACACTCACCAGAGTCAAGAGAAGCTCGTCATTGTCGAAAATAAAGTTGTACCTTTCCGCTACCGTGTCACGAGAGCGGGAGTAACTACGGGGAAGGAGGCTCGGGCCAGAATATCATCTCTCAAGAAACGAAGCACCGCACTGCCCTCACCAAAGTAGTAACGTGTGCGCGAAGGACCGCCGACTAAGGCGGTCTTTCTCTTATAGGGGTCGCTTTAGTTTCTTGCGTGAAAATTTTAAGTCACCGTCTTCGTGATGTTCTTCTGAGATAACTTCACTAAACTCTGAATATTCCGGAAAGTGCGTGTCTCCATCGGCATTGTCTTTCACGAGCGTCAGGTCCAAAACGTCAGTGTCGGGAAGCAGTAGCGAGTAAATTTGCCCACCGCCAATAACAAAGATATTTTCTGAGCCTTCGCTTTGTTTAGCGAGTTCAAGGGCCTCCTCCTTTGAGTGTGCAATGAGTGCGCCGTCAATTTTTAAATCTCTATTTCGACTAAGAATAATATTCGTGCGATTAGGGAGCAGTTTTTCTCCCATAGATTGGAACGTCGCATACCCCATTATCACAGGGTGCCCGGTCGTGATCTCCTTAAATCGAGGTAGGTCGCCCGTAATTCTCCAAAGCAGATCGTTTTCTTTCCCGATAGCCCGCGTCTCCTCGCCGAGCGCCGCTATCGCCGTTATCTCGTGTTTTTTAGACCCTTTTTCCATACGACAACACTATAGCACGCAGGGCAACATGGGCGACCAAACTTTGGGTGCTATAATTTACGCATGCAACAGTATCTAAGTGCGCTAGATACCATAATGAAGGAAGGAGTTGATCGCGAAGGTCGCAACGGGTGGACCCGTTCGATCTTTGCGATACAGATGCGATTCAACCTCGAAGATGGCTTTCCGGCAGTGACCACCAAACGCCTTGCGTTTAAATCGGTACTCTCCGAACTCATCTGGTTTATTGAAGGGTCAAACGATGAGCGACGGCTCGCTGAAATTCTGCATGGCACACGTGACCCCGAGAAGAAAACCATCTGGACAGCGAACGCGGAAGCAGACTACTGGAAGCCGAAAGCAAAATTCGAAGGTGACCTTGGACGTGTCTACGGTGTTCAGTGGCGTGACTGGACGAATTCCGATGGTGAGAAGTTCGACCAACTGGCTGACACTATCGAGCGCATTAAAACCAGTCCTTATGATCGACGACTTATCGTTTCCGCATGGAATCCGGGGGAGCTGCACAAAATGGCATTGCCACCGTGCCATCGTGATTTTCAGTTCTACGTTGCAGACGGAAAGCTCTCACTTCACATGAACCAGCGCAGCTGCGACATGTTCCTTGGCGTTCCGTTCAACATCGCAAGCTACTCAATGCTCTTGGCAATGGTTGCACAGGTAACGGATCTCAAACCTCACGAAGCAGTGTTCACTTTCAATGATGCGCACATCTACCATGACCACTTTGACGCAGTAAAGGAGCAACTTAAGAGAAAGCCGGGTAAGTTGCCGACGCTTTGGCTAAACCCAGAGATAAAGAGTATTGGAGACTTCACCATGAAAGATGTAAAACTCGAAAATTATAACCCACAGAAGACCATTAAAGCCCCAATGGCTGTCTAGGATATATGGCAGAAGCTGCGAAGACCACAGATAGGAAACACGGTGCGCTGCCGTACCAGGCGCTGCGCGAGTACATGCGCGATGGACACATCAAGGACGCTGACTCAAAAAACGTACAGCCCGCTTCAATTGATCTCTCCATTACTGACGAGGTGTACCGACTTCCCGGAGTGGTGCAGCCCTTGGTGCGTGAACCGGTAGAGTCTTTAGTAGAGCGCTTTCGTGGCGTGCTCACTGACGTTGGCGCGCCACTTGAGCGAAATACCGTCTACATTGCGCGACTTCGTGAGACTCTCGACCTGCCGTATGAGGTATTTGGTTTAGTGAATCCAAAATCCACCACGGGGCGGCTCGATGTACACGTGCGTGTCATTGCCGATGGTACGCCGCGCTTCGATACTGTGGAACAAGGGTTCAGCGGAGAGCTATGGATTATGATTGTACCGCGTTCGTTCCCGATTATTCTCAAAGCAGGTACGCCATTTTGTCAGTTACGCCTCTTCACCGGAGAACCCCGTCTCAACGAGAGTATGCTCGAGACAGTATTTGATACCGAGGCATTGTTGTGGCGCGAAACAGGGGATCAGATCCTCTATGAAGATGTTCCCGTCACCGACCACGACGGCTCGATCATTCTCACGCTCGACACGTACAGTGAGCCGGTGGGATGGGTAGCCACAAACGTAAACGTCCCGATAGATCCGACACTTGTTGGAGGCTACAAGGCGCAAAAGTTTTTCCAACCAATGGTGCTCGACAGCGGGTATGTGTATTTGCGGCGCGACCACTTCTACATTCTCTCCACACGTGAGTTTGTACGTGTGCCGCCTACCCTTGCTTGTGAGATGGTGCCAATGGACGAGCGCTCAGGTGAATTCCGTGCGCACTATGCAGGTTTTATCGATCCGGGCTGGGGCTGGGGCAAGAACGGAGAAGAAAAGGGACGCCCGTTGACACTTGAAGTGCGTCCGCACGAGGACATTATCATTGGGCCACGGCAGCCTATCGGAAAGATCGCATTTGAGCACATGATCGAGAAGCCCGAAGTGGTCTACGATGCAGGAAGTTCGAATTATTCAGCACAAGAGGGACCAAAACTTGCGAAGCAATTTAAAATTTTATGACGACCAAGAAAGGAACTTTTATCGTAATAGATGGCGGCGAGGGGTCGGGGACCACCACTGTTGCCAAGGAAATAGTCCAGAAGTTTGGCTGGGGCGCTGTGTACACGCGCGAACCAGGTGGTTCGCCGTATGCTGAGAAGATCCGCGAACTCGTACTTTCGGACGACGCAAAGACATCAGATGTCGAAACACAGTTCGCGCTTTTTTGGGCAGCACGTCGCGACCATATCAAAAAAACGATTGCACCAGCTTTAGCTGAAGGGAAGGTGGTGATTTGTGACAGATTCGATTCGTCAACCTATGCATACCAACTAATTGCACAGGAACAGGTGCAACTTATTGAACTTTTTTGGAAAATTCGTGAGCACTTTCTCGGGGAGTACGTTCCCAATGTGTACGTATTGCTCGATGTTTCTCCCGAGACAGGGATTGCGCGTGCTAAAGGCCGGAATGAAGACCTCAACCACTTCGACAAGCGAAAGATAGACTTCCACAAGAGTGTGAATAAAGGACTAAAAGAGTTCGTTATAACAAAAGCAGAGCACGGATCGGTGGTAGATGCCGAGCAGCCTCTAGAAAAAGTTATCGAAGATACAATGGTCATTGTACAGGAGCGGCTCACACAGTAAGATGCTGCTATGGAGATGAACGAATACCAAAAATTGGCATCGCGTACGGCGCAGTTTGAAACAGACAAATTTAACCCGCTCATTTATACGGTTCTTGGTCTTGCGGGTGAGACAGGTGAAGTTGTGGAGAAAGTGAAGAAAGTGTTGCGCAACGATGACGCTGAGCTTTCAGAGGAAAAGCGGCAGGAACTAAAAAAAGAACTTGGTGATGTGCTCTGGTACCTCTCACAATGTTCTCGCGTACTTAATTTTGAGCTGGAGGAGGTGGCGCAGGCAAACATCGATAAGCTTGCCGACCGAAAAGATCGCGGTGTGATAGCCAGCGAGGGAGACGATCGTTAGTATGGTCCGCGAAACTGTTACAAAGCTTGTGGCTGAAGCGCTACAAAAGATAGGCTTGGAGGGTGAGGTGGAGCTCGAACACCCTTCGGACCTCTCACATGGTGACTTTTCTTGCAATATTGCAATGGTACTGGCAAAGGAAACCGGAAAAAATCCTAGAGAACTTGCCGAAGAGGTTGTCCAAAATATTTCAGAGCACGAAGACATAGAAAAAGTAGAGGTGGCGGGCCCTGGGTTCATCAACTTTCACCTCTCAGAAGATTTTTTCACAGAACAAACGGCGCACGTACTCAGCCAAGAAAAACAATGGGGCAACAGCGATAACCGGAAAGGGGAGACGATTCTTCTAGAGCATAGCTCGCCAAATCTTTTTAAGCCGTTCCACATAGGGCATCTGGTAAACAACTCATTAGGCGAGGCTCTGGTGCGCATAATGCGAACAACGGGTGCTAATGTGATACCCCTCTCTTTTCCCTCGGATGTTTCTCCTGGGATAGCCAAAGCGGTATGGGGGGTACTCGACAAAGGGTGGGAGAAAGAAGTAACAATCGAGAAAATCGGGAAAGCCTACGCACATGGAGTACAGAGGTACGATGAGGACGAGAGAATTAAGGAGAGAATAGATGAGATAAACAAGTCTCTGTACAATCAAGAAAAGGGTACACCGGAATGGGAAGTGTACGAAAAAGGTAGGGGCATTTCGCTTGATTACTTTACGCAGATCACAACCAAGCTGGGCTCTGAGTTTGACGAATTAATTTTTGAGTCGGAGTCCGAGATAGAAGGAAAGAAAATAGTTACAAAAAATACACCGAAAGTTTTTGAAGAATCAGAAGGTGCGATAATTTTCAGGGGGTCAAAACATGGCTTGTTTGACAACGTGTTTATCAACTCCGCAGGTTTTGGCACCTACCTAACGAAGGACATCGGACTTCTGAGCTTGAAGTTTGGCAAGCATAGTTTTAACAAATCCATCACCGTCACTGATATAGAGCAAAAGCACCACTTTGAACTTGTAAAAAAAGTAGCCGAGTTTGTTGAGCCAAAGTGGGCAGAGAAGTCACTCTATATTCAACATGGACGCTTAGGCTTAACAAGTGGAAAGATATCATCTCGCACAGGTAATGTTCCGCTGGCAGAAGAGATACTGGATTCAGTAGAGGAGAGGGCACTTGAGAAAATGGCTGAAAGCGGACGGGAAAAGGGTAAAGAAACGGCAAAACAAGTTGCGATCGCAGCACTCAAATACGCAATTGTGCGCGTTGGCATGGGCAAGAACATAACGTTTGATATAGAGAGCTCGCTTTCATTTGAAGGCGACACTGGCCCGTACTTACAATATACTCACGCACGTGCACGTTCTATCTTGCGCAAAGCCGAGGAGCAGAGGGATGACTCGGTGAATAGGGGCGGATTGGCAGTAACTAATATTGAAAGATTGCTATACAGATTTCCAAACGTATTGGCTCATGCTGCGAAAGAATACGAACCGCACTATGTTGCAAATTACCTCTCGGAACTTGCGAGTACGTTTAACACTTGGTACGCGCATGAACAGGTACTCGACGGAAGCACTGCGCAGGGGTACAAGCTGGCCCTAACACAAGCTGTAGCAACGACACTCAAGAATGGTCTTTGGACGTTGGGGATAGAAGCTCCGGAGAAGATGTAGACAACCTGTGCATAGCACCCAAGAATTGGGGATAATTCTGTTGACAAGTACTATTGACACTTTCTACAATGATGGCATCGCCTACAATGGGAGGAAAGCTCATGATGTGTCGGAAAGAAGTGATTTTCACTCCCGGTCAACTTGTGGGAGCGATACGTGCACACGGCCTCCCAATAACACTGGAGGCAGCAGGATCGGGAGTGGAGACGTGCATCAGCAGTGTCTTCCAAGTTGCTCGAAAGAGCCGACGAATTCTGCAAGTCGCACAGGTCATGGGTAACGGCCTTGTGATAAACGACTGAGATGAGTAGTTCACTCGTCTCCACACCTCACAGCCGCCCGACCTTCGCTCTCGAGCGGCTTCCTTATCGCTCACAACCCGCTCTGGTTATCAAGGATACTCCAGATGGCACACGCCGCGTACGTTCTGTACGGCGACCAGTGCTGCGAAAGCTCCTCGATAACCTCAACGCTCGGCAAGTCGCTATGGCCATAGATCTTTTGGATGCCTTTCTTTAGGCCAAGGTCACCAGGGGAGAATATATCTTCGTGGCCCAGCGCAAACATCAGAAACATATCGGCGCTCCACGGACCAATACCCTTGACGGCAAGAAGTTGTTCGCGAGCTTCATATTCGGCTGCCGTGCGTAGCGGAGCGAGGCGAAGCGAGCGGGAGGCGACACGTTCGCTCAGATCTTGCAGCGAGCGGATTTTTGCGAAAGACAGCCCGCTTTCGCGCATGTGAATGTCTGAGAGTTTAAGAATATGTGCAGCGGTCGGTTTTCTTCGAGGGAAGAGGGAGCGAAACCTCTCCCAGATGGAGCGGGCAGCTTTACCCGAGAGCTGCTGCCCGACAATAGTACGACATAAGCTTCCAAAAAGGTCGCTCTTCACCTCTGGGCCGCCACGCAGGCCACCTTCAAACGAGATAATTGCCCCATAGAGTACGGGGTCGTGCTTCCTAAAATGGTTGAGTACTTTTTGCGGCATGCAGGTACTGTATCACGTTGTGAAATACAGCCAGATTCTGCTAGGATAGCTCCTATGCCCGGTACCACAACTTCGAATGCGAAGTTATTTTTTGGAAGTGTATGATAAAAGAATGTATGAAAGTATTACTAACAACAACCGAATACTTCCCTAGCCCGTACGAGGTGGGTTCGAAGTTGTGGTAACTGGGTATGACTGCTGAGAAAAGCGACACAGCTAAGCGAGAGGAGGAAGTATTAAAGTTCTGGGAAGAGAGCGATATTTTCAATAAGTCCTTAGAGAAAGAGGCGCCCGAAGGCGACTATATTTTCTACGATGGTCCCCCATTTGCTACAGGCACACCACACTATGGGCACCTCGTAGCTAGCGCAATAAAAGACACGGTTCCGCGGTATTGGACTATGCGTGGCTATCGAGTGGAACGGCAGTGGGGATGGGACTGTCACGGCTTGCCGCTTGAGAACATTGTTGAGAAAGATCTAGGCATTTCCGGCCGTGCCGACATTGAAAAACTTGGCGTAAAGAAATTCAACGACACGTGCCGTGAAAAAATTGCAGAAGTGTCCGACGAGTGGGGGAACCT
>CESG01007013.1_pt1 | contig 19968 bp, 24 predicted proteins | sample 531121 | NCBI WGS metagenome assembly CESG01 (sample SAMEA2621287, study PRJEB7988) | marine metagenome | biome: marine biome (ENVO:00000447); feature: mesopelagic zone (ENVO:00000213); material: "saline water (ENVO:00002010), including plankton (ENVO:xxxxxxxx)" | depth 800 m
CTTTCGTGGGCGGTTTGCGACCTGTGATCACGCGGGTTCGCGAGCTTTGAGGCCACGCACAGACATACCTCGAAACATTTCAAGTCTTTGCTTGTGTTGTTCCGCGTTGCTGATTTGCTGGACGACAGGCACTCGACGTCGGTCAAGTGTTCCAGGCAGTGCTGCTGCAAACTCTCTTTCGAGACAGTTCAGCGCACCTTTCTTGGTACGAAAGACACGATCGGCACGCAGGTTGCTGTGGCTTCCGCAGTAGTACAAGTGGTTTCTCTGCCAGCGTGGGGCAAAGTCCACTTGCGTCACGAATCCTTGAATAAGGTTCCAAGTTTTCGTGTCGGCGATCCATACGGGAGTGCCGAGTTCGATATAGTGTTGCGGAAAGTCCGACGCCCTGAACCGACGGTCTTTCTCGTCTCGATCAAACATTCGCCCGATCATAGTGTCGGATTCAGTGAACATCTCGACGCCGTCGACGACTTCGCGTTCGGCTTCCTTTTCGGTCACCAGCCGCTCATATCTGGCAGTGTAGGCGCGTTGGTCGCGCACGCTGACAGACTCGTCGCCTTTCAGTCGTTCCAGCACCTCGACTGCCTTGTCGCACGCTTCGTCGAACGTGAGCCAGACTTGATCGAGGTTGTGGTTCAGTGCCCGAAACTGAATGCCAGGCACACTTTCGTGCAAACGCCCGTTCAGCATTTCCGAACCACGACGAACGAAGTCAGATTCGCCCTCGTTGGTTTCGGGGAGTTCAATTCGGCTGATAAGGGTCGGAATGATAGTCCCGTCCCCCGTAACGCCATAGACCCGTTGACCGAGTCTGATTTCTTGTGTCATTGGAACTATCCTCCGTCTCTGTGAATGATCTGAGTGTACTTATGAAACTATGCCTGAAAAACTTCCGTTTTTCAACTAATTTTGGTAATGTTCTTTCGGGTTCAACTGATTGCTCATAGGAGGGCAAAATGAATAGACCACACAACGTCCTTCAATATGAGTTCTTTCATGTTGGGGGAAAAGACGCGGGGTCGTTGGAAGAAGTGATGGCAGAGTGTTTTGAACGCACTGCCGACAATCTTCCGATGGCAATGGCTGGTGACGATACTGGCCCTGGCATCAAAACAGTTGTTCGTATCTACGACATGGACGGCCAAGTAACACGTTGGGCAAATCTGGTGAAAGACCTGGAAGCGCAACGTGAAGTTCACTTCAATGCACCAAGAAGTAACCTGATTACCAACTGGTACGCCAGGTGGCAGATTGGGCGACTGAATCGGCGCATGGACAGAGCCAAGAAATTGATGGTGGACTATTTCACCACATACATCGGCCTGTCTTTCAATGGTGAATGGAATGTGGCCAGGGAAACCTGGAATCATGCATTCCGTCCTGCCAGGCGCGAAGAGTACATTGAATTACATCAAGCGGCGGTCATGGCCAAGAATCTTTGGCTGTTCATCTTCGAACCGAACGACCTGCTTGCTGACCGAAACCAAGGAATCGTACACATCATGTGAGAGGAGAACAACATGACTGGTAGAATTCGAATCACCGAAGTACCTCCGGGTAGCGCGCCTGATGAAATCAGGACTGCGTGGGTCGGGGTCGAGATTCCGCTTGCTCCAAACCAAGAAGTCGGAGAAGGCAAGTTCTGGAGCGGTCACGAAAACGCTGGAGGCCACATGGTCAACACATCCGACGCAATCGATGCACTTCGAGCTGTTGGCCGAGAAGATGCCGCCGACTACTGGGAGATGGTCAGGCAGATGACTGGCCACCAACTTCGCTTCGGTGCTGACTGCTGCGAAGTCGTCAACGTTTGATCGCAGTATTGACGCACGACCTATCGAGTCGCCCACTCTAACGAGTTTGGGCGACTTTCTTTTTATTTGAGGAAACGTGTTATTATAAACTTGCACCAGCCAATTTCAGACATGTTTTTTCTAATGGCCGTCGCGGTCAATCAAAGCGTGTCTTTGGTTGGTGCACCGAGACGGCCATTAGAGGAAGATATAATGATGGGGAAAACAACTTAGCAACCCCAAAATTTTCTTTCATCTTTTTGGCGACTTCCCCCACACCCCCTTCGCTTTTCTTTTAAGGCAAGAAAATTTTTGGAGGTTGCTGCGTGCGTAGCGAGAGCGGAGCACGCCCCGAGGCGTGTATAGCATCACCATGCACGCGAATGCGTACGCAGAAGTACAAAGCCACTGCGCGCTCCGCGCGGCATGATCATTGTCCTTTCTCGAAGTGAGTTCGAGCAAAGGTCAGTATCTCAGCACAGATTATAAGGTATACTGTTCATTATGGAACGTTTTGGTTTTTCTGATATAGATATTTCTCGATTTGAAGCGGTAGAACGGAAGGAATTTTCTCTCAGCAAGAGGGGAGATTCATGGATTGCTACTGATCCATCCGGAAGTTACATAGAGATAGAAGATAACAATTTAGGATTAGCGATGAGTGTTGCACTGAAAGTGCAAGAAAAGGTGGATAAATCTTTTAAGGAAGGGAAAATAACTCCTCTTCAAGAAAGGTTTGCTTCTATAAATTGTAGAAAGATTGCTTGGCTTGCAAGACATCCAGAGGACTTGTCAAAAATGGCCAGTTTGGTTGATATTCGAAATTACGATCCAGATAATGCACAAGAGCGAGAACGTATTTCGGGAATACCGGAATTAAAAAGAGAAGTTATTGCCATGCTCGATTTAGGTATCTCTCCATTGGTGGGCACGAGTGATGATTTTCATCTCCATGAGACATTACAATCAGCTCCTTCCATTGTACATATGTTTAATGTGGAGATAGAGAAAGCAGATGAACTCATTGAACGAATTCTGGCAAACGAAGAAGTAGGAGAATATATAAATAAAGATATGCACAGAGACCATACCTTTATTTTTCTAGGTAAAGATACATCGGGTAGGCACGTGTGTTTTCATAAGGGAGGTTCGGGCGTGGATGATCCTGTAGAAATAGTTGATATTGATTCTGTACTCGCTCCTTTACGAATAGGGAATGACAATAGAATTTTTCTCAGTATGGTAGGTCCGCTTGACAGTATACGTAGGGCAGAGAAAGATTATTAAAGTTGTGTGAAATGTTCACCTAAACGCGCGGTTAGCTCAGTTGGCCAGAGCGCCTCATTGACGTTGAGGAGGTCAGGGGTTCGAGTCCCTTACCGCGCACCATTGACACTAATGCTATACCCGTGATATAATCATGTCACGCTTGTTAGAGGTCCATTTCTCTATAAGTATGTATGACAGCAGCTCTTTTCTTTGAAAGGAGCTTTATTAATTTATAATCAGCGCATGACATTTACTAAAACAGCAACACTTGTTGCGCTCGTATTCGGGATAATCACTCTCTCGGCACCAATGAGTGCAGACGCAGCAATCAACGCTCCTCGATGTGTATTTAATACTATCGTACAACCTTCAAACAACGGGGGAACAACACTTTCTTGGAAAGCGTATGATGCACATACAGTCACCATCACCAACATTGGTTCAGTGACAGATGCTGATGCAGTTGTGGTGTATCCAAGTGTTCCCACCACCTACACGCTCAACGCCTACGGATATGGTGGTACGACAACGTGTACAGTCACCGCACAACCGGTTTCTTCGTACTCGTTTAATAACACCAACATTTGGAATGCGGTACGACCAGCACAAACATGCTCATTGTGGGTCAACCCTGATTACGTTGTACCGGGCGGAACGGGAATTCTTTCATGGAATGCGGGCAACGCTGCGCGCGTATCAATCGATCAGGGTATTGGAAACGTTGGTAATACCGGGTCCCGGGTCGTTCCCAACACGGGGTTCTCACGAGTATTTAATTTAAGAGCCGAGTGGGGAAATGGAGTGGTTAAAACCTGTAGTGCGACCATGAATCCTGTAGGAGTGGTAGCGCCAACATACTCACCCACAGTACCGACAGTTACCGCAACATACGTTGCGCTCAATCAAGTGCCGTATACGGGCACAAACGACGTAGCATACATACTCACCCTCCTTGCCGTAGTACTTGGCATACTCACTCTTCTATATGCAAAGCGCGATACCTTCAGACGCGCCATGATGGGGGAATAAGTGTATGAAGAAAAGCCGAGGTGAAAAAAATCTCGGCTTTTCTCATACTAGCGCAAAAAGGTGTACATATCTTCGATAGCTTTCACGGCATCTCCTGCGGCGATGTTATTTTGATGCCAGCGACCATCAGTACAGTCTCCTGCCGCCCACACACCTTCCATGCTGGTCCTTTGCGTATAGGGATCGGTGATAATATGATTGCGTTCGTTGCGGTCAACAAGATCGGCCACCATATCGGTATTTGGAATCATGCCAATTTCAGCAAAGATTCCCTCAACGTTCATATCTGTTTCTTTCCCAGTTTTGTTATCTCTATACGTGATTCCATTTACGAGCGCCTCTCCACGAATTTCTGTTATATCCACGTTCGTCAGACCCGTGAATTTCTCATGCTTCATCACTTTTGCAACCGTTACCTCATCTGCTTTAAAAGCGGGATTGTGCTCAAGTAACGTTACGTGCTGTGTATACTCAAGAAGCTGAGCGGCAGTTTCAAAACCCGCATTTCCTCCTCCAATCACCACTACGTTCTTTCCGGTAAAGAGCGGACCATCGCACGTCGCACAGTAGGTAAGTCCCTTGTGTTCAAATTCATCTGCGCCGGGTACAATGAGCTTTCGTCTTCGTGATCCGGTTGCTACACACACAGCTTTCGCTTCGTACGTTTCTCCTGATTCGGTGGTAATACTAAAGCCCTCGCTGGTCTTAACCACCCCGGTGACGGTTGCAGGTATCTGCATATCTACCACATCAGCTGCATATTCCCGCAGATGCGCTTCAAAATTCTTCGCCAAATCACCTCCTGAAATATGTGGTGTGCCAATCCAGTTTTGAATATCAGCAGATACGTTACTCTGCCCTCCCCATTCCTTTGCGAGAAAGATGGTTTTGAGTTTTTTTCGTGCGGCATAAATACTCGCTGTTACTCCAGCGGGACCACCTCCAAGAATTGCGACGTCATACATATGCGGAGAAGTATAACACTATTTGAGCTTTGAGCGCTTCAGGAATGAGGGGATTGCGCCCCAATCGTCATCGTCTTCATCAAGCGGACGCTCCTTCTCTTGGACAACCTCTTTCTCGGAAGCGGCCGGTTTGGGTGTAGCAACTTTTTCTTTTTGATCGCTCGTGGTATGAATTGCAGATTCGGCGGAAGGCACGACGGGTTCTTTCTTCTCAGGAACTCCACCAAAGAATGAAGTCTTCCGATCATCATTCTTGTTATTCGTCTCAGGGAATCCTGTGGCAATCACAGTAATTTTAATTTGTCCCTTCTTAAGGGAATCATCTGAAATGGCGCCAAAAATGATGCGCGCATCCGGGTCCACCGAGTCAGTGATAACATTAGCCGCTTCTTGCACTTCAAGCATTGAGAGATCGTCACCACCTGATACCGCAAACAACACGCCCGTTGCTCCTGATATTGATACGTCCAGAAGAGGAGATTGAATCGCTGCATGTGCCGCTTTGGTGGCACGTCCTTCACCGGCGGCAAGACCCATGCCCATAAGGGCGGAACCAGCTGATTCCATGACGGCACGAATATCAGCAAAATCAACATTAATGATTCCCGGAGTGGTGATAAGGTCTGAAATACCTTCAACCGCTTGTCGCAGTATGTCGTCACACATTGCAAACGCACTCTTTATCCCCGTATTTGCATCCACTGAAGCGAGTAGACGATCGTTGGGAATTGAGATGAGTGCATCAACTTCCTTTTTCAAGTTATCGGCACCTTCTCGTGCAAGCCGAGCCCGTTGCTGTCCTTCAAAAGAGAATGGCTTGGTGACAATCCCTATAGTGAGTGCTCCGGATTCCCGTGCGATTTGTGCAACGATGGGTGCAGCCCCGGTTCCCGTTCCACCACCCATGCCGCCGGTGACAAAGACCATGTCCGATCCCTTGATCGCTTCATGAATTTCTTCCTTGGTTTCTTCAGCGGCTCGACGTCCGAGTTCCGGATTCATCCCCGTTCCCAATCCACGGGTGAGATTTTTTCCGATGTGGATTTTTTTCTTTGCCTTCGTATGATGCAGCACTTGCGAGTCGGTATTGATGGCAATGAAATCAACACCCTGTACTTTCGAGTTGATCATATGATCAATCGCATTGTTTCCGGAACCACCAACGCCGATTACGCGAATGCGTGCGAATGCTTCTACTTCTGGCTTTACCTGCTTCATATGCGTTGAAATTAAATTAAAAACGGCCTGTAGGAAAAGAAAGAACAGACATCCCTACAAACCACAATGGTCATGTAATACGTAATATGATACCAAGGGGTATACACAAAGGGAAGTATGTACACGTTGAAGTTCTATGGTAAGAATTGCTTAAACCAGGAGAAGAACTTCGCTCCAGCTTCGCGCGCGTTCTCCACACCAATAGTGTCCGTATCTCCAGACGCTCCCCAGATGCAGAGGCCATACGCCACTGCCCATGAGGCATCTTTGAGTCGTTGATCTCCAAGACGAAGCCCGGCAATCTCTGAAGGGAGCTTTAGAACATTTCGCGCATGATCTTCAAAGCGCTCAATACTTGAACCACCTCCCGTGAGGATGACACCGGCGGGAAGCAGCCCTGCACGATGAATTTTTTTAAGATGAGATTGTATCGAGTTGAGCATCTCTTTCAGTTGGGAGGCCACAATATCATCCAACTTTTTTTGCGAAACGATGGATCCAGTGACAGTTCCATGTTTAATTTGCTCAGCTTCTGCTAGGGGAATGCGCATCTCGAGGGCAATATCGTTGGTGATATTAGTCGATCCTCGCGGAAATACTTTAAGGGAAATGGGAGTGTTTTCTTCAAATACCACCACCGAGAGTGTCTCTGCACCAATGTTTGCAAGGACACACCCGACCATTTTTTGCTGTTTAGTGAGCGTTACCAAGCTGGTGGCGATTGGAGTGGCCATGATATCAACCGTCTCAATACCTACCGCTTCAATCGCGGCAACCAAGTCGTGAACATGTTGTTCAAGGACGGTCACAAACAGTGCTTCCACTTCAAGCTTTGATCCGTGCATACCAACGGGGTTTCCCAAAACGGGCTGCCCATCAAGCAAATATGATACGGGGATGGCATGAATCACTTTCCGGTTTATCAAATCCCGACTAATACGATCCTCGGCATCAGCCAGTGCATTTTCTGTATCAATGTCCGCAACTTGCGCATTGGCACGGCTGACAATTGCCTCTCCATGGGAATATTTTGCTTCCAATCCGGCGCCACCAATAGATACGTAGGCACGATTAATTTTCACACCGGATTCCTCTTGTGCTTTCCCCACAGCTCGTCGAATACTTTCAACAATATCCTGTTGATTGACAATATACCCATGCCGCAGCCCGCGAGAAACTGCAGATCCCGTTCCAATGATATGCGGAGGTGCTCCATCGTGTTGTATATGAGAAACAACCACTTTCACTGTGTGCGTGCCCACGTCAATTCCCACTACGGTATTCTTTCGCATTAGTCCATTGTAGCGCTTAGGTAGGGGCCTTTCAAACAAGGCGGTTGCACAACAATCTCGTTCTGGCCAGAGCGAGACGAGATGCCGAGCTCGGCATCTCGCTTCAGCGAGTTATATGAATTTTTGCAACAGCGCATCCTCTCGTTTCTCCATATCCTCACCATGTTCGAAACCCGCAAGGTGCAGACAGCTGTGGATGTATAAAAAAGCGATGTGTTGTCGAGGAGTATGTCCGAAGGACTTGGCATCGCGCTCTGCACGGCGAACGTTGATAAAAATCTCACCCTCATGACGATCCAAAGGAAAAGAGAGCACGTCAGTTGGCCCCTTACGACCTTTGTGTGTCTTGTTAAGACCAGTGGCAAGAGTATCTCCCATAAGGACAAGGGAAAGGTCATACTTTTTTCCCAAAATAGCATCCTTTATACGCTCAAAGGGAATACGTGTCTTCAGTGTTGTTCTGTTTGAGAGTGCAAACATAGCGGGCACTCGGTGCATTACTTTCTCCACTTCACACGCTTTCCGCGTACGTTTTCTGAAAGTTTTCCTTCTTTGATGAGCTGTTCAAAATCCGCTCGACGCTGTATCTTGCGTAACGCCGCACGTTTTCGAGCACCAGGTGAAAGTGGGCGTGATCGGTATCGAATCTTCCGCATTTTCTGAACGAGTCCGGCACTCCTCATACGCTGTGTGTATTTACGCAACACAGCACCGGTATTCTCGCTTCCTGTTTTTTCTACCTGTATATTTACTGCCATATGGTGCACTACTGTACCACAAGGGTACTGTTTTGCAAAGACACCCCTACACTTTCAGTCGTTTCAGATATCCGGGGAGTTGAGCAAGGGTAACCACCACCTGTGAGCGGTCATGCATATTCCGTACGATGGCGGTATCTTCCAGTGCCTCTTTGTGTCCCATGATTACCGTATAGGGGACAGAGCGCGTTTCGGCGTCTTGCAATTGATCACCGATACTCTCAAGAGCCACCTGCTGCGCAATTGGTACACCAGATGTCTTAAGGTGCTCCAGTACTGAAAAACTCTTCATCTTTGCCTGCGGCCCTAACTGTGCAAAGAAGAATTTTGGATCAACGCGCATTCTTCTTTTGGGCTTTGTTCTTCCGCGTATTTCATGCTCAATGACCACTGAGACGACCGGAAGTTCAACTCGGAACGTCTTTTGTGCAAGTGAATCATGGCGTCCACCGCGTGCAAAGGTGATATGGTTGCCACCATCATCAGGGATCCTCAATTCAAAGAGTGTATGTTGCCAGCAATCGCTACTCCCGAGAATGGTGGGATTAAGCTCGTACGGAATGCCCATATTCTCGGTATATTCGAGCACGTTGCGAAGATGTGCACGACTTTCATCATTAAGATATTCCATGGGGTTCGGTGCTTCGCCGGCAAGCTCGTGTTGCTTTTCCGCGAGTTTAGTGAACGCACGAACGATGTTACCACTTTGCATCTCATCTCGCGCATATCCCGGAAGGTCGTTAAGGTGCGCGCGCAGGTATGTCGTTAGTTCTCGAATATACCGAGCGGAAGATTCTTTGTCCCCGACGCTGTTAATGTGCACGATATAGTCACGAAGTCCGTTTTCTCTCGCGATGTTGGTAAGAGTTGCCAGAACCATTCCTTCGGCGATTGCTGAGGTACTGCCAACCACGTGAAGACTGAGTGATGCGACTTTTGTCCCACCGTTTTCAAGCTGATAGGTACACTGTGGCGTTGCACCGCGATGAAGGCCGTGCGCAACGAGTGACTTGGTGAGCGTTGCTAATTTCCGTTCAAGAGGAATCACAAACGAAGGAGTGGCTTTGGGTTTGAGTGCGCGTGCAGGTTTGTGTTGCTTGAGTGTCACCTCAAGTGGATTGAATCCGTAGAATTCGACGGTATCCAATGAATGATCGAGTAATTCGCCGGTTGATGAGCAATTTGTGTGATTCACTTGCAACATACTATTCTTCTTCATCTATGCGATACGTATACGAAACACTTCCGGGGTTTGTGCCAAACGCGCCGAGGGGGAATATGCGTATATATGCACGACCAACAATACGTTCTCGCTCAAGCGGCCCCCAGTATCGCGAATCTGCGCTCACTCGACGGTTGTCACCCATCACGAAGTACTCGTTATCGCCAAGATTCACCACCATATCACTCTCTTTTTGATTTTCCTCCTTGACGTAGTATTCATCCAGTATCACTCCGTCCGGATATGCATCATTAACGACAGTCACCGTTGTGCCTTTAAGATAGAGTGTCTCATTCGGCAGTCCGATGATTCGTTTGATCAAAAACTGAGATTTGTTTTGCGCAAAACGAAAGGTAATCACATCCCCGCGCTGTGGTTCGTTAAAGCGATACTGTAATTGATCGATGATGAGATAATGCCAGGTATTAAATGCCGGGTACATTGAAGTACCAGATACGATGAAGGGTTTTGCAATGTACGTTCTGATAGGGACAACGATTGCAACGACAATAAGGGCGAAGAAGATAAGGTTTTTAATGGAAGCTTTTTCACTTTCTGGAGACACCTGATGTTCGTCTTCTTTGTGTAAAGGAGTTTCTTGAGGTGAATCAGTGTGCATGAAGAGATTGTACTACACGGGAATCTCTTGACGCAAAGTTTTGTTTGTCTCCGGATGTGACTTTCGGTACACTAACCACATGCAGTGGGTAATTGTAGGACTCGGAAACCCCGGTGAGCAGTATGCGCACACGCGACATAATGCGGGGAGGATCGCGGTTGAATATTTCATGCGCACAAGTGATACGGATGCGGCAATAATTATTCCTGACACGTATATGAACAATTCAGGGAAGGCAGTTCAGGATGTGAAAGATGCAGCACATCTTATCGTCGTACATGATGATGTTGATATTCCCTTGGGACGTATACGGATTGCCGTTGATCGTGGCAGCGGGGGACACAAGGGAGTTGAATCGATAATCAAGACACTCAAAACCAAAAAATTTATACGAGTACGTATTGGTATTGCCCCCACCAACATATTTGGAAAAATGCGAAAGCCGCCAAGCGGGCAGAGAATGCAAGATTTTGTACTCGGACAGTTCTCAAGGAAGGAACAGGAGACACTTGAGCATGTGGTGAAGAAAACACATGACGCACTGAATCATATTCTCTCACAAGGGGTAGCGAGCGCGATGAATGTGTTTAATTAATACAACACCGGCGCTTATGCTGAAGGAGTATCTTTAAAAGACAATGTCATTTTGTGATCTTCCGGATCAAAGAGGGTAATGGTGAACGGGTATCGTCCGCCCAGACTCAATGTTTCGCGAAGCTCTTCGCTGTTTTCGAATTCAGAAATGTGCACGAGACCAGCGACACCCTCTTCGATTGAGGCCAATGCTCCATGCTTGTTGTGTTTAATCACGACAGCATCAACTTTGTCTCCCTTTTTGAATTTCTGTGCAGCCGATTTCCACGGATCTTCGGTGAGTGCTTTGATTGAGAGGGATACTTTTCCATCCTTCACTTCAATGACTTGAACGCGAACAGTATCACCTATCTTGTATCGTCCCTTGGGGTCTTCAACCAGTGCCCAGTCCATTTCCGAGATATGCACCAGTCCTTCAAGTCCGTCTTCGAGCTTTACAAACACCCCAAAGTCAGTTGCTCCGGTAATCTCTCCGTCATGTGCGTCTCCAACACGATACTTATCTACCATCTCAGCTTTTTCTTCTTCATTTACCGTCTTTTCAGTGAAAATCAGTTTTTGCTCCTTCGCATCGGCGGTAATTACAAAGAGATTCAGTTTCTTGCCAACCAGTTGCTTCAGTTCAGCAAAAATTTTGTCTTTGTCGCCATCGGGAACACGAGGGTAGTTTTCAGGTCCCAATTGCGATGCGGGAAGAAATCCCTGAATGCCTTGCCACTCAACGATAAGGCCTCCCTTGTTCGCGTCTTTTATGGGGAGTTCAAGAGCGGTTTTGTTCTTGAGCGCATCTTCAGCTTCACCCCAAACGAGCGCTTGTCGCGCTTCGCGAAGTGACACTTCGATGTATCCATCCGGGTTTTCAATACCAGATACTTTCGCAGCGACGGTGTCGCCCGGATTCACATTTTTGAGAATATCTCGTGCGGAGAGATACTCTCGTCCATATATGATACCGGTCCCAAACGGATGCAGGTCAATATAGATGCGTCCGCGATCGATATCCACCACCGGTCCCTCAACCAAATCACCTATTTCAGGACTTGCGGGCAAATCCATCATCAACGCACTCATTGGAGAATCTTTCTTGCCCTTTGACTCCTCGTCGAGAGCTTCGTTTTCTTTTATCATTATATACAGAATAGATACCTTGTATTTTGTACCTGAGGTCTTGAAACAAGTTACGCGTACAAAAGGGTTAGTAAGGTATGTACAAATGGTTAATAAAACCCCGTTGTGCAGGGTACGTGTACTATACGCTGATTACCGTAAAATGCAATTAAGTATGAGGCGTATGTATGCTATAGTGTAGGTATAACCGCATGAGCGTCACATGCGGATTTCATACGACATTATATATATGATTATCACACATCACAAAGGGGAGTTTATACGAATCAGTTTCGGCGATATGACACTCGCCTTCAATCCCATCTCAAAACAGTCACACATTGCACCGACACGCTTTGGTGCGGATATTGCGTTTGTATCGTACAACCATCCCGATTGTAACGGAATTAGTGAAGTATCTCGTGACGGTAAAGAACAATTTGTTGTTGACGGACCGGGGGAGTATGAAATCAAGGGAGTGTTTGTAAAAGGATTCGCTTCGAAATCAACCTATGGAGATGCGAGCATCAACACCATTTACACTGTGCGTCTTGAAGATATGAATATTCTTTTTCTGGGAGCACTGGGAGATGTAAAAGCGAGTGCCACAATAACGGAAGACATGGATAGCGTTGATATCGTATGTATTCCCATAGGAGGAGAGGGGGTACTTGAACCATCGCAAGCACACTCACTCGCGGTTGCATTTGAGGCAAAGGTGGTAATTCCGATACACTACGACGGTATGGGTGCAAAAGATTCACTCAAGCATTTTTTAAAGGAATGGGGAGCAGAAGACGTTAAGCCCATTGAGAAGCTGACGATTAAGAGAAAAGATCTTGAAGGTAAAAACGGGGAAGTGGTAGTACTAAAGTCATAGCATGAAGTTTATTGACGAAATGCGCGAACGATCAGAAGAAGAGAGGATGGCACTCTCTGCCATGGTTGCCGGTGCGGTTGCGCTTGTCCTCTTTGTGCTCTGGGGTGCATTTTTTTTCCGGGGAAGTGGTGTGGTACGCATGGAAGGTGGAAGTCAAGTGGTTTCCGAGCCGGATATATCCACCGACTTCTCTGCTGCGATAAGTGAGTTTGGAGCTCAATACGAGCAGATACGACAAACACTCGATGCACGGACGTTTACCAGCGAAATTCCGACCACCACGGTCGTTGAAATATCGGTTGATAACGATGGTACCGTAGAAGCACAAAATGTTATTCTAGGACCCACACAAGAATAAATATGACAAAAAAAGAAGAACACACACCAAAGGAAGAGAAGGGAATCATCCCGCAAGGAATTTCCGACGAGATGAAGGAGGCGTACATCAATTACGCTATGACCGTTATTACCTCACGTGCCCTTCCGGATGTTCGTGATGGATTAAAGCCGGTACACCGCAGAATTTTGTTTGCAATGCACAGTTCCGGACTCACACCGCAAGCAAAGACAAAGAAATCGGCCACGGTTGTTGGTGATGTGATTGGTAAATACCACCCACACGGAGACACCGCCGTCTATGACTCTATGGTGAACTTGACGCAGGACTTTACCATGCGATATCCATTGATCATTGGACAAGGGAACTTTGGTTCGATTGACGGCGATCCCCCAGCCGCATATCGGTATACTGAAGCGAAGATGTCCCCAATGGCAATGGAACTGCTACGTGACCTTGGAAAGAATGCCGTAGACTTTCGTCCTAACTTTGACAATCAGCACGAAGAGCCGGTAGTGCTTCCTGCCGCCGTACCAAACCTTCTGCTCAATGGAACACTTGGTATCGCCGTTGGTATGGCAACCAATATTCCGCCACACAACTTTCGTGAAGTGGCAGATGCAGTGGTGCACTTGATTGATACTCCAAAGAGTACCACGGAGGATCTGTTGCAGTTTGTCAAAGGACCGGATTTTCCCACAGGGTGTGTCGCCTTTAATCAGAAAGATATTACTCATGCGTACACGACGGGACGTGGCGGTGTTGTGGTGCGCGGTGAGGCCGAGATTGTCGAGAATAAAAAGGGAAATTTCCAAATTATCATCACCTCAATACCTTACCGCGTAAACAAGGCAACTCTCATCTCAAAGATTGCCGATCTAGTACACGCAAAGAAACTTGAGGGTATTAAAGGTCTTCGTGATGAGTCAACCACAGACATTCGTATCGCCATTGATTTGAAAGGAACCGCACACCCGCAATCAGTGCTCAACTATATATACAAACACACGCAACTTGAAGAAACATTCCACTACAATATGGTCGCGCTGGTAGACGGTGTTCCAAAAACACTGGCACTTAAGGCAATGCTCGAGACGTACATTGAGCACCGGGTTAGTGTCGTCACCCGAAGAACCCAGTTTGATTTGGATAAGGCAAACGCACGAGAGCACATTCTTCTCGGACTCAAGAAGGCACTCGACCATATTGATAAGGTTATCGCCCTTATCAAAAAGAGCAAAGATGTTCCTGCGGCTCACGCTGGTTTGATGAAGACATTTACATTCTCTCAGCTGCAAGCAACCGCTATCTTGGAAATGCGATTACAAAAACTGGCAAACCTTGAACGAAAAAAGATTGATGAGGAACTTGTCGAACTCAAGAAACTCATCGCCGAGCTTGAAGGGCTCTTAAAGAGCAAGAAAAAGATACTCACTGTTATCAAGAAGGAGTTACGGGAAGTTGCGGATCGTCTTGGTGATGAGCGACGCACCAAGATTATGAAGCAAGGAACCAAAAATTTCTCCATGGAAGATCTCATTCCTGATGAGGAGTACGCACTGGTGCTCACCAAAGGAGGATATGTGAAGCGCACTAACCCATCAGAGTATCGCAAGCAAAGACGTGGCGGTGTTGGTGTGATTGATATGAACACCAAAGAAGAGGATGTGGTAAAGACTTTCTTGACTGCAGGTGCACATTCGGAACTACTCTTCTTCACCGACAAGGGGAAGGTGTACAAGACGAAGATGTATGAAATACCGGAAGGAAAACGTTCAACCAAAGGAAAGTCAATTATGAACTTCCTGCAATTGGATCAAGACGAGCATGTAACCTCAGTGCTTCCCATGCCAAAGGAGATTAAGAAGGGTGACGGACTCTCGCTCTTGATGGTTACCCGAGCAGGTACGATCAAAAAAACAGCAGCAGAGCATTTTCATGACGTGCGACAAAGCGGACTCATTGCAATTAAGTTAAATGGTACAGACAAACTCATTTCCGCACACTTCTTAAATACCGAAGATGATGTGGTTTTAGTGACGAAGAATGGACAAGCAATTCGATTCAAGGAAGGCGATGTTCGTGAAATGGGACGTACCGCATCTGGTGTGCGCGGTATTAAGCTTGGAGGGGAAGACATAGTTATCGGTGCGGGAGTGGTTGAGAAGGGCTCGAAAGGAAAAGCACTTTTTGTGCTCTCAGGTACTGGATATGGGAAGAAGACACAAATGCGTGAGTATAAGGTGCAAAAGCGAGCGGGGACGGGAATCAAGACTGCACAAATCACCGCAAAGACGAAAGAAATAATCGGTGCTGAAGTCATCGAAAGAGAGGGAGGCGAGTTGGTGGCAATTTCAACCAAGGGGCAGGTTATTCGAACCAGCTTGGATGAAGTGAAGTTACAAGGACGACAAACCCAAGGAGTGCGCATTATGAAGTTGCGCTCGGGTGATGCGATTGCATCTATGATTACTCTCGAAGAAGGTGGGGAATAGTTTTCTGTCACTCTAAGAACCGTACGGTATACTAACACCTAATGAATGAAATATCGCAAAATGGTGAAATGCGCGAGCACACGTCGCTTAGAAGACGAGCGGGTGCATTTGCAAACCCCAAACACAACGTGCATCAAATGGGATTTCGTGAAGGGATGTATATCGCCGACTTAGGTGCTGGATCAGGCGCCTATACTGAAGCATTAGCCGCATTGGTCGGGCCATCGGGCGCGGTGTATGCAGTTGATGTACAACGGGATTTACTCACCAAGATACATCGTAATCTCAAGAGTAAGGGCTATGAAAACGTACATGTTGTATGGGGAGATATGGAATCGGTCGACGGTGTCGATATTCGAGACGGACTGCTCGATGCCGTCGTAATCGCAAACACTCTGTTTCAAGTGGATGATAAGATTCGTGTACTGAAAGAGGCATGGAGGGTTTTAAAACCTGCAGGTATACTCGCACTCGTTGATTGGACGGATTCATTTGGTGGACTTGGTCCACCACAGAAAATGGTCTTTACACAAAAGGCGGCAACAGTGCTCTGTACTGATCACGGGTTTGCACCCACGCGTGATTTTGACGCAGGTGAGCACCACTATGGTGTACTCTTCACTAAACAAACACAAACGGTCAATGATTTCGCGGAGAAAACCGTTGCACAGGAGGTAGTATAAAACAGACTAAGTATGCATCAAAAGAAAAGTATATTTCAGATAGTAATATTTGGAGCATTCGCCTTCTTCATCGTAGTTGCCGTATTTGTATTTGCGGGACTCTCCGGAGGATCGCGAGGTCAAGAAATAGGTGAGGTGGTGGTATGGGGAACCTACAACGCCTCCCGATTCGAGGAATATGTGCGCTTGTTGGGGGAAACCAATACGGAGGTTCAAAATATAGTGTATGAGGAAGTTCCAGAGACGGTGTTTCAAGGACGATTGGCAGAGGCGTTGGCCGATGGTACGGGTCCTGATCTTTTCATAATCAATCAAGCCAACCTCATCCGCAATTGGAACAAGTTGCAACCGTTCTCCTACGAAACCATTTCTGAACGAACATTCAAAGATACGTACATTGATGAATCAGAGATGTTTATGAGTATTGAAGGGTTACGAGCGTTACCGTTTTCAATTGATCCACTCGTATTGTATTGGAACCGAGATATCTTTGCAGAAGCGGGATTCGCGCAACCTCCCGTGTATTGGGATGAAGTTTTCGGGATGGCTGAGAAGATTACGCAAAGGGACAAGGCGAACAATGTACTGCGTGCGACAATCGCATTCGGTGAGTACGACAATGTCGCGCACGCCAAGGATATAATCGCAATGCTGATTATGCAGGCGGGAGGGGAGATCGTTCAAAGAGGGGAAGATCGGAAACTATACTCATTGTTACTACCTGATGGTTCATCGACAGTAAATCCCGCACAAACGGCCGTTCGATTCTATACCGAGTTTGCAAACCCCATCAAGGCGGTGTACTCATGGAATCGATCAATGCCCTATTCAATTGATGCCTTTGCGCAGGGGAAACTGGCGCTCTATGTCGGGTATGCAAGTGAAGCGTACACCATACAGGAGAAGAATCCGCACCTTAACTATGATGTTGCACCCGTGCCGCAAATCAGAGGAGGAGAGAACAAGAAAGTACTCACTTTTGGGACGGTAAGCGCCTTTGCGGTACCCAAGGCAGCACGCAACCCTTACGGAGGACAGACAATTGCGATGCTCTTGACAAGCGCCGAGCCATCTCGGTTATTCTCAGAAATGATGCAGGTTCCTTCTCCACGACGCGATATACTCAAAAAGGTTCCAGAAGATCCTGTGGCACTTATCTTCCGAAATGCCGCACTCATTAGTCGGGGATGGTTTGATCCGAATCCGGATGACACCAATCGCATTTTCCGCAGAATGGTGGGGGATGTGACTTCAGGAGCGCTACGGCTTTCAGATACGGTACAGTTGGCACATCAGGAGCTCGGTAGGTTGGTTAAATAATATGATTCGTGGTTTTGTACTCACACTCTCGCTCATATCGATTCCGCTATCGGTTGATGCGGCAATCTTTCAAAACCCACTACTCATTGAATTCATTCGTGATCTTCTCTACGGGTTTGTGCGGGGGATTATCTATATTGGAACTCCAGTCATCGTAGTGCTTTTTGTGTACACCGGCTTTCTCTTCACTGCAGCGTTAGGGAATCGGGAGAGGATGCGCACTGCAAGGAATCAGTTTGTAACGACAACAATCGCAGCAACCGTACTATTTTCTCTGTGGGCACTGATACAGATTGCGGGAAACACATTGAGTGGATTGTCAGCTGCTGCACTCTTGGTGCTTTTGTTTGCCTTCTTTACGTACGTACGCGCAAAGTCATCGTGAATTAATGTGTTACTATGGTGTTATGAAAACCTTCTTCCTTTCCGCACTTCTGACATTTCCGGCAGTAATGTATGCGCAGGAGTTTCAGAACCCTCTCATCGGCGTCACCTCAATTGCAAGTGCCATTGAAGCGCTGCTGCGGGTCACGGTATATATCTTATTCCCCGTCGCCGTTCTCTTCATCGTCTATTCCGGTTTTAAATTTATTCTTGCGCAAGGGAATTCGGATGAATTAAAGAAGGCAAAATTAAATTTCCTCTGGACGATTGTCGGTTTGACACTTCTCTTGGGTGCGTGGGCATTGGCGCTCTTAATCAAGGGGACCATTGACCCACTGCTTCGTGTATAGGGTATGCGAGTACTAATGCATAAAATGGCGATGGTATTTGTTGCACTTCTGATGCCGCAGTCGGTAGCTGAGGCAGCGCCGAGTAACTTTGCCGAGCTGGTGAATATGTTAACGGGGTGGATAAACGCGGCAACCATGGTGCTGTTTAGTGCGGCCATTGCTTTTTTCTTTTGGAAAGTGGCGCATCATTTGCTCGGATACGATGACAGTCAGAATGCAGCGAAGAAGAAGGCCTTTAGGGATACACTGATTTGGGGGATCATTATACTCTTTGTCATGGTGAGTATTTGGGGCATCATCGCTATTTTGCAGGCGACACTATCTTTGGAGAATCGCCTGTAATGAGAACTATCCACACTTTTGTACCCCTGAACTTGTATGACACAAAAGGTACGCTACCATGAGAGTATATACGTATTATCAGTTTTAGTAGGAACATAATGAATAGATTAACAATCGCAACATTGGTAGGTGCTTTGATGCTCGCTCCAGCGGCAGCAGAGGCCGTTACGCTTGCAAGCACGATTGGTACTATCAGTGAAATTATAAACTCAATCATTCCAATCATTTTGGCCTTGGCGGTATTGTACTTTTTCTGGGGCGTTGCTCAGTACGTGATGAACGCGGAAGATAAAGAAAAGCGAGGAAAGGCGATTAGTACTATGATTATGGGAATTATCGCTATTTTCGTGATGGTGAGTATTTGGGGCATCATCGCTATTTTGCAGGAAACATTCAAAGTAGGTGGAGCAGCACCAATCATTCCTCCTAAAATTAACGTTACGTACTAACGACACTGCTCATGCGACCTGTCGAGGGACTCATGAAGGGGATTGTTGAGAGTATCATCGATCCCATTATATTACTGTTGTTCTCAGCGGGAGTGTTCCTGTTTATGTGGGGTATGCTCACCTTCTTGTGGAACGCAGATAATCCTGAGAAGAGAAAAACAGGAAGTGATCATATGATTTGGGGAATTGCAGGTATTTTTATCATGGCAACAGTCTTTGGTATAGTGCAATTAATTCTTTCCTCATTTGGGTTGGAGAATCCAACAAAATTGCGATAAAAATTTTATTCTGGTACCGGAGAGAGGGCTTGAACCTCCACGCCTTGCGGCATCAGCTCCTAAGGCTGACGTGTCTACCAATTCCACCACTCCGGCATTTGTTTACATTATACAGCAAACGTGTCCGCCCACTTGGACTCGAACCAAGGACCCACTGCTTAAGAGGCAGTTGCTCTACCAACTGAGCTATAGGCGGTGAGGACAATAGTACTGCATTTTGGCGATTTTTCAATGTTTGAGAGTAGTAGTATAAACGGCTCATAAGGGTGAGCCGTTTAGTTATTTTGGTGTCCTTATTCAACGCTGCTCGAACCGTTTTCATGAACTAGTCATGCCGCGCTCCGCGCGAACAAACAAAACACCCCGCACCCTCAAGTGCAACGTGATGGCCCACGTCAAGCCGAACGGGAACCCCGCCAAGCACGACTCCATCGACGAGGTCCTGAGGACGATGTCCTCGACCGGCAACCGGCCGAGCCTGAACTGGGTCGCCAAGCTCCTGAAGGGCTGACGCCACCTGATGACGGCCGAGCAACGCCAGTGGGTCTACCGCACGCTCTCCGACAGCCACATCCAGCGGG
>CESG01090461.1_pt1 | contig 19843 bp, 24 predicted proteins | sample 531121 | NCBI WGS metagenome assembly CESG01 (sample SAMEA2621287, study PRJEB7988) | marine metagenome | biome: marine biome (ENVO:00000447); feature: mesopelagic zone (ENVO:00000213); material: "saline water (ENVO:00002010), including plankton (ENVO:xxxxxxxx)" | depth 800 m
TCGCCAAAGCGGCAGACGTGGTAAGAACAGATTTCATGTTGGAAATCCCTTTTTCCAATTGAAAGCCTGGCGATAAGCCAGGAACCTGAACCATTTCAGGAACAGAAAAGATACCAGTATTAAAAAATATGTCAAGAGTTATATAAAAAAGAAAGGGCGAGACACTTATAGTGATCTACGCCCTTGATTTACAACTTTGCATTCTTGACCCCACTTAACAAGTTTGATTTTGAAATCTTGCCCCAGAGAACTCTGCTGAAGCGACTATCCTTTCTTCGTCCAACTGAGTATGACAGGGACCCAACACTTCTCGAGCCCATGTGATTGGACGTTCTTCAGACGTCCTCATAGTCTGAATTATCTCGATGGCTCGCTGCGGAAGCGCCGGAACCTCGAATGTGTGGGTCGAATACGGAACGGGTTGTCCCAGGCCGTTTGCGCTTGAGAGCTCAACCACAATTTCTCCGCCTTCAGCAAGAGTCTGCATCAAAGAGAGTGACGTTCCAGAATATTCTCTCCAAGAAAGAACAAAGCGGCCACTTTCCCTATCATACGATGCATTTTCAGAACCAGCTGCGGCACTCAGAATTCTCTCACCACCCTTATAGAAACGGAGAACGACTCGTTGAGTATTTCTTGGCGGAGGCGGACTCCGAAACCAAACGAAAAACTCGCACGGGCTCATGTCGTTCCGATTGGCATTGCATGAAGCAATGAGATTCAGTGTTTCGAAATCACGACGAAGAGAGATATTCATTGTTGCCGAGATTACAGTTGGGGTCCGTTCAACCTGAACCTGTCCCTCCCACGTATCCGCAGCTTCTGCAGTTTGCAAAGGCAAGAATATGAAGAAAGTAAGTGCAAAGGCAAGAATGCTTGCTTTCAAAGAACCTTGTTTCATCACGTGCCTCCTTTCCAGTTTGGCTTGATGAAAATAATCCAAAATTTCTTAAGGATATATTTATCCAATAACTTTTATACAAAAATGTCAAGAGGCAACTACACATATGTAGTTGCCTCTGAAAACTAGCTTTGGCAGACGTGCCCCACGTCTTTCCAGGCACAGTGCCCAGGATGTGAGATTCCGCCAAGCCTCTGATCATCAGCAGCAAGTGCTTTCTCCCACCTTTTGCGATCTCCCTCAGAGAGAAAATCTCCCTGTGGATGACGTACAGGATTTTTTGCCTTCTTTCCCATCACACTCTCCTCTTTTCAAACCTCCGCCAAAGTACAACTAATTATACTTCTGGTCAAGCGTAGTATCGATCGCAAAACTCTTTCCTAAACTCTTCAAACCTTCCCTCTTTAATAGCTTCTCTCATGTCATCAACTAACTTCAAAATAAAGTAGAGGTTGTGTTGTGAGACAATCATTCCTCCAAGCATTTCTTTTGCCCTAAAGAGGTGTGCTAGATACGCACGAGTATATGGAGCAGATGGAGAATCAGGAAGGTCCTTCTCTATTGGAGTCATGTCTTCCTTGAAAGGTTCTTTTCTTAGATCAATTGGCCCATCAAGCGTATACGCTGTTCCGTTTCGAGCAAGACGGGTTGCAGCAACACAATCAAACGTATCAATACCACGTGCTACTCCCTCAAACATATCTGCCGGCTCTCCAATGCCAAGCAGGTGCCGAGGCTTATCCTCTGGCAAATGCTTAAGTCCCGCGTCGAGTGCTGGCCCCAAGTCTTCTTTACTAAAACTTCCGCCAATTCCATATCCATCAAAATTCATATCCCCCAATGTCTTTGAAGACTCTTCTCGAAGATCAGTGTGCCTACCGCCCTGCACAATTCCAAAGATTGCCTGCTTGCTGTCTAGGTTTCTTCGGTGTGCATCAAGAGAACGCTTCGCCCACCTGTGCGTTCTATTCATTGCTTCTCTTTGGTAATCATAGTCCGCATCAGGAGATGTGCACTCATCAAACGCAAAAAAGATATCTGCTCCTAAATTATGCTGAATCTCAACTGATCGCTCCGGCGTAAATCGATAGAGTGTCCCATCTATATGAGATGTGAAGGAAACTCCCTCATCATCAACTATGGCGAGCTTCCCATGCTCATTTAATATTGCTTCATCAAAAACTGCAGGAGTTCTGCTTTGCACCTCCTTTTTCTCTCCCATTTTAGAGACACTCTTATCAAAACCAGCGCCAAGACTAAATACTTGAAATCCTCCAGAATCTGTAACAATGGGACCTGCCCAATTCATAAACTTATGGAGTCCTCCATGCTTTTTTACAAGATCATCTCCTGGCTGCAAAAAGAGGTGGTAGGTGTTTGCAAGAATCACTTGTGCACCAATATCCTTTACCTCATGTGGATGCACTCCTTTAATAGTTGCTTTGGTTCCAACAGGAATAAACGCAGGAGTTTCAATATTTCCGTGCGCTGTTTCTATGATTCCTGCTCTTGCAGCACCATCTTGATGTGTTTTTGCAAACTTCATACCTGCACACTAGAGTGTTAGAGAAAAAATGCAACTACTGAGTTAACTACGTAGTTAACTCAGTAGTTAGAAAAAAGCACCCGTACGGGTGCCAATCTCTCTATTATGATAAATATTCTGCTTACTTTACTTCAAGTAGCTCAACTTCGAAGACAAGTGTTGCTCCTCCCGGAATTGGTCCGTATCCCTGGTCTCCATATCCAAGATCTGAAGGAATAACAAGGACACGCTGTCCTCCCACTTTCATTCCTACAACTCCCTGATCCCAACCAGCGATTACCTGACCTGCTCCAAGCGTAAACTCAAATGGTGCACGTCCAACAGAACTATCAAATACAGTTCCATCTTCAAATGCTCCAGTGTAGTTCACAACAACGCTCTTCCCGGCAACAGCTTCAGCGCCATCTCCGAGAACCGTGTCTTCACTTATAAGTCCTGTTTCTGGATTCACTGAAGCAGTATTAAACGCCGTGGTTGCATTTGCAAGCTCTTCAGGTGATTCAATGGTTGAGACAAGAGGCTCAGTAAGCCCTCGACCAAATCCTATAATTGAAAAGAATGTTACAAATGCAATCACTGCAACCAGCATCGCAATTCCGTGGTTTCTGCTTTTACTCATATATAGGCAGTATACGCCAAAACCATTCTCCTGCACTAGCAAGAGGTGAATTATGCGCTATAGTTTTGTGCATGGAACTACAACTACTTATTGCAGGAGGAATTATTGCTTCAGCTTCATTAATTGGAGTTGTTACAACACATGCACTCCTTGGAAAATTTTTTACAAACAATATTCGATACTTGATAAGTTTTGCCACCGGAGTATTTATCGTACTTACCTACACACTCCTTGAAGAAGTTTTTCATGAGGGAGACATGCTCTACACAAGCCTTGCGATTGCCATTGGTTTTTTATTCTTTGCAGGACTTACTACTTTCCTCTCAAAAGCACATCACCATCACGGACCCACACAAGAGCACTCTCACTCATCAATTGATGCGAGGCGCATGCTTCTAGGAGACTCACTCCACAACATCGGAGACGGTATTTTGCTTGTACCTCTTTTTATAGCAAGCCCTGTTCTGGGAGGAGCAGCTATTGTTGGAATTCTCATACATGAGATGGTTCAGGAAATTGCTGAATTCTTTGTACTTAAAGAAGCTGGTTACTCAACTAGGATGGCACTCTTCTTTAATTTCCTTACCGCTCTAACTATTTTTATTGGAATCGGTATTGGACTTCTTGTTACAGATATTGAAGGTGTTGTGATTCCTCTTCTTGCATTTACCGCAGGAGGATTCCTCCACATTATCCTTCGAGACTTTATCCCAAGTATCTTTAAATCAATTCATCATGAGTGTAAGCCAGTACCACACATCATCTTCTTTGTAGCAGGACTCATACTTATGATCCTCGTAACGAGCGGACACGGACATTAATTAAAAGAGAAACCGCCTGATGCAATCAGGCGGTTTTATTCTTAGGCGAATTTCTTCTTTAGACAACCAGTCCAAAAAAGGAGCACCTTTGAATCTTCTGTACACACTTTTATAGAATCGTCCTCGCCACTCGACAGAGACAGAATAGCAAATGTGCAAATAACATCAGCAGAACAAGGGAATTCGCTAGACTTCTTTGTTCTACCTTCAAGCTCAACAAATCCTACAACTTTAAAAAGTTCATTTTCAAAGTTTAAGTCTCGTTCTCCAGTTGAAGTAAGAAGGTTCCACGGAGTATGGGACCCACTGATATATACAACATCTTCTACACATATAGAATCATGTTCATTTCTATCCATTAACAAGAGAGGGTTTTTTTCTTCAAAAATAATCCCTGCAGGACGAGAAGAAACACGGACACCGTGCGTCATTATGCCCATAACCGAAGACACTTTTAAAGACCCATTTTTGTCAGACGCTTTTAACTTTTTGTAACGCCTAATCTTTAATGTATCGACACAAAGATCTATGCATTCATCACAAATATTTGCATCTAACGACGTTATCATGCAAGACACTTCGTGTTGACTTTTCTTGCAAAAGTTGCAATAGATGAGTTTTTCTGTGGTTTCAGTGCTCACTGCACCCTCCTTCATACTGAAGCTGGCACCATTGCCAGGGTTTGTACTACCATTTTCCACTCTACATATATCAAAATTCTATGTCAACAAAAGAAGACCAGCTGTACGCTGGTCTTCTTTTTTATATTTGGCCTGCCGAGCCTTGTTGCGCTACATTAGAGTGTATTGTACTTCTCCCTGAATATGCACAATACAGTAACGCATAGAAACCCTAGCACAATGTCAATCACATGTAATTGTTTATTTCCATGTATAAACTGTGGAAAACTAGCAAATACAGCTTAGTTGAGCTCTTTTTCTATGAAATTGAGTGATTTTTCGGCTTTTTTGAGTGTAAACACCACTCTTCCAAGCACTTGGTCTCTTTTCGTAACAACTTGCACACGCCATTTACCCTCAAAAATATTGCTCTTTTGCGTATATCCCCTAAAGCCACTATCTCTTCCTCCTGATATTGGGAAGCTTATTCTTCCTTGAGGAATCCATGCATTACTCTCTGCATCAAAGTACTCCCATGAATGAGCTATGTTTGTAGAAAGCCCTGTCGGAGCAAAGACTGCACTGTACATTGCAAGTGACTCTCCTTCTTCAAAATGAATGGTTGTCCCTGGAAGGATTTTCTCAAAGAAATTTTCTTTCTCTTCAACTCCAACAAATGTTTGCTCACTCTTATATACATCGTGATAGATTCCTTTGTCTTTAAGAGCAAGCGGCACAGGAGGAATAATATTTGAGAAATAAAGAAGCTGAAGAAGGATAACAATACTTCCAATACTTATACGAAGTCCATTGCGAGAACAATTCACTCTCTCTGGTACAAAGAGTTTTAAAAACTCTACAAGAAGGAAAATAACAAATGCTGCAACTACATTTGCAAGAATAAATACCCACGCACCAACTGCACTAACTAATACAGGAATGTAGAGTGCAAAAAATGATGCGAGCGCTACAAATAGTACAGAAAATTGAAAGGCAAACTTTTGATATTTTTTTCTAAAGAATTCATTTCCAATAAGAAGCCCTAGGAGAATGAGTACGAAAACAAGAGTTGTGGTAAATGATGCACTCTTTATATAGAAAATGGTAAGTGCACTAAAGAGTGCCCCAAATGATACTTGCATCAGTATAGGAGCTACGGTTCGTATATTCCCAAAGAACCAGCCTTTAAGATCCTTCCCTTCAATTATATTGATAAGAAGGATCCAAAGGACAATAAGCGAGGTATGTGTACCAAGCACTAACACTTCAAAGAAGTAGTCTATTCGAGTAAGAGTTAGAGCATCCCAGAAAAATCCAACAAGAAGAGCTCCTGCTGAAATTTTCTGCTGATGCTTTTTAATGAACTCCTTTATCATTTAAAAACAGTGTACTACAAAAACACCCCAGGATTTCCTGGGGTGTTTTTGTATTAATACCGCCTACGTCCTCCTCCGCTGTATGAGCGCCGTGGTCGTGATGATGATTGTGGCCGACGATTAGATGATGGTCGTGCTGGTCGCTTCTGCTGTCCTGCTGAAGTTCCTCCACCAATAAAGGTAAATGCCTTTCCTGTCTGATCTCCACGTCCAGTACGTCCAATTCGGTGAACATAATCTTCATACGTCATTGGAAGATCGTAGTTGATTACGTGAGATACGTTAGGAATATCTAGTCCTCGTGCCGCAACATCTGTTGCCACAAGAATATTAGACTGATCCTCTTTAAAGCGTCGAAGAGCTCGCTGCCTTTGCGGGTGACTCTTGTCTCCGTGCAGTGCCTCACTCTTGAATCCTCGAGTAATAAGGTCTTTTGAAAGACGCTCTACTCCATGCTTTGTTGCTCCAAAGACAATTGCTTTATCACAATCTCGCTCATTAAGTAGGTCATGAAGCATTTCAATCTTCTCCTGCCCTTGTCCAATTCGGATTACATCCTGGTCTACATTCTTTGATGTATCTCCAGTTGTAACTGAAATACGTACAGGGTTATTAAGAAACTCTGAAATAAGTTTTTCAATATCCTTTGAAAGAGTTGCTGAGAAGAATAGTGTGTGACGCTTCTCATGCATTCCTTTTGCAATAAACCGCATGTCATTAACAAATCCCATATCAAGCATTCGGTCTGCCTCATCAAGAACGAGTGTCTCAAATGCAGCAAGACGAATACTTCGTCGCTCTACATGATCTTTGATTCGCCCTGGAGTTCCAATAATGAAATTGTTGTTGTTCTTAAGCTGCTTTAGCTGTGGACGCATTGGCGTTCCTCCAACAGTACATACAGAAGAAATATTCATTCCTTTTGTAAATCCCTTAAGCTCTTCATTAATCTGAATAGCAAGCTCTCGTGTAGGTGCCATTACAAGAACCTTTGTATATGGATTCTTAATTACCTTGGTAATAAGTGGAAGCAAGAATGCCGCCGTCTTACCAGTACCTGTATTTGCAATACCTACTACATCCTCTCCAGCGAGAACATGAGGAATAGCCCGATCCTGGATCGGTGTAGGATTCTCATATCCTTTATCTATAATATTTTGTTTTAGCTCGGGAGCTAGATCAAAATCAACGAACTTATGCTCGGGAGTAAAGACAGCCTGCTCCTGCTTTGTTGCTACTGCCTTGCTAACAAATTTAGCAGGGTCAATAAAATTACCACGCTGTGGGCGCTTACCTCCTCTCCCCCCTCCACCACGTGAAGAGCGCATCGGTCGTTTACTTGAAAACCGTTTCTTATACATTTTATTTATTTTTTAACTTGCTCTAGTCCCAGAGATTTTCAGAGCAAAGTTCTTAAACCGTGAGAATTGAGTTAACAGGAATATATAATATTTTCTATATTATGTCAATTATTTTACATTTTTACATAAAGAAAACCGCCCCTCGGCAAGACGAAGGTTTTGCTTCCTTCATCTTGCCGAGCGGGCGATTATTGTTCTTCAAGCATGACTTCACGCATGAGAAACTCAACTTTACCTTCGTACTCAGGATCGTTTGGAGTGATAACTTCGATAGTCACTCGGGCCCAATGCTCTGTAGACCATCCAGGAATCCGTGAGTAGTAAGATCCACATTGCGACGTCTGATCATGATAAAAAGTACTAACTGTAAGATTCCCACGAAATCTTTCTTGGCAGATATAGCCCCAACGAGCCCCAATCTTATCCTGATTGAAAACCAAGATACTTTCAGGAGGAGCATCCTCCAGTTCGGCCGCAATAGCGACCTGCTCTGGAGTCAACGGATCTTGCTGTATTCCACATGCCGAAACTGCGAACCCAGAGACAACAAGCGCCGTAAGTAGCACAATATTTTTCATGTCTAGCACCTTTCTATTGCAGCTAGAAATTTGAATTTACCTTCTAGCCGAAATAGTGCATTACAATGAAAGTGTTGTCAATTACCTCTGTCGCTTCTCCCTTACTCGCTCTGATTCCTTTAGAAGCTGCTTGCGTAGACGTACGCTATTAGGAGTAATCTCCAAATACTCATCTGCATTCATAATCTCGAGCCCTCGCTCAATAGAAAGTGTAAGTGGCGGCACAAGATCAACTGATTCATCTGAACTTGATGAGCGCATATTGGTTAGCTGCTTTCCCTTTGTAGGATTTACTGTCATCTCCTCCCCTTTTGCAGTATTTCCAATAACCATACCTTCATACACTTCAGTACCAGCTCCAATGTATAGCTGCCCTCGATCCTGAAGACCCCATAGCGCAAATGCTGGAGTTTTTCCTTGCACCATTGAAACCATAGACCCAACAGACTTCCTTTGAATATCTCCTGCATACGGCTTAAAGCCAATTACTCGTGAAGAAAAGATCCCTTCTCCTCGTGTATCAACAACAAACTGATTTCGATATCCAAGCAATCCTCGTGTAGGTCCTTCAAATGTAAGGCGTAGGATTGCATCTACATGCTCAAGGTTCTTCATTACAAAACCTCGTGTCCCAAGCTTCTCAATAACAACTCCCTGGAACTCCTCAGGCACATCAATAATCACTTCCTCAAATGGCTCCACCTTAACCCCATCTTCTTCTTTAATAATTACCTGCGGCTGAGATACCTGGATCTCATACCCTGAACGTCGCATATTCTCAAGAAGAATTGCGATGTGAAGTTCTCCTCGTCCATATACTTTGAAATGATCTCCTGCATCAAAATCAACCTTAAGCCCTACATTCACCTCAAGCTCACGCTCAAGATACTCTCTAATTTCTCGTGAAGTTACAGATTCTCCTTCCTTCCCTCTAAATGGTGAGCTGTTTGCCATGAAGGCAAGAGAGATCGTTGGCTCATCTACAGAAATAGCAGCAAGAGGCTCTACGCTCTCATCTGTAGTTACCGTCTCTCCAATATCAATATTCTCAAGACCAGCAACAAGCACAATGTCTCCTGCCTTAGCTTCTTGTACTTCTACTCGCTCAAGACCATTAAATGAAAAGATCTTTGTTGTCTTTCCGGCCCGAGTCTCTCCATCTGGCTTTTTAATAAAAAGAGGATCTCCAAGCTTTAGTACTCCATCATATACTCGCCCTACTGCCATACGCCCAAGGAAGTTGTCATACGCTAGGTTAAATGACTGGAATCGAAGAGGCTTCTCTTCAAGCTCAGGACTTGATGCACTTGGCACGTGCTCCAAGATAGTATCGATAAGTGGCGTTAGATCCTTTGCCTCATCATCCATCTTTTTCTTTGCAACTCCATCTCGTCCAATTGCATATACTACTGGGAAATTTGCCTGCTCATCATTTGCGCCAAGCTCATAGAAAAGCTCAAGTACCTGCTCCTCTGTTCTATCAGTGTCAGCAGCTGGCTTATCAATCTTATTGATAACAACAATAGGATTGAGCCCTAAGTCGAGTGACTTCTTTAGTACAAAACGAGTCTGCGGCATTGGTCCTTCTTGCGCATCAACTACAAGAAGCACAGTATCGATTGAGCGAAGTACTCGCTCTACCTCTGATCCGAAGTCAGCATGGCCTGGAGTATCTACAATATTAATTTTTGTATCTTTGTATGTAACCGAAGCATTCTTAGAGTAAATGGTAATACCACGCTCTTGCTCAAGCGTGTTTGAATCCATTGATGAACCGGCTTTAACCGCGCCTGTCTGCTGCATAAGTGCATCAGTTAGCGTAGTCTTTCCGTGGTCCACGTGGGCAATAATTGCAATGTTTCGAATTTCCATAAAAAATACGGCCTTTGGGCCTGATTTCCCAAAGAGTACGTTAGAAGTGTACTAATGTCTAGGTGTTATTGCTCTACCCGAATAAATTCAAGAACTCCACCTCGATCTAAGTAAATAAGAGTAAGTTTTTCTTCTGTCTTTTCTACAACCTTAAAGTAGAGAGATCCCTCCTCATCCATGAGCTCAAGATACATTACATCTTCCTCAAGTGGATAGGGAAACTCTGCAGGTGCAGCATCCGTCATAAAAGTAACCCACGGACCATTTGAAACCTCCTCTCCTTCATACAGATCACTGTATCCCCCATTTTCATAAATAGTTCGTACAAAATTTGGATCTTCTATACTCTGCCAAACTCCTGCAAGTGAATCTGCTTCAAGCGGCGCGTCTACAACCTGTCTCTCCCCAACAGTTCTATTTAGATAATAAAACCCTCCTCCAATTAGAATAATTGATACAACAAGAATAATAAGATTCTTCATATCTATTTATTATACATTCATCCCTGCAATGTATCCGCTGGTCCAGCAAAGCTGTAATGAGTACCCTCCCGTTGGTCGTGTGATATTAAAAAGATCTCCTGTAATAAATAGATTCTTTATTACCTTTGATCGCATAGTCTTTGTGTCTATTTCAGTTAGTGGCACTCCTCCATCTGCAATAACAGCTTTCTCAGGATCCATAAGTCCTGAAATAACCAGAGGAATACTCTTTAGAAACTCAACCATTCCTTTTCGCTGCTCTTTTGTAACTGAATGCACTTTTATTTCCGGATCAATATTTGGGAAACGCGTTACAAGTACATCGTGTGTTCCAGCTGGAAGAAATCCTTTAAATACATTTGCTACATTTTTATTCTTATTTGCTTCAAAGAGTTCTTGGATCTTTGCATCGAGTGCCCCAAGGTCCAAATCTGGAAACAGATCAATATGCGCATTTACAATTCCTTCATGTAGAAGATCTTGCACTTTAGCTGCGCTATTTAAAATAGTTGGCCCAGATAAACCAAAGTGTGTGAAAAGAATGCGTCCACGCTTTGAGAACTTCTTTTCCTTTCCAAGGAGAAATGTGATCTTTGCATCAGGCGCTGAGTTTCCTGACAAATCTCGAATCCATTTCTGTTCAACCTTTAGAGGAACAATGGTTGGCTTTGGCTCATGTGCTGTATGCCCAAGACTTTCAAGCCATTTAAATCCATCTCCTGTAGATCCAGTCTCAGGGTGTGAGACTCCTCCTGTTGCAAGGACAATAGATTCAGCTGCAAACTCCTGATCTCCTGCTCGCACACGTGTGATTTTCCCACTTCGCTTTACAAGCTCTGTTACCTCAATCTTTTTTCTAACTTCTACTTTATATTCTCGAAGCAGGTCCTCAAAAAACTTGCATACGTCCTCTGCACTCTCTGATGCTGGAAATGCTCTATTGTTTTCTTCTTCCATAATAGGGAGTCCATTTGATTCAAAGAATTCTCTTGTTTCTTTCATTCCAAACTGTGCAAATGGAGAGAAAAGGAATTTATCTGCTTCTCCAAAGTGCGAGAGTAGTTTTCTTGTATCTTCTTCAGTATTTAAAATATTGCATCGTCCCCCTCCTGAGATTCGAAGCTTCTCTCCTAGGTGCTTGTTCTTCTCAAGCAAAAGCACACGCTTTCCGCGCTTTCCTGCAATAACTGCTGCCATCATTCCGGAAGCTCCTCCTCCGATTACGATGACGTCATATGTGTTTTTAGGTAATCCCACGAAGTCACACTACTACTAAAGTTTTATAAGTGAAAGTTTTTCTGCTCTTGTTAGTTTCTTTAGCTCTATCTCTCTACGCATTGCATCCCCTTTAAATTCAAACTCTTCTGTATATACAAGCTCTACAGGTCTTCGTGCTTTTGTATACTTTGCGCCAATCTTCTCAGAATTATGCTCTGACACCCTGCGCTCTACATCTATTGTATAGCCAGTATATAAGGTGTTATCTGCACACTTAAGTATGTAGACGGTGTGGTTCATAAAAAATATTTTAACACTGCAATAGTAAAGGCCGGCTAATAAACCGACCTTCAATGTGCTACACAGTAGCAATAGCTGTACGAAGTGTATCTTCAAGAGTGCTGAAAGTGGGTACATTGTACCTACCAGCAAGAAAACGAATGTATTTCATTTTCAGTGCACCATCAGGAGCTCCCAAGATGCACTTTCCTGAGGACACAAACAATCCAAACTCAACATTGGTTGTATACCCAGGGAGAGTTTCTGAGCGTGGAATCCAAAAAACGATTTTGGTTGCTTGCTGTAAATTATCAAGCTCCCATTCCACCTGCTCAAGATACTCACTCCAAACGCCACCTCTTGGAAGAGGAATCAAAACTGAACCAGAAAAACCAAGATTCTGTAAAATCTCAATTGCCTCTGGGCGCCAGTTATAATCCTCGTCACATCGTGGACTTGGCCCTGCCAAGAAAACACTATTCTCGAAACCAACCTTTGGTCTCTCGTATGCATACACGATTTCCATAACGCGCCTCCTTTCCTATTTTCAATATGCTACTTTTTCTTCCCCAAGTCAAGCACATCATCTATATGTATTTGATCTACAAACTCTGGCACGTGAGACACGAGAATCATTGCACCCTTAAACTCATCTAGTGCTTTTGCAATTACCGGAATATGTCGGAAGTTAATGTGGTTTGTTGGCTCATCAAGAATAAGAAGTCCTGGCTCAATAATCTTAAGACGCGCAAAGGCAACAAGTCCTTTCTGTCCTTCTGAAAGGTTTCCAATTTTTGTTTTCATTATCTCTCCATCAAGCAAGAATCCTGCAGCAATAGAGCGCATATCTTCTTGAATCTTTTTGTCCATTGCGTCCATAAGACAATCAAATACTGTCTGATCAAAGTCTAGGTTTGAGAAGTCTTGTCGGTAGTATCCAATCTTTATCCCCTTTGCCACTTCCTCACCAGCTGCCTCACCTGATGCTAGAGATTCAAGCAATGTTGTTTTTCCAATACCATTTGGTCCGATAATCTGAAGGTGACTTCCTCGCTTAAGTGTTAGATCACACTTCACATCCTTTGGCTTATGATCTTTTATTACCTTGTATGAAGTTAACTCCAGAACATTAAGAGGAATGTCTTTCTGTGTAGGAATTTCAAAATCCCGAATAGTTCTATCTTCTTTTCGTACATCAACCTTATTTTCTTCTGCAAGATCTACCTTCTCTCGCATACGCTTTGCAACCATTCGCATCTGCCCTCCTTTATTTGCAAAGAAGTTTGCCTTGTCTTTGTTTGCTTGAATTTCTTTTGAAAGCTGTGCGTTTTTTCTTTTCTCCTTTTCTACCCGCACACCAATCTCTTCTACTACATCGTTATAGTTTCCTGTGTACTGCTCGATACTTCGTGTCTGTGTATTTAAATAAAGAACTCCGTGCGTGAAGGCATTAAGAAAGTCTGCATCATGGGAAATAACAATAACGGTCTTCTTATATGCTTTAAGAAAGTCTGTAAGGTGCTCAATCCCTTCCACATCTAAATTGTTTGTTGGCTCATCAAGCAAAAGCACATCAGGATTCTGAATAAGAGCAGAAGCTAAAAGAAGCCTCGCCTGCTGTCCTCCAGAGAAACTTCCTACAAGACGATCCTTAAATGTTTCTTTTACTTCTTTGTCTTTTGGAGAGAGATTTACAACCTCCAAGATTGCATCGATACGTGGATCAATGTCATACACCTTTTCACTAAAACATTTTGAGAAGAAGTCTCGAACTGTTATCTCAAGATCCTCTCGAGGAATGACCTGTCTTGATACCGCAATACTCGTACCATGTACGATATTTATTCTTCCTTCATTTGGCGTGTGCTGCCCTGTTATGAGGCCAAAGAGTGTACTTTTTCCAGCACCATTTTGACCCATAAGGGTTAGCTTCGCTCCCCTTCGTATAGAAAAAGAAGAGTCGATTAGAATCGGCTTGTTAGCAGTGTGCTCGTATGAGACATCATTAAAATTGATGAGTGCTCCATTACCTGACATAAGCGTGCACACTACACTACGTAGTCTTTAGTATCAATCTGCTTATTATTTAAAAGGAAAACTTTTTGTGTTCAAAATTCTTTAAAAGTACAAGCTCTAGGTCTTGAGCAGTCTCTTTGAGTATAGAAAGAGACTCTTTACTTGGTGGCAAATCAGAACTTTGATAATGACAAACCACCCTAAGAGGAGCAAGGCCTAGACCCTCTCGAATATGTGTCACCGAATGACCAGCGCTGTACTGACCAATTACATAAGCACCGGCAGATGAACCAGCGACAGTCTTTCCATTAATAAGATTCTTAAATTCAGGGAACTGCCGAAGCTTCGCAAGAAGTTTATCAGTCTCACCGCCTCTCATATAAAGAGCATCTGCTTGCTTAACTTGATTAATAAAATCTTCTTCAGTGGCTAAAACAACATTAAGTTTCTTTCCCCCAGCCTGATCAAGTACATTCTTTTTATCTTCTGCAAAAAGTCGCTCCAACTCTTCATCTTTTCTTGAAAAGAAAATGAGTAAAACAGTACCATCTTCAGGAACATCTTTAGTAAGTTCCTTAAAGAAACTTCTATTTAATTCGTTTTGTGTACTGGTGAACCCACCGTGAAGAATAAATTTTGTGTTCATATATTATATACAGTATATCAATCTTGATATCTAAGAACCTCTTCTGCTAAATCAACAAGTTGACTACCACTCTCTATTACATCCTCAGGTACTGACCACCAGTTTTTAATAACAACAGGGTCTTTTTTATCTTTTCTTGTATAGGAGAATTGTTTTGATCCTTCACTCTCATATCTTTTTTGTACTTCAGAGTTTGTAACTTTAAAGTACAGTTGGTCTTCAATTATTATTCCGAGTTGTTTATTTTGAACTTTAAGGAGTGCGCCACCAAACATTCTCTTCACCTCTATATTTCCTAAAGGAGAAAGTAGATCGAGAATGTATTCGGTGAATTCTTTTGAGATACTCATACATATAGAGTACCAAATTAAATATTAGCTATGCGAGCTTCGCACCATTTGGAACATTTTTGTCAGGAACAACAAGTGCCACAGTACCGTCCTCACGATAAAGCCCTGTTGTTAAGACTTCTGAAATAAATGGACCAACTTGCTTTGCAGGGAAATTCATAACAGCAATAACCTGTTTACCAACCAGATCATCTTTAGTATATAAATCTGTAATCTGTGCACTTGATTTCTTAATGCCAAGCTCCCCAAAATCAATTTTTAATTTGTAAGCTGGTTTTCTTGCCTCGGGAAAATCTTCAACAGACTGTATCGTTCCAACCCTTAACTCCACCTTTTCAAATTCACCCCATGATATTTCTTCCATATTGAAGGAATATACCACGAATTCTTTGCTGGCTGTCTGGGACGATGTTGGAACTTTTCTACTTAATAATATCAATAGGCTGGCTGAAGTCTGAACGAACCACAGATATTGTCATAACAGGTTTTTGTGACTTATAACTTAGCCATTCACTGCCGCTTCGCTCTTTAAAGTTCTTCTTCTCAAACACATATACATATCCCTTTGATTCATCGCTTAGTTGATTGAGGGTATCTTGAGTTGCGCGGAAAGTGAGTGTGCCATTTTCAAATCCAGAACTTGCTCGAAAACCTTCTGGACAATTTACTTTATTTATTAATGCCATGAAAATCGCGTAATCTGCGAACGGAGATGCGAATATTGCAGGCTTGTCGTCAGGAATGTTTTTCCCGTCCACGTAGTTGTGCGCTTGGCGAGGTTCAAATTCTTCAACAACAAGACCTGATCCGTGAAAAATAAAGTTTCCTTCTTTTTCTAGTTCTTCAAGTTTCTTTTTTTCTTGCATATTATAGTCGTCAGTACTGACCTACACGGGACAATGTTGGAACTTTTTTAATAAAAGCTAATCCATCATTACTTCAATATTATGACCATCAGGATCTAATACGAAACACGAGTAGTATGTAGGAGTATATTGCGTACGTGGCCCAGGAGCCCCATTATCCTTTGCCCCAGCTTCCAATGCTGATTTATAAAAATCTTCAATAAGCTCTTTGCTTTTTACTCTAAATGCAACGTGTACTGGATTGATATCTTTTTCAGTCTGTTCGAATTCAAATAATCCGTTTTGAATATCAAACGAATGGAATACTCCATCTTCTCCAAATGACCACACATAACTTAGCGGTTTAAAGATTTGTTCATAAAACTTTCTACTTTTCTCTACATCAGAGACTCGGATGAGTACATGATCAATCATGAATTAAGTATATCAAAGGTTCCAAAGTAATTTATTGATGTAAAATTATTTGTTGGAAAATAAGGTTATTCTGAATTTGCTGACTGCCTGGGACGATGTTGGAGCTTTTTTAGTTTAGCAACAAACTAAGACTTGTGCGCAACTTTGGCGTATTTGTATATAAAATTCCTTGTATTCCCAACTCCTTTGCAGCCTGTATATTTACCTCTCTATCATCAATGAAAATAGCTTCTTCAGGACGTACACGAAGCTTATCTAGTGTAAGTAGATAAATATCGTGATTTGGCTTAACCATTCCTATCTCACTAGAACACACAATAGTATAGAAAGCGTTCTTAATTTCTTTTTCATTTAGTATTTCTCTAAATATTTTTGATGGCCCGTTACTGCAGATTGCTAGTTTGTAGATACTCTCTAGTTCTTGTATCAAAGAAATGATTTCTTTATTAAGAACAGCAGCATCTAGCCACTCTTGTCGCACTTCTTCTCCTGAAGCATTTACAGACGCACCTATTCCCTCAAAAAACATCTCTTCAGAAATTGCTCCGAGATCGGACGGCTGGTCATATTTACTTTTGAGCTCAGAAAGTGACTCCTGAGGCGCTCGAGTTTTGTACCAATTAGAACCCACCTCATTACAAATGACTCCATAGAAATCAAAGATTATTGCTTTTATCATTTTTTAATTGTAGCAAATTTATTTTGCTGCCCGACAGGGAATCGAACCCCGATTTTCAGCACCAAAAACTGCTGTCCTACCGTTAGACGATCAGGCAATATTTTCTTCCTCACTATCTTGCCCAATAAGTTTGATTACTGCAAGCTCTAGAGGAAGAGAAGGAATTGGCGCAAAGCGCATTTCCTTACTTGCCTCAAGATGAGCTATAAGAGCTGCAGGAGATATTGCGCCTGTAAGCTCTTTCATTTGAGCAACTTCGTCCTCTCCATACTGCGCAACAAAGTCTTTTTCCATACTTCCTACATGCTTTAGAAGCAACACTGCTCGAAGATAATCAAGCACGAGTGTAAGGAAGGTACGCATATCAACTCCTGACTCTTCAGCTAAAGCTATAGAAGAAAGCGCCTTCTCTTTCTCCCCTTTTAGTATTCCTTCTACATAGTCACTTATAAGTTTTCTCTTTGGAGCTCCAGTTACTTCTTCTACCTCATCTACTGATACTTTCTTATCTTTAGATGAAGCATGAATCTTCTGCAAGATTGAAAGCGCATCTCTAAATGATCCATCTGCAAGAAGCGCTATAAGTTCTGCAGCTGACGCTTCAAGCTCAAACTCTTCTTTTTTTGAAACTTTACTTACGACACTTGTAAGTACTTTTCGTGATGGCTTTTTGAATGTAAAAGTCTGACAACGAGACACGATAGTTTCTGGAAGTTTATCTGTCTCTGTTGTAGCAAGAATAAAGACAACATGCTTTGGTGGCTCTTCTAGTGTTTTAAGAAATGCATTGAACGCACTTTTAGAAAGCATATGTACCTCATCGATAATGTACACCTTGTATGGTGAATCAAATGGAAGTGTATATACATTCTCTGAAAGCTCTCGAATATTGTCTACTCCAGTGTGAGATGCTGCATCAATCTCATAGAGATCATTTTCAGTACACCCAATAGCTTTCGCAAAAATACGAGCAATGGTTGTCTTTCCAAGACCACGAGAACCAGCGAAGAGATACGCATGTCCTATATTTTCTTGTTCTATAGCACCTTCTAGAACTTTTGTTATGTGATCTTGTCCTACTACTTCGGAGAATTTTTTCGGACGATACTTTCGATAGAGTGCCTCTGCCATATGGGACGAGTATACCATTAAAGAAAAAGCGCCGCCTGGGTATAAAACCCGGCGGCGCATACTCTCAAACGCAGTGTTGTCGATATTCATCCCTGAGAACATCTGCAGCTCTGCGCAAGATGGTTGCCTCGGTGATAGAACCGAGATCCCTTGCTCGTTCTCTCATGCGAGAGATCGCAAGATCAATGCGTCGAAGCGTAACCATCGAAGAGTCAGCGAGCTCTTTGCAAAGCTGTGACCACTTTTCCCTTGCTCGCTTCTTTGCTTCTTTTTTGATGTTTGGCATTGAATGTGCCATATACACCTCCCTTATTTCCAAAATTCAACGTACTCCTATATGAGCCTTTCGTCAACAAGAATCTTTTCAACCTCCTCTCTACTCTTTGTTTCAAATAATTTAGCTCTTAGCTCTGCAGCACCATCAAATCCATTTGCGTACGCTTTATAATGCTTTCTCATTATTGAAAAATTTTTATTCGGGAGTAATTCGGTGTATAGCCTCGTATGCTCAAGCATCACTCTTAGTTTCTCTTCCTTTGAAACTTCCTTTCCACTAAAAAACCATGGATTCCCAAAAATCCCGCGCCCAACCATAACGCCATCACACCCCGTCTCTTCTACCTTCTTGTTTCCATCCTCAATACTCTCTACATCTCCATTCCCAAGAAGGACAGTATTTGGAGCAAGCTTATCTCGAAGCGCAACAATACGCGGCATAAGCTCCCAATGCGCTGCCACCTTACTCATTTCTTTTCGAGTACGCAGGTGTACCGTTAAACAAGCCAGATCTTGAGAGAGAAGCTCTGGAATCCAAGCATCAATTTCTTCTTTGTTGTATCCAATGCGAGTTTTAACAGAAACTGGAAGTCCTGACTTCTTTGCCGCTTGGATTACTTTCTTTGCAGTTTCAAGATCTTTCATGTGAGCTGCTCCTGCTCCTTGCTTTTCAATAGACCTATCAGGACATCCCATATTGATATCAATGCCATCAAAGCCAAGTTCGCTACATAACTTTGCTGCGTACTCCATGTTTTCTTCATTACTCGAGAAAAGCTGAGCAACAATTGGAGATTCTTCTTTGTTAAATAGAAGAGACTGCATAAGAGGATTATCTTCATCCTTCATGCCAACCTTCTCGCGTGTAGCATAGAGTCCATCTGCTGCAACAAACTCAGTCCACATAACATCAGGCTTTCCATACTTTGCAATTACAGACCGAAAAGCCACGTCCGTGACATCTGCCATAGGCGCTAATACAAAAAGTGGCTTCTTTAGTGTCTGCCAAAAGTTATTCATTACGCTTAATGTATACCCGCTTTCCAAAGCGCATGTCAATGTATAGAACCTCTTCTAGATTTTCTATTCCCTCAAGCACTGATGGGAAAGCTTCTGCAATCTGCGCTTCTTCTCCAAGCACATACTCAAGCCTTGGGCCTGACACAAGCTCTAACACCACCTCATCTGGGTTACGAAATGAAATGCTTTTTGTTTCTTGCCCCAGTGTTTCTAGTGCTTTTCTAAGAGAGTTTACTTTAGAAACCGCACCTTCTTCAAAAATTGTATTTCGTAAAGCTGGTCCATCATCTGCAAGCAGTCCATATACAGGTGTGAGTTCTTGATCTACTTGTGCAAATATAAACCCCTCATTATCTGCTGCCATACACGGCGTACTTGTAGCTTCTGTGCACCATGCAAATTCTGCTACTCGCTCAGCAATTGAGACATCGATACTTGTAAAGCTTGTTTGCGCCACTGATGCAGAGTGTATCCGCGGAAATGTATCCTTGAGAGTTTTTTCTATTTCTTCTTCTGAAACTAAGAAAATACTGTCTTTAGGAAAAATGTAAAAACGTGCACCAGAGAGTACTTCCTCTACCTTCTCTCCAATCATGTGAGGCAAGAGAACCTGTGCTCCTGAAATGGCAACAGAGTCTATCCGAACCTCAGGGCGCCACACTCCGTATGCCCCTCCTCCAAATAAAACAGAGACAAGTAAAATACCAAGAAGCGTATAAAGCCTAACGATTATGGTGCGGCGCTCTTTAAGACGACGCTTTCCCATATTATT
>CESG01137975.1_pt1 | contig 19665 bp, 16 predicted proteins | sample 531121 | NCBI WGS metagenome assembly CESG01 (sample SAMEA2621287, study PRJEB7988) | marine metagenome | biome: marine biome (ENVO:00000447); feature: mesopelagic zone (ENVO:00000213); material: "saline water (ENVO:00002010), including plankton (ENVO:xxxxxxxx)" | depth 800 m
ACTGGAAGAACAAAACTTAGCATAAATTTGCTCATGATATTATCCCCATAATGAGCCGCCGTAGTCTGGCAGTTTTCTAGGTGGAAATCCATCTACATCTGAAAACACCCAAGACCCTCGTGCAGCTAGCATGCTTTCTGCGTTCTTATAGTCAATCCAAAAACTACCGGGAGGCTGATCGTACGAAGTACCTCCACCATTCCAAACTCCCCAACTATTCTGAACCAAGAAACCAGGACCGCCATTAGCTTTCGTATCGTTATTTCCGATCCAGGCCATCGCGTGCGACCACCCGCCTTTTTTATTTGCGTAGCCGTTATCATCACGACGTGACGAAAATCCATGCCCTGAACACACCGAAATCGCATAGCCATTTGCTAAAGCATCCTTAGCTTCCGCAATCGTAGATATTAACGAAACAGTTAGAACTTGATGTTTACGTCCTATTTTCTCAACATTATCGGGAACACCTTGGCGTCCCCACTTTGAGCCGATTGAACTGTCATATGTCGAGAGATCAATGACACCTTCGTAATTTTTCCTTATTAAAATACCGCCTTCGTCTGACACAAAACGAGCTGCACGCGAACATGACATACCTTGACCGCTATGCCCCCGAGAGCCGTATATACCCTCGGTAGCCCCACGGGCAATAAAGGATTCCGATTCTTTTTTTACGTCAATTTCCACGCACCGCGTAATATCCACTGCATTCCGAGTGGCATGGCTGACACAATCGCCAGTGGTTTGCTTTTCATCAGGACCAAAACCTGGATCAAACTTTAACAACGACTTAAAAGGCAGTGACACTTTCCCTTCGCCGCTACCGTCTAATTCGTAAGCGGAAGCGCCGAAAAGAGGATGCGGCAACTCCCCTAACAGTTTTGCAACATCCTTGGGATCGCACTGCGAGCCACAAAACCCGTCAGCATAAGCACGACGAAGCTCCGCTGGAGTAGGGTTCTTAGGAAATTTAGCCATCGTCCCCTCCTACTGCCCAAGCAATAGCTTTAAACGAGTTAACCGCTTCTTCGCGTTTCTCGTCGTCCAATGCTACACTTTCAAGACCAAGGGTTTCTTTTAGTACATTGTCTTTTGCTGCCCCAAACCCAGGGTACTTTCCCACCATTGCCGTTCGTTGCAGCATCAATTTTTCGGCACGTATAAACCCTTCTCGAATCATAGCTGTTGTTGTTATTACATCCTTATCTCGTTTAATAACGTCAGCAAACTCCAAGAAAAAGTTAGCCACCTTTAACGCATCTTTCTTGTCCGTAACTATGCCACGTAAAGGTGCGACAAGTGCTTTGAGCTCCGGCGGGGGTAACTCAAAATCTATGCTGACATTAGGGATTACTTTTATATCGGGTTTAGGTTTTAAACTATCTACCGTAGGGTAAATACATCCAGACAATGACAATAAAACCAATAAAAATGGGTATCTCATTGGTAAGCCTTCCTTGCTTAATGAAACGTCCTTGCTTAACCAGTATTACGCCGCTATAGCACTCCTCTGGGATCTTCGTCCGTACTTTCACGAGAAGGTTCCGCAACCATTTTCGACCGTTGCAAACGAGTTCCACGGTCATCTGTCTCAAGAAACGATTTGAAGCTTACAGAGTGACCTTCTTCCACAACAATAGCCCCGTGGTGTAGCTCAAACAAACAATCATGTAGCTGACGACAAAGAGACAAACCTTGAGGGTTTCCACGCATACGAGCAGCCATATGGTGAAGCGCCTCTAAATCTCTTTGCTCTTGGTTGTCGATAATCCCGTCAGATTTAGGCACAACGCGAACGCGACTCTCTGGTTTGTTAATAACTGCGATTGGAGTTAAACCGGTTTCAAAAATGAACCGCTTTAATCCCCACAGCAAAATTACACTTCCTAGGCCTGTTACTCCCCCAACTTGCGCCCACCAATTTAAATTCATCTCGGCGTCAGCTGCTTGGGAAGTTAGATAGCCTCCTACTCCATATAAAACTAATCCTAGTCCTAAAAGAGTAGCAATCCACTCTTTTCGCGTGAGTCCCATGAAATTCTCCTTACGTTTCAGTGTTAGTCATCCACTTTCGTAATGTGTTCACAAAAACAGATAGTGCACAAACTACTAGCGGGGTGTACTCCCCAAAATCTGTTGTCGTCGCCCACTCAGTTAAATAAGTAAGCGCAGCTCCTGCACACGCGACCCCTAATCCATAGCCAAGTTTCGAAAAATCCTTTTTCGAAAGCGTGAACTTATTACTTTTTACGTCTGCCATTTCATATCCTCCTTGACGGAAATGGTAATTAAAACGGATTCATCAACTAAATGTCGGTATGCTGGTCTGCATATTGACCGAAATATCTTCAACTTCAATAAAAAATTGAACCGTCTTAGCTGATACCATACTACCAGCGGTAGATGGTATCACCAAACTGTCATTACTGCGAATCCATACGTTTGTGTAATCAGGTGTAAAAATACGTCCTATTAAATCTAGCTGTGTAATACTAATATTGTTTTGAATGTAAGCATTAGCTACTTCTAATATTCTAGAGCCGTCTAAACGCCCTATAAACCCCGTTCCATTGACAACAGCTGCAATAGCATTTTTCATGTCATCAGTATTGGGGTCAGCATCGCCAGACGATTTATTAACTGTCATTGATATCTGCACAAAACAAGGCACAGGCGCTTTCACAAGAATGTCTGAACCAAAACAACGAGCATCTCGACTTCCAAAATAGTCTTGTAATTCTTTAGTGTGCCCACTTCCTGTTACGGTTACGGAATAATTCTTTTTGTCGCCAACCGCTAATGCAGTCGTATCTGTCTCAGTATCGAGGAACTGAATTGTGGCTGTTTGATACGAAGTAAAAGACCCTTCTTGCTGGATAGTAATGTCTGGGATGAGGCCCGTTCCAGTTAAGTCCACATCACGTATTTCACTGGTAATAGAAAACGTTTCTGTGCCGACCGGAGTGACACCGTACGGAAGAATACTACGAATCTCATAAAAACCAGGCGCATCGTCTTTAAGCACGGTAAACTGCCACGTACCACGATCAGTAGACGTATCAATACTCATTAAAGTCGCTTCTTTTGTTAGTCCGACGGTGTTTAAATCAACTTCTCCTCGTATATACCAATCGACACGTCCACCGTAACTAATCGGGAAAATAGAGTGCTGATCCCGTAACATCTCAGAATCACCATAACCGACGATAGATTGATTAGTAATCGAAGCAAATTGCGATAGCGACCGCAATAACCCACGCATGTTAACTCGATTAGATAACGCTTTCGCAGATATGCCGTCTTGCAGTTGCTGCATTAATTCTGCGTTTGTTTCTGTGCTTATACCATCTGAAAAATCTGAAGCAGCATAACTTGTGACATAATTTGAAATTGGATTATTAGGTACAACCACAGTATTGACGTTTAATTTACCCGTTGGCCCGTCGGTATTTGCTGTGACAAAAATTGTAAACATGTAATTTCCGTCGCTTAATTCCGTCAGTAACCTATCGTTCTCTGTCGTAGACGCTGTGTTAGTCGTGGAGGTGTAACTATTGTCCGCTGAGAACACTACTCCATTAGCTTCGAACGTAGCACCCGAAGAAATTGTTACGCTTGTAGACTCGCTAACTACTATGACAACAGTTCCTTTGGCTTGCGTTCCTTCCTTTCTTGTAATACCCCAGTTTGAGAGTATGTCGTTCACCGTATCAGCGTCAGCGACTGCGGGATCTAATTCAATTTGCCTCAAGCTACGCCCAGTCTGATAGCGATCTAAATTATCGCGAATGGCGCTTTCCAATACGGCATGAAAATACAGTACTGTGTCGTGAAACACACCACGTTTTACGTCTAGGTCGGCATTATCCTCTTGTACTTCTTCTGTCAGTTGCGTTAATAACGTTGCAACTTTAGTAGCGTCCAACTGTGATAAGCTTGAAAGTTCTGTTACCATAATGCATCCCCTAGAACGGTGTTACTGTAATCGGTAGTACAGCCGTAAATGTAGATCCAGCTAAGCTAGTAATCTTAATAGACATTGTAACCTCGTCACCAAGTAACGAGACGGCTAATAACTTTGCAGAGTCAAACCGTTCATCATCTGGATCGCTTGTACTTTCTTCGCCCCGTAAATTACGGGACATGTCTGGTGACGCTAAGCTAAACGCATCTTGTACGTCAGCTGTTGTGCGCCAAAACCCCTGCCGAGCAGACGTAATAAACCCAGTCCCTCTATTCGGTAAATAAACTAACGTGCCTTGTTCAGTGAGTAATTCGATGGTGTACCGCTGAATTAACTTTTCAATGCCAGTTATTAGCTCGCCGCTCTTACCCGGCATTACTAGCGCTTGCGTTACCTTAACGTGTGAATTAACCTTCCAGCCTTTAAAGGCAGCAATATCAACAGTTCTGCCTATATAATCGGTAAGTGTTGCGTATTGCTCTGCCATTAAAGATCCCCCGCGCTCATCTTACTAATGTCTTCTAGATACTTTAAAACTGACATTTTAAACGGACCTTTGTCCTTACTAAATCCATTTTGTCTTGCAGTAGCGTGCGCAATATTTCTAGGGAAAGTCATGGTATGTCTTGCTCTAAATGCGCGCTCTGCCATGGCTAAATATTCGATCTGAGTCATTGTACTAACTAGGTCTCCAACATTACCTGGATTCTTAGGGTCTTTAACAACGTCTTTCAACTCATCGTTAGATTTTTTAGAATCAAACGGTTTATCCATCTTTTCCCATTTAAAAATGTCGCCGTCCCAGTCTTTCTTAAGTGGCATTTTCCATTTCACTTGCTTGTTTTGCTTGCGATCTTTTGCCTCGTCTTTAGCCTGTGACGTTAGCTCGTCTATGAGAGAGGTTATAATATCTGATACCGATGACTTTTGTGATGATTTAGGTTCGCTCATGATTACCCCATAAACGGCGAGAGAAATTCCTCTTGCCTTATAAGTTGCTGAATCTTTGCCTTGCGTTGACTAATAGCGCCAGGACTACGCGACAATTTTGAAGCAATCTTTTTATTAGAAAGTTGCTCGTGGCCGTGTAGCCCTAAAGACCATTCCATAATTTTCTGGTCTATAGGGGGAAGGCTATCGTAAACAACCTCCAACCAAGCGTTATTATTTTGGTCTAATGATTTAACGCCTGGGGAACCTTCTGGGTCTGCTGCCGCAAGCTGTCCCGTAGTTAATCCAGGTTGCCATTCTCGCACGTATTTGATTCTTTTCAATGACACACCAGCTTTATTTGATAACTCGCCGTCGCTGGGTTCTCGCCCAAGTTCGTCCTGAAGTTCTTGTGTGTATCGGTGCAGTTTATGGTTATCAAGCATCACACGTTCAGGCGCGTGGATAACCGCATGTTGTTGCTGCGAAATGCGACGTAACCCTTGCATTTGATTCAGTAGATGGCTCTGCAATCGAGAACGTCCCCTGTCATAATTAGTCAAACTTTGCAGCGCAAGCTTGCGTGCTCGACTTTTGGTTAATGGGCTCTGACCGCCCCCATACATCGCTACACCTTTTTGCACGATCGGATCTACTGCTTTGAGCATAGCTGCATTGCCCTCTGGAGTATCATCCTGAGTCCAGCTTTCGTAAGCGTCTTTATATTCTGGTTCTAAATAATCCATTGCACTCTGTGAGTTGGTTAGTTTGTTTAATCCATACAAGGACCATGACATATGCCCCAATTTTCAATTAAGTATATACCCTTATAAGGGCCTTCTGCGCCTTTCAAAAACACATGCTCATCTATGGAATACCGTCCTTCGGGCTGACCCGCGTCATTTTCTTTCTCAGTGCGAAGATGCACGCAGTCGAAAGAAGTCTTGGCCATGGCAGATTCGGCGTTTACGTTATGAGTAACTCGACTTACCTGTACATAGACTGTGCCCGGTAACTCTTTGTATGTATTTGTACCGTTGTGTCGAGTGTGATTGGGGTGTAAGCCTTTATCTAGCTTTAAAATAGATCCGGGGGCAATATCGTAACGAAACTTAGTGTCAAATGTCCCGCCACGCCCGTTTATAGCGTTGCTCACATAATACATCTTCGCGTACATGTCCAAGACTTCACTGCGCTTTGTATTTAAGGCTTTCGGTTCCTTGTCCGCGTCAGGTTTAAGTTCAGCCTCTGCCTCTATAGCGTCGTGTGCTCCTTTGCCGGTATCCCCGAATTCCCTCACAGCACCACTGTTTAAATTAAGATGTTTAAGCCATTCTGGCTGACGAATTAATAAATACTGTCCTAGTTGTCTTTTCAACGAACCAGGAGCTGGGAACACACCGCCTACACATAAAGCGCCGCCATCTGGAAGGCACTCGTTAGCGCCACACTCCGCCCCCGAAAGATTATCTCCTGCGCTCATAACGCCAACGGCGTAAAGCGGTTTCCACATTCGTGCCTTAAGATTAAAGTTTGTATAGTCTTCCAGATAAAGTGTTCTATATTCTGTATTTAAACCAGGATTATCAGGGGCAAGATAAGCATACATTCCTTCAGGACCACTTTTTTTACTTGGGAATGGAATCACAGACATTGCAAAGTCAGGACACACTTTACCTACAAGATAGTCCCAGTAAGTTAACCCGTTTTGATCCTCGATAATGGCACCCAGGTAGTAACCGATAGCATTCAAAAATCCGTCTGTATCTAACGGTGGCCGCAAAGCACCGGTTTTTGAACCCATGTTTTTTAATACTTCAGCTGCGGCTTGATTTGGTTGATCGGGTAGGGTTTCGCCCAAACAATCCGTTTTAAATACGTCCTGTGACGTCAGGCACAAAAGCGCCATAAGAATAGCTTCACCAAAATCTGACGACCCGCCGCCTGACACAGTATCCATAAAAGTTCCTACTGTCCAACTACCTTGCGTTCCTCCAGCATCTGCCGATACACAATCACCTCCTGTACCACCCACCAGTGGAGCAACCGCAGGTTCTAAAAAATTAGCTGGGTTAGACGGATGCTGCCAGCCAGTCATTAAACTACCAAAAGTTAAATCCACTAACTGATGTACTAGATTAATTGTCATTTGCACCTGAGGTCCAACACGAGCATACGATAAGCCTGCGTAATAACCTTCAAAGATGCATTCTTCGGCTGTTGGCCATTCCCTGGTCGTCGACCCTTCCCAACGCGAGCCCTCACCAAACCGCATGAAAACTTCTGCCTTAGTAAGCTCCGCTCCGTCAAGATTTTCCGCTAACTCCTCTGGAATTCCTGTTGATGTATTACCGCTCACTGAAGTTCCAGTAGCTAAAACACATGTAGCAGTAGGCACTTCGTTCTTAGCAAAAGTAGAGCTGTATTGCATTACCGCAAATTTTCCTACACCCTCTATCTTTAGATAAAGCGTCGGCTGTGATGCCGCTTCAGGGTTAGGAGCATCATAAAAACGTACTAGTGCAGTACCATCGGACTTTACCATCGTGCATACCTACGCTTCGTTTGTTCTATAAATTAAAGCTAAAGTTATAGCGCCTATCCGATATATTACGTCTGGACTGTCGTACCATAGATTCTTAAATGTATTCCATGGTTCAACGTTTTCTGTTCCAAATAGCGCTACTAATGTAGGTTCCCCTACCTTGTCGAGGGATTGGACAATATCGTCAAAAGATAATTGAGGCCGTAAATAACCTGAAATAGACCAGGAGACTAAACTGCTTGTAGTATTAACGTGTATGCTGTATCCCGTGTAAAGCAAATCAAAAGCAGGTGAAAGACTGTTAGTTAACGAATAGTTAGTGCTTTCAGCGTTTATGGGTGGTGTTTCTCGTGACACCGTGATAGCCGTTCCGGACAAATCTACTGAAAATTGATAATAAAGTCGGCCCGTATAATCGGGACGAACTGGGGTGCCAGTAACGGTTAATTCATTAGAAAGATCCCCGCCCACTCGTAATACTTTTGGTTTCCACGTGTCGTGAAGTGCTAAAGCATGGTCTTTGCCGAATTGATAGGTAATGCGGTTGTCTAAATCTGTAACAAACTCCTGCAAAGAGGTTTTCTCTATCGTGGACAGCAACTGATGAGCACGATAATTAAGCATAGCTCTGTCCGGATCAGCTCCAAACAGTTGATGCCGAATGTTTTGTAAAGGAGTACTTAGCGAACGAGCGTAATATTCATACGGTACAAGCTCTTCCCCGAGGTAATCCGGTCCAGGGTTATTAGACCCAGAAATATTTATCAATAAATTACGTGCGTGATTAAACATGATTATTTAGGGATTGCAGCTAATTGCAAAGAATATTCCACCGTGTAATTTACAGGGTCATTTGCGCGATACGAAGCGCCAATCAAATACCCTTCTACTGTTTCACCTCCCCCAAGTACTACTTTTACTCTACCGGGACCGTTGGGGTTTGAAACGCGGTTATCGCGATACCATTTGATAATATCTACTATGCCGTGGTTCTGTCCGGGGTCACAATTTTTTTGTTTACCTACTGCATTAAACGAAAGGCCATTAATCGAAAGAGTACCCATCCTATTGCCAAAAACATTTAAATAAATATCGTTACCCATAGTGTGCGTAAACTGTACGTTAACGTTTTCATTAAAAACCCAGCTCGTTATTATTGCTTTATGTATTTCAAACGATATGCTGGGTTCCGGTTTTATTAAAGCAAAGGTAGCGAACCTTGTTTCGTCCGGAAGTTTATTTACAGTACCAACTGGTGTTGCTGTATATACAGATGCAGACATATCTATTGCCCTTGTGTTCCTTCTACTTCCGATAACGTTAACGTTTGACCCTTAAGTGTTACTGTCCCTCTTATTTGCATTACCTTTTCTTTTAAATCTTCTGAGGACATTTTTGATTCTTCCATGGAGGCTAACTCTTTAGACACATGCTCCTGAAGTTTTTCACCCTTTAACCCCTTAGCCAAGCCACTTAACATACCTGAACGTTTGAGTGTAGTTCCGTGCGTTAACAATTGCTGTGCTTGATCAGCCGAAACATCCTCACCCATTTCACTAGCTAACTTGTCCGCTGTCCATTTATTATCCTTAGCTTGTTCAATAAGGCTAAATGCTGCCTTATCCTCTAAACCAGACTTACCGATAATGTCCCTAGATTGTTTGGCCGCTATAGAAATATCTTTAAGAATATTGCTTCCTTCGTCTGTTTGACCATAACTACCAAAATCTTCTTGTAATTTCCTAACGCCTTCTTCCCCTAAACCTAAGGAGGCTCCTAGCTCGCCCACCGCGCCGCCTTTATCTAACTGTGTAATTCTTTGGGCCTCTTGTTGAAGACGCGCACCCTCTTCCTCTACATCGGCATGTGCTTTAAGAATTTCATCCCCCGTATGCCCCTCGTGTCGCTCTCCTAACGCTGCTTTCTCTGCGTCAAGTTCTGATTGCAGCTCTTGGTACTTCTCGGTATCTGTTCCGCCGTGCTCTCTAACTTTCTCCCAATTAAGTTTTCCCTCTAGTCTCTTTATCTTAGCGATAGACGAGTCATCTTCTTTGGTTAAGCGACCCACTACTCCCATACGTTTTCCAAGCCTGCCTACCTTCCTAACGGCAGACTCAGAACCTGCCGGTAGTCCGTGTTTCTCTGCAAGTGCTTCTGCCTTAGCTTTATTAGCTGCTCTTCCTTCTTCTGTGCTTTCGTCTTCCCATTCCGTGTCAGCAATTTCTTTAATGCCCTCAACAGACATATCTTTTGTTTCTTTTATGCCCATTGCAACATTACGATATCCCTGAAGATTACGAGCCTGTTCCAATTCCTCTCCTTCTAGCTCTGCGTCCCTAGGTATACCCAAAGCATCAAGCACTTCCCCAGACGGCGTCAAAAGAAATCCCCGTCCTTCAGCGGTCAAAGCACCTTTAAAGAGTTTTGTTGCCGAATCAACAGCCCGATTAGCTTCCATTTGCTGTATTCTTACATGCTCAGCACCAAGATTAACGCGGTGCTGTCGGCCCTCTTCCGTTTGCGCCATAACCTCAGAACGTGTTAAACCTTCAACGTCTGTGCCTTTAAATCTAGGATCAAGCTGCCCCTCTTTATCAAACAAGGACCTTTCTTCTGCTAAAACTAAATTTTCAAGTCGATCTGCCTGCCCTTCTTTGTCTACAAGGCCTGTGCTTTGACGTGCAGCATCTCCCCCAAAATAAGAAGATAAACGTGTCTGCGTTCGCATTGCCGCTTCCATCTCTTGTATAGCTCGAAGACCGCGACCGCCTGCCCTTTTCATAAAACGAGGATCAAGTGCCGCTCCTTCAAGTAACTCTCTATTTTTTGCGCGGAGTTCCTTTTCAGCGCGACGCATGGTAGCGCCACCCCCACCCGCCTCTAACATCTCCATACGTCCTTCGATAATTTTCCGGTCTTCTGCATTTCCAGGATCTAATGTTCTTGAGTCTGGGTCGTCTGGATCTAAGGTGAGAACCTTTCGGCGATTATCTGCAACTACTGCTTGCGCCTCTTCCTGCTCTTGAATATCAGTAAGATCTAACGCAGCTTCTTGATCAAGCAAACCATTTTCTTCTGCCATGGTCCTTAACTCATTCGATTTACTCTCCAGCAAAGCTTGCTCTTCGTTTAATTCTTGTTCAATGCGGTCTCTATTTGGCCCTTCCTCTGAATTTTGCAACTCTTGTGTTAAGGTTTTAACTTTTTCTCTACTTGCATTTAACGAAACAAGCTCAGGTTCCATCAACTCCCTTATTTCTTCTGCACGTACGCCGCCAACAGCCTTGCCCAAAACGTCTGAAATTGCTGCTCCCTCTCCACCTTCTTTTGCGTCTTGCACCGCTCCCACCAACTTACCCATCCAAGATCCGCCCGTAAGACCTCCCAAAGCGTTCTTAGTTCTTGCGTCAACTTTCCCCATTTTCCTCTGTAACACTGACAACGATTGAGTTGATCGGTCCTGCTGAAGCATAAGATTTTGCATACTTCCGTAACCCCTGTAACGTGGGTCGGAAAATCGCCCGCTAACCCTTTCCTCCATATTCCCCCACATCAACCCAGCCTGAATGCGAGCATCTTGCTCAGATATTGCTCCTCCGCTAGATTCCATAATGGCGTCAGCCATTATTTGCGTACGCTTTTCCTTATTTGTCCGTTCTTCTGCTGTCATACCCTGCATAGCACCGCTAACCGCAACACCGATATCATCCGCCATCCCTGCATCTAAACCTTCCGCAGTAAGGAAACTTCTTGCCGTATTACGAGCTGTACGTTCATATAAGTTTCTACCGATCTGAGCGCCTTGCAACTGTCGGCCAAGATTAGCTGTATCATGCTCAAAGATGCTTTCTTGATTAGCCGCTGTTTGGTTAACATATTGACGAGCCTGCTGTCGGCTTATGTCTTCATTTCCTGCTGCCATGATATCCATCATTCCAGCAGGGGTTAAACCGCTAAGTTGTACTGTCTTGCCCGTAGCTGGATTCACATAAGAAGTACGACCAGCTTTAATCGCTGCGTCTAATGCGTAAGCTTCCGAGCCCTCGTCATAGCCTCCGGCTTCTTGCCCAGCTCGCGTAACAGCCCCCATTGCGTTAACTAACGGACTCGCGGCTGCATTAGCTCGTAAATTTACATCTAGCTGCCGGTTTTGATCCATATTGCCTAGGCCCCAAGCAGGATTTGCAAATGCACCTTGCGCGCCCATAGCCTGACCAAAAGCTAAACCTCCTTGTGTAATCTGCATCGCCATTATCGGGTTCATACCGCGATTTTGCAGTGCACCTGCTGAGTGCTGTTGCAACATTAACGCAGCGTCAATTGACATTCCTGACGTCTGTGCCAATTGCGTAGTTGTACGTACCATCTCATTCAAGCGACCAGGATTGACTTGGGTCAAACCGCCTTGAGTAAGTGTCTCTAGGCTAGCAATCAACTTAGACATTGGAGCGTTTGCTTGGCCAGCTTCACCAAAAATCTCCTTCATGGTGCTGACAATATCGACATAACCCTCTAACGACCCTTTAATCTTGTCAGAATCGAAAGATCGCAACTGCGTAGAAACATCTGTCTGATTACGTAACTTAGTCATTTGGTCCGGAGATAACTTACTAAAATCGATGCCGCCTCCCTCAGTCATAGGAGCATCATCGCCCAATACATCCCGAATACGATTTTGTGCTTCAGTTCCTCCTGTAGCCCAAACATTCGACGCTGCTTCTGCTGTGCGTAAATGCGTAGGCCGAGAATCTCGGGCAATCATTCCACGCTTGGAAAGCTCTTGATACATACCTCCGACCTCGCCAGCACGCACACCGCGCATGTTAGCCATGTTTTGGTCGGAATACATCTCATCGAACAACGAACGAAATTGCTGTTCAGTCGACTCTGGGTCATAACCCATAAGTCCTGTGACAGGGTCTACTCTAAATCGGTTAGTGTTGCTCATCCTTTGAGCCATAACGACCGCTGAGCCCTTGCGGCCTGACATGGCGTCCAACTGCTCTGGCATGATTTGCGCCAACAACGGGGCAAACGTAGCCGCCATAGAGCCCACCTGACGAGCAGCGGAACGCTGAGGAGCATCAAACTCACGACCAGACATCTCAGCAGCACCGCGAAAGAAATCCACTACGCCCGCTTGTGTAGTGTCTCCTGCGACACGACGCAGCATATCTTGTTGTTGGGTTTGAAATTGCTGGTTTTGCATATAGTCCAGCATGTTTTGAGAAGACATTCCTCCTGGAACCATCCCCTGACGAGACATTTGTTGCTGCAACATTGGAGCAACAAACTGATTAAGAGCGAAACCTGTTAAACCGGGGCTGTTAAAACCCGGTAACTGTTCGAATCCTGTTCGCATTTGCTGCTGAGGCATTGTCATCACAGGAGAAAATCCTTGTGACAATTGCTGCAACAGCATAAGATCTTGCCCTTGATTAGGGCTATATGGATTCTGAAAACCCATATTCCATGGCATCATTTGTTGCTGGTACGGATTCTGCACAATATTGCTTCCTTGCAATTATTTCCGGCTAGACTGGTACGCACTAGCTCTACGTTGACGTACTCGTTCCTGCGTAGCAATCATCCTAGTCTCGCCCTCAAAGTTTTCAGAGGCTCTCCGTGCCTCCGCTTCGACATGCTCTTTTGCTATTTCTTCTCGTTTTTTAACATACTTATCTACTTCATCAGGATCGTTCATATCCCAACCAAAGTAGTATTTCCAATCTGCTTCTATTTGCTCCTTCTCCTGACTTAACTTCTCCTCAGCACTACGACCTGTCCAAGGACGCATAGATACTGATATTTCTTCAAAGTTATCTTTCGCACTTTTTTGTGTGGATTTAAAACTGTCTTGCGTCAGTCCTGAATTCGAGACAAGAGCCAGGTGGTAAGAATAAAGCTTATCTAACAACTCTCTATCCTCTTGCGACGACAATGCGTTTAATAATATCCGCCATCGACGCCACCACCCTCGATCCATTATGTCGGCTTCTTGGTAGTTAATAATACCGTTTGCAGCCGACCGAACCGTTAGGACTGCTGCTCTGTCTCGTTCCAAAAATCCGAGCTATCTATCATTACCTCCAATTTAGAGACTAACCGATTAAATCTCGCACAATATGTTGAAATCGTTCGTTGTATCGTTTCCGTTCTTAATACTTCTGTCAGTACCTTCTCTTCGATTTGTTCTAAATAACCCATTTCCGGGTCATAAGCCGGAAACTGCCAAAAATCAGTAGCGTATGAGTTTGTTTCACGACTATATGACTCTGGAAGTGTATGGGTAAAACTACCGTCAGTAGCCGACAAATGGACTAACTGTAAATATAATCTGTAGCGATTTACTTTTTCCCAGTAATCTTGAATAGTTGTGATAACACCCGTTTCTCGTTGTTTAAAAACAAAATTGTATATCACATCCATTTCTTTAGTGGTCAACGTTCTAAACCGAACAACAACTTTGCCGCCGAATAAATCATACTGTTGAATAAAAGTTTTCTGCCCCAATACACTATGTAAAAAGCCCATCTTTTCGTCAGGCGTAGGATCCACTATTGTTGGCTGAGCTAAATCCCACCCACAATGCGGGCAACTTTCTAAATACGCCTCTGTTCCAGCATCAACTTCTGCGTCATCCCCCTCCTCTTCCGACTTTAGTAAAGGAGAAGCTTCTGCTGAGGAAGGCGGAGGAGCAGCATCTATCGCCTCCGGACCTATTTTAGCTGTTGTAGGAAAAGGAGACGATATGTTTTCTGCGACTTTCTCCGGTGACGCAGGTTCCATTATTGTTGTTGTAGGCTCAGACTGTCTTACAATTGAATCTTCCATCTGAACGTCTGCCATTGCTGGCGGCTGAATTCCTTTTTCAGCTCTGGAAGTCTTTAAATCTGCTAACATCTTGCGCTCATCATCAGTAAGTTTCGACTCATCGATGTTTGCATTTAGCTCTAACTCAGGGCTATCTGCTTTATAGTTCTCGTCGACCATCTAACCTTCTCCTGAAAAATTAACTTGAACTGTTTATTTTGTAATTACCGTCCGCTACCTTCTCTTTGAACTCTCCTAACTCTGGTTCTTCGTATTTGTCCTTTGAGGACTCTCTGTCTTTAGCGTGTTTTTTGTCCTTATCAAACAAATTTAATTTCTCCAGCTCCACGAATTTTGTATCTTGTTTCCATAGTTTTTTGCCTGGGAATGGATAAAGCTCAGAGCCCTGATACATAACTTTCTTTTCTGTCCATTGCGTACCACCACTAGCAAGCTTTAAACGAACGTACTGTTGCCACCTTGATTCCATTAAGCCCCATTGCGCATCAAGATTAAAACCTGGGCCGGACTTACGGTCATTAAAAGAAAACCCTAGATACTTTGTAATCAACTCTTTGTTGCCTAAAAACATGGGACTTTGATACCACTTCTGTTTTAACACTGCTTTCCATATAGGTTCTCCCATATCTTTGTGTGTATTCATTCCCGTGTCGCACATTTGTATAGCTTTTATAATATCACCCGCTGCGTCTTTACTATCGCCAACCATCCCACCGCCTTGTTGCGCCATTTTCTTTATTGCGATGATACTAGCATTAGCGCCTATCGTCTTTTCGGTTATAAGGCCGCCTTTCCTACTGATCATCCATTTATCAATAAGAACATGCCCGGAAATCATACTACAGTCTTTTGCAAAGCGGTGGCTGGCATCAAAAGTTCCGCCTTCTTCGCCTTGAGGTGAATGCCAGATGTTTACGCCTTTGCTGTTAAACATATTTGTCATACGAGAATAACAAACTAAATCCTCTTCGCCCTGTGCGGAATCTAACGTAATACTTCCCTTTTGTTCCGCCGCACCACTACGTATATAGACATTTTTTGACAAGACCCCGATATCCGACTTTTTAGCCAAGAAAACTATTCCGCTTGCATAAACCTGCTCACCATAGAGGTCTTGGTAAACCTGAGCAGAGCCAGAAGAGTTAGACTCAAATAACATCCCTCCCGAACCACTATTGCCAGCTAAGAACTGCATGTTCTTTTCGGCCTTAAATCGAATGTCTTTCTCTGAGGTAGAAAATTCAATGTTATTCTTTGCGCGAATATACGCCTCGTCACATAATGTGACACACCGAGCTCCAGGCAATATCATAATGTCGAGCGGTGCTTCTAAGCGCATCTTGCCGCCTGTCATTGAAATCTGCGATCCGTAACCATCGCCTAACGCAACACCCCCATCTTCCAGAAATGTAAGATAAGACATGCTTTGATAGTACTTAACTTGGTTATAACGGTCGTCTATCTTAAGCTGTTTGTTTTCAGGTTCCTTCAAATACCCGTATTTCTGCGGACTACCGTAATTTAAACTGACTTGCGCTTTCGACATCTTGTCTAAATCGCTCTCCTCGAAAAATTTATAGTCCTTCTTGTGATAAAAAAACGGGTGAGTGTTCTTCCAGTTGTAATTGTAAGTCAACAGGTCAAGAACACCGCTAACACGACGTAAATGGGCGTCGTCGCCCTCTGCTTTAACATCCTTTACCTTATGCTCATCGCCACCGCCGAACTCACCGCTGAATTTGTAGTTATCTTCCCTAGCGTCATCGCTGTCTTTTTGATCTTCTGGTGTTTTTTCACGTTTTGGAATCGGAATAAGAATGTATTTACCGATGTAAACACTCTTAGCCGACCGCATCGTGTAACTACCATCTAGAGCAATAGATTCTTGCCATAAACCATAGTCAGGATCGTCTGATTTTGAGAATTGACGTTTACCGTCTTCTTTCGCAGGCTTCATGAGCATGCGAGTATACCCTTGACCTAAATAACCTCCATATTCCATGTAACGATAAATAGGCGCTAAATCAAACTCACCCTCCTTCAAATCGTAGAACCCAAAAGGTTTATCCTTCTTAGTTTGATAATCACTTGCTTTATTCTCTTTAGTAAAGTCTTCTCCGTGTTTGTAATAACCCGTAGCTTCCCACGGGTATGTAATTCCACCGCGAACGTATAAGTTTTCGCCTTCATCGTATCGCTGCATGATATGGTCTGCGTACGACTGAATGTCAAGTTGCTGCCCCGATATCCTCGTGTGGCTATCCCACCAGTTTAAAAATATGCCGCAACTTTCGTTGATGCTTAACGCAGCCTGATACGAATCTATTAAAAGACTGACCCCTGTCTCTGTGACAATACTATGCTCAAACGCATTTCCGTCTAACGGTCGACCAGCGCCGAAATGGTTAATTCCCCCGTTATTCTTAAGCTTTGTAAGTTGACGATAACCGTCTTGAGACCTTACTTGACTGTTACTACCTAGCTGCAATATCTGTGCAACATTATATTTATCGTTAGTGCTTAAAGCAGGCATACAACCTAGGATAATGTGCAGAGCATAACCCGGCGGCTTATAAACACAAACATGCGAGCCTGGGGGAAGTAACGTAGCTGATCTAGCACCTACTGAAACAGAAGAAGAATTACCCAGCAAAATAGCTTCAACGGTAGGGCCTCCTGCTACCTGCACTTTGTAATGATGCAGATACGGGATTGCAGCCACTACTTTACCGACAAAGAAGACGGTATCTTGAAAAGCGGTACGGAAAGTAGAACCCGTACCAAGAGGATCAGAAGCTGTAGCTACGTTCCGCTGCCGGGGATCAACAGTTCGCTCAGATTTACTGGCCTGCTCTGTCGTTGCCGGATCACGAGTGTCAATTAAGACATCGTTAGTCTGAAATTGCGGAGGATCTACGCTGGAATCGCTCATAATACTCACCTTTCGGTGCGGTTAATGGGTATTAATTACCCAAAATTAACCGGCCCCTGCCCCTAAAACAGGTGCCAGGGGCCGGTTTAATGCTTAAATTGTACTATTTAAAGCTCTCGCTTTAGTACTATTATCCACATTTCAAATCTGCAAACATCAGAGTCACGTTTTCGTTAATGATTACATCATTAGCGTTTTGGGTGATGCCAATGTTAGTCATAAGCGGATCAATAATAGTAAACTTCATATCACGTTTATTACATGTTGATCCCGCTCCGCCCGGTTGACGTTCAGCATCGTCCGCTTTAAACGTGAACAAAATCGACTCGTTGATTCCGCAAACATTACCGTACTCTTTGTAAAATGCGCAGTAATCGTCAGCGTCACCTTTTGGTCCCAGAATTCTACCGATGGTGGCGTTACCCTGAGCCCTGCCTCCGACATAATACATAGGCGATGAATTATTAGCAGGTCTAAAATCCATATTCATATCAAAAAGGCGGTTAATTGACTGAGAATAGTTAATGCCAACATTAGTAACGAGACCAAGTGGAACATTTAAGCCAGCGGCCATGCCGCCATTATTAACTGAAAATGTTCCGGCCACGCTATTAGCCGAGCTAGTAAACACTGAATCTGCCATATTAAAATTCTCCTAAATAAGTCGGGGACTCATTCCCGCGACGGTTGAACTTAATAATACTCAAAGCGAGAGGAAAATTTCTGGGGGAAATTACTCCCCCAGAAATCCCCATTAAAATCATACTATCAAGTGGATTTCAAAGTTATTTAACGCGTACGGAACTTCTATTTCCAACTTCGCCACATAGCGATCTTTGAAAATCGGATGCACTGAGAACTCCGTAAGATCAGCATCAATAAGCTGTCCGCCGAGATTGACAGTAAATCGCTCCGTTTGCAAAACAAGGATTAAGGTACTAATCCCGGCTCGAAGCACCGCCTCCATACTAGGAGTAACGTTAGTTACACCAATGAACGGCTCGAAGTAGTCCTTAAACCGATAACTAATCGAGTCGACATTTCGGGTAAGCATCTCTTCCCGTTGATTAATGTCAGAGTAATTACCAGTGGTGACAGCATGACGAGTAAAGATATTCCCGTCAGGAGCTTGCATAACAATCCAAACTCCGGAAAGAGCCATCGTATCCAGCTGAGATTTACTAAATCTCGTTGTACGCTGAACGTCAGAGAAGGTCGAAACGCCTAATCGTGTCAGACCCTGGTGGGGCAAAACGCCAGACGTAAGACCAGCTAACGCCGCACACAAGTAATAACCTGCTTGAATCGTACCAGACGACTCAATCTCGTCAGGCCAAATAGCCATAATACGACGATCGTAGTAAGCTCCCGCGTCCTTAGCAATTTCCGTCGCCTCTTCGGTGAGATTTAAAGTACGCCAAATCTCAATCTTAGCTGCGGTTTCAATTGCCTGATCCGGACCTGTTTTCACCAAGAGTGATTGTTCCGATAGAACCGTATCAACAACAAACTCCTGATAAGAATAGTTACCAAAATTGTCAGGATCATAGAGCGTACGAACAATATCTCCCGGTCGAACACCGTTAGTTTCGAACTTAGCGTTAACAGTAGATTCGCCGCCCGCTTCGTTACGAACTAGCGTATATTCTACTGTTACAGAGTTAGGATCGTCTTCAAATACGGCCAAGCATTCTTCGCCATCACTAGTTGTGGCTTGCGTATGCCCTGGCACAGTTGATCCCGTGGAAACAATTGGAATTTCCGGGATGCCCTGTAGGTTAAACCAAGCAGTCCGCCAAAGACCTGCCGATTCAGTAGACATTGCCCCGACATGCCCTTGGTACAAACCTAGGACAGTAGGATCACGAGTCAAAGGCACCATGGCATGGACATCGTCGCGAGCTTGCGTAAGGTCCAAAACTTCGTCCCAATCGTCTGCATCAGAAGGCTCTACTACAGCAGTGTAAAGCACAGGAGTGTTGTTGCTATTAGCAAGTGCTTTATACACTCCCCATTTCAACGGATTATCTGGTGTCAATGTGCCAGAAATGTCGTCGATATCGCCAACATCACTAATGCTGAAAACGGAGTGAGCTTTATCAGCCAGCCATGCTCGATACGTTACATACGTTTTACCGTAGTAGCAACTGGCACAACTATATACTGGTATCGCAACTGGAACACCACCATCAGTATAAGTATCATCATACGCCAGAATATTACTTGAAAGCGTAATTTCAGTCGTAGACTGTTGCCAGTTAGTGTTTGGAGCGCTTCCTAAAATGTTTTGAGGAATTTCCAACGTGGCCTCACGAATATACAGCTCGATACCGACCTCATCTCCCCCAGAAGCGTCTGGGTCGACAAGAGGATCAATATCATCCGCAAGTTCAATAGTCTGAATAGCGGCGTCTTTTACGCCAGTTACAGGAACAGTAAACCGGTCATTTTTTGCTA
>CESG01024965.1_pt1 | contig 19239 bp, 20 predicted proteins | sample 531121 | NCBI WGS metagenome assembly CESG01 (sample SAMEA2621287, study PRJEB7988) | marine metagenome | biome: marine biome (ENVO:00000447); feature: mesopelagic zone (ENVO:00000213); material: "saline water (ENVO:00002010), including plankton (ENVO:xxxxxxxx)" | depth 800 m
CACGAGATACCACGTACACACTCAACTGCATCAACAACACACCAGCAGTAGATAACACTGCAGGTGCCTGTACAATTCAGGTGGTCAACCCACAACTTGCCCTGATTGCTACTCCACGGAGTGCCACCAAGGGAGACTCCGTTGCGCTTTCGTGGAAAACCGACGATATAACGAGTTGTATCCTCACCTCAAATAAAAACGAGAACTTTAAAAGAAGCGGCACTGAGGGCGACGCCATTTCCCTGCCAATGAGAGAAACTACCACTTTCACGCTTACGTGCGAAACTACTACTGGAGTAGTTGAAGAGCGTAGCGTTGAAGTGCGAGTGCAGTAGCGTTCGCTTTTTGTTACACTCTTCTCATGCGAAAGCGCAAGCAAGTACTTGTTATTTCTGGTCCAACCGCCAGCGGGGAGAGCACATTCACGCATGAGTTCGTAGAAGGGTACGAAAATTTTGCAAAACTCATATCGGCGACCACACGTGAACCGCGCCTGAATGAGGAACACGGAGTCCACTACTACTTTATGGACAGAGACACTTTTTTTGAGGAGGTGCATGCTGGAAACATTATTGAACATACCTATGTGCAGAATCGCGATGCCTACTATGGGACGTACAAACCTGATCTAGATGAGAAACTCGCGAAGGGACTTAATGTAATAGCCAATACCGACCCGAAGGGAGCCAAATTCTTTAAAGAGCACTACGGTGCGACAACCATCTTTCTCAAGCCAAAGTCGCTCGAAGTCATCGAAGACAGGCTACGTCGGCGGGATCCAAGCATCACTAACGAGGAAGTCCAGAAACGTCTGGTACAGGCTGAACGTGAGATTCGGGACGCCGAACATCAATTTGACTATGTGGTGTGGAATACTGATGGAGAGTTCGACAAGACGGTGTTTGATGTCATTCAAATTTTAAGAAAGGAAGGGTACCATATTCCGGAATAGTATGGATAACGCAAAGATTGTCGTTATTTCGGGTCCTACCGGCAGCGGCAAGAACAGTATTCTTAAAGGAATTTTAGAAAGAAGCACCGATGACACCGCGCGTCTTGTCACCGCAACCACGCGAGCTCAGCGAGAGGGAGAAGAGCACGAGAGGGACCATTACTTCTTAAGCAAGGTGGAGTTTCTAAAAGGAATAGACGAGGGAACTATACCGGAGCATTGGTATGCTCCCGAGACAGACCGCTATTATGGTACTTACCTGCCCGACCTAGAGAAAAAATTGGCGCAGGGAAAAACAGTTGTAGCCGAAGTACAAATTGAGGGATTCCGATTTTTCAAAAAACAATTCAAAGCGCTCGGTATATTTATCGTTGCCGAATCGTACGAGGAACTTGAGCGTCGCGTAAGAGACCGACAGCAGGATATTTCAGAAAACGAACTTTCCGAGCGCCTGCAAAAAGCCCGACAGGAGGTAGACGAGTACTCAAAAGAATATGATTATACGGTGGTGAATGTGCGTGGAAAGCTCGAGGAGGCTATAGAGGAAGTGATGGACATTCTCCGCAAAGAGCAGTATCTTTAAGCCGTTATGAACGACCAACCGCTCACCGTCATCTTTTTCGGCCTTCAGGGTTCAGGTAAGGGGACACAAGCAAAACTCCTCAAGGAGTACCTTGAAAAAAACACCGGCCGAAATGCGCTCTACCTCGAAACCGGTCAGTTACTTCGAGATTTTATCAAAGAAGGAAGCTACACCGGAGAGCTTGCCGAAAAAACGGTTACCAACGGAGAGCTGCTCCCGTCGTTTATGCCTACATTTGTGCTTGGCCGCAAGATGGTCAGCGACTTCACTGGGAATGAGCACATCATTATTGACGGCGCAACACGCAGAAAGAACCAAACAGTAATGCTCGACAGCATGCTCCGATTTTATAAGGCGACACCATATCATGTGGTTTTCTTAGATCTTTCAGAGGATTCATCAATTGAGCGCCTGTTGTTGCGTGGACGAGCAGATGACACCAGAGAAAAAATCCAGAAGAGAATTGCGTGGTCCAAGGAACACATGGGGGCCGTAAGGGAGCAGTTCGAATCGTACGATTGCCATATACACAGAATTGACGGAGAACCGCCGATTGAGGAAATTCACAAAAAGATCCTTGAAACGTTACAGTTGCAATGAAAATACGAAGTGAAAAGGATGTAGTGAATCTCCGCGAAGGGGGGCGAAAACTTGGCGAAATACTCAGTAAATGCGCCAAAAAAGCTCAGGCGGGGGTTACACTTAAAGAAATAGATGCGTACGCGCAGGGACTTATAGCAGAAATGGGAGATAAACCATCATTTATGGGCTACGGAAACCCGCCTTTTCCCGGCGCACTGTGCCTGTCAGTGAACAGTGGAATCGTGCATGGCATTCCCAACGACTATGTACTTAAAGAGGGGGATATTCTGAAAATAGACGGCGGCATTTGGCACGAAGGCCTCTGTACCGACTCGGCACTCACGATCGGCATTGGGGAAGTTACACAAGAAGATCAGGAGCTTATCTGGGCAACACAAGAAGCCCTGGATGCACAAATTGCAGTGGCCGTTGCTGGAAATACTATTGGAGACATTGGGCATGCGGCCGAGGCTGTTGCTAAAAAACACGACTACGGGTATCCGAAAGAACTCGGAGGGCATGGTGTGGGATTAGCGGTGCATGAGAAACCTTTCATATACAACTATGGGCAGCCAGGTAAGGGTGAGAGGCTCGAAGAAGGTATGGTCATCGCGCTTGAACCCATGTTTGCACGTGGAGAAGGCAAAATTAAACTTGCAAACGACGGTTGGCTCTACGAAATGGCAGACGGTTCGCAAAGCGCCCAGTTTGAACACACGGTTATTGTCGGAAAAGAAGAAGCAGAAGTGTTGACAGTGCGAAACGACTGAGTATGTGCGCGGTATAATGGATGCATGCCACGTCTTGAGGGAGCTACACCTGAAGTAGCGTCTGCTTCTGTAACCGAGGGTTTTCATACTCCTGAGGAAGAACTCGCGTACTTGCGTGAGCGTGTTCGTATCAAAGAAAGTGAACTCGAAGGGCACGGAACAAGCTTTGAGCGTGACCGTTTGGCTAAACGAGAGGTAACGCATTACCAAGACACACCATCTGAGGCTGTGCTCCACGATAGATACCAAATGTCGGAAGCAAGTATCCTCCGAGAAACGCTACGGCTTGAACCAGAAGAGCACGATACGCAGGTGGATGAGCTCTTGAAAATGGTCTCCGAGAGAGGAATTAAAAACACGCTTGCAGTGGTTAGCAAAATGGGCAGTGCACACTTAGAAGACGACCTACATCGCGCACTGGTGCAGTATGTTGCTGAAGGTCTACCTACTCGGGGAGTACAACAGGGCTCCGAGGTGTGGCGGGCACTACACATGACGCTTTACGAAGTATCGTTGCCTGCACAAACCGCTGAGGACAAAAATAATCCAGCTCAAGACTTAGAAAAGCTGTTAGGAACCATGGAGCAATTCTACTCTGGCATGCTTAGCGTGGTTGGCAGCAGGCGTTTTAGTAAAAAGGATGTATTTACAGTCGAGATGGCGGTGCACCAAGGTAGCGAGGAGGCGATTTTCTATGTTTCAGTTCCGCGTAAGAAGAAGGAACTCTTTGAGAAACACCTCATTTCAACATTCCCCAATGCGCAGGTGGACGAAGTTAGGGGAGACTACAATATTTTTAACTATGGTGGCGCACACGCGGGTGCATACGGTGTTCTGCAGCAGAGTCCTGCGTATCCTCTAAAAGAGTACAAAGAATTTGTACATGACCCTCTTAACATCATGCTCTCGTCTTTCAGTAAGCTCGCGAAACATGGAGAAGGTGCGGCAATTCAATTCGTCATTGGCGACAACGGGGATACCTACAACAAACAATACAAAAAGGTCATAGACCATCTGCGGGAGGGAAAGAGCGCAAAAAAGGCCATAAGGCATGGCACAAGGCCATTTACCGAGGCACTCGATGCATTTGTTAAGAACTTTGGCGATGCGCTTACAAATAGTCAAAAAGAGACTCTCAAAGAGAAAACGATAGATCAGCTAACGCTGGATACGATGACCAAGAAGGTTAACAGTCGCATTGTGCCGGTGAATATACGCATCCTTTCTTCAGCTGTCGAGGAAGAGCGCGCAGAAGACATAATCGAGAATATAGCCTCAACCTTTAACCAGTTTGAGGAAGCGCAGGGTAACGTTTTGAAGTTTGTAAACGAACGGGGAAGCGCACTGAAGAAATTCATGCACGACTTCACGTTCAGGACGCTCAATATGAAGCGTGTGCAGCCACTCTCGCTCTCGGAACTCACGGCTATGTGTCACCTTACTGGACAGGGGGTATCGACATCTCGCGAACTCAAACAGTCACGCGCAAAACAAGTCGCGGCGCCACTTGAAGTGGCAGCGGCTGACGCTCCAGTACAAGCGACGCCGACACAGTCACCCCCTCCGACACCTCCAGAGGCGCTGGCTACTACAGAGACTTCGCAGCCGCCGGCGCCAGAAGCAGCTCCCACACCTGCGCAAGAGGGTGGAGTCATACTTGGTAAGAACACATTTGGCGGGACAGAGACATTCGTGAAATTTTCCTCCGAGGATCGAATGCGCCACTTCTACGAAATTGGGCAAACAGGAACCGGTAAGTCGGTCTTGATGCAGAACATGGTTATCCAAGACATCAAAAATGGAGAGGGTTGTTGCTATATCGACCCGCATGGCTCCGACATTGTGAACATCCTTGCCGCAATTCCACCAGAGCGTTATGAAGACGTAGTGTACTTCGACCCTGCATATGCGCAACGCCCCATGGGGCTCAACATAATGGAGTTCAACCCTGAGTATCCTGAGCAAAAAACGTTTGTAGTGAACGAGATTTTCAGCATCTTTGAGAAACTTTTCCTTGCCAAATCTCCTGAGTCACTTGGCCCAATGTTTGAGCAGTACTTCCGCAATGCTGCACTCTTAGTACTTGAAGGAAGGCCGCCAGGTACGGCAACCATGGCAGATATTCCACGGGTTCTCGCGAACCCACAGTTTAGACGCTCGTGCATCGAGAACTCTAAGAACCCAACAGTGAACCAATTCTGGGCTGAAATTGCAGAAAAAGCTGGCGGCGAGGCTTCACTTGAGAATGTGGTGCCATACATCACCGCCAAGACCGACATCTTTCTCAGCAACGAGATAATGCGGCCGATTTTGTCACAGTCGAAGTCAGCATTTAACTTCCGCGAGATAATGGACAACAAGAAGATCTTGCTCGTGAATCTCTCCAAGGGGCGTTTGGGTGATCTAAACTCCGAACTTCTAGGACTCATTATCGTCGGTAAATTCTTGCAGGCGGCGCTCTCGCGTGTTGACGTAGTTGCGGCAGGGCAAAAAGATATAGCAAATTTCTATCTCTACATCGACGAGTTCCAAAACTTCACCACGCCATCGATTGCGACCATCCTCTCGGAGGCTCGCAAGTATCGTCTTTCGCTGAATGTCGCGCACCAGTTTATCGCACAGCTTGATGAGCGCATCCGTGATGCGGTGTTTGGTAACGTCGGAACCAAGTGCATCTTCCGCGTGAGCACCGAAGACGCAGAATTTCTCGAGAAGCAACTTAAACCGGAATTTGTCGCCTCAGACATAATGGGACTCGATAATTTTCATGCCTACGTTGCACTTCTTGTAAACGGGAAGCCGGTACGACCGTTTAACATGCAGACACTCCCACCCGAGCAAGTAGATTTCTCGAAGGTGGATCAATTAAAACAATTGTCGTACGAGAAATACGGCCGCGAACGCGCCGAGGTAGAGGCCGAGATAAACCAGAAGTACGCACCACCGCCTCCGCCAGTAGATCCATTTGCCCCAGCTGCATAGCTAGTGGAATAAACAGTCAAATATGGTAGAGTTTGGCCATATTTTACAAATTCTATATAGTAATATGGCGAACAAGAAAGAAAGATCGTTAGTGATTGTCAAGCCCGATGGGGTGCAGCGGTCTCTTATTGGCGAGGTAGTTAAACGTTATGAGCAGGTTGGCTTGAAGTTGGTTGGAATCAAGATGATTATTCCCACTGAGGACCAGGTTGAGGCACATTACATGGTGAACCCAGACTTTAAGACAAACGTTGGTACCAAGACCATAGAGTCGTACAAAAAGAAAGGAGAAACACCCCCAACGGAGAACCCAGAGGAGCAGGGAGAGTTTGTACTCAATGGACTTAAGAAATACATGGTGAGCGGCCCTGTTGTAGTGATGTGCTGGGAGGGACTTCACGTTATTGATGTCGTACGCAAAATCACCGGCGGCACCGAGCCGCGCACATCAGACGTCGGAACGATTCGCGGGGACTACGTTCTCGACTCATACCAGCTCGCTGACACTGACAACCGTGCCGTCCGAAACTTAATTCATGCCTCGGGAAATCTCGAAGAGGCAGGAAAGGAAATAATACTGTGGTTTGATGAATCGGAACTTATCGACTATCGCCTTGTGCAAGAACAGATACTATACGACGTGAATCTTGATGGTATCCTTGAGTAATGGGAGGCACGAGCCTAAAAGATAAGCTGATAGAAAGTACTGTAATAGATTCTTCGGCGCTTAATGCTGTTGAAAAGAGCGATGTTCTTGGAGAGTTTCCTATATGGATGATCGTGATGATCGCGCTCCTATTTGCAATAGCGGGTTCAAGCGCCATGAAGGAACGCACCGAAAAACAAAAAAAAGAATCAAAGGATGTTAACAGGTAGTATTTGTAAATGTATGGCATTACCTTACTCAATCGAAAAGGCCATGAGTGCAGTTCGCAGTGCCGGAGACACACTCAGTAGTCGACAGCGGGAGCTTGAAACTGCGAAGCGCAGTGACGACAAAGACAGGGCCTTACAAGCGGAGTCCGCATATAAAAGTGCCGCAAACTCACTCGAATCGGCAGCAAAAACCTTAGCAGAAGCTGCGCGAAAGGCGTAAACATGCTATAGTGCAGGCAGCCGTAGGGCATTCCTGCTTAATTGGATTTACAGGGAGATCGAATTGTTTACTGCCGTGGCAGCAAAACTGAGATCACCCACCTGGATCTTCCAGGTAGTGCCCGCGGCGCGCAAACACCCACCAGTCTTGGTGGGTTTTTGCGTGCCCCCACACCTGTCTTTCTAAGCACGAAGTGCATGGCATAGCCACGTGTAGAAATACTGGTGTGGGGGCGTGCTACAATGCACTCACAATGGCTCAAAACCAATCAACTCTTTCGTTCTTAGGTGGTGCTGGAAGCGTTACTGGGGCTCACTTTTTACTCGAAACAGGCAAACAAAAAATTTTGATAGATTGTGGTCTACTGCAAGGCGGTAGATATGGTATGGACGAGAACTACGAAGACTTCCCGTACGACCCATCAACCATCGACATCCTCTTCCTAACCCACGCACATGCTGACCACATCGGTCGCGTGCCGAAGTTGGTTCGCGATGGGTTCAAGGGTGTCATTTGTTCAACCCCAGCGACCCGCGACCTTTCAGAAGTTATGTTTGAGGACGCTGTACGTATCTTGGCTGACGAAGCGAACAAGCGTGGGGTGTCGCCGTTGTATGAGCCAGAGGATATCGGGAGTGCCTTTGAGTTGTGGCAAACACACGACTACCACCAGGACTTTGAAATTGGTGATGATATACACGCACAGTTCCTAGACGCAGGGCATATTCTTGGCGCCGCGATGGTTGAGTTCGAAAGAGAAGGGGTGAAATTTGTAGCAACGGGCGATCTTGGAAACTCGCCCGCACCGCTGTTGCGCGATACCGAGGAGCTTAAAGGGGTACACTATCTTCTTATGGAGAGTGTGTATGGTGACCGGGCACATGAGGACCGAGAGGATCGCGTTGGGCTTTTGAAAGACGCAATCCTCAATACGCATAAGGGCAACAGAACACTTCTGATTCCGTCGTTTGCGATGCAACGTACACAAATCTTACTGTACGAGATTAATAAAATGGTTGAGGCAGGAGAAGTCCCCGAGATACCAGTATATCTCGACTCGCCGCTCGCCAGCAAAGTAACGGAAGTGTACCGTAGATATACGCACCTATTTAATGATCGCGTTCGCGAAGAGATATCGTCGGGGGACGACATTTTCGAGTTCCCTAAATTTACAATCGTGGGGGACTCAAAGGAGTCTCATGCGCTGCTTAATGCGCCTACTCCGAAGGTGATAATAGCTGGCTCAGGTATGTCTGTTGGTGGCCGGGTACTCATGCATGAAAAGAAACTTCTCGGGGATAAAAATACCACCATTCTCTTTGTAGGGTACCAGGGAGTCGGCACACTCGGCAGGCGTATCCAAGACGGAGAACGCTTGGTAACTATCGGGCAAAAACAAGTGCGGGTACGGGCTCGCAAAGAAACAATTAGGGGATTTTCTGCTCACAAGGACAGAGATGGCCTCGTTGCGTTTGTAGAGACTTCCGCTGATACACTTAGGGAAGTGTTCGTTGCTATGGGAGAACCGAGATCCTCATTATTTTTAGTCCAGAGGCTACGGGACTTTCTGGGGGTACAAGCACGAGCGCCAGAGGCAGGAGAAGCGATACAGTTGGAATTCTAGTATGAGAAAAAATGATGACAAAAGCACGAAGTGGGTGCTCGTGTTCCTAGCACTTGTGCTCGTAACAATTCTTGCCGCAGCTCTCTTAAGCAGCGTACGTTCCAAAGAGGAGATGCTTTCTCTCAGGGCCGAAATTGACCAGCAACGCGTAACCATACTTGACTATGAGGATTTGCTTGCAGAGAAAGAGGAGCAACTTGCCGTTCACAAGGAACTGCTCGGTATTTTCCAACGACAGTCCTCAAATGCAGCGTATGACTTTTCACAAATACGACAGATGGTGTCACAGGCGACTCAAACGGTGGAGGACTTAAAAAAACTTGAAGAGTCGGACGGAGAACTGCTGGCCAAATATTCAAAAGTGTACTTCCTTAACGAACACTATTATCCGGAAAATCTCACGTACCTGCCGAATGATCTGCTCATTTCAGAGAGGAACCAGCAGATCAAGAAAGAAGTACTTCCATTTCTTACTGACATGCTTGCCGCGATGAGATCGGATGGACTTTCTCCGCGCATAGTATCGGCGTTTCGTTCATTTGACTACCAGGGAGAACTCAAGAACAGCAACGTAGTCACTTACGGTACCAGTGTCGCGAGTCAATTTGTCGCTGACCAGGGTTACTCGGAACATCAGTTGGGAACTACAGTCGACATCGCAAATCCTGACACAGGTGCAGAAATGCTTGGGTTCGACATCACTGAAGAATACCAGTGGCTATTGGACAACGCATATAAGTATGGATTTATTTTGTCGTATCCGGAGGACAATTCATACTACGCTTTTGAACCATGGCATTGGCGGTTTGTGGGAATAGCATTAGCCACAGAGCTCAACAGCAAGGGTAAGTACTTTTACGACATGCTCCAACGGGACATAAATACCTATCGGATCAACATGTTCGATACCACTCAGTAATTATGTTCAGAAAGATCAAGGAAATGTTTGACGAGTCCCACGAAATTATCGGCTGGGTTGGAATGCTGTTGATACTTTTGGCGTACGGAGGAGTGAGCACGCTGTATGTTTCTGCGGATTCTATTGGGTACCAAGTGGTAAACGGCGTCGGCGCCGCGATGCTCGTGTATTCAACATATAAAACCAGGTCGTACCCAGTGATGGTACTTAATATCGTTTGGTTCGAGATAGCTATCCTCGCCGCTCTTGCTCTTGTGTAAAACAAGAAGCGCCCATTGGGCGCTTTTTGTTATTTTACTGCTTCTACAATTCGTTTAAATGTTTCAGGTTCTTCGTGAGCTATCTGTGAGAGCACCTTACGATCAAGTGTGACATTCTTTTTCTTTAGCGCGTCGATAAATTTGCTGTATGAGAACCCCAGAGGGCGCAAGGCCGCATTAAGTCTTACCGTCCAGAGTCGGCGAAAGTCACCTTTCTTTCGACGACGATGTGCGAATGCATGATTGCCTGCGTGCGCGATTGCTTCGCGTGCCTGACGTTCTTTGGTCGATCTACCAAAGCGATAGCCCTTAACACGCTTTAATACATTCCGTCGTGTCTTTACTGATGTCGTACCTCGTTTAACGCGTGTCATAATGATTATTTACCTTTCAAAAAACGTCCACGATTCTTGTTTGTCATTACAATTGTTCGTGTACGATTTTTCGACAAGCGTGTGGCGCTTCCTTCTTTTGCGTTGAAATGGTTTTGCCCGGGTTTACGAGCGATTATTTTCCCATTTTTTGAAACACGCAGTCGCTTCGTATATGATTTATTTGTTTTCATATTCCTGCTTTTTTGGTTTTGCCTGAACCGCTTTTGTCTGGCTCAATGATGACGGTAAGGCCCTTCGGGCTTTTCTTGATTTCGTCGGCTATCTTAAACGATTCAGTGACGATTGCAAGGAAGCGCTCAAGGCGTTCCTTCAAGAACTCAAATTCCATATATTTGTAACGCCCCCACAAGAAGAGGTCAATCTTCACGCGATGCCCTTCGGAGATCCATTCGCCAACTTTTTTTGCTTTGCGATTCAGGTCTCCCTCTCCAGTACCTATCTTGACCTGGGTCACCTTTGTTTCCGTTGCTTGGCTTTTTGATTTGATCTCTTTCTCCTTCTTCTTGAGTTCGTATTTGTATTTCCCATAGTCAGTGATCCGCGCCACCGGTGGTTTGGCTTTTGGGGAAACTTCGATCAAATCTAGCCCAGCTTCTTGCGCCTTCTCGAACGCAATTCTGGTTGGCAAAATGCCAAGGTTTTCACCATCAGCACCAATAACCCGTACTTCGGGTACCCGAATGCTTTCGTTGATTCGTACGTCGTCGTGCATTACAAAAGAAACGCCCAGCTAGGCGTACAAGGGAATATATCACGCCGATCACCCCTTGACAATGTGCTGCGCGCTCTTTTTTCTATGTTATATTCAGCATATGAACTATGCTCAAAAAGGTGCAGAACTCCTAGGCCGAGCAGGAATAACAGTCGGTGGAAAAGATCCTTGGGATCCACAGGTTCATCATCCGGACACATTCAAACGGGCTTTTAAGGGAGGAACCATCTCCATAGGTGAAAGTTACATGGACGGTTGGTGGGACGTGGAAGATTTGGCGGCTTTCTTTTACAAGATTTTTCGTTCCAACATACATAACAAGTTTGTGAATGTTGGTGTCGCTTGGCATGTTGCAAGGGCCAGAATATTTAACTTACAAAGCGTACGTCGATCGCGGCAGGTTGGTGAAAAACATTACGACATAGGAAACGAACTCTATCGCAAAATGTTAGGATCGCGCATGGTATACACGTGCGGCTATTGGAAGCATGCCCACACTCTCGATGAGGCTCAAGAAGCTAAGCTAGACCTCGTATGCAGGAAGATCGGGCTTCGGAAGGGTGACAGAGTCCTTGATATAGGCGGGGGGTGGGGGAGTTTTGCCAAATATGCAGCTGAACGCTATGGAGCAAACGTTGTGGCCATTACTATTTCAGAAGAGCAGGCAAAACTTGGTAGAGAGTTGACAAGTGGTTTGCCCGTTGAAATAAGGGTTCAAGACTACCGAAATGTAGACGAGAAATTCGACCACATAGTTTCTTTAGGTATGTTTGAGCATGTGGGATATCGAAACTACCGTACGTTTATGAAGAAAGTGCGCAGTCTTCTGAAAGATGAGGGGCTGTTTCTCTTGCATACTATTGGAGGGAATAAGACTGCATTCACTGCAGATCCATGGATCAACAAATATATATTCCCCAACGGTATGTTGCCCTCAATAGCTCAGATCGGAAAGTCAGTGGAGGGGCTTTTTGTAATGGAAGATTGGCACAATTTTGGCGCAGACTACGACAGGACTCTCATGTCGTGGCATAAGAATTTCACCGCAAGCTGGAACGACATAGGAGGGAACTATGATGAAAGGTTTCGCCGCATGTGGGAATTCTACCTATTATCCTCTGCAGCAACGTTTCGCTCAAGGAAAAATCAACTTTGGCAGATCGTACTTTCGAAAGATGGGGTGGATGCTGGGTACGAATCTATACGCTAGCCGTGGGCCTCGAGATCTTTTGCATAGTCACGCTCAAAAAGCTCCCACATTGATAGAAAGAAGGCGGTGATTACGGGGCCTATAATAATCCCGGAGATTCCAAAGAGGGAAAGGCCTCCAAGTACCGAGAGGAGAACGAGCAAGTCTGACATGGCAGTATCCTTGGCGACAAGAATCGGGCGTAGAATATTATCGATGAGACTTATTATGACAAATCCGACAAAGAGGACAGTGATGCCCTGCCATGTATCTCCTGTGGCAAGAAGTATCAAACTAGCGGGCAGCCACACAATCGCAGGCCCAACAGCAGGAATAAGAGCGAGAAGTCCCATCACAAACGCCCACAAGGCGGCACTCTCAATTCCCACCCCCGCAAATAAAATTCCGCCGACCACTCCTTGAATGATTGCAATGACGAATGTTCCCTTGAACATTGCACGTACTATTGTGACAAATCTAGAAAACAAAATTTTCTCCTTCTCATCCCCAAGAGGAAGGGCTCGCATAATTCGGATTCCGATCGATTCGCCATCTCGAAGTGTGAAAAATAGAATATAAAGCATCAAGAGAGTTGCGATCAGAGTGTTAGCTGTTGCACGGCCTATGTCTAACGCATAGTTACCGACTTGTGCGGAGAGCCCTCGAATAAACGGGGCTACGTTTTCCTGCAGCATATCTGTATTCAACCCAAACTGAGCCAATGGCGCCAGAAGAGCTTCGGTCTGGGAGAGCACATTTTGTGAGCTGATGCTGCTTTGGGAAAATTTTGCGTAAAGAGCTATTGCCTCAGAAGCGACCAAAGCACCCGAAAAGTAAATGGGAACCAGTACAACAACCAAAATAAAACCAATCGTCAGAAGAGAGGCAAGCCCTGCTCTGCTCTTGGTCGCAATGTAAAATTTCTTATGGACCGGGTAAAAAAGAATAGTGAGGACCACCGCCCAAAATATCGGGAAAATATAGCCGCTGATAAGCCAAGCAAACAGACCTGTGGCTGCCACAAGCAGTGAAATAAACAACGTAGACTGAAGTGTCTTGAAACGCACGTTTTTAGTGTAACAGGCGATAACTATTCGACAAGATGACAATAAGTCACGCTGTTTCAGTGCCGGATTCTTTGGCCTGTACTATGCGCTCGTCCGCTCTCGTATGGTGGCCATAATACGCTCACTATTGTACCAACGCCCAGGACACGTGCGTATGCAGGAAGCTTTTCCGTAAGAAGCCAAGGTCGTACACGTCTGTATCTGTAGCCGTAGAGCATGGTATACTTAGTAGTGCGACTTGACTAATTTCGCGCAGGCTCAGTAGGGAGCGATCTCTCGAAGTTGAGTAGGAAAAAGTAATACACAGAGCCATGAGCACACCCATTAGTAACATTATAATAATCTATCTTGGCACGCGACGAATGTGTTTGAAGTCGTGCCAGCATTGAGTATGCATACATTGAAAGAACAAATTAGGAATTTTGACTGGTCGCTCAAATCTATCGTTAAGGTGTCGGTTGCCATAGTTGTTGTGGTCATCACTCTTGCAATAGTGATTGCGGTCTTAAAGTTTGTCACGAACGGAATCTTTGGATATGAAAATAGATACTACGGTGATGGTCTTGCACAGAACTTTGCGGGGGAGCTTATCGAAAATCTTGGATTTGATAGTGTGGCAACAACCAAAGCGATTTATGGAAGAGAGGGTTCGGTAGCGGATGTGGCAATGGTAGAGCCGGGTTTTGTTCCTCTGCCCCCATATGAACAGGGAGGTCCTGATGCCGAAGAATATGAACGTCGCAGCTATAGTGCCCGTTACGAAACGCGAAAATTCGAGGAAACTTGTACTGCAATAAATAATCTCAAGCCACTCGACTATGTAGTATTCGACAACTCATCGAAAAGTGAGCGCTGGTGTAATTATACATTCCGTGTAGAGGTTGAGTACGAAGACGAGATTGTGGCGAAGCTGCAAGCACTAGACCCTCGTGATTTCGACATAAATACGAGCTCCGTTGAACGCGGCATCAAGTATGCGGACAGCGAACTTGAGATGCAGCGTCGTCGCCTCGAATCTACCCAACAAACACTTGCTCAGGCTGAAGCCTCATTTAACAGTCTCATTGCTCGTGCGACACGAGAAGGCGATACAGCGACACTTTCTGAGGTCATCAACAACAAGATAGCGACAATTGAGCGTTTGAATCAACAAATCCTTGATACGCAGGAGCGCATAGACCGTCTGTCGAAAGGACGAGGCGAGCAAATCGAACAGGTGGAGTATGCACATTTTAACGTATCAGTTTCCAAGGTCATGTTCCTCGATGGAGAGCTGTTTGCTGACGAGTGGCGGCAGCGTGTTCAGGAACTCTTCGTAGAAATAAACGCAGCGCTGCTTGCGCTCACAGTAGGCCTTGTGTCGTTCTTGCTTGCGGCGATCCAGTTCGTTATATTTGCAGCACTTACCATTGTCGGACTGGCAGTTTTCGCAAAGATAGCTTGGGTGTTCATAAAAAAGATTTGGCACTGGAGGTCACCCCGTGCCCAAGATGGTCCAATGCAGTAAGGTTTTTGCTACGAAAGTAAAAAACAACAAGCGCCCTTAAGGGCGCTTGTTGTTTTTTCGATCCGCTTAGTCCGTATGGTTACTTGAGTTCTTTACCAACTCTAGAATTTCTTCGTTGTCATCAGTTATTGTGTACAAATCGACATCTTTTGGTGAAATCGTTTCGTTTTCCTGAAGGAGTGTTGTTTTAATCATCGAGTCAATGTTCTTCCAGTAATGTGAACCTACACAAATAACGGGAAGAACCGGTCTCTTGTGTGTTTGCATCAGTGTCAAAATCTGAAAGAATTCATCAAGAGTGCCGTACCCCCCCGGAAAAAAGACATATGCTTCACCCGAGAAGTACAACGCCACCTTTCGTGAAGCAAAAAAGCTGAAATTTACTCCTTGGGTTACATGTGAATTCAAAGATTGCTCAAAGGGCAATTCGATGTTGAAGCCAACGGAAATATTACAAGCATCCTTTGAGCCGCGATTTCCAGCCTCCATTATACCTCCTCCTCCACCAGTTATAATCGTGTACCCCTCCTTGCAAATTAGTTTTGCCAATTCTGCAGCCTTTTGGTAATAGGGATTGTCTTCTGTAAATCGTGCTGAGCCGAAGAACGTTACGGTCTTATCATGTTGCTTGACAGCCTCGTATCCTGCTATTAACTCATCTTCAAACCGTGCCGCGCGTGCGAGGAGCATTTTACTTATGGGGTGGTCCGTACCCTCTTCGTGTGAATGATTATTTTGTCTTATCATAAGTGTATAAGTGTACATTATACATGAGTACTGTCCCGATATGAAAGGAATGGTTTCTGCCAACTTGTGGCAACAAGGTATATGTGTTTGGTAAACTTATAAGAATATAAGAAGAAGGAAAGGAAATTTTGGACGTGCGCCCTTCTGCGCTTTCAGCACGCGAAGTTCAGTATTGTGGAGAAGGGGGGAATCGACATCAGCTCACTAAACTCACCTCGTTCGTTAAGTGGCTCCTGCCCGAACTCGCCGCTCGGATCAGTGGCGCGGCTCCGTCTTTCGACTCCCACAGTCATTTTCAACAAGTATTAGAAAAACCACCTGCGAGAGGTGGCTTCCTAATACTTGTGGAGATGGGGGGAATCGAACCCCCGTCCAGAAGAGGAAATGTAAGTGAGTCTACGTAACGTAGTATTCTCCAAAATTTAAACAGGGCATGTAGAGAGAATACAAAATCACACTCTGTCGATCTTCTAAGATTTAAAGTACTACGTGAAGCAGCGCACTACTCGATTCCGAAAAATGACGTTCAGCAGATTCTATCGGACATCAAATCTATGAACGGTCGCTTAGGCGATTACGCGTAAGCGAAGCCGAAGTCCTTCACCTGAAGAGGTGAGAGAACTCCGCGTGCAGTTTTACTTGCACTTATAGGGTTGAATGGTTTTTAGAGATCCACTCGATCTCGCAACGCACACAAACACTAGAACTCTTTGTCGAAGCCGATCATCCCCCGAGCCCGACCAAACACTTGGTCAGGCTCGGCGGTAATCGGCTGGTTTTCAACGAACACTAACTGCGCTTCATTGCGCGTTCTGCAGAAATTTTAGCCTCGCGCTCTTTAATCGCCTCGCGTTTATCCTGCTTCTTTTTTCCGCGAGCCAAAGCGAACGTGAGCTTCAGTTTCCGACCTTTATTATACAACGAAATAGGCACTAGTGTCAATCCTCTGGCTATGTTCGCCCCTACTAATTCTGCCAACTCTTTCTTCGAAAGCAACAATCGACGCACGCGTTCGGGGTCATAACTTTCCGGGGCGTTTCCTGGCTGATACGGGGGGATGGAAGCCCCCACAAGATATGCTTCTCCACCACGAACGAGAACACGTGCCCCGGCCAGACTGCCGCGTTTTTGGCGAATTGACTTCACTTCAGTTCCGATAAGTTCAATCCCAGCCTCGAACTCTTTCATAAGTTCGTAGTCAAAGCGAATCTTTTTATTTTCTACAAGAGCCATAGCGGCAGTTTACTCTGCATGCGCCGCGAGTGAAAGTGCACCTTCGCGACTTGCAGCAAATGCCATCGTGCGCGAACGGTGACAAAACACTGCATCGTTAACCCCGCTCAACTCTTGCAGTTCTTCGTCACGCATCCCTGCCCACGCTTCTGGGAAGCGAACATGTGTTTCGAACGTCCCTGGTGACATCCGGATCGCCTGTGCTTTCCATGTATCAGTGGAAGTATCATAGGGCATGATGGCGACTGTGAAAGGGGTATCTTCTGGGAAGAGTTCAGCTGGTAAGGGTCTTTCAAAGATGGGGACAGACCCGTCAAATTTTTGACAAGCTTCCTCGACACTTCGACGAGCAATGATATCGTCCCTGGCTTGTGTTATCTCCCGTTCGAGTATACCACGTGCGAACGAAGCTGCGTCCAAGAACCGCTCGTCAACGTCGCCATCTTCACCCCACGGTACACGAAAGGCCCTTACCAATGAATCAAGAGGGTAGATGCGAAGTTTGGGGTGTGCGGGTTTTGGCACAAAGGCATGTGAGCCGTTGTCGACCGCATCCATTGGTTGCACAAAACGCTCGTCAATGAGTGCAGCAACATCTGGGTCACCACAGAGCTGTTCACCGTAGTGTTTCCATACGAGACCAAATGCAGCATAGGGGATACCATTATCACGTAGCGGAGCCTCGGGCTGGTGATGGTCGAACCTATTTGTTTTTGGGTCGTATATCCCGCCCACATCGCATACCCAGTCAGCCTCAGCGATGATTATCTCATCGCGCGTTCGAATTACCTCAATGGCATCGGGGCCGAGAAGAAGTTGGAGTGTTGCCACAGTAAATACATCGTCGGCATGAAATTCTCCGCTGTGCACAACAACGCTGGTTTTCCATTTGCCTGCCATTACATACGTACTATACAGATTCCGCAAAAGGGCGCCAGCCTCGATCCGCACGTGCTCAAACGACCATTTAAAGCGATTTCGATGCATTCTTGACAAACTTGTGTTACAGTGTCGGTCTAATTATGGCAACGCGCAAAAGGAACGTAAATAAGAAAAGTACGAAAAAGAAGAAAGGCATGTCCCCTCTTGGCGACTTTTCGCGCATGCCTCAGGGTAATTTCTGGATACAAGGTGCAATCACGATTGTCGTATTCATGCTGTTACTTTCGGCATATTCATCACTCACGGGTTTCTTTGTCGAGAAGGAAGAGGTTTCACTGTCGCAACTTACTGCTGACATAAATGCGGGATTGATAACGAACATTAAAGTGAGCGGCGAGAACCTAGAGGCGACCTACCCGATACCGGATAGCGGGGAAGATGCGGAGGTAATTAAAAAATCTAAGAAAGAGGCCGAGGCCTCTCTCACCGAAACTCTCACTAACTATGGAGTCTCACCAGAGGCTCTGTCAGGGGTAGACATTATCATCGAGGATCCAAGTGGATTTCGATTTTGGTTCATGTCTCTTGCTCCGTTGTTCATTCCGATAATTATTATCGTGTTAATCATTTGGTACTTGTCTCGACAGGTTCGTGGATCGGGAATGCAGGCGTTTACGTTCGGGCAAAGTAAAGCACGAATGATTGATCCCGCCGACAAGTCACAAAAGGTCATGTTCGGGGACATTGCAGGAGCAAAAGAAGCTAAGGAGGAACTAACCGAAATTGTCGACTTCCTAAAAAATCCGAAGAAATTTATTCAAATCGGAGCACGCATTCCAAAGGGCGTGATGCTTATGGGTGCGCCAGGTACGGGGAAGACTCTTATGGCTCGCGCGGTTGCTGGAGAGGCCGGTGTCCCGTTTTTCACAATTTCCGGTTCAGAGTTTGTAGAGATGTTTGTAGGGGTGGGCGCGTCACGGGTTCGGGATCTTTTTAAGATGGCGAAAAAAGTTGCTCCGGCCATTGTATTTATAGATGAGATAGACGCAGTGGGGCGTGTCCGTGGTACCGGCGTAGGTGGAGGTAATGACGAGCGTGAACAGACTCTCAATCAAATTCTTGTTGAAATGGATGGCTTTGAACCAAACGAAAAAGTAATCGTAATGGCAGCTACCAATCGTCCTGACGTGCTCGACCCAGCACTGCTTCGTCCAGGGCGATTCGATCGGCGTGTCACCATTGACCTTCCTGATCGTGAGGGTCGCGAGGGCATCTTGGGAATTCACGCACGCAAGAAGCCGCTAGGCGCCGATACCAACTTGAAGGTTATAGCAGAGCGTACTCCCGGATTCTCTGGAGCAGATTTGGCAAATTTGATGAACGAGGCGGCAATTCTCGCGGCTCGCGAAAATCGCAAAGAAGTAACCCAGTACGACCTTATTCGTTCGATCGAGAAAGTGATGCTTGGTCCCGAGCGCAAAAGCCACGTGCTGAACAAGAGGGAAAAAGAAATTACGGCGTATCATGAAGCAGGTCATGCTCTTGTTGCTTCAGTGCTTCCGTACGCTGATCCGGTACACAAAATCTCAATTATTAGTCGTGGACGAGCTGCCGGGTATACGCTCAAGCTCCCTCTGGAAGACAGGAAGATGCAGTCGAAGCGTGAATTTCTTGACGATATTGCGGTATCACTCGGAGGCTACGTAGCAGAACGAATAGTATTTGACGATGTGACCACA
>CESG01072251.1_pt1 | contig 19200 bp, 16 predicted proteins | sample 531121 | NCBI WGS metagenome assembly CESG01 (sample SAMEA2621287, study PRJEB7988) | marine metagenome | biome: marine biome (ENVO:00000447); feature: mesopelagic zone (ENVO:00000213); material: "saline water (ENVO:00002010), including plankton (ENVO:xxxxxxxx)" | depth 800 m
GTCAAACACCAACCCGTAATCCCTGTGGAGACTCCTGATATCGTAATCACCAGAATGAACAATTTTGGTAATAGAGGGCTCAGACAGGATTTTCCCAAGTGGTCCAATATCCTCAATGTCCAGGGGATCAACCAGATACGGAGTATCCCCGATTGATATCTGTATCAAGCAGACTTGCTCTGGATACCGATAAAAGCCGTTACCCTCAATATCCAGGCCAATCCAAGGCTCGCCTAGAGCTTCTGTCACCAGGGACAAAAGCCTCTCAGGCAAAGAAATAATTTCGGGAATTTCGTTAGCTACTATAGGACTCTTTCATTGATTATTGTTTTATAAGGAACCAGAATTTTAGAGCTGGGCGGGCCAACGCGCTCAGTATACCCGATACCGATAGCAGATGTGCTGCCATAAAACAAATCTTTATCATTTGATATCTCAAGCTGATATGGGAAGAACAGAAACTTGCGATTGAATCGCGGTTCAGAGTAGCATCGCCGAAAAGTAACACTACCAATCCAAATTCTAGAGAATCCTGAATAATCAGTTCTCCAGGTGAAAATGCCAAAAGGAATAACCATGAAAATTACAGACATAACAGTAAACAGAGTCAGAGCTCCCCAGGGGGAAAATGCAAAAAGTTTTGTTGGTCGCCCCGGCCGACTCATACTTCAGATACACACAGACGAAGGTATATCCGGAATATCGGAGGCCGGAAGAAATCTTAAGGTTGTTCGATCCTACCTAGATGAATTAATCAAGCCCATACTTATAGGAACAGACCCCAGACGGCCTCGTAAAATCTGGGAACTTCTAACACTTGGAGATGGACAACAGGCAACCCGCTACCCTTCACAAATTGTTGGATCAATTGATGTTGCTTTATGGGATATCACCGGAAAAGCTGCAGGTATGCCAATCTATCAATTACTCGGGGGAGCACGACGAACTGAAATACCTCTTTACTGGAGTAGAGGAAACGGGTGGAGTAAGACTCCTGAACAAATGCTTGAGGAAGTACAGGAGGGGTATGACAAAGGATTCCGAGCCTTCAAAGTCAGAATGGACTGGAGAGATTACCGACAGGACTCTAATCCCACAAAGGATTTCGCTATCTTCAAAAAATGTCGCGAATGGTTGCCAGAGGAATGTACATTAGGGTTTGATGCAAACTGCGGATATTCTGTATCCACTGCCATAGAACAGGGTAAAAAATTTCAGGAACTGGGCATAGCACATTTTGAAGAACCTCTTCCTCAGTACGACTATCCAGGACTGAAACAGGTAGTAGATGCCCTAGATTGTGCCGTCTCAACGGGGGAACAGGAAATATCATCATGGCGATTTAGAGACATGATTGACTTAGCCAATCCAGACATACTCCAACCGGATGTATTGAATGTAGGGGGACTGTCTGAAATGATACGAGTTTACGAGATGGCAGTTGTACACAATAAGCCTGTAATGCCCCATAGCCCAAGTGTTGGAGCAAATTCCATGGCAAGCCTTCACCTCTATGCGACCATTACAAACGCAGTAAGACCCCACGAATTTTCTGAAGAATTTACGGGGCCAGCTGAAGAGGTAGCAAAGTTGTATCAGGAACCAATATTGCCTGTGAACGGGTCTATATCTATTCCCGATCGGCCAGGACTGGGACTGGAGATTGACCAGAAAGCATTCCAATCTATGTTGGACGAGTAGATAAAAGGAACGTAGACCTCATTAGGGAAAGGAAATTTTAGATGAAATACGACACTATCATCATCGGAGCAGGGTCTGCGGGTTCAATTCTGGCAACCAGATTGACTGAGGACCCATCCCACTCAGTTTTATTGCTTGAGGCTGGCCCTGACTATCCCGACATGGAAAGCCTTCCCGAAGAAGTTAAATTTGGGTATGCAACTGGTACAGAAATTTCAACCAGTGACCATAACTGGCAATTCACAGCAAGAGGAACAGACGATGCTGAAATAGTGGTACCAAGAGGAAAAGTTACAGGAGGATCGAGTGCCATTAACGGACAGATATTCCTGAGGGGAATACCGGATGATTACGACAGATGGGCAGATATGGGAAACACTGACTGGGGTTATCAACAACTAGTCCCTTATTTCAACAAAATTGAAACTGACACAACTTACCAGGATGACCCCGGTGACTTCCACGGGTCTGATGGACCCATAATCTGCCACAGGTTCCCAAGAGAGGACTGGCTACCCGCATCCAATGCCTTCGAAGCGGCATGTCTCGATGCAGGATTTCCATCCTGTGAGGATGCAAACGCTCCTGGGTCTACGGGAGTGGGGCCTTTGCCGTTGAACAATCCAAACGGAATACGTTGGTCAACCGCAATCGGATATCTAAGCATGTCCCGCCACAGACTTAACCTGACAATTCGGGGCGATATCCACGTAAAACGCATTTTATTCGACACCAGCGAATATAGGCCGAAAGCCTACGGCATCGAAGCGGTCTCTGGAAACGAAACCTTTTTCGTAGAAGCCAACGAAATCATCTTGAGTGCCGGAGCAGTTGCATCACCTCAAATATTAATGCTTTCCGGTATAGGGCCGAAAGATCACCTTTCAGAACAGGGTATAGAACCTGTCGTTGATCTGCCCGGCGTCGGTAAGAATCTCGCCGATCATCCGATGCTTTATGTAACGTGGAAGACTAAACCAGAGGTCGATCTGGATGCACTGGGACCACGAATCCAGCTAACCCTTAGATACACAGCGGAAGGGTCCGACTTAGAAAATGACATGATCGTCTATATGATGGCGGTCGCGAGTGACCGGCCAGAACGGGGGGGACTGCGTGCAAGTCCCGTCGGCATCCAGATGAATCTTTGCATCAACCTGGCCCAGGGCAAGGGAGAGGTGAAACTCAAATCGGGTGACTACAGAGAACAGCCTGATCTTGACTACAACTATCTCACAGAAGAAGAGGATAGACGACGTTTCCGGGATGGCATCAAGATGCTCGTTGACCTGGAGAATCATCCCGACATGGCGGCAATAATCGACGAACGACTGTGTCCTCTGGATTCTGAACTCGATTCAGAGGAGTCCATGAATGCCTGGATGTCCAGGGACGTGACGACTGGTCATCATATCTCTTGCACGAATAAGATGGGACCCGAAGAGGACAACCTGGCAGTAGTCGATCAATCAGGAAGAATCCATGGCGCCGATGGTATCAGGGTTGTCGACGCATCCATCATGCCGGAATGTGTGAGAGCTAATATCAACGTTACCGTTATGACAATGGCAGAACGGATAGCAGATATGATCGCAGTAGGGCGGTAAACACAAAACATTTTCAGGCCCATATTTTATAACAGCAATTCTGTACAAAAATATCTGGTAAATAGCCTTGTTAATCCAACGGGTTATTCCCATTTATGTTGACCTTATGACTGGTATTAAACCTGGGTCACATCCAACACCATCAACCCATGATCATTCAATAAATTTAGGAGAATACCTTGAACGAACGCTTTGAGTCAGGCCTGAAAACGCGGAAAGAAGTCCTTGGAAGTGATTACGTCGAAAATTCAATTCGAAACGCTACCGATTTCGACAGGCCATTTCAAGAATTTATTACAACATCAGCATGGGACGGGGTCTGGAACAGAGGTCCGCTAGACAGAAAAACCAAGAGCCTCATCACTCTCTCGGTCCTCGTAGCATTAAGAGCGGAGGACGAGATAGCCCTGCACTTGCGTGGGGCAATTAATAATGGACTTACTCCGGATGAAATTATGGCAATGTTTATACACGCATCCGTTTATGCAGGAGTACCATCCTCACTTACAGCAGTAAGGGTTGCAAAAAAAGTCTTCTCCGAGCTTGGAGTGATCTAGCGGAATTTAACCGCCTGAATAACAAAGTTACGCAGTTATTGCATCTACCTGTGAACTGTTATATCCGAGCACATCAGACAGAATTTCTGCACCGTGTTGCCCCAGTAGCGGTGCTGATTTGAGATCTACCGGTGAATCTGAAAGTTTAACGGGGCATCCCAACACGTCAAAAGTCCCGTGATCCGGGTGCTCTATCGGCGAAACCATCTCTCGCTCGATCAAATGAGGATCACTGAATATGTCTTCCGCATCCATCACCGCACTACAAGGTATTCCCGCAGAACCCAACACAGACATCACCTCCCTCTTGGAACGTTTAGAGGTCCAATTAGATATGACATCGTTAATGCTATCGACATTTTCCGCCGGGTTTTCAAACATAAGATCCCCAACAAGGTCGTTTCGACCAATTACCTTCATAAGGCCATCCCAGATATTGCGTCTGGCAGAAAGTGCCGTTATGTATACATAATCGTTGGGACCTCCTGGTTCACACGGAAAAATACCCGAACCAGCCCTTCCTGTCTGAGACCCTCTCCTTTTCTGGACACTTCCACTTTCAGCATAGTTACAAAGAGCCGTCCGAGTCAGACTGAGTACAGCATCTTGCATTGATACCTCAACGACCTGACCTTTACCTGTACTTTGACGCTGAATAATAGCGGCCAGTATGCCAATAACTGCGTGAAGACCAGTCCCACTATCGCCAATATTTGGACCCGGTTTCAGAGGCGGACCATCGGGTTCACCTGTTACTGCCATTGCTCCGCCAGCCGCCTGAGCCACCGGGTCAAAACTCTTATATTGACTGTACGGACCATAAGTTCCAAATCCTTTGATACGAGCAAGAATGACAGCGGAATTTAGATTAACAAGTTCCGAATAGTTATAACCAAGCTTTTCCAAAACACCAGCGGCATAATTCTCAGCTACAACGTCAGACTCTTTCACAAGGTCCTCGAAGGCCTTTCTGTGCAATTCATTTTTTAGGTCTAACGCTATGCTTCTTTTATTGGAATTGAAGTACAAGAAATATGCTGAATCCCTATCAAAATTCGTCGTAGCTACAGATCTACCAGGATCCCCACGCCCCGGCTGCTCAACTTTGATTACATCAGCCCCCAGCCAGCCAAGCAACTGGGTACATGATGTACCTGCCTCATATTGAGTCATGTCCAGGATTCTTATCCCCTGCAATGCTTTTTCCATTTCCAATTCCTCCTCAGGAATACCTTAGGCCAACTTCATATGAGCTATCATATGAATATATCTGATATTTACTGTTTGCAGAAGCTGAAGTGTGCTAGTAATTCACTTTCAGAGGGGATGTATTAATGTCTGACATTAAAGTTTACGGAACAACATGGTGTGGGGACTGCACGAGAGCAAAACTATTCATGGACGAAAACGGTGTTTCTTATGACTGGACTGACGTTGATGAAGAAACCCAGTATCAGGATTACATCAAGGGGCTAAACAACGGTCAGATGAGAGTACCGACCATAATATTCCCGGATGGTTCAATACTCGTCGAACCCAGTAACGAAGAGTTAGCCGAAAAAATCCCTGTGTGAGATTTTCTTGCATCACTAGGTAACGGGATCTGTGCCAATTATTCCCGTTTCTAAAAGTGTCTTAACAGAGTTTTCAGACCATCCCAATCTGTTTTTCAACACCTCGTTTGTGTGCTGACCCAAAGTTGGAGCCGGCATACGGATGGATGCAGGAGTAACACTAAAATCCCATGGTGGAGAGACATGGTAAAAAGACCCGGTACTCGGATGATCCACCTCAAAAAACATACCCAGCTCATGGAAATCATCCGAAGTAGCTACCTCAAATAGATCGTTCACCGGCTCACATGGAATTCCAACTGATCGTAGAGCATCAGTAAATTGTGTTGAATCCCATCCGGCTACAATTTTTGAAATGGATCCATCTAATTGAAAACGATAACTCTGTCTTGAAGACAGGGTTAAAAAACGAGTATCCATCAGCTCATCTGGGTTTCCCAGACTGTTTTGAAACGCTTGCCACTTTGCCTCATCTTCTACTGTCAGAGCAATCCATATCCCGTCCAAAGATAAATAGCATCCCTGGGGAGTAACGTTCCTATTGAAGTTCTCCTGTCTTTCGGGAATATTTCCTGTCAGGGAATACTCCATAATATATTCTGCGAGAAGACTCAGAGTCGCCTCCTGTTGGGAAACCTCCACACACTGTCCAAGTCCTGTTTTCTGTTGCAATCTAAGAGCGGTCAGAGCGGCCCCTGCGGCGAGAATTCCACTGAATGCGTCTGTATGCATTATTCCAGAATTGAGAGGTGGACCACCTTCATAACCCATCAGATAAGACATTCCAGAGGCTGGTTCCGTAGTTCCACCATTCCCGGCGAAACTGGAATAAGGTCCGTATGTCCCGTAGGTCGGCATTCTAACCATAACTAAATTTTCGTTTATCTTTTTTAAAGATTCATAGTCCAATCCCAAATTTCCGATAACGCGGCCTGAAAAATTCTCAACAAAGAGATCGCTGGAACTCACCAGATCGATCAGAGCGGATTTACACTGATGATCATTGAGATCCAAAGTGATGCCCCTTTTATTTCGATTAACCCCATTAAAAAGTGCATTCCTGTCCCACGGGCGTAAACCAGGTTCCTTATCAGGATAGAGTCCATTTAATCTTGGGGGAAATCCCCCGCGCCAGGGATCAATTCTAGTTACAGACTCCACCTGGACAACATCCATGCCCAGATCAGCAAGCAGCTGAGTACAATAAGCGCCCGCCCATGCCTGTGTGAGTACAGTCGCCTTCAAACCACTCAGAGGGCCAGAGGATGTTGTAGATTCATATGACCGTTTTTTTGATTTCGCAACTGGTACATTACCACCAGTGATCAAGCAATCTTTGGGATCAGGAGCCCTATTCCTGAATTGCGTGGGAGTTTCTGATAGCTTGACCGGTGAGGAAGGCATCTTAAAACCATCAGAATAATCAAAAAGTGCCCCTCTTTCCCTGAGATGCTCGTCCTTGAAAATATCTTCCATTGACTGAGCTTCACCTACAAGAATTCTTAAAGGACTCAATCCTTCAAACAGTTCTTTTTTCGTATATTGGCTCAACCGTGGTAAGAGTATTTCAGCCAGTTCCGACTCACTCGCCCTTCTTTTTGCCGCCGTATCATACCTGGGATCGTTGGCAAAATCAGGATCTTCAAAAAATATCCAGAGGTGTTCCCACGTGGGTTCATGGCGAACGCTCATTGTGACATATCCATCTTTACAGGGAACCAGTCCAAAATGGAGTCCCTGTTCCTGCTGCGATCGCGGATCCTGAGTATGTAGGGCACCCAAAAGGTAAGGTCCATAGCTCGACAGCATAGTTTTAAGAATAGATATATCCACAGATTGTCCAGTACCTGATATATCTCTCCGTACAAGTGCTGAAACAAGACCTAAAAATGCATTAGCCCCGGCCATGAATTGCGATTCGGTACCGGGCTCTTTTAAGGGCGTATGACCTGGGTTCCCATTCACACTGCAGTAACCCGTCAATGCTTGCATCGTGAGATCACTGTATGGTCTTGAGGTCCATGAGTTCTCTTTACCAAATGGCGTTATAGAGCATGCAATTGCCGTGGTGGGAAGAGCGGAGATAATCGTTGATATATCGGCTTTAGATCTTTCATCGTCGGAAAAATCTTCAACCATTACATCCAAATCTGATACAAGATGCAGAACTGACTCAAATCCGTCGCTGTTCTTAGCTTGAGGAATTGGGAGTTTGTTGTAATTCAAATAGTGGTAGATCGCTCCAGGATCTTTATTCGAACCATCCTTCCAATGGGGACCATAACCAATCGAAAGGTCTTTTCTATCTGAAAGAGAACCCTTGTAGACATTGGCACCATGGTCGGCAAGCATCCTGGCACAGTAAGCACCCGCAAATCCAGACGACAGATCCAGAACTTTAAGATCGGAAAAAGGGTTCATCAACCCCCGTCACCAAATTTCTTGTCACGATTCCGGGCACGATCTATCGATGTAACTCTCTCATCACCGGCCAACTCACGTCGATGAGACAACCCAAGAGCATGATTATGAAACCCTGCCATCACACTGTTCCTGTATCCCATCTGATCCTGAACCTGATTTAAAGAAGCTTTTGAAAGACGTAAAGCAAACGGATCTTGAAGTGCTATTCTCTGAGCCAGTTCCATCGTCTCTTCTTCAAGTTTGTCCCGCGGCACAACTCTGTTTACAAGTCCAAGCCGCTCCGCTTCATGAGCACTCATCCAATCACCCGTAAATAGATATTCTTTCGCCTTCCTTATTCCTATTTCCCATGGAAGCGAAACAAATTGAACATGAGGTCCTCCCCACCTGACGGTTCTGTCACTGAATCTTGCATCTTCAGAAGCCACGATGAGATCACATGAAGACGCAAGAATTATTCCACCCATGATGCAGTACCCATGTACCCGGGCAATAGTCGGTTTTGGAAAGTCCCTCCAGCGCAAGGTGTTAGCTACATTCTGTTGCCAGCTACGTTCATATTCTCCTGCGGTCCCTGGCGAATAGGGTCGCTTTTCACGATCCTCCATCTCCTGCGGACTACCAAGATCATGACCGGCCGAAAAATGTTCTCCCGCGCCAGCCACAATTACTACCTTTACAGAATCATCCTGAGCGGCGTCATCAAACGCCTGGTCCAACTCTTCCCTCATTATACGACTCTGGGCGTTAAGTACCTCGGGTCGATCTACTGTAATAGTAAGTACCGCTCCGTCCTGTTCAAGAAGTAAATCAGTGTAATCTCGTGTGGTCGACATCTCAGTACTCCAGGTTAATGTTTATTTAGGTTCAGAATTATACTTTGGCATCTTCACAAAGGTATGTCCGAGAAATGACAGTTGCAATATAATTGGCAGCAGCTAATATACTCCGCTGACCAATAGAAAATATTTGGAGCCAGGTATTAATGATTGAATTTTACTGTACTGTTCAGGAAGGATGTATTCCCGATAGCGTCCGCGGTAGTTTGGAAGAAGCGATAACACAATGCTGCTTCAGTGCGCTTGGAGAAGATCAGGGACCAGTGGATATAGGCTGGTCAGAAATACCTGAAGGGTTCGGATTTCGCGGGGGCCGGCCATCAACAACTTCTATAGTCAGGGGCAGGATTCCTGATGGATGTGATACAGAGACCCGGACAAAACTCTTAATGAGTCTCGGAGATGAGTGGTGTCGAATCACGGGCGCAGGAAAAGATGAAGTTTTAGTGGCTGCAAGAGACTGGAGCTATAAGGGTTGAACCGGAAAAAAGGAGAATATTAATGCCGTTTTACAGATGTTTGATACCGAAGGATTCTATTTCCTATGAGAAACGAAGTGAAATAGCAACCGCGATCACAGATGTCCATTGCGGTATATCAGCAGCGCCGAGAAATTTTGTACACGTAGCGTTTATTGAAACTGAAGAAGGTGAGTCAGTACCGAATTTATACGGAACAGCGACCATAGAGCCAGGTACCAGATATTTTATTGCTGGAGGGAATCGCGCAGGGAGACCTCCCGAAGTAAGAGAAACCATTCTGAACGGGATTATTGATAAATTTTGCGACATAACTTCAATATCGCATAACGAAATTAGTGGCATCATCACTGAAGGTCCAGCCTCATGGACTATGGAAGATGGACAGATCCTCCCGGAACCAGGCGAAGAACCTGCGGAATGGTATGCACATGACGCGGTCACTGATTAATTATCCTGGAGAAACAAATTCTCAAAATTTCCTGTTCGGTTAACCGTAAGAGGATCCCGCTCGAAGATCAGGAAATATCGCAAATATCCGGCAGTCTCCCCGCGAGCTTCAAGCTCTGCATAAGATCGTCATATTCTGATCTATCCACTGGCAACTCTACCTTCTCACCAGTACAGCCAGACAATGTTATAGCCGCAACGAGTTCCTGAGCTCTAGACCCTTCTTCCCCGGTAATAAGAGGGTCTCTTCCCTCCTGAATTGCTCTACAGAAGTCATCAATGGCCGGGGCGTGTGTTCCTTTTGCAGACCCGAAGTCGAAAGTTTCAGAAGTGGAGTCTGGAGGAACAAATTTAACCGTTCTGTCAGTTTCAAGAAATTCCTGGACTGGGGTATTCATCCTGTGAAGTGTTACCTTCCAGTCATCCATAATAATAGCCCCGTTTTCCCCGTAAATTTCGATACGCTGTTTATTGGGAGCCTGTACAGTGTCACATTGAATACTTGCAAGGGCGCCATTTCCATATTCAAGAATAGAACTCGCGTAATCCTCAACTTCAATTCTATGTTTGAGGGTTCGTAATACTCCCGTGACGGTTTCTGGCATACCCATCAACCAAAGAAACATGTCGATAGCGTGTATACCCTGGTTTATCAAGGTACCGCCTCCCTCATATTTCCATGTGCCTCTCCAGTCCAACCGATCGTAATAGTCCTGACTCCGGAACATGGCACTGATCATATTGCCCCGATAAATATTCCCGATTTCACCACTCTTGATCAGGTCACGCATTTTTAGAGCTTCGGGACGAAAGCGATTGTTGTACAAAACTCCAAGAGTAAGTTTTGCTTTCCTGGCCGCTTTCACCATTTCGTCAGACTCTGCCGGAGTGACAGATATAGGTTTCTCCACCAGAACGTGTTTCCCCGCACTGATCGCTCTGAGAGTGATGTCTTTATGGGACGGATGGGGAGTGGCGATGATGACTGCGTCAACATTTGAATCTTCAAGAACATCATCCAGAGACGGATGAGCGGTTACTGATAATTGAGATGCCTGTTGTATAAGAGGAGCCTGTTTGCGGGCACTAACACCAACCAATTTGCATGAAGACAACTCTGATATCGCGTCAATATGGGTCTGACCGATTGCGCCTGTGGAACCGATTATGGCTAATTTTATAAGTTCCATGCTTCCTGGTTAGATCCCCCGTGGCAGTGAAAACTCTGTCACCATTGTACAAAGGCGGGAAGCTGTGTGCACCTGTGTAATCAGGTATGACTCCAGACATTTTCCCCTGTTTATTATCCATGGATATCTCAAGCTGAAGAGCAGCATCCATAGTTGTATCAGTCGGGCCCCCGAGTTGCTCTGTATCTCTGGCCTAGTTTCCGGACATTGCTAACTATAGCGGGATTGAATGACGCGACTAGAAAGCCTTTTGGTTGTGGTATACCTGCATCGGGTCCCAGCAGTCTGACAACAGATTCATCAGTGTAATAACCATTGTATGCAAGGGTTACGAATTCGCCAAACATTCGAGGATATTGTTCTTGGATTATCTTGAGCAATGGTTCCTTCGATGAATCGGCGATGTCAGAGAAAGGCTTCCCATAGCATGAGCCTGCCTTTGCGTCCGCAACGACCATGATGTCCAATACTACCCGTGCCGTGACTGACGACATCTCAGCGGCCCCTTCGACGTAACTTGCTGCAATCTCACCAGCGGCAGGCATTTCCCCTTCTTTGGGTATTATATGATCAAGCAACTGTTTCAGGAGGACACGTTGAGTATCAGTCAGTAAGGCATTCATTCTTATGTCCTTAAAGATACCTTCGGTTTCGTTTAATGTAATCGGCGGTACGCAAGGCAATAGCCTGAATGGTACTGGTTACATTCACCGCTCCGGAGGTGACGAGCACGCTACCGTCGACAAGAAAGAGGTTTGGGACTTCATGTGCCCGACCCCAGCTGTCTACCACTGAATGCTCAGGATCAACGCCTGTGCGAGCCGTTCCCATGAGATGCCACCCTCCGAACTTTGGTACACGATTCGGTGTTACCTCACGCGCACCGGCAGCTTCAAGAACTTCTGTTGCACTTCTAATACCATGGTCGAGAATCTTGTTGCTGTTATCCCCAACTCGATAAGTTACCTTAGGCGCGGGAATACCATCGCTGTCGCTAAGGAGCGGATCAATAGTAACCTGATTGTGTTCTTCGGGAAGGTCTTCCACTAACACCGCTACATTGATTGAGTGATTGAACCGTTGCTTAAATACCTCATGGTGTCCTGATCCCCACGGGAGGGGTTCCCCTTTTGTACCACCCCGGGCAGCCCAGAGAGGGCCTGAATCGTGGGTGACCTGGAACTGATAACCACGCAAAAATCCGCGGCTTTCGTCGGTCTCGTAAAAATGGTGGCTGTAGATGCTATTAGAGACTGGGCCATGATTACTCTCAAGATCATCTTCGAAATATCCTGTGACAAAAGCCGCTGGATGAAACATGAGGTTTTTACCAACCAACCCACTCCCGTTGGCGAGACCGTCAGGGAAACGATGCGAACGTGAGTTAAGTAACAAGCGTGGGGTGCCCACACCATTACACGCTATAATTATAAGTCGCGCTTTTTGTTCATGTAGACGCCCATCACGATAATAGAGCGCCGATTGTACCCGGCCATCAACTCCAACAACGAGTTCCCTGACACGAGCCCTCGTCTCAAGCCGTGCACCGGCCCGAAGCGCGGGTGGCCAATACGTTATATCCGTACTAGCCTTTGCCCCGGTCATACAGCCAAGGTCGCACGAACTCCCATAGTTACAAGCTCGTCGACCTTCTTTGTACGCTGTCGATGCGATAGCGGCATCAGCGGGCCACCAGTGCCATCCGAGTTTGTCGAAACCTTTCGCAATAGTCTCGCCATGCGGTCCCAGCGCGAGTGGTGGCATAGGTCTCGGTGACTTGGTCGGATAAAACGGGTCGCCGTCCAAACCTGAGACTCCCATCATACGATCGTTTATATCGAAGTAAGGTACAAGTTCAGCATAATCATATGGAAAATCATCCGCGACACCGTCTAGAGACCGAACCTTGAAATCGGACGGGTGAAACCGAGGAAAATGTGCTCCCCAATGAATGGTACTGCCCCCAACAGCGTTGTACATGAGAGGTGCTATTGCGGATTCGGCATTATTGACCGGGTAATCTACCGCGAGCCCCCGGCTATTCGGGTCAGGGTGGAAGTCGGACCAACGACTAAGTTCCCAGCCGCGTTCGTCTAAATGATACTGGGTTGGTGCCACCCAATCCCCCTGGTCAAGGCACATTACACTGATGCCGGCATCACTCAAGCTCCAGGCGACCGCTGCACCTGTAGCTCCTGCCCCAATGATCAGTACATCCAATTCGTTACTATCGGTGGGTTTCGACAATAATTCTGCCTCCTTAGAGAGTATGTCCGCTATTAAAAGGCTTCGATTCGCCCTAGATTTGCAGCTAAAAAGTACCGATAAATGCTTGCGGCACAAGGTCAGACCCGGGAGATTACATTCATCCTAGGTCATTCACGAAGCGACACTCAGCTACTGGCTCAAAAAAAGGTGTCTGGAAAACTTCACCTTGCGTGAAGCTGTGATTACGAACGGAATCGAGAACATAAACCCTGAATTCTTACTCACCACTGAACAAACATCGGCATAACAACGTGGGTGTAACCATCCTTGTTAACAGACCTGACTACCCCAGGACTCGAGGCAGTACTCATGTCAAAGGCTATTTCACCATCTCCCAGTACATCTAACACCTCAGACAGGTATTTATTGTTAAAAGCTATCCTGGAGTCCTCATCAACTTCCCCATCCACTGAACCGTCAATTTCACTTCGGTTATCACCCATTTCTTCTGCACGGGACGAAATGGAAATCCCGCCTCCCTCTTCACCGTTCAGTATCTGAAGGCGGACTATTCCACTACCATCACGAGCGAATATCGCCGCAGAGCGGACAGCTCTCATAAAATCTTCCTGCTTTACAACTACACTACTCCTGTTTTCTTCAGGAATTAATGATCTGAAGTTAGGAAATGAACCGGGCATCAATTGGGACACAATTTCCACTGTTCCAATATTAAATAACGCATGAGTACCTGTAGGAGTAATGGTGAATTCCACCTCTGTGTCGTCGCTGCCAATTAGCCGACCTACTTCCTGCATAGACTTTGCCGGAATGATGAATTCCATGTCTTCTGGCAAAGGTTCTGCAAGCTTTCCTTCAAAAACGGCCAGCCGAAATCCATCAGCGGCAGCAAAAGTGAAATCGTCTCCTTTGACTTCCACTTTAATGCCAGTAAGAACAGGTCGCGAGTCCTCGGTGGCAGCAGCAAATGCAACATGAGCAATGGTTTCACGAAGAACTTGAGGATCCATCTTTATAGTGGCACCCTCATCCACAGTAGGAATGGGTGGAAATTCTTCTGAATCTGTCCCATTTATATTGGCTTCAAAGCGCTGACAGGTAAGGCCAACCATAAGAGGGTCGGGCTCCGTTTTTATGTCGATACGATCATCGGGGAGGGAATTTACGAAGTCGGTCAGCAACCGGGCAGGTATAGTAATTTCACCATCTTCTTCCACCTGAGCACCGATACGGGTTGTAATAGCAATATCAAGATTTGTTGCCGTTAAGACAAGCATATTATCTTCGGTAGAAATCTTCACATTTTGTAACACCGGCAAATTGCTGCGGGATGCAACAGCTCTCCCAACTATTGAGAGACCACGACTCAGGTTTTGTTGAAGACAAGATACACGCATCAATAAACCCCCTATTGGTTTCAGCTAAAGTATATTGGGGACTGTTTTTGCCGTCAACGATAACACCATATATTGTGTGCGTGCATTTTCACTCCACAAGTTAAAGGGTTGTATTTCAGGGAACAGATTTTTAAGGTGCTTTTAACACCAATCACCAACACCATCATTTCTAAATCATTTTCTCGAATCCATAAGACGGATAAAAATCCGACGGTGCTGAATTACTCAAAAATTAACCGCCGCAATTACCCTTCTTGGAAAAGCAAAAAGGGCGGTTGACGCTGAATGTCAACCGCCCTTTTTGGTTGGTAATTTATTTAATTTCTACTGAACTATTATCTTACCCACCATGCCAAGAGACTCATGAGGTATGCATATCAAGTCGTAAGAGCCAGGCTCATCAAAAGTAAATGTTATTGATTGTGTGTCGCCGGCTTCAACCTCTAAATCTATGCCAAGATCGTCAACTGTAAAGGTATGAAATTCCTCCTGGGCGGTTAGTGTGAATTTAACCGTCTTGCCTGTACTCACCGTTATTTCACCCGGGTTGTAGGCGTAATCTCCGTTTTCATCCTGAAGTGTTATTGCTAATTCAACATCCGCCGCTGCAGATGAAGCCGCAGAACTGGAAGAACTGCTGGAACTGGTGACTGGGGCCGCTGAAGGGGGCGCCGATGAAGGCTGCTGGGCAGCAGGAACTGCCGCCGGTTTCACTGGTTCATGACTACCTTTGGGTGGAGTGTTTTCACCACAGGCAATCACGACCGAAAATGTACTTAAGATGGCAACAGTAGCTAGTAACTTCTTTAGCACTTTTTATACTTTTCTCCTAGTTTGATTTTCAATGGAAATAAAACCCGCAATCAGGGTCTCCCATAAGACGATCACCAGTTGGTGATAACTTTCACTAAATTAATCGTAGCACCCGCTATTTCGACCGGTCAACGTAAAGACAGTAACAAAACGACCGCGAATAAAGACATCTATTGAAGTTTGATCTCAAGTCTGATTGACATCGCACAATTGTTCTGATAATTTGTTCGGAACATTAGTACGCATTTTCGAATCTTTAGGCCATTACATAATCGTCAAGGTGAATTTTATGAAACGTTCTCTTTCCAAAAGACAGCAATCGATGCTTAAATTCATCACGACTTTCATGAAGGAAAACAATTACCCGCCTACAGTACGAGATATCCAAGGCGGCTGTGAGATAAGTTCAACATCAGTTGTAGATTACAACCTTCAGATTTTACAAAGGGAAGGATACCTGCAACGCAGAAGGGAAGTTTCCCGGGGCATAGAGCTCCTAGGGGAAGCTGCTGAGGCAATAAACCGGGCGATGAGCGTTATTTCAGTCCCAGTTTTGGGAAACATCGCAGCAGGTGAACCTCTTCCTATAGAGGGCAGCGGACCGTGGAACAACGAAGATTTTGACAATGTTGACTTACCTCCATTTTTGACTCAAGGGAAGGAAAATATTTTCGGTCTTAGAGTTAAAGGAGAATCAATGATTGATGCACTGGTTGCGGACGGCGATCTTGTCTTACTGGAACCTGTAACCAACCCGGACAACGGAGATATGGTAGCTGCATGGCTGCCAGAAAAAGAAGAAGCAACATTAAAGCGCTTTTTTTTAGAGGGTGATACTGTCCGCCTAGTACCAGAAAATTCCCAGATGAGTCCAATAACACTCTCAGCCGCAAGCGTAGCAGTCAGAGGACGAGTGGTTGGGGTTGTCAGAACCATGTAGTTACATAGAAAGGTTGGAGTCCACAGAAATTTAAGAGGGTTTTCATAAGGGAAACCCTCTTTTTTCATTAGCTTATAATGACACTTGGTCAATTCAGTTATGGCGGTGGATACTAATGACGCAGGTGGCAAATAGCAAAAATGTCGTTTTCCCGGTGACGGGTATGACATGCGCCGCATGCACTAACCACGTTGGAAACGCTCTCCAGGACCTCAACGAAGTAGAGGATGTTTTTGTTAATCTGGCAACAGAAAAAGCGACTATACAGGTATCTGGCGATCTCCCCTCATTAGAGGCCATCAATAAATCATTGAAAAATGCAGGGTACGGTCTGGGATCAGATTCTATAACTCTGGCTATAGACGGTATGACCTGCACAGCCTGCGTCTCCCACGTGGAGTCAGCTTTGAGGTCGTTGGGTGGAGTTACAGAGGCGAATGTAAATCTCGTCACCGAGAGAGGTAGTATTCGCTACGTGCCTGGACTCACCTCCATCTCGGAAATGAGGGCTGCTGTTACTGAAGCTGGGTATAAGTCTCAACACGTGCAAGACGGACCTTACGACTACGGGTCCACTGACAGAGACACTATAATCCTCGTCAGTAAAGCTAGTATCAGTATTATTGCCGCCGCTCTGATCATGTCAGCAATGGTGTTCCCCTACCCAGACAGAGTATTCGGCCTATCGTTGAATCTGATTTTTCTCGCTATAGCAAGTCCGATCCAGATTTGGGCGGCAAGCCAGTTCTATGTCAGTGCATGGAGTGCATTACGACATGGCACAACTAATATGAACACATTAATAGCTATAGGCACTTCTGTTGCATACTGCTACAGCGCAGTTCAAGTCATTCTTGAACTAATTGGTGTATCGGAACCCCCCGACCACATTTATTTTGATGCATCCTGTGCAATCGTTGGCCTCGTGCTTCTCGGAAGAATGTTGGAATCCAGGGCTAGGAGGCTTGCATCAGGTTCAATCAGAGCTCTGCTGGACCTGCATCCTGATGTAGCAACGATAATCAAGGATGGAAAAGAAACTCGTGTTCCGACAGAAGATGTAGTAATCGGCGATCAAATATTCGTAAGAAGCGGTGAGAGATTTCCTGTGGATGGAAATATAATCGATGGCACCACGTCTGCTAATGAATCTATGCTCACTGGGGAGAGTATGCCAGTAGCAAAAGGTGCCAATGACAAAGTGTTCGCCGCTACCGTGAATGGAGAGGGTAGCGTGACTTACCAGGCAACAGGTATAGGCAAAGATACTGTCCATTCCCAAATAATCCAACTAGTTGAGGAAGCACAGGGCTCGAAAGCCCCAATTCAGCGACTAGCAGATCATATATCGGCATATTTTGTGCCCACGATAGTCATACTGGCAGCAATAACTTTTTGTATTTGGTTAACACTGGGACCAGAACCGTCCTTCTACAACGCCGTAAAAGTTTCCGTAGCCGTACTCGTTATAGCCTGCCCATGTGCTATGGGTTTAGCAACTCCGACAGCGGTAGTAGTTGGGACAGGAAAGGCCGCATCCTCAGGAATACTGTTTAGAAATGCTGAGTCTCTGGAAGTGTCTGGGAAAGTGGATCTTGTGGTCTTCGACAAAACTGGGACGCTAACTATGGGTGAGCCTATCGTCTCGGTAATAACCCCCTCTCCCAATATAAGTGAGCAGGAATTGTTAAGGGTCGCAGCATCAGTCGAATATCAATCTGGACATCCGTTGGGAAAAGCAATAGTAAACCGATTCAACGAACTGGATATACCTTATGGAAAAGTAAAACAGTTCACGTCAGTTCCTGGTATGGGTGCCTCAGGAACCATCGATGACGAAAATACCTTAGTGGCTGTAGGAAACCGAAGATATCTATCTTCTATAGGGGTAAATGTCCCCACACAAAATAGCCCAATTCAAGAGATACATGGATCGGAAGCACACATCTCCATAGATGGAAGTTACGCCGGTAAGATTGACTTTGAAGATCGGCCTAGGCCTGATGCCAGAGATGCTGTATCTGACATAAAGGCTATGGGAATAGAGGTGGCTTTATTAAGTGGAGATAATAGGTATGCCACGCAAAATGTCGCCAAAGAAATAGGTATCGAAAAAGTTCAATCAGAGGTTTCTCCCGAGGAAAAAATGGACTTTATTAAAGAGTTTCAATCTCAAGGAAAAATAGTAGCGATGGTAGGAGACGGAGTTAATGATGCACCCGCACTTGAAACTTCTGATCTTGGAATTGCACTAGGTGAAGGATCTGAAGTGGCAATACAATCTGCTGATGTAACAGTCATCACAAACGATATTAAGTCAATTGCAAAGGTAATTGAATTGAGCCAGTCTTCTATGCGCACGATACGCCAGAACTTGGGATGGGCATTCGGATATAACATTTTCCTGATTCCCATTGCTGCAGGCATAGTATATCCATTCATACACCTGTTGGGAGGAGAAATTCCTACCATCTTGAAACCGCTGCTAGGAAATCAAGGATTCCTTAATCCCATAGCTGCTGCAGGAGCTATGGCGTTAAGTTCAATAAGTGTAGTGTTAAACTCACTTCGCCTAAAATACATGTAAGTACTAAACTAATATTAATATGTTGGCCATAGCCTAAGCAGAAGAAATAATATGAAAATTCCATTATTTAGAAAAAACCGCATCGACTGGGAGAAAGATCCGGTCTGTCATATGGACGTCGATATGGGAAATCCAAATGGAGGCACTTGGGTCTATCAAGAAACCACCTATTATTTCTGTGGTCCTGGCTGTAACAAAGCTTTCCAGAAAGAACCTCAAGCCTACCTTTCAGGTGATAAAAAGATAGAAATGTAAAACGTTTCGCACTATGTGGTTTTAGCTAGAGTATCCTTCTACTGTTCTCGGCATCTACAACCTTTCTATTAGCATCAGCATATTTTATTTAGCCAACAACTATAATAGTGACTTCAATTTGCCGAAGTGGCGGAACGGTAGACGCGGCGGTCTCAAAA
>CESG01129840.1_pt1 | contig 19152 bp, 21 predicted proteins | sample 531121 | NCBI WGS metagenome assembly CESG01 (sample SAMEA2621287, study PRJEB7988) | marine metagenome | biome: marine biome (ENVO:00000447); feature: mesopelagic zone (ENVO:00000213); material: "saline water (ENVO:00002010), including plankton (ENVO:xxxxxxxx)" | depth 800 m
TAGGAGCAAGTGAAGAAGAGATTGAAAAGCTTTTTGGTAAAGATGTTCGCTTTCTGGTGCACGGTGTTACTAAGCTTGGAAAGCATAAGTACCGAGGAATGAAGCGGCACGCCGAAAGTTTGCGACGCCTTCTTGTTGCCACTTCAGCTGATATCCGAGTACTCCTTATTAAGCTTGTTGATCGCTACCACAACATGACAACTATTGATCATGTGCCTGAGAGAAAGAGAAAGAGAATTGCAATTGAGACTCTTGAAATCTATGCCCCTATCGCAGACCGTCTTGGAATGGGACTTATGAAGCGAGATCTTGAGGACCTTTCATTTCCCCATGTTGATCCTGATGCATACACGCACACTCTTGAGGTAATGAAGCAAAAGAGCAAAGAAAATGAAGATGGTCTTAAAAAGATTCAAAGAACGCTTCGAAAAGAACTTGCAAAGGGTTCTATTACCAACTTTAGTACAGAGCTTCGAGTAAAAGGTTTATATAGCCTGTACCAAAAACTCGAGAGAAAAGATAAAGATATTACAAAGATTTTTGATATTGCCGCACTTCGCATCATTGTAAAAGATGTAAATGATTGTTATGCAGCTCTTGGAATTGTTCACAATCTCTTTAAGCCGATCCCAGGAAAAATTAAAGACTACATTGCTTTCCCCAAGCCAAATGGATACCAAAGTCTTCACACAACAGTAATGACAGGGAACGCTGGAATTGTAGAGGTACAAATTCGAACGGAAGAAATGCATCGTTCTGCAAAATACGGAATTGCATCTCATATTTCATACAAGCAACTTGGAGATAGTAATAAGAAAACTTTTGAAACTCTTGCTCGCACATGGATGGGAGAACTTATTCCAAAGGTAAATAAAGAAGTGAAGCAAAGCGCTTCAACTCCAACTTGGATTGCAGATCTTGCTGAAGCACAAACCGCACTTTCTGAGAGTGATGAATTCCTACAAGGAGTAAAAGAAGACGTTACAAGCTATCGAGTATTTGTATTTACCCCGAGAGGAGATGTGATTGATTTGCCTGTTGATTCAAGCCCTATCGATTTTGCATACGCTATTCATAGCGACATTGGAGACCATCTAGCCGGAGCAAAAGTAAACGGAAAGCTTGTCTCACTTGATACAAAGCTAAAAAATGGAGATCGAGTTGAAATCATGACAAGAAAAAATGCCGCGCCAACTGAAAAATGGCTCGACATGGTAAAGACATCAATTGCACGAAAGAGTATTCGACAGAAAACAGGAAAGAAGCCTATACAGTAAATCCTGAGATGTTGTAGAGATCATCATCCTTCTTCTCTTCTTTCTTTTCCTCCACAACACCTTCAAGGGCGTTTTCTACATCTTCAACAATTTCTTCTTCTGAAAGCTCTTCCTCTTTTACAGCCTCCTCTGCAATGTGATTTCTAATCGCACTTAGATCATCTTCTGAGAAGAAATCAATAACCACCTTTCCTCCAGATTCAGCTCGCTCAATATGCACTCGTGTTCCAAGAGCATCTGAGAGTTCTTTTTCAAGCTTTTGTAATTCAGGAGAAAGATCATTCTTCCGAGTTTTCTCAACAGCAATGCGCCGCGCCAATTGCTCACTATCTCGCACTGAAATCTTTCGGGTAACAATCTCCTTATATAGAGTTGCTTGCTCATCAGGACGATCAGAAAGCATTAGGAGTGGCCTTGCATGTCCCTCAGTAATATTTTTACTTCGAATAGCTTCTTGCATCTCTTCAGGAAGTCCAAGAAGCCGAATACTATTACTTACATACTCTCGACTCTTCCCCATCTTCTTTCCAATCTCTGCATGAGTTAATTTAAATTTCTGTGCAAGAAGATCAAAAGCTTTTGCTCGATCTACAGCATTGAGATCTTCTCTTTGAAGATTCTCAATAATCGCAAGCTCGAGCTTCATCTGACTATCCTCATTTTGAGTTCTAATCACTGCAGGAACCTCACGCAATCCTACAAGCTTTGAGGCACGAAGCCTTCGCTCCCCAGCAATAAGCTCATAGCTTGTTTGAAGACCTCCATCTTCTTTTTCAGTTTCAGTACGAGTAACAACAAGTGGCTGCAATACTCCATACTGCCGAATACTCTCTGCAAGAGTTTTTAGATTTAGCTCGTCAAATTCTTTCCGTGGCTGGTATGGATTAGGTTGAATTTTCTCTACCTCAATCCAGAATACCGAATCATACCGCTGTGCTTCAGCTAATTTCGCGTCCATATACAGCCAATTGTATCATATGTAATTTGCACCATTTAAGAACTTTACGTAGGATAACGTGTATTGCCGGGGTGGCGGAATTGGTATACGCGATAGATTCAAAACCTATTGCCGCAAGGCTTGAGGGTTCAAGTCCCTCTCCCGGCACAAACAAGAAAAAGCGTCTTACGGCGCTTTTTCTTTTTGGTACAATAGGTCGATGTCAAAACTCTACTTTTCTTACTCTGCAATGAATGCAGGAAAATCTACTGCCCTACTCCAGGTAGCACACAACTATGAAGAGCGTGGTATGAATGTGTACCTCCTTACCGCAAAAATGGATACTCGAGATGGACAAGGATTTATTTCTTCTCGTATTGGAATAAAACACGAGTGTGATACGTATGATGAAAAAGACAACCTCTTTGAAAAAATAAGAGAACAGAGCCCCATCTCTTGCGTTTTAATAGATGAAGCGCACTGGCTATCTCCAAAACATATTGATGAGCTTGCACATGTTGCTGATGAGTTACATATTCCTGTTATGTGCTACGGACTTCGAACTGACTTTAAAGGAAATCTATTTCCAGGATCTGAGAGACTACTTGCGCTTGCCGATACTCTAAGAGAAATACGAACTATTTGTCATTGTGGAAAGAAAGCGACTATGGTGCTGCGACTTGGAGAAAATGGGAAAGTGCTGCAAGATGGCCCACAAAATCAAGTTGGAGGAAATGAATCATACGTCTCTGTGTGCAGGAAACATTGGAAGGAAGCAGTAAAATAGAGAAAAGCGCCACAAGGACGCTTTTCGGTTGCTCGAGATCTAAGCTTCAAGCTGCTGATTCTCAAGATCTGGATACAGCCCGGATTTATTAAGATCAATTGAGATAAGCTGCTCGCGAACGACAGGAACCAGCGTGGCAGTACGCGAGTAATGGTCGCGCGCCAACCAGAATGTGTACGCAACTGGAACACCTTCTTTTACAAGTGCTTTTGCATCTTCAGCAGAAGCAAGCATTCTTTCTTCCGAGATCCCTGCGAACTGACCACTTGTATCAAGACCATCTTCGCCATACCGACCGTAGTGGTAGCTGAAGCGAAAATCAGTACCCATAGCAATCATGATTTGATCGATTTGCGTGGAACCAAGAGTACTTGAGAAACCCGATGCTCCGTAGCCGGCATCACGAACCTCTTCTTCAGAGAAGCCCTCCCCCTCGATGAGCGTAATGCAAACTTCTTTCCGCATCAATTTAGACTCATCAAGAAGAAGCCAGAACATTTGCTTAACCAGAGAATTTCCATCCTTTGAATAAGCAATCACATACTTCAGGGCATTAATTTGCCGCTCTGTAAACATTGAAATCTCCTAAGTGTCTACTTAAAGTCTGAAGTGAATATGCCATAAAACTTCCCACAAATCAAAAAGCGCCCGAAGGCGCTTTTTGATTTATGAGTTCTCTTTAAGATATTTGAGCATTGTATCTACATCAGATACCTCAAATGGATCTTCCTCACAGTTATCTTCAAATCCAGACTCAATAAATGCCTTCTTGATTTCTCCATCCTCTACAAGTGCAGAGTATCGCCAAGACCGCTCTCCAAACCCAAGATTCTCTTTCTTTACGTTCATTCCAAGTGCTCGCGTAAAGTCTCCTGACCCATCAGGGATAAGCTTTACCTTATCTGCACCAAGATCTTTCCCCCACGCATTCATCACAAATGAATCGTTTACAGAAAGACAGTACACCTCATCGACACCAAGCTCCTTAAGCTCATCAAACTTCTCCTCATATCCTGGAAGATGTGTTGAAGAACACGTTGGTGTAAATGCTCCTGGAAGAGAGAAGAGAACAACCTTTTTGTCTGAAAACAAGTCTTCAGTTGTTACGTCTTTCCACTCAAACTCTCCTGAATCATTCTTTGCTCGTGTCTTGAATGTTACATTTGGAAGATTTTTTCCTTCTAATTCTGAACTGTCCATATATTTTCTCTTAGTTTACTAATTTTGTATGCGTAGTATAACGAAGCTAATGAAAGATGCAAAAATTATTGCGATTGTTGGCCCCACAGCATCTGGGAAAACATCTCTAGCTATAGGAATTGCCAAAAAATACAATGGCGAAGTTATTTCTGTTGACTCAAGACAAGTGTACAAAACACTTGATATTGGAACTGAGAAAGTGACAGAGGAAGAAATGGACGGCATTCCCCATCACATGATTGATATTGTAGAGCCAGAGGAAACTTTCTCTGTGCAGGAATTTCAAAAGATGGCGAAAGAGAAAATTAAAGATATTATCTCTCGGAATAAACTTCCTATACTTGCCGGAGGATCAGGACAATACATGGATGCTGTTTTATATGATGGAGCATTTCCTGTTGTCCCGCCAAATGAAAAGCTTCGAGAAGAATTAGAGGATGTACCAACGACAGCATTATTTAAAATTCTACAATCTCAAGACCCAGCACGAGCTGAAACTATAGACCCAAAAAATAAGAGACGCCTTATTCGTGCCCTTGAGATAGTTGAGGCTCTTGGAGAAGTTCCAAAACAAGAAAAAGCAGAACCCCTTTACGACACTCTCTACTTGGGAATTGAGATATCTCGGGAGAATATCCGAGAGAAAATAACAAAAAGACTTTCTGAGACGATAAAGAAAGGGCTTGTCGAGGAAACTAAAATGCTCAGAGAACGTGTTGGTGACAAGCGCCTTGATGCATTTGGACTTGAATATAGAGTTATAAAAGAATACCTAGATGAAACTATTGCTGAAGAAGATTTAATACCAAAACTTATCTCAGAACTTATGGGATATGCAAAACGCCAAATGACTTGGTTTAAGAGAAATAAAGATGTTGCTTGGGGAACAAAGGAAAACCTTTTAGAAAAAGTTGGATCTTATCTTGCTTGACACCCTCTAGGACCGTACACAGAAAAGTGCGGCGCTGTTATTGCAGAAATTACTTTAATAGAGTTTGGATTAGGACCACTTGGTGCTGTATAGATATTCACCTTGTCTTCATTGATTGGTACCTCATACTCTGCACGCAACCCCTGACTCTCTGCAGCATCAATAAACGCAGCTATTGCTGTACCTAGCTCTTGTCCAAGACTTACACTAATTGGAGAACTTGCCTGAAGGTTGCCAGTAAAGTTTATATCTACACAGGTTCCATTATAGTGACACCCACACCTGTGTGTTGCAGTGGTTGGTATAGCCTCTGTAACTCTCCAAGCAGCAAGCCCTGCTGTATTTGCTAACTCTTGTAGTCTATTTGCAATATCTTCATCTGCTTCACAACGTCCGCTTTTACAATCAATACCAAGAGGTTCAAGTGATACACATGTAGGACAATCATCTTGTGGCCCTGTTACAACAGGGTTTCTTGTATCAATCCCACCTTCAAAGTCCAATTCACAAACACTTCTCTCTATCCCAAAGAAACTACTCCAATTTCCGTACTCATCCTGATTTGCAAACGTACTCATGATGGTACTCACAATCAAGAATCCTCCGAGCATAACCACAAACCCAATAACGGCACTCATTGCCATGCTTCGAGCTTTTTGAATCGCTCCTGGATTTCCCTGGCTCGTTATAAATAGAAAGCCAACATATACCAAGATAAGAACAAGAACCATTGTTCCAAAGTAAATAAGAAAGTTCATGATGTTCTGCACAAGTTGCATCACATCTACAAATTCACACCCACAAGGGTATGTTATGGAGTCTCGAGCACAATCCGGTACTATTTGGTCAAACATGCACTCATAATACCGCGAAAGAGCTCCTATCTGGAGCTCTTTCTGTTAATTGCGGGCGATGAGGGAATCGAACCCCCGACTAAGGTTTTGGAGACCTTCATTATGCCACTTAACTAATCGCCCTATACACAAACGCACGACAGTGTGCCGTGCGGAGAGTGTAGCATAAAGAAGAAAGAGTTCTACTTCTTCACTTCTGTATACATTACGTGCTTTCGAACCTTAGGATCGTACTTCTTAAGCTCAAGCTTTCGCTCTACACGCTTCTTATTCTTCCGAGTCCAATACATGTGATCGGATTCAGTTGATTTCATTTTTGCCAAATGGTCTTGACTCATAGTGCGGCTACTCTATCAAATTAAGGGATTTACGCAACTGTTTTCACCCTTTTACTTGCTGTTGCGGCTTTCTTTCGAGCTGTAAATGTAAGCTCATCTCCCTTAATCCCTACTGTTACAGACCCTCCTGCCATAAGTCCCTTATCTACCATAAGAGATGCAATTGGAGTTAGAAGCTTTGTTTGAATTACACGCCGCAATGGTCGCGCCCCATATTGTGGATTGTATCCCTTGGCAGCAAGCCAATCCTTAACCTTAGGAGCAATAGACAGGGCAATTTTCTTTTGTGAAAGTCGCTCAATAACATCTGCCACTTGCATGTCCACAATTTCTCGAAGCACTTCCTTTGAAAGAGTCTTGAAGAAGACAATGTCATCTAGACGGTTCAAGAACTCTGGACGGAACTGCTCACGCAACTGCTTCATCACCTTCTCTCGTGCCTGCTCCTGCTGGTCTTCCACCTCATGTGCTTCACTCTCGTGTGTGGCAAAACCAATTGAGCTCATCTTGTCGATATATTCAGCTCCAACATTTGAAGTTAGAATAACGATAGTATTTTTGAAGTTCACCTTCCTTCCCTTTCCATCTGTTAGGTGCCCACTATCAAGAACCTGAAGCAAGATATTGAACACTTCAGGGTGAGCCTTCTCAATCTCATCAAACAAGATTACCGAGTACGGACGATGTCGTACTTGCTCAGTTAATGTTCCACTCTCTTCGTGCCCCACATACCCTGGAGGAGCTCCTACAAGCTTCGCTACGGAATGTTTTTCCATAAACTCACTCATATCTACACGAATAAGATTATCCGCGTCATTGAACATGAATTCTGTAAGGCGACGAGCAAGCTCTGTCTTTCCAACTCCTGTTGGCCCTAAGAACATAAATGATCCAATAGGGCGGTTAGGATCTGCAATTCCTACACGTGATCGCTTCACAGCATCTGCAACAGATTGAATTGCCTCATCTTGCCCTACAAGATTCTCCTTGAGAGCTTCTTCCATACGAGCAAGCTTCTGAGCCTCTTCCTCAAGCATTCGCGACACTGGGATACCAGTCCACCTTGAAACAACAGTTGCAATGTCTGACTCGGTAATTTCTTCCTTAAGAATTCTTCGAGACTTCTGAAGTGTCTTCATTCTCTTCATCTTTGTTTCAAGCTCCTTCTGAAGTACCGGAATCTTTCCATAACGAATCTCAGCTGCAGTACCAAGATCTGCAGTTGCCTCTGCACTGTCTGCCTGCTGCTTAAGTTCTCCAAGCTGTGTCTTCATACCTCGAATAGATTCAAGAACCTCCTTCTCATTCTTCCACTTAAGCTCAAGCTCACTTGTCTTCTCTTTTAGATCAGCGATATCTTTTTCTACCTTTCGAATACGAGACTTGATCTCTTTCTCCATATCTTCATCCTGAAGATCCTTTGCAAGTGCTGCCTTTTCAATCTCAAGACGACGAATCTTTCGATCTGTCTCTTCAAGCTCTACCGGCTTATTCTCAAGCGCAATGCGAAGCATTGACCCTGACTCATCGATAAGATCAACTGCTTTATCTGGAAGATGTCGCTCTGTTAGATACCTTGCAGATAGTTCTACTGCTGCAACAATAGCGTCGTCTGTAATACGAATACCGTGGAAGAGCTCGTACTTATCTCGAAGCCCTCGCAAAATAGCTACCGCATCCTCAATGCTTGGCTCATGTACATAAATTGGCTGGAAACGCCGTGTAAGAGCTGCATCCTTTTCAATATACTTTTGATACTCCTTAATAGTTGTAGCCCCAATAGTCCTGATCTCCCCACGAGCCAACGCTGGCTTAAGCATCTCACTTGCTCCCATTGCACCTTCTGCATTTCCAGCTCCTACAAGTGTGTGTAGCTCATCAATAAAGAGAAGCACCTTTCCTTCAGACTTCTCAACTTCTTTCATGATGCTCTTCATCCGCTCCTCAAACTCTCCTCGATACTTTGTACCTGCAATCATCGCTCCAAGATCAAGCGAGAGAAGCTCTTTATCCTTTAGAGACTCAGGAATATCACCTGATGCTATTCGCTGCGCTAGCCCCTCTGCAATGGCAGTCTTTCCAACTCCAGCTTCTCCGATAAGAACAGGGTTGTTCTTTGTTCTTCGAGAAAGAATCTGAACTACACGATTAATCTCCTCATCACGTCCAATAACAGGATCAAGCTTATTGTCTTGAGCCATCTGCGTTAGATTTCGTGTGTACTTTGTAAGAGCCCTGAATTTCTTTGGCTCTACAATCTCTCCCCCATTATTCTGCTTGATTTCAGAAAGCACATTAAGCGATGTCTCCTGATCAATAGTAAATCGCTGCAATAGATCTGCTGCAGGCCCCGGGTTCTCGATAAGAGCAATAAACAGGTGCTCTGTCCCAATAAATGAATCTCCTAAATCTGACGCAATAGTCCCAGCATTTTCAAGAGCTTGTGCTAGGTCTGGAGTTAAATAAAGCTGGTAGCTTGGAGAAAGTGTTGAAGCATTCTCTGGAGCTTCAAGCATCTCAAGCAATGAGTCTGCAAGCAAAATGGCATCTACATCCATTTTATCTAGTACTGAAAATACGAGACTCTCCTCCTGCAATACAAGTGCAGCGAGAAGATGTACGGGGTTCACATGATTTTGCCCTCTCTCTATTGCAAGTTCATGTGCCTTTCGTACTGCCTCTTTCGCTTTGGTTGTGAAATTTTTAAATGGTTGCATTTTCTTCTTCAGCTACTTGCTGCGAAGATAGGTATGCATCAACTGCTCCTAGAATGTCCTCGGCACTGATGAACTGTGCACCAGATCCTTCGGTTACAGCTACATGCATTCCAATAATATCTCCGAGCGTTGAAATAAGTGTTGTTCCGTATGGCAATCGAGACTGCGCTAGATTTGTACCAATATCAGAACCTTCTACTACAGAAACAATTCCTGTCTCTAGCGCAGATCCTGCGCCAAGCGCGAAGACACTTTGTCCCCGCCGTACTCCCTCAAGTGTTGCAAACTCATATCCTCCGATTACAGGGAGTGCCTCCTCTTCTCCTAGCACCGGCTTAATGAGTGCAATGCCACTTTCAGTATTCTCTACTACTTCTCCCTCAAATACAGAACCTCCTGCAAATTTGATAAGGACTTCGTCTGCACTGACCCCATCAGAGCCAGATGCAATCAGTCCTTGATTTGGCAGGAAGAGTCCTGTTGCTACAGACGCGCTTGTTGTTGTTCCAACATGCAGACTAACAACGCGACTTGCATGTGCTTCTACAGAATCTCCAAGCACATCTTCTTCTTTCACTACTACCGTAGTCTCTCGAGTTACAACAGCTGCTCCAGCTTCTCCTTGCTCCACCTTTTCAATTGTTCGCTCTACAACCCGGTTTACTGTCTGTGTCACCGTCTGAGGAGTCTCCTCAAGAAGTGACACGGTAAGTACTCCTGTTGCAGTAGACGTAACAAAAGAAACTAGCAAAGTAAGAAGAAGCAATTGTGATTTTGAGAGCTGTTCAATATCCATAAGAGCAGTATACGAAGCAAGCGTCAGAATGACAAATCGTTACGCCTGTACTGCTTAAAATGTACGACTAAATTGTGTGCTCGTCAAGAAATTCTACGCCCTCTTTTAGAGCTTTCACAAACCCTCTCATCTGCTGTTTTGTATGATCCGGACCTAATGTAATTCGAAGTGTTGAAAGTGCTTTTTCTTCATCTCCTGTAACCACTCGCACAACATCTGAACCTTCTCCTGCTCCACTGTCACAGGTTATCTTCGTAGAAACTGCATATCCTTTCTTATCTAAAAATGCAGCAAGGTACTCACTATCTCTTCCAGGGAAAGAAATGTTTATGTTGTTTGCGACTCGTTTGATCTTGTCTCCATTTAAATGCACATTCTTTATCTCCTTCTCAATCTCATTAAGGGTCCAGTTTCGAAGCATTGTTATCTCTTCACCCACTTTTTCATAATTCTCTTGTGCACCTACAAGTGCGTGAGCAAATCCAACAGCAAGAGCTACATTTTCTGTCCCTGGTCGCATACCGCCTTCTTGTCCTCCTCCAAATAGAATTGGAGCTAGTGCTACAGACCTCTTTTTAATAAGGGCTCCAATTCCTCGTGGTCCTCCAAACTTCTGCCCATCAAGCACCATCATGTCTACTCCGATACTTTCAATAAGTACTGGAAGAAAAAGCGCTGCCTGTGCTGCATCTGTATGCACTGCAATCTCTTTATTAAATTCAGATACTTTCTGCTTTATCTTTCGCAGCGGCATGATTGTTCCAATCTCACTATTTACATACTGAACAGAAACGAGAACTGTTTTATTCGTTAGAACCTCTCTTACGCTTTGAGGTGTGATGATTCCCTCTTCATTTGGAAATACAATACTTACCAATACTCCTTTCTCTTTTAATGCCTCAATGCTCTTAAGCACATTTACATGCTCAATAGCAGACGTAACAACGTGCATGTCTTTATATGTGCGCCCTTGCTGACGCAGTCCTTCTATATGCCCCATTATTGCAAGAGTGTTTGCTTCAGTTGCTCCTGATGTGAAGATAACCTCTTCCTTTTTCACCTTCACAACATCTGCAACGTCAGAGCGTGCTTTCTCAAGCGCTTCCTTTGCTTCTCTCCCTTCCTGGTGGTTTGCTCCTGGATTTCCAAAGAAATTAAGAATGTGTGGTCTCATTGCAGAAAATGCCGACCTCTTTGTTGGCATTGCGCTGGCATAATCTAGATATACTCGCTTACTCATTACCTACTGTTGTACGCTCTTGTTTGCAAAACTGCAAGAGAGCAACTACCATGCTCTTATGACTGAGCTTCTCACCGTATTTAGTAGTGCAACACCTACCACACTCTTTATAGGAGGCCTTTTTCTTCTTAACCTTATTCTCCTTATCTTGGTAGTTATTCTTTTTGTGCGTCTTGGAAAGGTTTTCAAAGGGAAAAATGGAAAAGATCTTGAAGCGGTTATCACTTTACTTGTAGAGCACAAGCAAGATGCCGAACAATTTCACAAAGAAGTTGCAGAAACATTCATCGCATATGACGCCCGAATCAAGAAAAGTGCTCAAATGCCATCTGTTATGCGTTTTGATGCATTTAATGGAACAGGAGAAGGTGGAAAGCAGAGTTTTGCCACTGCCCTTGTAAGTGAGGATGGGGATGGTATGGTGCTTTCAAGCCTTTATATGCGCGACAAGATGCGCATCTATGCAAAGCCTGTTGAGAAATACACATCATCATTTGAACTAACTGATGAAGAGCAAGCAGTGCTAGCTAAAGCAAAGAAATAATATGAGTAACAAAACAACAGTACGACCTCCAGTAGTAGCCGTGATGGGACACATCGATCACGGTAAATCTTCTTTGCTTGATTATGTTCGAAAAACAAACGTAGTAGATGGAGAAGCAGGAGGAATCACCCAGCACGTATCCGCATACGAGGTTCTTCATAAAACTGATGATGGAGAAAAGAAGATTACCTTCCTTGATACTCCAGGACATGAAGCCTTCCAGGCAATGCGATCAAGCGGAGCAGTTATTGCTGACATCGCTATTTTGATTGTTGCAGGAGATGACGGAGTTAAACCTCAAACCCTTGAGGCATACACCGCCATTAAAGAAGCTGGCATTCCTTTTGTTGTTGCTATTACAAAAATAGACACAAATAATGCAAATGTTGAAAAGGTAAAGACATCTCTTCTTGAGAATGAAATCTACCTTGAAGGTCTTGGGGGAGATATCCCTTTCGCTCCCATCTCATCTAAAACTGGAGAAGGTATTCCTGAGCTTCTTGACCTTATCCTTCTAACTGCAGACCTTGAGGAGCTAACGGGAGACGAATCTCTTCCAGCTGAAGGAATCGTGCTTGAAGCAACAAAAGATAAGCAACGAGGAGACTCAGCTACGCTTATCATTAAAAACGGATCTCTAAAGACTGGATCATTTGTTGTTGCAGGAAATACACTGGCACCTATTCGATTTATTGAAGACTTTAAAGGAGATCGGATAGATTCTGCAACATTCTCATCTCCTATTCGTATTGTTGGATTTAACGAACTCCCTACTGTTGGATCTGCTTTCACTACCGTTGCCAAAAAGAAAGATGCCGAGAAGTTGGCAAAAGAAGGAGTTGTAGTACCTAAAGAAGCTTTGGAACAGAAAGAAACTGAGACTGGAGCTATCCTCCCTCTTATTATCAAAGCTGATGTAGTTGGAAGTATTCCTGCTATCGAGCATGAGCTAAAGAAACTCTCACACGACAATATCGCCATTAAGGTGCTTGATAGTGGTGTTGGAGCTATTAATGAAGGAGATATTAAAACTGCAGTAGCGGCTCCTAATGGAGTCTGTGTGGCCTTCCACACTGGAATCGATAAGGCAGCAGCGGATCTTGCAGATCGCTCTGACATTGAAGCTAAGAGCTTTGATATCATCTATGAACTTGCTGAGTACGTAGAAGAGATCCTTAACTCTCGTGCTCCTAAAGTACAAAAGGAAGAAGTCCTTGGACGAGCAAAGATTATTCGTCTTTTCAACAAAGTTGGAACAAAACAAGTATTTGGAGCAAAGGTAAAAGAAGGAGAAGTTCGTCTAAATAGTACCGTGCGTGTCTTACGACGAGATGTGGTACTTGGAGAAGGAAAACTTATCAACCTTCAGAGTATGCGAGTAGATGTAGATTCAGTTCCTGTAGACACTGAGTTTGGAGGACAGCTTGATTCAAAAGTTGAAATGGCTGAAGGAGATTACATTGAGGCATACCATATTGTTGAATCATAATGACTGAGCGACAAGAAAAAGTTAGAGAGGAGCTACTGAAGATTGCGGGAGAGTTTATTTCTCGTGAAGCAAATAGAAATAATCTTATTACCGCAACAGATGCATCAATCTCCCCTGACTTAAAGCAAGCAACTATCTTCATTAGCGTATTCCCAAATGATAATGAGCAAGGAGCACTTGCCTTCCTTAAGCGACACCGAAATGATTTTAGGACCTTCCTAAAGCAGAGAATATCGTTTAAAGTACTACCATTCGTTGATTTCAAAATTGACGAAGGAGAAAAAAATAGACAGCGTATTGATGAGCTGTCACAGCAAGATTAAAGGCCTGGTGGCGAAGTGGTAACGCTGGGGTTTGCAAAACCTCCATGCGCGGGTTCGATTCCCGCCCAGGCCTCATTCTTGCCGGGATGGTGGAATTGGTAGACACGAGGGACTTAAACTCCCTTGATCAATTATGATCGTGCGGGTTCAAGTCCCGCTCCCGGCACAAACGTTGCAAAATCTTGATAGTTCGTTACTATCTGGTGCATATCCGCCTATAGCTCAGTTGGTAGAGCAACTGCCTCTTAAGCAGTGGGTCCTAGGTTCGAGTCCTAGTGGGCGGACTCGCAAGTTTTTGATATACTGCGAACCGATCACATGGGGATGTGGCGGAATTGGTAGACGCGCTAGTCTTAGGAACTAGTAGGGCAACCTGTGGGAGTTCAAGTCTCCCCATCCCCACCAATAAAATTAAAAGAAAGACCGCTTTATATAGCGGTCTTTCTTTTTGACAAAGAGAGTGTTTATGGTATAATAATAAACAGACGAGATCTTCGTCAGAAAATTCATTGAAACAAAGAAAGGTAGAGCTATGTCTATGCTCCTATCAACAATGACTGCGGTAGGAACCGGTGTGGTTCTTACCTCTCCACTTTGGGTCGACAGACTCTTTGCGGATAACGGAATAATTTTCACAAAGCCTGACGAGGGGACATTTCAAGCTGTTGTAAACGGCAATGAATTTAGTCACTTTGTCTTGGCTTATTCTGGACACAAGTTCAAAGGCACTGGTCCTGACGAAGAGCGTTGGGAAATAGTACCTGATCCGGACTACAAGAAAAATCGATTCAACATCTTCGGATGGAGACTTGTTGGAGTGCCTTTCGCCCAGACAGTTTATAGCTATAAATTATCCTGGCGTGAACTAAAACAAGTCGGCAAAAAAAGTGAAATTGTTGCTCGTACTGACGAGACAACTAACTTTGGTTTTGCTACACGCTTCCCCTATGCCATGGTACTGCCCGATGGCGAGACCCACGGCGAAGACGGCGAGATCATTCCAGTGACTCTCGAATATGTTGCTATTATACGGATTACCAATCCATATAAGGCACTCTTCATGAACGAGGATTGGCCTCAAATTATTGAGAGTATTCTCAATGAGATCGCCAAGGACTATGCCTTGAGCAAAACTTATGAAGAGTTGATCAGCGAAAAAACAAGTGGGCACAAGAGCGGCGGTTTCTCTGACCGTATTTTATGCCCGCAGGACATAGAAGCTGAAGATGGACATGTTCCTGAAACTGGGCCTGATCCGGAAAAATCAATCCAGGAATGGGTTGCAGAAACGTACGGCATAACAATTACAAACGCGTACCTTCTGAATGTTGACCCGCTTCCCGAGTGGCGTGAGCTTACTCAAAGACGCACAACTGCTACAATCGAAGCTGATGTTCTCAGAACAGAAGCTGAGGGACGCGCAGATGCGGTCAAGATAGAAGCAGATGCTGCAGCTCATGCAACACGCGTTGATGGTGAAGCAAGAGCAGATGCATACAAGTCTGTAGCGGGTGCTGTAAATGCACGCAAAGACGGCATTGACATCTTTAGACTTCAAACTCTTGGAGATGTTGGCGAAGCTGGAAACACTGTTGTGGTGGCGCCAGACCTTCTGACACCAGCGGCAGCAAAACTTCTTGCCAAGAAAGAGGAGAAGGGTGATGCATAGTATGTGGTTTATCCTTCTGACAATTATCACGATTGTCATCATTATTATTCTCCTTTACTGGAGGCCAGCAGTTGCCGGCGTGAACATGAAAGGGTTTTCAATCAAACGGATCCCCTGGAAAATTCTCGCCTTAGCAGCAGTGGGAGCATACGCCTTCTACCTCACCTGGTATTACCTACATGGACGAGAAGAGGTCCTTGTGACCCACTACCTTGTCCAAGGGATTCAAGGTGAGTGCATTGAAGACAACGCAGTTGGAGATATCACCTCCTTCGCACTCCGTCGATGGGAATCGGAAAGATTTACGGTTCCTAATGGACACCGGCGATGCTACTACCCCCTGAACCGTCTTGAATTCAAAACTCAAGATCGAGGACGGGTGCACATTGTTTCTTTACGATGACCTGACACACACTAAAAACGGCGAGCCTTTATGGCCCGCCGTTTTCTTTTTTATAACGATTCTATTGGAGCATCTAAGCCGAATGTATTTAATACAATTCGTAAGATTCCGAACACACCAAACATAATGGCAAGCCCGACAATACCCCAAATCATATGACTTCTTCCTTTTGCACGCGTATCCTCACTTTGTCCAAAAGTTCCCATAAACTCAAGAACTCCATAGATAAAGATAATCGTTGCAACCCCAGTTAGTAGCCAAATGAATGGGTTTACTAATTCTCGGACAATGCCGTTAAGTAATCCGTCTAGATCCATTTAATTACCGCTCCTGTACTCCAGGAAGAGTTACAGTTTCTCCACCTGAGAACCCAAATGTTCCTGTAAGGATATTAACTAGTCCCCATACAGACACCATTACGAAGAATGCAATAATTCCCCAAAGCATAAGATCTTGTCCTGCCTTTCGCTTCTCTGGATCTGTTCCTCCAAGAATGAAACTTTGGAAAAGTCCCCAAATAAACACGATAAGTGCAAGTGCAAATACAAGCGGCACTAGTGTGTCATTAATAAAACTAATAACGCTTTCTACAAGTCCTTCAATGCTATCTCCAGCAAACTGTGCGTACGCAAGTGTTGGCATTACTGCAAACAAATAAGCAGCAAATCCGCTGATAGAACCGATTCCTAAAATTTGTGTGTTCTTTTTCATATAGACACATAATACCGGCCAAAGAGGCCGGTATTATTAAATAACCCTTCTAATGTGGATAAATCTTATACCCCTATACCAAAACTTCCCAAGAGAAGACGCACTAGCCCCCACATAGAAATAACTACAGCAAAGCCTATGATCCCCCACAACATAAACTGTGCGCCTTCAGATCGAGCAGCTGGATCCTCTCTCTTTATAAAAAAGTATTGAAATATTCCCCATAAAAATATGAAGAACATGATTGCAAATAAAAGAGGAATGACGCTTGTGTCAAAGAAGTTTATGAGACTTGTGACGAACTCTTTAAATGTCATGAAGTAATTGCTTCTACTGTTGCCTTAATGGCCTCTGCTATAACAAACGCGCCAATTAAAATTACTCCCCCTACAAGTGTCCAAAGGAGTGCGTCCCGTGCTTTTTTAATCTCTTCTGGATTTCCACGGGCATTTACAAACATAAACCCAACCACAACAAGCATCACAATAACGACAATTGTTCCAAGACGAACAATGAACTCTAGAATTGCTGTAAGAAATTCTTCTAGAGAACCAGCTTGTAGTGGATTACAAAGACCAGAAGAACCATCTGGACAAGAAACACTTCCACCCCCACCTGGAGTAGGTCCTGTTGGTCCTCCAGTATTCCCTGGACCTGTGCCTGTTGGTCCTCCACCTTGCGCCAACGCAACAGCTGGAGTTAAAAGGAGTGAAAGTCCAAATAGAATTGAGAGTATTGTACGCATATTATTTTAGTGAACGTTGTGCTTTTGTGAGCGCATCTAACGCATCACTTCTACCACTTACTACATCATCAACCATAGCAGAGAACACAGTGTCTACTCTTGCTGGTTGTGGAGAGAGCCATCCTTTTGCAATAAACGCTTCGTCATATGCAAGATCAAGAAGCGGGTCATTCTGAGATGTGCTTACCAAATCTCTCCGCACAGGAGCCATATTAAGCACCTGTGCGAATACTTCAGCTACATTCTTTCCTGTAAAGGCAAGGGCTGCAGTCTTTGCTGCAGTTACATTCCGCGCATCCTTTGGTGTTGCAAATACATACACATCCCCATACACAACTGAATTCCCTCCCTCAAGCTGCGGAAATGCCGCAGAACCAATAGAAATGTTTGGGTTAGCAAGCGCCAAGCTCTTCCCTTCACTTGCCGGAGCAAAGTAAATAGCTAGATCATTTGCGAGGAATGCCTGCCTATCCTCCTTGAGACTTTTGTTCCAACTGTATGCACTTGTATTTGGATTAGCAAACTCTGTATAGAAACGAAGCGCACTCTCCACATCCTCATTTTCTCCTCCAACAAGTTCTACCTGCCCGCTTGCACCTCTAATTGGAGATCCAACCTGGAAGAAGAAGCTCGCAAGTATTTTCTCTGCATGGGTAATGTTTTCATACGCACCAAGCGCCACAAAACTCTTCTCAATTGAGAACCCTCCTGCTGTCTCTACAAAGCGAGGTACAAGGCCAGTGAACTGCTCCCAAAATTTTGGCGCCTCACTTACACGCGCATTATTTAACATGGCCTTGTTGAAATACATCACCAGAGGATCAATACCAACTGGCACTCCATAGTATCCATTAGCAATTACAATATCTGCCCCATCAATAAATGTATCTTCAAAATCTCGAGCAGGAATTGTCTCAACAGATATAGGAGAGAGAGTTCCAGCCTCTGCAAGAAGCAGTGTATGCGGCACAAGAATAAGATCTGGCCCACGATCTACAGCAAGCGCTTCTGTGTATGTAGTATGGAATTCATCAAGAGACACCTCTATATATGTAACACCATCAAAGTCTGTACGAATCTCCCTAACTGACGCCAGAGTCTCTCGAACTGCTTCCTTTGGAAGCGTTCCCCAGATAACAACATCTCCAATAACATTCTTGTTGTTACTTGGATTTGCTCCCGCAAAAACCAAAAGGCCAATAATGGCAAAGATAACGAATGCTGCAGTAAGAATTAATTGAAATGGCTTCATGATGGCTTCTTAAATACTAATGCATAATGATGTGGCCCTGCTCTGAAGGCTTTCTCTTTATGGAACCCCGCATCAATGAAGAGTCGTTCTGCAACATGTTCTTCAACAACACAGTTTTCTTCTGGACCAATACTGTTGTAGCAACCAGCCCAATCAACAGCTAGCACTAATCCGCCAGGCTTTAAGATTCTCTTGATCTCCTTTACTGCCGCGTTTTTATCATCAAGCTGAAAAAGAGTATTTGCAATAATGACAGCATCAATAACCTCTCCTTTTAATTTTGTACCAAATTGCTGCTCAATATCTCCCCAGATAGTACTTACATTAGAGAATCCACGCTCAACTACTTCACGTTTAAGTGCCTTAAGCACCGGCTCCTGCACATCTACAGCATAGACACGCCCTTCCTCCCCCACAATAGGAGCTGCAGCTAACGTGTAGTGCCCTACACCACTTCCAATATCAACCACGCGCATTCCATCGCGTAGTCCCATCTGCAAAATAATTTCCTGCGGCTTAGAAAAGTCCATTACCTAGCAGTATACCAAGAGGTTGTATAAAAATTATTCTTCCTCAACAGTTAGAAGCACAATTGATGCAACAGCATCTCCTGCCCGAAGCTTCATGATTCGTACACCTTGTGTACTTCGTCCTTGAGATGGAATCTCTGGAACTCCTGTCCTGATTACCTGCCCCTTCTTTGAAACGGCTACCAGCTCGTACTTACCAAGATCTCCCAAAAGCATTCGTCCCCCCACAATCTTTCCTGTCTTAGATGTTAGACTCGCAGTCTTAATTCCAGATCCTGCACGCTTTTGCTGCTTGTACTCACTAATCTTTGTATGCTTTCCATACCCTGTCTCAGATACCACAAGAAGCTCAGCTTCTTTCTCCATTCCAGCTGGAATAATGTGAGCTGATACTACAGAGTCATCTTTT
>CESG01051960.1_pt1 | contig 18994 bp, 19 predicted proteins | sample 531121 | NCBI WGS metagenome assembly CESG01 (sample SAMEA2621287, study PRJEB7988) | marine metagenome | biome: marine biome (ENVO:00000447); feature: mesopelagic zone (ENVO:00000213); material: "saline water (ENVO:00002010), including plankton (ENVO:xxxxxxxx)" | depth 800 m
GATTCTAACATCAATCTCTTGTGCATTTTTTGAATCACCCATTCTGTCGCTATAATGGGTAACACCATTGTCATCCACCCATTTGTAAATCTCGCTCTGGCCAACACTCGGAAGTAACGCTGATAACGCGAGTAACCCACCAACGAAATTGTTTATTATTTTTTTCATATAGCGCTCCAAGCCTTGCCACTGTTCTGATGTTTAATTCATACGAAAAAGGGAGCCCTAGGGCTCCCTTTCAAATATACCAGAGTTTTAGTAAGTGTCGATTATTTACCAGTGAACTCAGGGTAAGCTTCCATACCACAATCAACAAGGTCCATACCGTTGTATTCGTCTTCTTCGCTAACTCGAATACCCATGATGGCTTTAAGCGCTAACCATACGACTGAGCTGGTAATGAATACCCAAGCGAAAATAACCAAGGCGCCGATGAACTGGCCAACGAATGAAGCGTCACCATCTGTGACTGGGACGACCATGACACCGAAGAAACCAACAACACCGTGAACAGAAATTGCACCAACAGGATCGTCAAGCTTAAGTTTATCCAAAGCAACGATAGAGAATACAACGATGATACCGCCAACAGCACCGATAATTGTCGCTGCAAGTGGAGTTGGATCAGCAGGCTCAGCAGTGATAGCTACAAGACCAGCCAGCGCGCCATTTAACAGCATAGTTAGGTCAGCCTTACCGAACAAGATACGAGCAACGATGATTGCGGCGATAGCCCCACCTGATGCAGCAGCATTGGTGTTCAAGAATACGTTAGCTACTTCGTTTGCAACAGCGATACCACCAAGTTTAAGTGTAGAGCCGCCGTTAAAGCCGAACCAACCCATCCATAGAATGAACGTACCAAGAGTCGCTAAAGGCAGATTAGCGCCAGGAATAGCGTTAACTTGGCCATTTGCACCGTATTTACCTTTACGAGCACCTAAGAAGATAACAGCAGAAAGTGCAGCAGCGGCACCAGCCATATGAACAATACCAGAACCAGCATAATCGCTGTAGTTCAGCTCAAACATACCAAATACAGCATCGCCGTTCCAAGTCCACGCACCTTCCATAGGATAGATGAATCCGGTCATTACTACTGCAAAAGCAAGGAAAGCCCATAGTTTCATACGCTCAGCAACCGCGCCAGAAACGATAGACATACAGGTTGCAACGAACACTACTTGGAAGAAGAAGTCAGAGGCGCCAGAATAAACAGCGTCACCATCAAAACCAGCTTCGGCAGACTCAGTAAGTACGCCAGCAACGTCTAAATTCGCCACAGTAGCAACATCGCTTAAGAATAAGCCGCCACCGTACATAATGTCGTACCCGCAAACCATATACATGGTACAAGCAATCGCAAATAGTGCGACGTTTTTAGTTAGGATTTCGGTTGTATTCTTGGCTCGAACCAGCCCAGCCTCAAGCATGGCAAAACCTGCAGCCATCCACATTACCAACGCCCCACAAATGAGGAAGTAGAAGGTGTCTATGGCATACTGTAATTCAAAAATATTATTTTCCACAGTGTATCTCCAAATCAATTCAATACGTTACGTCGTGATTAAAGGGCATCTTCACCGGATTCACCGGTACGAATGCGGATGACTTGCTCCATTGGGCTGACAAAAATCTTACCGTCGCCAATCTTGCCGGTATGAGCAGCTTTGGAAATCGCTTCAATCAATGTATCCACTTGATCCTCAGGCACTGCTACTTCAACCTTGACCTTTGGAAGGAAGTCAACAACATACTCCGCTCCTCGATAAAGCTCGGTATGTCCTTTCTGACGACCAAAACCTTTTACTTCGGTAACAGTTATGCCTTGTACACCAGCCTCGGCAACGGCCTCCCTGACGTCATCTAATTTAAAGGGTTTAATAATCGCTGAGATTAATTTCATTTTGGTAAGTCTCCCCAAACTAATATGTGGTACTCACTTTGAGTAGTTGAATTAAGTTCGGCTGGTTATATGCGAGCACTGTGCCAAATTTTATTTTTTGATTTCAAACAGAGAGTTAAGGCTAAAAATGCCCTATAGCGCACTAGGGGGGTCTATTTTGGCGCACCCAGATGCGCCATTATGGATCGGCGTTTATTGCTTATCACCAATATGGTGCAAACCGTCTTGTAAAGAGCAAAATCTGCCATGGAAAAGTTGTCTATTGGCCAGCTTGAGATATTCGGTGTAATATAAAGTCATGTTTTACTATGTTGACGGACAAAAATGATCGATCCCAAAGCCTTTGAAGAGCTATCAAGAAAATTAGCGGAGCTGGTTCCACCGCCACTTAAGAATGCACAGGAGGATATGCAAAAGCAGTTTGCTATCGTCCTTCAAGGCGTGTTTAACAAGCTGGATTTAGTGACTCGCGAGGAGTTTGATATTCAATCTCAAGTGTTAGCAAAAACTCGGGATAAGCTTGAACAAATGGAGACACGCCTAAAAGCATTAGAAGATAAACTAGAACAAACGAAGGACGCTTAGCTTTTTCAACTAACGTTTAATTTTTCATACCCAACCGAACCTTAAGGAGAACAAGGAATGTCTCTAGCCACTGTATATTCACGGGCACAAGTTGCCATCCACTCAGTCGAAGTCCAAATAGAAGTTCATCTTGCTAATGGATTGCCAGCAATGAACATCATAGGTCTGCCAGAAACATCGGTCAAAGAAAGCAAAGACAGAGTGCGTAGCGCTCTAAGCAACTGCCAATTTGAATTCCCGGCCCGGCGCATAACCGTAAGCCTGGCACCGGCAGACTTACCTAAGCAAGGCAGTCGCTACGATGTCGCTATAGCAACGGCCCTATTGGCTGCAACAGGGCAACTATCACCTGACACCTTAGGACAATATGAGATACTTGGTGAACTGTCGCTGTCTGGTGAAATCCGGCCAGTCAAATCCGTTTTACCCGCCGCGCTTTCTTGTAAAATTGCTGACAAAACACTCATTTTGCCTGAGCAAAACCTAGCTGAAGCACTGTTAGTAGAGGGAATCAAATGTATTCCCGTGACCCACTTGCTTGATGTTGTTAACGCTATTTCCGAATCACGAGAACCGGTCTGCTCAGGATCAAATGAGCAAGCATCGACTATTCCAGACTACCAAAGTCTGTACTCAGATCTATCCGATGTACGTGGACAGCACATGGCTAAGCGTGGCCTGACGGTTGCCGCTGCAGGTTCCCATAATCTACTATTTATTGGGCCACCAGGAACAGGTAAAACCATGTTAGCCAGCAGGTTACCAGGTTTGCTACCCGAGCTAACCAATCAAGAAGCTATTGAATCTGCAACTGTTTATTCGGTTAGTGGAAATCATGATGTCGCTTCACAATGGAAAAAACGGCCGTTTCGTGCTCCTCATCATACAGCATCGGCAGTTTCTTTGGTTGGCGGAGGCAGTCAACCAAGACCAGGTGAGGTATCCCTCGCGCATAATGGAATTTTATTCCTTGATGAACTACCAGAGTTTGATCGCAAGGTGCTTGAGGTTTTGAGAGAGCCATTGGAAAGCGGAGAGATCTGTATTTCGAGGGCGACTCAACAGAGCCAGTTTCCGGCAAAATTTCAATTAGTGGCTGCAATGAATCCTTGTCCCTGCGGGCACTATGGCAGTTCTATCCATAGTTGCTCATGCAGCGCAGAGCAAGTGCAACGCTATCGGGCTAAATTATCTGGCCCCTTCCTCGATCGCATAGATATGCATATCGAAGTCGCGGCGTTGCCTCAAGGCAGTTTGTCAGTCAGGCAACCCGTCGCAGAAATAACATCAAGCGAAATCAGGGAACGCGTTGAACAGTGCCGGCAGCGACAGCTAGCGCGCCAGGGTAAAACCAATGCCCAACTCTCGCCTGCCGAACTCCCCAAAATAATGCGCATCTCAGAAAATGCTGAAAAGATGTTAGAAATGGCCATGACTAAATTTGGGATCTCAGCACGAGCCTACCACCGTATTCTCAAGCTTTCGTTAACGATCAGTGATTTGGCACAGTGTCAGGAAATTGAAGCCAAGCATATGACTGAAGCATTAGGGTTTCGCTATTTTGATCGTCCAGTCAGGCCCATGGCCATAGGCAGTTAACGATTTCATTTGCCTAGAGCCAACTTCATTACTAAAGCATTTTCTCTCGCCGCTCCATTGGGGTAGTAATTTTTGCGAACCCCAACCTGCACAAAGCCGCTGCAACGATAAAGTTGTATCGCCGCTTTATTGCTTTCTCTTACTTCAAGCCATAATTCTCGAATTTCTTGGTCTCTAGCACTAGCCATCAAGGAGTCGAGCATAAAGCGCCCTAGCCCCTTTCGCTGCAATTTTGGGCATACGCAAATATTTAACAGGTGTAGCTCGTCCAAGATCGTGTAGTAGAGCATAAAACCTGCAATGGGTTTCGATGGTAAAGCGAGAATAAATGCAGGGTAGTTAGCCTTTAAGCAGTCCTCAAAATTAGCTACAGACCAAGGGAATGCGTTTGCCTGGCGCTCAATATCTACTGCAGCCTCAATCATCTCAGGCTTCAGCGGCAACAGACAAGGGCTAAGATTTTTCATCCTGCCGCACCAAACTAAGCAGATCAAGCCATAACAAGCGCTTTAGGTGCGGCCTATTGCGAATATCATCTAAGCCATAGGTTACCCATATTGGTTCTATTGAACGGTATCTTAACTTCCTTGCGCCTTCAATCCCGCTTGCATTGTCGTTCCAACCAATATAAACCGGATGAGTAATGGCTTCTAAATTTACACCGCACCGAGCTAGCACGCTACTTGCCCACTCAATATCCTGCTCTTTCGTTACGACTTTAGAACTCAGCGACTCACCCACTAGCTCACTGGCGCTGGTGACTTGTTTGGGCTCTATAAACTCATCATCTGATTGGGATAAAGCTTCAGAAACGCCAGAAGATTGATTTAAACTAGACCAAAAATCAATCTCCATTGCTTCGAGATAAGCCAACTGGCGTTCAGTATAGATCACAGAGATATCAGGGCTGTTGTGGATGTTGGCGCTCGGCCGCCGTTTCTGCGCTATTTAAGGCATTCAGGTAGGCTTTAACTGATGCGGTAACAATATCCAAATCAGCTCCCTGACCATTAACGACGTTTCCAGCAATATCCAAACGCACAGCCACTTCTGCCTGTGAATCTGTTCCTTGTGTAATGGCGCTCACATTATATAACAATAGGGTACTATCACTATGAACAACGGCTTCTATCGCTTTAAACGCCGAATCAACCGGCCCACAGCCTTTACCAATGGCCTTTGCTTCAACACCATCAATAGTAATTACCATTTCTGTTTCAGCCTGTTCACCCGTCTCAGACGAGACTTTTAAGCTTTCTAAGCGGTATCGCTCCACTTCGCAGCGGTTGGCTTGAGAGCTGACCAACGACAACAAATCATCATCAAAAATCTCGTGTTTTTTATCCGCAAGGTCTTTAAATCGTGAGAATGTCTCATTGAGGGAAGCTTCGGAATCAAACTCGATTCCAATTTCCAACATATGAGAGCGAAAAGCATTTCTTCCCGAATGCTTACCTAAAACCATTCGGTTGTTGGTCCAACCCACATCTTCGGCTTTCATGATTTCATAGGTTTCACGGTGTTTTAATACACCGTCCTGATGGATGCCTGATTCATGAGCAAAAGCATTAATTCCAACAATAGCCTTGTTAGGTTGTACTGGAAAACCAGTTACTTGCGAAACCAGCTTTGAGGCTGGTACGATTTGCGTAGTATCGATTCCGGTTTCGATATTAAAAAAATCATTGCGAGTGCGAATGGCCATAACAATTTCTTCTAATGAAGCATTACCAGCCCGCTCGCCCAGGCCATTAATAGTGCATTCAACCTGTCTGGCACCATTAGCAACCGCCGACAACGAATTGGCAACTGCCAAGCCAAGATCATTGTGACAGTGCACTGAGAAAATGGCTTGATCCGCATTCGGAATACGTTCAATTAGCTGCTTAATTGTGCAGCCGAACTGCTCTGGAATAGCATAACCAACTGTATCAGGGATATTGATGGTGCCAGCGCCAGCCTTGATTGCTTGCTCAATAATGCGACAAAGAAAATCAAGCTCAGAACGCCCAGCATCTTCACAAGAAAACTCAACATTATCGGTGTACTTTCGAGCTCTTTGTATCGCTGAAACAGCGGTTTCTACCACTCTATCCGGTTCCATTTTGAGTTTGTACTGCATATGGATAGGAGATGTAGCAATAAAAGTATGGATTCTGGATTGCTTGGCCTTAGCAAGTGCCTCACCAGCTACATCAATATCCTTTTCCAATGCTCGTGCCAAACTACAAACAACACTCTCACTAACTGAGTTTGCCACAGCTTGGACAGCATCAAAATCACCACGACTGGCAACAGCAAAACCGGCCTCAATGATATCAACGCGCATTCTCTCTAAGGATTTAGCAATTCTGACCTTTTCTTCTTTGGTCATTGATGCGCCCGGACTCTGCTCACCATCGCGCAATGTTGTATCAAAGATTAATACTCGATCTTTCTGACTCATATATCTAACTCATTTTTATTCATGTAACCTAGGTACAGTCTCGCACCTACGTTTAAGCTTGATGTCATTAATTGAATTATTCACTTAAAGCGAAGTTTTCTTTACCTTTTCTGGCTTTCTATCTTCAACGACGCGAAAAGTAACAGTGATAAAAGCAGACACTCTGCTTTCGCCAAAAGCATGCTGATAATCTATGTGATGTGCCCCCATAGGGCTGCCTTCTTCTGACTTATTTAGACGGGAAATAACAGGCGGTAATGCCCTGCTGCTATGCTCCTCGAATTCTACAGGATATAAGGTTAATCCAAGCACCTTCTCATAATAATTCTTTTTTTGTAGAACATTGGACAATGCTTTTGATAGTGCTTGTTGCTCTAACTGATTATCGTGAGCTGCTGACGGTTTTAGCTCGGAGTATATCACTTCAGAGAAAGTATCCGCTAACTCAGTGATTTGTAATAGCTCCGTTTCTGATTCAATCTCGATGGTCAGACCATTTTGGACCTGATAACTCTTAGGTGAATCCCCGAAAAAACCATACTTGGGTGTTGAAGAAAACTTATCGACACGGATGTTGGCTTGCTTTATTCCGTAATTAGTCAACTCAGATAAAAACTGCTGGCGTACGCTTTGATTCAATTGCAATGCTTGCGAAACAGACTTTGCTTCAGTTACAACACTCAGTCGGACAGCGGCACTACTAATATCGCTTGTAGCAATCCCTTCCCCGCTAATTACCACTTCTTTTTCCAGCTGAGAAAGATATTTTCCTAGTTCGTCAGGTTCACCATTTAATATAACTTCAGCGCAAACTGGACCAACCACTAAACCACCCAACGCCAACAAGATAAGCGCTGCCTTAGTTATGTATCCTCTTAAACGCAAATAACCGCAACCCAACATCACATGGTCCTTATTAGAAAATGGCATCCAATTATGTTAGCCCATATCTAGTCTATTCCCAAGCTTTATACCTGAGAGGCTTTAACATCCTACTAGGGTTGGCGGTGTACTAGCAGAATATGCGACTTAAAGCATCCAGCAGCATCTTATTTTCTTGCTCTGAGGAAACGGTGATCCTTAAGCAATTGTCTAGCAGTGGATGTGTGCCATGGAGAGTTTTTATCAAGATATTATGTTGCTTCAAACTATCAAATACTTCCTGAGCGCCCTTACCATTCGAGCGAACCAGAATAAAGTTAGCTTGGCTTGGATACACCTCAAAACCTGGGTATTTCGCGAGCTGTTCAGCCAGCATCTCTCGTTGTTTTTTGATCTCTACAGTTTGCGCCTTAAGCACATCGAAATGCGACAAAGCAAATTCTGCAGCTGCCTGTGTCAACACACCAATGTTATACGGCAGTCTGATCTTATTGATCTGATCGCACCACTCGCTAGGACCTGCCAAGAAGCCCAGCCGCAACCCTGCCAAACCGACTTTTGACAATGTCCCCATAACGAGTACATTTGGGTATGACATTACCCTATGAAGAAATGTATCCGAAGCAAATGGCATATAAGCCTCGTCGATCACAACCAAGCCTTCAGCGCACTCGATAATCGCGATAAGATCGTCTACTGGGTAGAGCTGGCCGGTTGGATTGTTTGGCCAAGCAATAAACAATAACTCCGGCTGTTCGTTGGCGATAACGTTTAAAGTCGCGTCTATATTTAGCGAAAAGTCGTCATTCAATGGGCTTGAAATAAAATCCAACCCTAGCGAGCTGGCGATTGCCCTATACATAACAAAACTAGGCATCGGCGAATAAATTTTTGCTCCAGGCTTACCAACAAGCATCGCCAAGAGCTGTATCAGCTCATCCGAACCATTACCTAAAACAACTGAAGCCGCCTCTGGTATGGGTAGTGCTTGTTTAAGCAGACTTTTGACGCCCGATGCTTCCGGATCTGGATAGCGATTTACATCGGTATTTGCAGCAATATCAGCCCACTCAGCCTTCATTTCTGGGGGCCATATGAATGGATTTTCCATAGCATCCAACTTGATATACCCCTTTGCATTTTGAACATGATACGCGTTGGTTTCGAGGATCTGAGGAATGACCAAGCGCTGAACAGCTAAATCTCGCTCACTCATCGCCACTCTCCTTTTGAATACGAAAGCGCGCGCTCTCTGCGTGCGCTGTTAGTCCCTCACCATCAGCCAACTCCGCAGCAATAGCACCAAGCACTGAAGCGCCTTTTGGAGAGCAGTTGATAATTGAACTACGCTTTTGGAAATCGTAGACACCTAATGGAGATGAAAAGCGAGCAGTGCCACTGGTTGGTAAAACATGGTTTGGCCCAGCACAATAATCCCCTAACGCTTCTGCGGTATACCTGCCCATAAATATCGCACCGGCGTGACGGATGGCCTCTAAATACTGCTCAGGCTCATCGACCGATAGTTCTAAATGCTCTGGCGCAATGACGTTGACCCAGCGGATCGCTTCATCCATATCTGCTACTTGAATTAACAGTCCACGATCGGCCATTGATGCCTTTATAATATCTGCACGCGGCATATCCTGGAGGATTTTCGTCATCGACGCTTTGACCTTGGAGATATAATCCGCATCAGGACAAAGGAGTATCGCCTGAGCATCCTCATCGTGCTCAGCTTGCGAAAACAGATCCATAGCAATCCAATCTGGATCGGTTTTTCCGTCGCATACTACCACGATTTCAGACGGCCCCGCGATCATGTCAATGCCCACTTTGCCGAAAACCATTCGTTTAGCGGTGGCTACAAAGATATTGCCTGGGCCGACTATTTTATCAACTGGCTGGATCGTTTGGGTGCCATAGGCAAGAGCCGCTACTGCTTGAGCACCGCCAATTGTATATGCCTCATCAACCTCGGCAACATAAGCTGCGGCCAGGACGAGTGGATTTAATACGCCATCAGGTGTAGGCACGGTCATCACTAAACGCTCTACACCAGCAACCTTGGCAGGAACAGCATTCATCAATACGGACGAAGGGTAAGCGGCTTTGCCCCCAGGAACATACAGCCCTACGCTATCCAGCGGTGTTACCTTCTGTCCAAGAACCGTACCATCCTCCTCTTGATATTGCCAAGACGATGCTGCTTGCTTCAGATGATACAAACGAATGCGTTCGGCAGCATCGGACAGCGCTTGTTGCTGGCTATGCGGCAGGCTTAGATAAGCCTCTTTCATTTGTGCCTTGCTAAGCTTTAACTGCTCGACGTTTGTCACGTCGAGACGGTCAAATTTAGCCGTGAATTCGATAACCGCCTTATCACCGGTGTCTTTTACACTATCAATTATATGTTCAACACTCTGTATCACTTCTTTATTCGCTACCGACTCATAAGCAAGAAGGCTACGCAGGGTTTTCTCAAATTCAGGCGAGGAAGTGGAGAGGGTTCGAACTTCAATCATGTAATTTCTCTTTAAAAGTAACGGGAATAGCCAAGCAGGATATTTAGACGCTTTCTAGTTTGCGTCTTTAACTGCTTGGCGAATCTGCTCAATGACTGGTTGCAAATAGGCAAATTTGGTTTTCATCGAAGCCTGATTCACAACGAGTCGTGAGCTAATATCTGCAATATGCTCCAAAGGAACTAAACCGTTAGCTCTGAGGGTATTTCCTGTATCGACTATATCAACAATGCGATCAGCTAGCTCCACAATCGGAGCAAGTTCCATTGAACCGTAGAGCTTTACAACCTCAGCTTGCACACCCTTTTGGGCAAAATAAGCTTTTGCTATGTTAACGAACTTGGTTGCAACACGTATTCGCATGCCTGGAGTTGTCTCTCCAGCATCAGGGAAGCCAGCAACCATCAATTTACACTTGGATATTTCTAAATCCAGTGGCTCATATAATCGACTTGAACCATATTCCAAAAGAACATCTTTCCCGGCCACACCAAAATCGGCCGCGCCATAGTCAACATACGTTGGTACGTCTGTCGCTCGCAGAATAACGATATCGACATTTTTTTGGCTCGTTTCCAAAATCAGTTTACGGCTTTTATCGGGATCATCCAATAACTCGATGCCAGCGGCTTTCAACAGTGGCAGTGTTTCTTCAAGAATTCTGCCTTTTGATAGTGCAATACGTATATTCATGAAAGATTCTTTGTTGTCGATAAATTTTCAGCTGTGAACAATTATTTTGCGACGCGACGGATCGTTGCGCCTAACAGCTGGAGTTTTTCTTCAATACATTCGTAGCCACGGTCAATATGGTAGATACGATCAACCTTGGTATCACCCTCACCGACCAAACCAGCCAAAACCAGGCTTGCTGAGGCACGCAAGTCAGTCGCCATAACCGTAGCTCCAGATAACTGTTCAGAACCGGTGATGATAGCCGTATTCCCTTCTATTTGAATTTTTGCTCCCATTCTTCGCATTTCTTGAACATGCATGAACCGGTTTTCAAATATGGTTTCACGGATCGTCCCTGTCCCTTCAGCTACAGCATTCAAGGTGCAAAACTGCGCTTGCATATCAGTAGGAAAGGCTGGATGAGGCGCCGTCCGGACATTAACCGCCTTAGGCCGTTTACCTTTCATATCCAACTCGATCCAGTCATCGCCAGTATCTATTAAGGCCCCCGCTTCTTCAAGCTTTAGCAATACAGACTCGAGCAATAGTGGATTGGTATCACGAAGCTTAACCCGCCCTCGAGTAATAGCGCCAGCTACCAAGTAAGTTCCTGTTTCAATACGATCAGGCAGAACATCATAGTGAGTACCAGCAAGAGACTTAACGCCACGAATGGTAATCGTATCTGTACCTTGACCCGAGATGTCGGCCCCCATCGCTAGCAGACAATTTGCCAGGTCGACTATTTCCGGTTCGCGAGCGGCATTTTCCAAAATAGTTACGCCGTCAGCAAGACTGGCCGCCATCATAAGGTTTTCAGTCCCCGTGACAGTTACCATATCCATAACAATATGGGCACCTTTTAAGCCGCCAGGGCATCTTGCTCGAATATAGCCGCCCTCGAGATCGATAGTTGCTCCCATCGCTTCAAGGCCTCGCAGATGCTGGTCAACAGGACGAGAACCAATCGCGCATCCACCAGGCAATGAAACATCCGCCTTGCCGAACTTGGCCATGAGAGGACCAAGAACAAGAATGGAAGCTCGCATGGTTTTAACAAGATCGTAGGGCGCTTCATAACTGTTTAACGTGCTAGGGTCGATCTCGACCTGCATTTTCTCACCAACGGTAAGATTGCAGCCTAGTCGTCCGAGTAATTCCAGAGAGGTCGTAACATCATGAAGATGAGGTACATTGCCGATGGTTATCGGACTATCAGCAAGTAGTGTAGACATTAAAATGGGTAACGCAGCGTTTTTTGCGCCAGAGATACGGATCTCACCATCTAGTTGAGCCCCGCCAGTAATTAATAGTTTATCCATATCGAAAAGAACAGCCTTACTTAAATGAACGACCTTATCGTGAATAAGGCTTCGCCCAACAAAAAATTAAACTTCATCAGGGGTTAATGCACGAATATTCAAAGCGTGCAGGCTGCCATCTTTTATTTGAGCCATCACACAGCTATAAACCAGTTGCTGTTTCTTAACGGCATTTAGGCCTTGGAAAGCTTCACTGACAACGGTAGCATCAAAGTGGCTTCCATCACCAACCACTTCCACTTCACACCCTTCAATGCCCGCTTTAATCAGTTTTACTACTTCATCAACTGTCATATTTTACCTATTACTGTCAGTGTTAACTATTCAATCGCTATTCTCACAGCTGCAAATCATATCGTCAACTCCACCTATTCTCGCAATATCAAGAATTAGTTTGGGTATGTTTTGTATCTGTAGTGTTTTGCTATTCGCTTTTGCATCGGAAATAGCAGCAACCAGCAATGCGACACCTGCGCTATCCGCATCCGTAACGCCTTGCAAGTCTAGCGTCAATTCTTTGCTTGTTTTTAGTTTATTTCTAAGCTCGCGCCAAATAGCTGTTACAGTTTCTGTATTCAAGGCCGTCGGCAGAGACAAGCTAGGCTGCATTTTTATCTGCACCATTTTTTTCGTTTTCTGAAGTAGCTTCCGTTTTTAACGGCGCTAGCGCCTGTTCATTTTTCTCTTCAAGATCAGCGATCAAAGCATCAATTCCAAGCCGTGAAATCATTTGGCCATATTCACGCTGTTTACTCAGAACCATACTGACGCCTTCAATATAGATATCTACAACCCGCCACTCTTCTTTCTTATTTTGCTCGAATTTAAAGCTAACCTCGATGGGGGGTCTTCCGGTAGCAGCCTCAGTAATTTCGGTTCGAACCAGGACATTAGCAAGCTTGTATTCAGCATCATCGACCGGGATAAACTTAACCTCTTGATTATCATATTTATCAAAAGCTTCTGATGTATACCTTAACAAAGTATTTCGATAAGCCTTAGCAAAGGCAATTTTTTGCTCTTTGGTGGCACGACGCCAATATTTGCCCATCGTTTTTCTGGCCATGGTTACGATGTCAACATGAGGTAGTAGTTTATCTTCTACAATACCGAAAAGAATCGCCTTATCCTGGCCTATTTTCTGTTTGTTTTCAGCAACCAGATCGAGCAAACCACCCACTTGGTCTTTAACTATCGCGTCTGGTAAAGGGTGTTGCTCAGAGGATAGAGATGCTTGAGCTGTTACCAGCATTATAAAAACGGTAAATACATGCAATAGGGTTTTCATCTTACTTTTCTCCCTGGCTAAAGATGAAGTGTGAAATGAGTTCTTCCAAAACGAATGCCGATTGGGTATCCGCAATAGTGTCACCATTTACCAATAATTCTTCATTACCACCGGGACTGATAGCAACGTATTGCTCTCCCAGCAAACCAGCAGTCATAATACTGGCAGAACTCTCTGTGGGTATAATTTCAAATCGCTTGTCTATAGTCATAGATACAATTGGCATGAACAGTTCTTTATCAAGAGAAATGTCTGTAACTCGCCCAATAACAACGCCACCAAGCTTTACAGGTGAACGAACTTTCAGGCCACCGATATTATCAAACCTAGCGCTAACGCTATATCCCTCAGCCCTTTTAAACTGATTAACACCACTGACCTTCATCGCTAGCATAATAAATGCTGCAATAGATAAAGTTACAAATACCCCAACCAAAATTTCTATATTTCTTGTTCGCACCGACACTTACTCCCCAAACATAATCGCGGTCAATACAAAGTCCAGACCTAAAACAGCCAATGAGCTGTGAACAACGGTTTTGGTCGTTGCCGCACTAATGCCCTCTGAGTTCGGGATACAGTCGTAACCACGAAAGACTGCAATCCAGCTAATCACCATTCCAAATACGACGCTTTTCCACACACCATTCATTATGTCTGCCTGAAAATCTACCTTATCCTGCATAACGGCCCAATAACTACCTGCATCGACGCCTAGCCAATCAACGCCAACCAAGTGACCACCGAGAATTCCAACTGCACTAAATATGGCCGCTAGCAAAGGCATGCTGATTATGCCAGCCCACATTCGTGGCGCAACGACACGGCGTAACGGATCAACGGCCATCATTTCCATACTGGATAATTGTTCTGTAGCCTTCATCAAGCCAATTTCTGCTGTTAATGCTGATCCAGCTCTCCCTGCAAAAAGAAGAGCAGAGACTACTGGCCCCAGCTCACGTACCAAGCTTAGCGCAACTAATGGCCCTAAGCTGTTCTCCGCTCCAAACTTCACCAGCGTTGTATAGCCTTGCAGCCCTAAAACCATGCCAATAAAAAAGCCAGCAACACTAATGATTAATAAGGATAAGACGCCAATACTGAACAACTGCTTAACCAGTAATGAAAAGCCACCAATGCGTGGCAAGATAAACGATGCCTTAATGACTACTTCTGTCGCTCGACCAACAGATGCAAGCCCATCGAGTGTTTGAGCTCCGACGCTACGCAGCTTATTTTGAATGTAATTCATCAATGAATCATTATCCTTTGGCTAAAAGATCGTCTTTGTAGTCATCAGCTGGATAGTGAAACGGTACGGGGCCATCGGGAAGCCCTTCCATAAACTGTTTCACGCGCTGATCGTTACTCTCCCGGATTTGCTCAATATCACCATGAGCCAAAACTTTTCCACCTGAAATAATATAGGCATAGTCAGCAATACTCATAACCTCAGGAACATCATGTGAAACCACAACTGACGTTAAATTTAATGCATCATTCAATAAGCGAATCAGCTGAACCAAAACCCCCATTGAAATAGGATCCTGCCCGGTGAACGGTTCATCATACATCATCAAGTCAGGATCAAGTGAAACAGCACGTGCCATGGCTACCCGTCGCGCCATTCCCCCTGATAGCTCAGAAGGCATCAAATTTCTTGCACCACGCAAGCCCACCGCTTGTAACTTCATCAAGACAAGGGGTCTAATAATTGCCTCTGGCAAGGATGTATTTTCGCGAATGGGAAAAGCAACGTTGTCATAAACATTCATGTCCGTAAACAACGCACCACTTTGAAACAGCATGCCCATTTTCTTACGGATTCGATATAGATCTTTTCGACCTAGCTGATGAACATTCTCACCCTCAAATTCGACATAGCCTGACGACGGTGTCAGCTGCCCACCGATCAGTTTTAACAATGTCGTCTTACCTGTCCCGCTAGGCCCCATAATTGCGACCACTTTTCCTTTAGGGATATCCAGACTAATATTGTTAAATATGATTCGCGAGCCACGCGAAAAAGATAAGTCCCTTATTTTTATTAAGTTGTCATCAGACATTACGTAAAGTTCGAGCCCTTTTACACAGAGGAAGCTGATGATTTTAACGGAAGATGTCTGCTAACGCGATGATTATTTGGTAACTTTTGCCCTAGAAATAACACCACAACGAGGCTGCATTGCAACAAATTTCACGTCCCATATCAGCAACCCATATGGGTATTAACCTGGTGGGAGTATTCAGCGTACTATGTGTGGTTGTAATGGCTCGATGGGGATACCTGTCTATAAGCCAGCCCCTATTCTACACTCTCCTTCCATTAACCTTCTTTTTTTGCGTTGCAGCGCTAGACCCCTTCACTACTCGCGCTAACAGGCGCAAGTCAATATTCCGTGGCAACTCACTGTTTAGAATGACAGTACTGTTTAGAATGAAAGCACGGTTTATACCGAAAAGACAGATAGATAGAGCTTTAAGTAAGCACTTAACTAAGCGGAATCGCCCCATTCACACGAAGCGCATTCTTTACAAAGTTTACGGGCTTTGGATGACACTGCTAAGTATTCTCGCTTGTTACGCCCTGTTTCCAGAATATGAAAACGATTTTTACAACATCTATTTCAAACAACTATCCTTCTTAGCGCCTTTTATCACCTCACTATCAGTATTGTATATAGGATTGATCGACCGCTCACTAAAAGCTCCCTATGATGCCCTCTGGCATGCTGGGCTTTTCTTTTCTGGCCATTGGAGCAAGATAGACGTTGCAATATTAAAGCAATATATGTTGGGCTGGCTGGTTAAAGCATTCTTTCTGCCCCTTATGTTTGTCTATATGACCCAAAACGTTGATATTCTATTGCATACGCCAACAACAGACATCATTTCATCTATCCCCAAATTTGTTCACTACTTCTCAAACCTAATCTACTTCATAGATGTGGTGATTATTGTTGTTGGTTACAGTTTGACGTTAAAGTACCTGGATACAGATATTCGCTCTACCGACTCAACTCTGTTTGGTTGGCTAATTACTCTCGTCTGCTATCAACCATTTTGGGGGTTATTTGGTCAGCAATATTTAAATTACCATGATGGATACGACTGGGCATACTGGCTTGAAGAAAGCCCCCTAATCTATCTTTGGGCGGCGATTATTATTGCGCTATTACTCGTTTATGTTTCAAGTGCTATTGCTTTTGGATTACGTTTTTCTAATCTGACCCATCGAGGCATTATTACCGGTGGCCCCTTTCGCTGGTTCAAGCACCCTGCTTACCTGGCTAAAAATCTTAGCTGGTGGTTTATATCTATGCCTTTTTTAGCCCACAGTGATGTATCCACGGCAATTAAACACAGCTTATTACTTTGCGGGGTCAATCTAATTTACTTTTATCGAGCCAAAACTGAAGAAAACCATTTATCAGCTGATCCCGTTTACCGCCAATATTGCGCTTATATTGATCAATATGGGCTTATAGCCAAGATACGCAGCGCGCTAATAGATCCAAAGATTTTTTGCAGAACAAGATAGCATGCCCCCTTCTTAACGAAGAGAGCATGCAATTGTTGATAAAGACAAGGGCTTTATTTAACAGGACGCCAAGTAAGATCAGCCACGGTATTGACCGGCTTACCACTATAGTTTAATCCGTCCATAAGATAGATATAATTGCGTCCATCACCAAAGTGGCGCCACCAGATATCATCATCGCCATCGCCATCAAAATCACCGGCCATGACAGCCTGCCAGTTTTGATCACTGAACTGGCTAATTAAACCACGATTATTCCAGTCAACAACGCCTTGATTCAAGAGATATACATAGTTTCTTCCGTCGCTGGTATTGCGCCACAATATATCGCTATCACCGTCTCCATCGAAATCCCCAGCTATCACCAGTTGCCATGAAATGTCAGCCTCCATAAGCTTCTTACTGGTCACGATGTTGTTTCCTTCCATTAGATAGAGCCAAACAACGCCAGTTGTTTGGTGGCGCAATAAGACATCGTCGTTGCCATCATTGTTGAAATCTCGACTACTGATAATCGACCACTGGCTATCGCCAATGGTGGTTACCTGCCGACTTAAAATGATAGCGGTACCATTCATTTGATACTGCCAAATCGCGCCGGTATCCGCATTGCGCCACAACATATCCGAACGGCCATCTCCATTGTAGTCACCAATCGACTCGATATCCCATCCACTATCAATAGGCACTACATTAACGACTTTGCCTGAGGTTATCGATGCGCCATCCATCAGATACATAAAGTTAGCCCCTGTGTCATCATTACGCCACAGCATGTCCCCTTTACCGTCACCATCAAAGTCACCACGACCAATCATGCGCCAAGGATCGTTCACGGTATTGATTGGCTTGCTTTGTTCAATCACATGGCCGTTCATGCCATAAAGCCAATTCTGACCAGAGGTATCGCTGCGCCATATTACATCGGCCTTACCATCACCATTTTGGTCGTAACGAGTTGGCTCGCCTGGGTTGTTATCTGGTACGAGAGGATGGGGGTCAGAGCCATCAACCAGGCCATCACCATCGGTATCATTATCATACAAATCAGTACCTGCGTTCATTTCATCGAGGTTAGTTAACCCGTCATTATCCGCATCTTCAGAAGCATCAGTCGCTGAGTACGGATCAAGCGCTTTGCTCAACTCAAAGTCATCATTCATGCCGTCGTTATCTGAGTCGACGAAGTCTAACTGACACACTGGCAACCACTGACTTTTAGCGAAACAGCCCAAACCACCGCGGTACAGATCTACGCTGCGATTACTATTACCGTCGTTAAATAAAAACGGGGCATCATAAACATTTGCAGCATACTGAATGCGATACCAGCCATCACCAACAGGCGTCAACGCTTCGCCAGGGAACTGGCCGTTTAACGCGGGTTCCCAGCTAAAAATGCTGATCGGTTCAACCCAATCACTATAGGGCTTCACATAAATGGTGAGCGGTGGCAAATCGCACTGAGCGAGATCAGTCCAACCACCGTTAAGGGTATAACACCCTGATCCCAGTCGTGGTAGAAGATCTGTTGTATTTTCACCATCGGTAAACCAAAAATCAGCCCCCTGGCTATTCGCTGGCATAGTATAAACGTACCAACCTTGACCAACTGGCTGCATCGGGCGTCCAGGCAAAGGCACTTCACCAGCCTGATTACTGGTATACGCAGCGCGAATACCCCAGTCCCAGTCGGACGGCTTCTTGAAGAACACGCTGAAACCACGTTGATTTAGCGTACCGCAATTAAACCCACCATCTCCCTGTACCGTATAAAACACTGCGGCAGTCATCTTAGGAATAGTAAATATACCGCCAGAGTATGAAGCTTGAGCCGTTAACGGATCAACGCTAGTCGCTAATATTGGATGAAGTACAAAGTTCGCCGGAAACGGAGCCGTAAACTGAACCTGCTCATCATCAGAATTGATTAAGACCATGACACCATCGCGATCTGGATCGAGATCCTCCCCCGCACAAGCAGCATCAGAGATGCTCATGGCAATAAGACCATCAATTTGGCTCGGACCAGTATTGTGAAACTTAACCCGAGTATCGATTTGCTCGTCGGTTTCTAATCGAAACAGCTGTGAAGAATAACGAACTTTCAGCTGTTCTTGGAACATGGAGGCAGTTTTGTCTAACACTGCGCTGGTCACAACAATATTAGGGTTGGTTAAAATCCAATCTAGATCTGTCCAAAAATTGCCGTTATCACCTTCTAG
>CESG01014350.1_pt1 | contig 18959 bp, 22 predicted proteins | sample 531121 | NCBI WGS metagenome assembly CESG01 (sample SAMEA2621287, study PRJEB7988) | marine metagenome | biome: marine biome (ENVO:00000447); feature: mesopelagic zone (ENVO:00000213); material: "saline water (ENVO:00002010), including plankton (ENVO:xxxxxxxx)" | depth 800 m
GCCAACAAGCATGAGTATATACCAGTGGACAGCATGAGCAGGAGTCTTCTCAAGAATGTTAAAAATCTTTTCAAAAGACTTATTTCGACTTAAGCGTTTCTGTATGTTTTTAAAAATGGGAGTCACCATATCTTATGTGCCATCAAATGTTTCAACCTTCGTTACGTTGATACTTACTACCCCCTGCCATGCCCTTTCCGTTGGATGTTGGGTGATACGAACAGTACGAACAACTATAGCTTTAGGGAACGTTTCTATGAGGGATAGAGCGTAAAATATCTCCTGTAAGGTGCCGTCAAGTTTTAAGTCGACCATGAGTGGCCTTACCAAACCGTCTTTATCTATGGCGGATCCTTCCCCTACCGTTTCCACACTCACCTTTGCTCCTGAATTTTTGGCAAGCGCCTCTATGTCCTCAAGAAACCTCACTATTCCATTTCCCGTCACGAAATAGGTGTCGAGCTCCTCTCTTTCCTGCTGCGTATCTCGAACAATACGGCGAAGTGTTTGTGTTTGCGCATTCTTCGTAGCTAAGAGTTGAGTCTCTTCAGCCGTTAGTGATACCTGAGCGATGGTGTTCCGAACTTTTGCAAACACCCAAGTATATGCCATGGTGGAAATCACCATAGATACCACTCCAACTGTCACCAATACAATAAATAACGTGTTTTTCATATTACCGAGAAAACTGTAAAGTTATCGAAAAGTTCACCAATTCTCCTTCAGCTAAATCAGATACGGGAAACGACACGCCTGAGAATGTTTTATCTGCCCGAAGAGTTTGTACGAATGAGTTTAGAGATGCTCGGTCACGTGCCTCGCCGGAAACTCGGAGCTGAGGTAGATCTCGCCCTTCGTATTTCTCCAAGCTGTAGTCAAACCCACTGATTATTATATTCTCAGCATGTGCCCCCCAAACTCTCATGACTCGCTCAACTGATTTGACTGCACTTGTCTGTTCAGCTCTGAGTAACGACTCTATTTGCGTGTTAACCGTTCGAGCTATTTGTGTCGCCATGTCTCTCTTGGCAGCTTCGCGTGTTTCTCCCTGTATCTTTTGATACTGAGTGACCTCCACGAGTTCGGTATTTGAAGAAAGGTACGCTGGTACCATAGACACCACACCTATGGTCATGGCCATCGTCACTATGAATGTAAAAGTTATGGCCACCCGCAGCCAATAGTTTCGCCGTAAAGCTATCCGGTATTGTACTGGTAATACGTTTGCCATATTAAATTACGTCGCGTAGCAGTAACCCTGCTGAGGTTGCATACTGCCAGGAAATGATACGGGCGACTTTCGGTATATGCGCATCAAGACTGAACATGTTCTCCCATACATTTCCGACTCGAACTGGAACCTGCAACACTCCCGAGACATGTTCAGGTAATCCCTTGAGACCAACGGCTCCTCCACAGAGAAAAATGCGCTCAATGCCCGCTATTCGATTTCCTTCTTCATCACGTCGTGTATCCCAATACCGGTAGTGCCGACGAATCTCATCTATGAGAGCCGAGGCAGTGTCCATGAGCGTTTTGCGTAACGCTTCGTCTTCACACTCGGCAATTCCCTGTTCGCGCTTGATATTATCGGCCTCTTCTTCTGTTACCGAGTAATGCTGCATAATCGATTCAGTAAGGGCGTTGCCTCCAATCTTTACCGTAGTACTGAATATGGGTATCTGACCAAATGCAATTGTGATCCCTGTTCGTGTACGGCCAAAGTCAATGATCATTGAAACGCCTTCTGACCCTACTGGAATAATGGAACGCGCCACAGACTGCGCTTCCAGCTCAAGCCCTTTCACCTGAAACCCTCCTTCCTCAAAGGCTTTTTTGTACCCTTCAATAACATCCCGAGGGAAAACAGTAACGCTAATGTCGGTAATCTCCCCCCTTTGGCGCAAGGTATCATAATTGAATACTGCATTTCCTGCTGGAATTGGGACGTGCTCACTCAATGAAAACTCTACCATTTGTAGAATGTCTCTATGCCGATGTGCCGTAGGTACCTCTAGAGTATAGAGATATACAAGTTCTTCGGGAAGCGATACATTTGCGAAACTCCGGTCATTTTGACCACGTAATTCACGGAGAGCTTCCCCCAGTGCCCCAACATCTTGTACAATCCCATCAACGACAATTCCTTTCTCTAAACGCAAAGAATCAAACACTCGCGGGACAAGCCCCTCGGTGGCGTATGTAGCATCTAAGTATTTTATCGACGAATCGGACACATCGATACCAGCGGAAGGCATCGAAAGGAACTCTGGCGGCGGAAAGAGCGCTGCAATTCTATTTGTGTGCAGACCCTGCATCGCCTAAGTATACCATTCCTGTTACAGTGCCTTATTGTTATTCACGGCCTAAAACAATAAAAGGTATAGCCAATATAAGACCAAAATGATAGTTCCTCCCACTGTCGCCAAGAACCAAAAGCGCCTCATAATTACTTCGGCATGATCACCAAAAACTTTAAATACAATCCCGATTAAAAAGTAGCGGGCGCTCCTGCCTATCAGGGCAGCCACGAAGAATGCGATAAAATTTGCCTTGGTAAATCCTGCGGCCAAGACTGCAATCTTAAAGGGTATAGGGGTAAATGCCGCGGTGAGCGTAAATACGAACACGCTCTCATTTACGAGTTTCGAGGTAAGCTCAAAAGAATTTTGCAAATTATAAAACTCTACGATTGGTGTGCCGACTGCTTCAAATAACACGGCCCCAATTACATAGCCGAACACCGCTCCTGCTATTGATGAAGTCGAAGTAAGCACTACGTATCTGATCCAACGATCCTTGTGCAGGAAAACCATCATCGCTAAAAGCGGATCCGGTGGAATGAAAAACACACAGCTTTCGGAAAAAGAAAAAACGGCTAACCACATCCGAGCATATGCGGAATCTGCTTTTTGTGCGAACCAGTCGCGCGTACGTCGAAGTGTTTCCTCCGTCCTATTTTCCTGCTGTTCCTGAGGGGACATCGTTATCTGGGTGAAGAAGTGCGAAAGCATCGCTATCTCCCACAGCTAACAGCATACCATTGCTCTCTATTCCTTTTATGGTTCGAGGAGCCAGGTTGGCGATGTAGGGAACCTGCTTGCCGACCAAGTCTTCTGGATCACGCAAGTGCGCAATTCCAGACACAATCGTTCGTGGCTCTTCTTCCCCGAGGTCAACCGTGCACTTGATGAGCTTATCGGTTTCGGGAACGTGCTCTGCCGCAAGAATCGTACCAATACGGATATCAATTTTGGCAAAGTCGTTTATGCTAATTTCCTCTTTCATAATCGTGTATCCTAAGTGGCATTTCGTTTCTTATCAAGAAACGTTTGTAAAATGAGCGCAGCAGCCGAAGCGTCGGCCATTGTGTCGGGTGTTTCGCGTTTTGCCTGCGCTGTTGTCAGAAATTCAGGCTCTAGATGCACTATGTAGCCTTCGCGCTCAAGTGTACCCTTAAGCCCATGAGCTCCTTCCATAACAGAGTTCTCCTCCCCGTCCATTCCGAGAGAATGACCCATCACGATCGCGCTGATCTCTTCTCCTTCTAGAAGCTCCTCAATGAGCTCGCGCAACGTTCCATCATTTCTGACAACGCTGTGCGGAAACGCCAACGTCCCCTCGTCATCCGAGAGGGCCAAGCCCACCTTTTTCGTGCCATAGTCGATGCCGAGGTATTTCATACCCCTAACGTATCATTGTTCACTGGTCAAGTCGTCCGTATCGCGCCGTTTTGCAACTCCAAAGATGTAGATTATCTCAAGCACCGCGAGTGTATTAACAACCAAGAGGACGATAAACCAAACCCTCTCCCCTCTGCGCGCAGCTAGCCATAGCGCCCATCCTTTCCATGGCAGTGTCCACAGGGTTGATAGTGTCATTAGTAAAAGTATATTTCCTCCTAACATATCCATGCTAAAAGTGTAGCATATTCTGTATTTTGATGACTCAATCTGTTAGGATACCCCGCGGAGGGTTGCGCCGAATTGGTAAGGCACTTGTCTTGAAAACAAGCGGGTTTACGCCCATGTGGGTTCGAGTCCCATGCCCTCCGCCACACACCAAAAAATCCTGCGAATGAGCAGGATTTTTTGGTGTGTTTTGAAGTAGGTATGCTGCGAGAAGGGTGGAGGCCAAGCAGTGCGCAGCACTGCAGGTGGCCGAGTCCCCTTACTCCTCCTCAACTTCAATGTCCGCGAATCGTTTTTTAAACCACAACCACATAAGATGTAGTATCCCGAGCGTCAGCACAAATAACTCCGAATAGAATAGCCACCCCTTCTCAAGCATGGCTCCCATAATAGAAGCACCCGCTGCAGCAATTTGATGCTCCCGCTTTTTGCTTTCTTCAAAAACAGGTGCATCAAACCCTGTGACTGCAGGAAGACCTTCCTCTGCCCTTTTTATCTCTTCAAGAGCTTCTCGTCTTGCCCTTTCACGCTCGCGCATAGATATAGCTCCTCTTTTGCGTATCTCTTCTATGTTTTTGACTACTGCGACTACAGCGTTAGGTTGTGCTTCATCAGCGCCCATAGTCTCTTGAGTCGATTCTTCCTCTTCAGTTTTCTCGCCTTGACTTACTAAACGACCCGAGATCTTTTCGACGAGATCTTTACCCGCCTTGCTTAAATCGATCCTTGATTGTGAAAGCACGTTCTTTTTCAACGGCTCAGTATCCTCAGAATCCGGTATGCCGTCGTTGTCATCGTCCGGGTCGGTTGTATTTTGTATTCCGTCCCCATCAGTATCTAGTAGCACAAATATGCTTTCTGTTTGTAGCTTCGCACGGGTTACTTCTACTCCGTTTCCTGCGGTAAAATTCATGCTCACATTGTGCATACCGGGAGAAAATTGATATGGGATATTCACTTTCTGAATATCTCCCACTGCAACAAGTATCTCTTGTGCCCCAACTGCTTCACCGTCTACCATCAATGTTGCTATTCCCCGAAGTGACTGGTCGGTTTGATTACGTATAACCGAATATACTGTCGTTTCCCCAAAACTAGTGACTGGATCCCGGGAAAACCACAGACCGTCAACAAGGCCCGAAGCGCCCTGAGCGTAAGCGGTATTACCGACTCCAACCGCGTATATAAACACAAACACTACTAGGACTTTGTTGGCCATACTTAATTTATATACACTCTACAATAGCTCTTGCGAGTTTGTCGCTGTCGTGACGAATAAATGAGCGCGTATGTGCCAAAGTATCCCCCGCCTCTTCATTTACTTCATGGTGTAAAAACTCGCCATGCACTACCCTGTATTCAGTGCCATGGTCGCATGCGACAAACATTTCGACTCCTTCTTGTTCTTCGTATCGCTGTGCTAGATGTGTGTCAGGCTTTTCAGTGTTACAGACTAGCACGTCTGCCTTCCGCCCAAGTAAGTATCCCTCTACTATGCGAACGTAGTCACCGGAACTAAACCCTTCTGTCAGCCCCTTCTTGTTGGTAACGTTCGCTACTACAATTATTTGTGCCTTTGTATCTCGCAAGGCTCCGGGCAATCCACTAACCAACAAGTTTGGAATTGTGCTTCCGTACAGGTCTCCCGGGCCGATTACGACAACATCTGCTTTTAGTATTGCTCTCACCGCATCGTCATATGCCGCTACTGGACGTGAGAGCGACACAGCGCGCACACCAAGTTCGCGCACCCGTTCGTTATCGTCTAGCTTGTTTTCTCCCTGGAGTACAGTTCCGTCTTTTAATTCTACCAGAAGGCGCATATCGCCTTCGGTTACGGGGATTACTCGCCCGTAAACATTGAGAATTTTGCCTGCTACTGCTATCGCCCTTGGAAAACTCCCCGTAATTTTCTCGAGTGCAGACAAAAACAAGTTACCTGCATTATGTCCGCGCAAATCACCGTTAGAAAAACGGTAGTTGAACAGATCTCTCACTTCAGGAGCAGCTCGCGCAAGGGCCGCAAGACACTGTCTTACATCTCCAGGTGGCAGAACCCCCATTTCGTCTCGCAGCTCTCCGGTTGAACCTCCGTCATCTGCCATGCTCACGATGGCAGAAATGTTCAGAAGGTACCGTTTTAGTCCTGAAAGGAGGACAAAGCTGCCCGTACCACCGCCAATAGTAACTACTCGTGGCCTTCTATGGCTTTTTGTTTTTGAGATATGCATATCTATACGCAACTAATCTTATTGAATAGAAGGCTCTCTGTCGATACAATGATTATAATCGTATGAAGCGTGGGTTTACTATTATTGAACTCTTGGTCGTCATAGCCATCATCGCCATGCTAACATCTATAGTGCTGGTGGTCCTTTCTGGTATTCAGGCGAAGTCGCGAGATACAAGACGTATGGAGGATGTTCGACAGATCCAAAAGGCCTTGAGTTTGTATTACCTCAATGATAACCGATTCCCCCAGGCGCCTTCTCCGATAACGATAACTGGAAGTGACTCGTTCTCTACAGTCTTAATAAATTCTGGATCAATACCTGCCGTACCTGCTGACCCTGTTTCACCTGATTTCGACTACACATACCAAGCAACGACAAGTGCATCGTACACGATTACATTTTGCCTAGAAACTGATTCGATTCCAAACTTCGCTGAGGGCTGTGCCAACACCATATCTCCGTAAACATATACTATGCCCCGAGATATTGTTTGGAAAGCGTACGAGCACTCCCATACTAATAAGGGAGCTGACTGGTTTTGGGCACTCGGCATTATTGCTGTATCAAGTGCTATCGTAGCGATTCTGTTCAAGAACTTTTTGTTTGCCCTTTTGATAATCGTCGGTGCATTTACGATGGCGCTCCTTTCGTCAAAGCCGCCACGAGAACGAACGTTTGCGCTTACGCAGCGCGGGGTTATGGTTGACGAATCACTATACCCATACCAAATGCTTGTGGCGTTTTGTATTAAGGACCGTGACTCTGACAATCCTACGCTCATCATTGACGCACAACACTTCCTCACTCCGCACCTAGTAATGCCACTTGCAGAAGTTGACGTTGAGCGCGTGCATACGTATCTTTCTGAACACCTCTCCGAAGAGGAGTTGGAAGAGCCACTTGGACAACGTCTGCTTGAGCGTTTCGGTTTTTAGGTAGCAAAATAGAGATAATTTTGTATAGTAGAGCCTGCCCATGCAGACGGGTATGCGAGCTCCCGTAGTTCAATGGATAGAATACAGGTTTGCGGAACCTGCGATCTAGGTTCGACTCCTAGCGGGAGCACACAATAAAAAAACCGCCCATGTAGGCGGTTTTGTTATGCGTTTGCAATTGCTTTAGCAAGCCGAGACTTCTTTCGTGCCGCGTTCTTTTTCTTTATGATGCCACGTTTTGCTGCTTTATCTATAGATTTAAACGCCTGAGGGAGTGCCTGTTGTGCCGACTGCTTATCCTTCCCAAGAACAAATTCATTCACTTGCTTTACTGACGACTTCATAGCACGAAGACGACGTACGTTGAATACGCGGCGTGCCTCAGCTTGTTTTACAGATTTTTTCCCTGACTTTGATGTAGCCATTGCGGGTGATACTACATTGTTTAGGGGCTAAACGCAATGCTTTATAGCGTGGTATTATGCCCACATGATCGTACAGCTGCGCGGAATCGTCGTCGGGAAAGACCCTGAATATCTCATACTTGATGTAGGAGGAGTTGGCTACAAGGCATTTGTTACTCCCGAAACACTCGCAAATGCTCCGGAAAATAAGGAGGTTATGTTGTGGACGCATCTCTCTGTGCGAGAAACCGCCCTTGATATATACGGATTTCTTAAGAGAGAAGACCTGAATTTTTTTGAAATGCTCATAGGTATCTCTGGGGTTGGTCCTAAATCCGCCCTGTCTATTTTGAGTCTCGCCGACGTAGCCACACTCACGAGCGCCGTTTCTGAGGGAGACACCTCGTACCTCACTAAAGTCTCAGGTATCGGAGCGAAAAGTGCAAAAAAGATCGTGCTTGAGCTCAGTGACAAAATTGGCAAAACTGCAGACAACCCAACACTAAAAGAAGACGCGGACGCAATTGATGCGCTCGCTGCCATGGGATACTCTGCAGCTGAGGCACGAGGTGCCCTCAAGGAGGTACCCAAAAGTATTGTCGGAGCGAGTGAACGACTCAAGCGCGCCCTTAAGACTTTGGCTTCCTAGATAACATGCACGAGATTAAAAAATTGATTCCCGAATTTGTTTTCACTATATACCACCGCTCGCTGTCGTGGCTTGGGGCACAGCTCTATGGACATCCCTCGAAGAAAATAAAAGTTGTTGCCATAACAGGAACCAAAGGAAAATCGAGCGTGAGTGAATTCGTAAACTCTATACTAGAGCACGCCGGGTATAGAACCGCGCTCGCGAGCACCATCCGCTTTAAAATTGGAGACCGGTCACAACCAAACAAACTGAAGATGACTATGCCGGGACGGTTCTTCCTACAACACTTCTTGAGTAAAGCAGAGAAGGACAAGTGTGAATGGGCCGTTGTTGAGATGACATCAGAGGGCGCCAAACAATTTCGCCAAGTGGGTATTCATACCGATGCTCTTATCTTCACCAATATCGCAGCCGAGCATATAGAGTCACACGGCTCATTTGCGAACTACATACGTGCAAAGTTTTCAATCGGGGAAGCCTTAGTTGCTTCTAGTAAGCGCCCTCGCGTAATAGTGGCAAACGCAGACGACGAGTATGGCCCCGACTTTCTGGGGCTGGATGTTGAAGTCGCTGCCCCTTATACAAAAAGTTACGCAGAGCCGTATACCACCTCCGAAGATGGCACCGAAATAACATTTGAAGGCACCACCATTCACTCCCCTATCCCTGGAGAGTTCACCATCTACAATATGCTAGCGGCTGCCACGTTTGCACAGGCATTTGGTATCAGCTTAGAAAGTATCCGGGCCGGCCTAGAAGCCACTCGGCTTATTCCAGGGCGTGTAGAGCCAATTGACGTTGGCCAGAGCTTCGAGGTAATCGTTGACTACGCGCACACACTTGAGTCTCTACAGAAACTCTACGAAGCTTTTCCGAATCGCAAAAAGATATGTGTCTTGGGCAATACCGGAGGTGGGCGCGACACGTGGAAGCGACCAAAAATGGCAGCGCTCGCGGAAGAGTACTGTGAACGTGTAATTCTAACCGATGAAGACCCCTATGATGAAGACCCGGAGCTCATCGTGAATGAAATGGCGGACGGAATGCGAACCTCCCCAAAAATAATCATGGATAGGCGCCGCGCTATTGCGCACGCGCTTGAGTTAGCAAAGCTCGGCAAGGGTGATGCGGTACTTATCACCGGCAAGGGCACTGATCCGTATATAATGCGGGCAAACGGTGCGCGCGAACCCTGGAGCGATGCAGAAGTTGCCCGCGAAGAACTGGGAAAACTACTTGGTGACTCGCAAAGCGCTGCTACTATATAATAAACATGTTTAAAAAATCACTGTTTCTCATCCTGATCGTCACCGCTTTTATAGTCCTCTGGACTGTTTTTCAGTATTCCCAAGTGACTTCATCGGAAAATTCGGCCACGCAGCTTTTCCAGATGGATTTTGTGTCCGCTATTTCCGAACAAGTTACCGGGAGTCTATCGTTGATAGATTCAACCAGTAAAGCTCAGGTACGTTTGGAAGAACTCGGGGAACTTTCGCCGGTTACTGGCATGGTCGAGATCCAAAAGAGAGATATCGAATCACTTAAAATGCAGGAGCTTGAATACCAATACATAGAAATACGAGCGAAAGAAACGAATGCACAACCCATAAATATAAGCAATTGGTCAATCCAGAGCATGATAAGTGACACATGGATTGGTATTCCGCAAGGAGTAGAGAGATATGTTGCAGGAGAAGTAAATGAGTTACAGGATATTTATTTGCGCCCCGGAGACCGCGCACTAATCGCTACGAAACAATCTCCGGTCGGTGTATCGTTCCGTGTCAATCGTTGTTCAGGCTTTCTCGGCACTACGCAAACATTTGAGCCTTCGCTTAGAACCGCCTGTATTAATCCGCGTGACATTCTGCCCCCCACTATCGACAACCTTAAGGAGTACGGTGCTGAATGCGTACGATTTGCTGAAAATTTCGATCGGTGTTCATACGTGACAGATAATACGCGAGGTTATTCAAATCTCTCACAAGCGTGTCTCGACCGTATTCAACCCCGTCTTACCTATAATTACTGCATCGAAGCACAAGGAAATGACGAAGACTTTTTCAATCCCGGCGAGTGGCGAATCTTTTTGAATCAAGATGGAGTCGCGTGGCGCGACAGTTATGAGGTTGTGCGCCTGCTAGACGAGAATAATCGCACGGTTGATGTTGTCACCTACTAGCGCAGTAGTATAAACAAAGACACTCCTACCGATACACTTACGTTCAAAGACTCCTTCCTACCCTGCATAGGTATAGACACAACTACATCGCTTCTGCTGCAAAGCTCTTTTGACACCCCACGCACCTCGTTACCAAAAATAAGAGCGACCTTCCTCCTGGGCTTGTATTCATAAACCGAAATGGCGCGAATATCTTGTTCTACCGCCGTAATCTCGAAGTCCTTCTGCCTCAGTTTTGCTATCACGTTCCCGACTTCCCCACGTTCCCAAGGAATATAATTCTCGGCTCCCAGTGCCGTCTTGGCTATATCTTTTCGTGCACGCCCAAAGCGATCTTTCGGAGCGGGTGTATATCCAGTTAGATATATTCTTGAAACACCCGCCGCGTCTGCCGTACGGAAAATGGAACCCACATTGTAAGTGCTGCGTATGTTATGCAAGATCAGTACAACTTCCCTCATCACAGTACTATACAACATGCTGTGAATATAAGGCTTTTGTGCTATATTTTCGAACATTCCGCCCGTAGCTCAGTTTGGTAGAGCAGCGGCCTTTTAAGCCGAGGGTCCCAGGTTCGAGTCCTGGCGGGCGGACTAGAAAGACGGGCCGGTATTTACCACCAAATTTGGTAGTGACAACCATTGGTTTCTAAGTACTTTCTGTTTTCTTACTCCTGGAACTGCACTGCCACATCTTTCGACATTCGCCCACCGAACTTGCTCTCGCACTCGATGGTGTATACAGCTGCCGTGCTGCTTTGATTCGGTACCTGCTCGGCACCAAGGGCAAATGGCTCGGTGATCACAACTCCTTGTGCACGTTCATAATCGAATCCCCGAGGCCCTTGTACACGACAGCTCTTCATAAAGAGACTCGCCCATGACACGCGTACACGATCGCCTCGCTTTGCAGTAGCAGGATATACGAGTATGTCGTACTTTGGCTCTCCTACGTTGATAGAACATGCGTTTTTCCCTATCTCCTCTCCGTCTTTACCAACACAAGCAACGGAGTATTCGGTGTTATAATTGGGAGCCACCGTTGCCTCACCAGATAGCTTACCCTCGGTATCGAACCCCTCTCCTTTGCTTGAGCTAGCAATAGCAGGGCATGCCCACCTGACCACGCCCTGCTTGTCGTTAGGAATGAGAGTGGGGTTGCACGATATCTGTGGGGGTCGTGAGCCGGTTGGGGTACCGACTTGCCCCTCTTCTTCAACCGTCACTATGGCAGTGCATGTTTGTGTTGTTTTGTCTTTGCTTGTGGCAGTAAGCGTATATGTTGTCGTGTCCGTTGGCTTCACTTTCTTTTCTCCATTGTTAGCGATTACGCCACTGATACCAGAGATCTTCACCGTTTGAGCATTCGCTGTCCGCCACCGGATTGTAGTTTCCTCACCTGCTTTAATGTTTTCCTTACTTGCTGCAAGTATGCATTGCGGCTTGACCTTGTCCTCATCGTTCTTCGTGCAGATGATGCGTCCCTGCTCGGTTGATTGTTTATAGCCAGCCGGGCATCGTTTTTGGTTGCCGTCGGCATCCGTATCACTCCTGTCACCACCGGGAGGTCGCTGTTCTCCAAACGGGCCCTGTCTGTTACCACTTAAGGCTCCCGTGAGATCCTTTCGTAGCTGCTCAAATCTGTTATTCAAGTCACATAGACCCCTCTGTATACCAGTCTTTCCAATACATTGGTTAGCAGGGGGCGTAGTGCCGGGAGGATTTGCCCCAGACTCTTTTTTGGGAACACATTCCCATTTCTCGCCCGCAGCATTGTTATCGTCAGCATCAACTAACGTCGCTCGTTCAGCAGTTGATGCTCCCGTTTTGTAACAAACTACGGCACCTCTGTAATTACACCTATTCGCATCGGCCGTAGTGGCAGATCCTCTGCTAGCTGCAGCAAATCTCTTTGCGACCTCGTCACGCACCTCCTTCTCAAAAACTGCCAGAGTCTTTCCATTACTGCATGTCTTACTGCCGTCAGCCGCAGCAAGAAGAACTGAAGCTATTTGTTGATCCGAGAGGGGAGCCTCTCCGTCAGTAGCTGCCTGTGACAGACCGGGATTAGAAGCTGGGGCAGCTTGCCCTCCCAAACATTGTGCTTCCAGTTCCTGCTTAAGAGAAACCCCCTTGCACGCTGCCAAAATTCTTATTCCTTCATCAAAAAGTTTTTCATTCCCCGGATACCTTCCCGTGGCACCTTCCCCGGCTTCCCGAGGAGAGCAATCTAATGTTTGCCTGTCTTTGCCATTTGCACTTATCAATACATACGACGTTGAGCATTTATTTGTGCACCCCAATCCCCCTCCTTCGCCATCACATTTAAATGCTTCCGTCGATGTGCCTAGATTCTCTGTCCCGCTTTTGGGGCCAGAAGGTGATAGTGTTGAGGTCTTGTTATCACCTCCGGCGACAGCGGGTACGGCTTGAGCAGTTTGCACTTCCCCATTAGTAAGCGCCATTCTTTCACCCTGAAGGAGTCCCCCTGCAGCACTCACGGTTGCAACAAAAAAGATAACGAGCGCGAATCGCACTACGTTTTTTTGTACCTCCCCTTTGTCTACTGATTTAGTTTCTTTCGTATCCATACAGCAGTTTTCTACATGGTATCTATTACACCTTTATATTGAAAACGGGTTATACACACGTGTTCCAAGGCCGTTTTGTATAAAGCGAACAAGTGTACGAGGCGCACTTCCTAAAACAAGAGGCGAGGTTCCATGTACCAGTCCATAGTACGCACCCAATTGTGCAGCAAGTCGTGCGAATCGGGTCGATTCTCGAATTGCAGTCGGGACTTCTCGTACAACCGGTCGTGTCTCTCCCGAAACAAACTGCCCAGTGCCTATCAGGTCCGCACTTTGTGGGTTCGTTTCGTAATTTTCGCGTACGTTATCCTGAGGATCGTGGACGGCGTAAAAAATTTCAGCAGAGCTACCAACAGTCCCCACCCTCTGTGGCTCATCAAGCTCAGCATCATATAGGTAGACGGTTTCGTCTCGCAGAGAAATCGGAATGTCGCCAACCAAGTCCCGTGCTGGATTTTGCACAAAGGTCGTTTCTGGCCCTTTGGTTATCTGCTCTGTTTCTGGTGCAGTATCAGTTTCCCGTTCTTTACATGTTCCGAACAAATTTGTCCCGAACAACCCAGAACCCGCACACTTGGCTTTGTTGTCTGCTCCCACAGTAGGAGTCGGTCCGTTTTGCTCGCCTGTTTGCTTAACACTTCTAGTGTCGTTTTCTTTTAATAAGAAGCCCGTGTTCTCAGCAGAGTCATCATTCAACCTATACAACACGGAGTCGCCAAGCAATGTTTCTCCACCCCCCGTTGTTGAGTATAAAGTCGGCTGCCTTAATTCGTTTGCTACTTGCTGGGTAGTAAGAGTTTTATACCCACCGGCAGGATATGTTGGTTGTAGTATTTGCGGAAAACCAGTTGGGGGAGTATACCGCACAGGGGGACCGTACATTTGTTCTTCAGAATAATCCCCCTCGATACTCCCTTCTGTGCATTTACCGTCACCAAAACCATACAGAAGTTGTTGTGCCTCTGAGTCACTCACGTTTTGTGCAATACTTGTACGTCTGTAGTTATCTGACCATACGTTTGTTCTCCCGGTACGAGTATCAACATGGATTGCTTTGCTGCTGTAGTAACCAAGGCCTCCCTGGCAATTATTTACCTTTCGCAAACCACAAATAGCAAGGGTCATGAACTCTACTTCTTTGCCCGAGGGAACCCGTAAGTCAATCGCATTCGCCTGTATGTGCTGACTTTGCTTCGCGCCACCTGCCCTTTGGTTTGCGGCAGGAGAACGATATCCGCTCGTAAACTGACACCCTCCCCCTATCGCTGCACATGCATTAAGAACGACATCAGAGACCTTCGTATTAGCACCGCGTATTCTTTGACTGTACTGTTTCCAGTTGGAATCTATAGTTGCGCAGTTCTGCGGTCCTACCGATGTTCTTGTATCAGTTGCTCCATAGGCAACCGCATTAAATAAAAATGTGGCGCCCACTAACAACACAAGGAGTCCTCGTAAAGACCGCATCATATACCCCATATTATGATGTCGAGAAACAAAAAACCACTACTGAATGTTGTTAGTAGGTTGAAGCACGACCAAACACCAGCTGCTCAAGAGAGGTAGCTTGATCAGAGTCCTCTACAGACAAATTCTACGATCGCAATTTACTCTTGTTCCATATAGCTTTTATCGGGACACCTTTGGAGAGAAGAGGCACCAAAGACAAGGTGGCCGGCAAAGAACCGAAAGGGAGAATGGTGAGTAGTTACGGTTTCTGTTTCGAAACCACTATCGGATTACTCGGTTAGTTTCGAGGAGATCCGAGGCCAAAGAGGGCTCCAAAGAACTTTGCTATCTTTACAAGAACACTGTCATCTTGCTCACGTGCATCCTCAACCGCTAGATCATATCGTTCATTCGAAAGGGGGTTTCCCTGAAACGGGCTTAACTTACCAGAAACTGCCACAACAGAATTATTATAGTCCTGAAGTGAGCGTATTTCCGCCGGTGTGAGGCTTTCATACGGGACGGATAGTGAACCGCCTCTTCTCTTATCAGTTGCTCCAATGCGGTACGCTTCAAGAAGACCCGCAGCCTCAAGTTCTTGAAGAGTCAAGTTTGATTGTGCCCGAGAGTCATCAATACTTGGTTCAAAAGTGGTGTTTGCAAAATCTGCTTCAAACCCAGTAGTGTTGCTATCGCGTCCTTGAGTTTCTTCATTTGTGACATTCGTGTATGTCACACCGACCTCTCTTCCCGAGTCGACAACATTCGCCGACACAACTTCTTTAGACTCCGATGCGTCCCCTGACTCACCTTCTTGGTTTTGTTCTTGTTGGTCTGCTATGTCGCTGTCGCCAAAATCTGACACGGTGTCTGTTTCTGTGTCAATACCCTCATCGAGTTCCCCCTTGTCATTAGTTGGCCCTGATTCATCCTCCCCCTCGTCGCCAAAAATAGCATTGAGATTAAAGTCATCGTCTTCTCCCCGCAGACTGGAATCTAATTCAAGAAAGTTGTCATCTGTGCCACCAGTCCCGTATTCAAAATTAGGCGATGCGGGTGTCTCGCGCCCTCCACCTCCGCTTCCACCTCCGCTTCCGCCCTGCATCAGTTGTTGCAATAACTGAGTAAGTTGTTGAAGTAGGCTTCCTGTTGCTCCTGAACCAAATGATTTAAGGGCTCCTTTCGCACCAGAAGCACTCCGTAACTCACAACACGCTTTCGCAGCGCTGCAGAACGCTGTGATAGTACCACCTTCAGCACCAGATACGACGCACGGGGCATTTGCTGTCCCCGGGTTTTTTGGATCTCGCCAATCTCTCTCTGGAATTGCACAACCCTTGTAGCCAGTGACGGTTATGGGTCCGCTAAGTCCGCTTCCATCACACAACTGCGCATGCACAGGCTGCGCCCCGGAAAAGAAAGCTGCCAGGAAAAGCCCCGCAATGACCAATCCTGCCGCTGCACGGATCCTAATAGAACGTATCATGATGGTATTTGGTTATCGTACGTTTATTGCAGTGCAACGGCAAATTACTTATGCACAGCACTGTGTATCTACCTAAGACTGACCTCCACTCGTCGTTCCTGAACGGATCCCGTAACAGTCTCGCATGTGAGTGTGAAAATGCTATTTGTTGTGAGCGGTGGCGAGAAAGCCTCCCCCTCTATTCCCCTTCTTTCAAACGAAGGGTATTGCTCTGATGTTACGATACATGAGCTTACCTCTTTTGCTTTCCACGAAAGTATGGTCGTCGCGTTCTGCGAAGCCACAGCCGGAGTTGCTATGATTGCCAACGCAGGATTAGCAACATTGACCGCACACTCACTGGTGGTGTTTTCAATTCCGGCTAGGTTATTGATGCACGTGAGGGCATACGTAGTATCGTCAGACGGAGCTACACGTGCCGAGCCTATAGTTTTATCTCCCGTGTCAAAGAGAGATGCCGTGGCTTTATACGCACCATCCCGGCATGACCACATGACAATCGCTTCTTCGTTCTTGTTCAATACCCCAGGTAAACAAAGAAGAGTTGGGGTGTTTCCGTGTATCGACTTTCCGATAACTCCAGCATCCCCTCGAAGTCCTGCTGCTCTTGGTACGTTAGTATTTGTAACACCTGTCGGTGAGGGGCTGTTGCGTGGAATGCTATCGGACTGCATGTTTTCTTCATTATTATTTGAGCCCTTACCCCGACCCGATATGTATAAAGAGTTTTCGTCAGAACCATAGCCGTCATTTGGAGAGATGCCGAGAAACGTCGCGACCGGATTAAAGATATTTGCTGTATTGCGCTCATTGTCAAGATAGTACGAGATAGTATTTGCGCGTTCGAACGCTGTCACTCCAAGCAAAAATATGAACATGAGCACAAGAGCCTTAACCTGGGTGTGAGATTTGACCATAAAATCTAGATGTCTCTTGCCTGTAATCATACGGGACGTGCCTTTGTGCCGCAATTGGAATTCTGCACACTCATTCTAACGACAAAATAAAGATCTCAAGCTCTATCTCCAGGGGGGATCCGTGGCGACGGGCATGTTGGGGTAATAGTGCAAACTTCGTAAGCAGCGCCTCAAGGTATTCCTGTGACCTAAAATTTTTCAGGAGCCTTTTTGTCTTATTGTACGGATACGGTTTCATTCCGGCGTCCTCTGGGGTAGTCGTCTGCGCGGCAAGTGCAAGACTTTTTAACATCCAGAATAAGATGCCGTGTATTTCTTCGTCGCTGTACCCTCGTTGTTTAGCCTCTCTGAACAAAATCCACAGTCTTCTTACATTCTTCTCTCCGAGGGCATCTGCCAAAGAAAACAGGTTGAATGTGTTGGCTTTGGTGTTCACTGGTGTCGAAAATTCATATATTTTTTGGGCGTATTTTTCGAGTTTTGAACGAATGGGGGCTGCTATCTGTCCATCGAGAACAAAAAACGGGTGTGGCGCATCTGCGATTTTTTGTATATTCGTCAGTACAATCTCTTGCCCTTCGTCTGAGCCAAACAATGAGTCCAGTACCACCACATACTCGCGTTTAAACAATGTTTGGCTCCCCGTAAGTTCGTCGAAGTCGTATTCCTTAAGCACATCGGGAGTGACTCGAAAGTAGAGAGCGTCAGGATTCTTCGCAAGCATCTTTCCTATGGTTGCCTGCACTTTCTTGCGTGCAGTGTCTGCATCAGCTCCACAATACACGTACAACATACTATTGTTTCTTCATCTCACCCCAGTTTTTTCCTATTTGTACGTCAACTGAGAGCGGCATGTCGTGTGTCTCTTCTTTGGTGAGAACTCCCTCCATTATTTTCCTTATCTCTTTTGTTGCTTCCTCTGCCTTGTCTTCTGCGATTTCATACACTAACTCATCATGCACTTGTAGTACTAAGCGCACCGAGTCGAGCAACTTCTTTTTTGTGAGGTATGCGTGCACGCGCACCATGGCTATCTTAACCACATCGGCTTGCGTTCCTTGGATTGGTGCGTTAATTGCCATGCGCTCAGCCGCCGCGCGGACATGAGGCAAGTGTGAGGTAATGCCTTCGAAGTATCGACGACGTCCGAACAAGGTCTGCGTGTATCCTAGTCGTGTGGCGTCGGCTTTTGTACGGTCAATCCATCTGGCAAGTCCGGCGTACTGCCGAAAGTATGTATCATAAAAATCCCGAGCCTCCCTTAGGTTCGTTTCGCCCCCCAGATTCACACGTAATGCATTCACTCCCATGCCATAGAGAATTCCGAAATTAATTACTTTCGCTTGGCGGCGCATTTCTTTATTAACCATTTCTGGCGGAACATTAAAAACCTCGGCCGCTACCGCTGTGTGTATATCTCCACCAGTTCGAAATACCTCCAGCAACTTTTCGTCGCGGGAAAGAATTGCTGCTATACGCAATTCGATTTGTGAATAGTCGAGTGCAACAAGTACGCTCCCCTTTTCGGCAATAAATGCGTTGCGAATTCGGTGTCCTAATTCTGTTTTTATCGGAATGTTTTGTAGGTTCGGGTTCTGGCTTGCCATACGGCCCGTAGTTGTGCCAGCTTGTAGAAACTCGGCGTGTAGCCGCCCATCTTCGCCAACCAGTGTCGGGAGTGTGTCGATATATGTTGAGAGGAGTTTTTGTAGTTCACGATACGCGAAAACATCCGTAATAATTGGATGCTCCCCCTTGAGCTTTTCTAGTTCTGATTCCTTAGTGCTGCGCTGGCCTGTTGCGGTTCGTTTTTGATTCTTCGGCTTGAGCTCAAGTTTATCAAAGAGTATTTCACCAAGCTGTTTTGGTGAATTGATATTAAATTCCACTCCCGCATGTTCGTAAATGTCCTTCTCGAGTTTACTGAGCTCCTTGTGGTACTCCTTCGACAGCTTTTGGAGATACTTTACATCGAGGGCAACCCCATTCTTGTTCATGTGGTCCACCACCTCTATCAGTGGCTCCTCGATATCGGTGAATACTTCCATTAGGTCGCGTTCCTTTAGAGTTTCAAAAATTGCCTTTTGCGCCTCCTTGAATGGTTTCCCTGGTGCAAACTGCGCAACATCCTCCCTGGTTGGGTTTGTGGTGTCGGAGCGGAGCAACCACAGTGCAATTGCAGCGCGAGTAAGTTCGTTT
>CESG01071330.1_pt1 | contig 18953 bp, 19 predicted proteins | sample 531121 | NCBI WGS metagenome assembly CESG01 (sample SAMEA2621287, study PRJEB7988) | marine metagenome | biome: marine biome (ENVO:00000447); feature: mesopelagic zone (ENVO:00000213); material: "saline water (ENVO:00002010), including plankton (ENVO:xxxxxxxx)" | depth 800 m
GGATCAAAAGTCACCCACGCTGGGTTGGCAAAAACCCCCAGCACAGACCCTTCAAGTTCAGCCAATAAAGTTGAACAAGGTCAACTGCGAGGTACTCGCAAAGCTTTGTTGTGCTGCCTGGAGCTGCAATTGCCCCTGTGACAGCTCGCTGATGGCCTTGGCATAGTCCAGCCCCACCGCCTCGCCAGCAACGCGCTCAAGCTCTAACTGAGCAGATTGGTTGATTTGCTGCAGTGTTTCTACTTCACGCAAACGAACACCCACCTTGGTGCGGGAAATTTGAACCTGATCAAAGATATCGTCGAGCTGCGCACCCTTGTCATTGAATGCTCTCAGATAGGTGTCTTGCGGTGTAGCGCCCTCTTGCCCGTTGGGGTAAGCTGGGTTGCGCAACAAGGCAACGGCATCACGAAGAATCGCAAATGCGTCTTCGTTGGTGTTCGGATCAACAAACGCGTCTTGACCGGTAATACTGAGGTTTACAAAACGGCCGCTGGCCACCTGAATTTCACGACCCACTACAGCCTCACCGGCTGCAGCTGTGGATGTTTCGAGAAAAGTGCCAGTAATCGCACCACCAGGGGTCTGGAATGGCTCCTGATCCTGGAAAGTACCGGAGAACATGTAATAACCGTTGGCGTCGGTGCGGTTGGCAATGCCACGCAACTCTTCCATGCGGCCCTCAATGTCTTGCGCAATAATTTCGCGGTCGGCCGGGCTAAGTGCGGCGTTACCAGCCTGCAGGAATGCTTCCTTGATAGACACCATGATGTCAGAAGCCGACTGCAAGGCCACATCCATTTGACCCAGCTGGTTGTTCACATACGTGATGTTGCTTTGGTAGCTGTCGATGGTTTTAACACCCGCCTTCGCGCCAAGAGCAACTGACATGGCCAAAGGGTCATCTGATGGTTTCAGCACGCGCTGACCCGTCGCCAACTGTCCTTGTAGTTTCACCAGCTCAGTTTGCTGTTTGCTCATGCGGTCTGTGCTGAGCTTGAAGTACTGGTTGGTGCTGATTCTGCCGATTGCCATAATTTTTCCTTGAAACCCGATCAGAACATGCTGAGGATTTGATCAAACAATTCTTTGGACAATGAAATAACCCGTCCGGAAGCCTGGTAAGCCTGCTGAAACTTGATCAGGTTGGCGGCCTCTTCGTCCATGTTCACGCCTTGCAAGGCATCGCGTGAATCAGCCACCTGGTTCAACACGGTTTCGCGCGACTCAGCAGCCAGATTAAATTCACGGGTTTTGTTGCCCACTCGACTCACCAGCTGGTTAAAGCCGTCAGAAATGGACACACCCGCCGAGTTATTGGACTGAAACAGGGTGCGTGAATTTTGTAATGCAGCCACCGCCAGTATGTTCTCGTTGTTGCCGATACTGGGATTCACAGCCGACGAGGCCGCGACTTCCGATGGACGGTCAATCGCTGTGCGCATGTTCAATGCGGCTTCACGCACGGGCATTAGCACAAAGCGGTCCCCTTCCTGCGGTGTGGCATTGTTCAGTTGAAAACTGAGCAAAGGTGCGCCTGCAGGATCGCGAATTTCAAAGTAATCACCGCCGGGATCGGTCACCAGGCTTGCGGGAACAAACGGGCCATCCGAGCCCACTTCGCGATAGCGAGGTTGGCTACCCACAATTTGAACTTCGTATTCGGCAGGGCCAAGCTTGGACAAATCCAGACCACGCAAGGTGACTTGCGTTGGGTTGACCGTGCTGTTGTTTACATTGGGAACAACGCGAGAAATGTCGTCCACAAAACTGCCACTGCTGCCGAAACTGAACAGTGCACTGGCCGGGTTGTTGTCCAGGTCGACGCCCGCTGTTTGAATGTCGTTGACTGTTTGACCAATTCGCGCAGCCAGCAGGCTGATGGTGTTCTGGTACTCAGTCAGTTCATCTTCCCGGAAACTGAGAAAACCGGCCAAAGCGCCATTGCCCAAGCTGCCGGAATCGAATGCCAGCAGGCGATCTTGGCCATTCACATTGGTGGTCATGCCCACCAGCAGGTTTTGTGGATCCTGAGGATCAACCTGGGTTTGAACCGGAAATTGGGTAGTACCAATGACCAATGACTGGCCATTCGCCAAAAACAGGTTGGTCGAACCATCAGCCATGTCCACACGCGTGGTTTGTACCTGCTCGGACAATTCAAGAATCAATTTGTCCCGGCGGTCCATCAAATCATTGGGAGGCCCGCCATTGGAAGTTTGGTTCTGGGCAGTCACGATCTGGTTGTTCAATGCAGCAATTTGCGATGTGGCGTTATTCAGTTGCTCAACCGTGTCGCGCACCTTCAAATTAGTGGCACTGCGCAGTTCGTCCATCACCGTATTCAAACCGTTGAAGCGTGAACTCAGGGTTTCTGCAGACGACAAATAGTTTTGGCGGGCAGCCAGATCGGCCGGGTTGGTCGAGAGTGTTTGTGCTGCACCGAAGAAGATGCTCAATGCGCTGGAAAGACCTGAGGCATCGTCGGCGATCATCGCATCTACGCGCGCAATTTGCTGGGCCTTGGCATTGTAAAAAGCAGCATCTGAAGTGGCTTTCTGTTCTTGCGAATTGATGAAATCAGAGTACACACGCTGTACCGAGGCAATGTCGACACCTTGCCCTATGAAGCCAACATCGCTGCCTGTGGACGGGCGCGCCTGTTGAATTACTTGCTGGCGGTTGTACCCGACCGTATTGCTATTCGCAATGTTGTTGGATGTTGTAGAGATGCCGGCCCGCGCGGCATTCAGGCCGCTGAGCGCAATTCCGTAGACCGAGGTAGACATAATTCAGGATCCTTTGGTGTCTTGAACGACTTAACGGTCAGTTTTCGGGAAAGTTGAGGGCAAGTCTTTTTTAACCTGTCCCGGCGGGAAAATGGTTTGCTCGCCACCCACACCAGCCCCGGCTTTTAATTGCCTGGCAATTTCGCCTGCCAAACCCAAACCTTTGCCTGATAGTTTCTGGACCAGTTCCTGGTCGTACATGCCCTGGTAAGTTTTGGTGCTGGAGTCGGTGAACAAGCCACCTTCGGGCGTGGCATCCCTCATACTTTTCAGGGCCATTTGCAAGAAAATTGATTCAAACTGCACCGCCACTTTATCGACTGCAGCATTGAATTCTTCGCTGCCGCGTTCTGCGCGTGCGCCACGCTTCAAACCCTCCAGGCTGCGGGAATCCATCGACAGCATTTGTTGGGTATCCACCGGATTGTTCGACAATGGCGTCATTTAGATCACCTCGAGTTCGGCTTTCAGGCTGCCAGCAGTTTGCATGGCTTGCAAAATGGAAATCAGGTCGCTGGGGGTTGCGCCCAAAGCGTTCAGTGCTTTAACCACATCGGACAGCTGCGCGGCGCCCTTGATTTCGATCAGCTCGCCACCGGCTTCAGAAATTTGAATATCGGCCACTTCAGTGACCACGGTTTCGCCCTGACCAAACGGTGCAGGCTGTGAAATGACCGGGGTAGACGTTATTTTCACGGTGAGGTTGCCGTGCGCCACGGCACAACTTTCAAGCATCACCGCCTGATTCATGACCACAGAACCCGTGCGTGCATTCACAATCACTTTGGCACTGCCCATGGCTTTGTTGATACTCAATTCTTGAACACGCGACAAAAATGCCACGCGGTCGTTGGGGTTGGAAGGTGCACGAACCTTGATGGTGCGGCCATCCAGCGCTTGCGCCACATTCGGCCCCATGTTGTTGTTGATCGCCTCGGCCACGCGAATGGCGTTGGAGAAATCGGTGCTGGTCAACTCAAGCTGCAAGGTTTCACCAAGCAGGAAAGGCGAAGCCACTTCACGTTCAACCAAGGCACCCGCTGGAATACGACCTGCCGACAAATGGTTGATCACGGTTTTGGAGCCCCCTGCAGAAGCGCCTGCACCACCCACAATCAGTTGACCTTGGGCCAGGGCGTACACCTGGCCGTCTGCACCTTTCAGCGGGGTCATCAGCAACATGCCACCGCGCAGGCTTTTGGCATTGCCGATGGACGACACAGTAACGTCAATGGCCTGGCCCGGCTGTGCAAACGCTGGCAAGTTGGCAGTCACCATGACCGATGCAACGTTTTTCAACTGCAAATTGGCACCGGGTGGCAAGGTAATGCCCGACTGCTGCAGCATGGACACAATGCTTTGACTGGTGAACGGTGTTTGTGTGGTTTGGTCGCCGGTGCCATCCAGGCCAATCACGAGGCCATATCCATACACAGGGTTGGAGCGAACGCCAGACACAGTGACCAGGTCACGAATTCGGGTTTGGGCCTCGGCCTGTGTGCCAAAAGCCATGACAGCGGCGGCGGTCAGTGCCAATACAGCACCCTTGAGAATTCGATCTTTCAGTTCCAGAAAGGAAATGCGTTTCATGATGTGGTCCAGTTCAGAAAGGCAATACAGTCAGGAAAAAGCGGCTCAACCAGCCCATGGCAGTGGCAGAGTCCAATGCGCCTTTTCCACGATATTCAATGCGGGCATCAGCAACCTTGGTGCTGGGCACCACGTTGCCGGGCAATATGGTGATGGGGTTCACGACACCACTGAATTTCAAATATTCCACTTCGCGATTGGTGCCAATCTGCTTTTCACCCACAACCTGTAAATTGCCATTGGGCAATACGCTGGCCACTGTGACCGTAATGGACCCAGTCAAGGTATTCGCGGCGCGGCTGGAACCCTCGCCAGAAAAATCTTTGTCGCTGCTGGCACTGCCGTTGATGGCGCGCAAATCGCGGCTGCCAAAGAAACCCTGAATCAGTGGCACATCGATACTTGCAGAGTCACTGCGTGAAGCACTCATGGAGTTGGTTTGCGCAGCGTTGATCTGCTCAATGATTTGAATAGTGAGCGTGTCACCCAAAAAGCGGGCGCGCTGGTCTTCAAACAAAGGGCGGTAGGTGGCAGGGCTATAAAGGCTGCCAGTTGGCGCGGCCATGGCGACTTGGGCGGGTTGTTGAACCTGCTGCGACACGGTGGTTTTCTCGGGCATGTCCACTTTCGGTGCGAAAGTTGAACAAGCCCCTAAAGTTATTGAAAACGCTGCCGTTAAACCGATTAGAACCAATCTTTTCATGCCATACACTCCATCAGAACACATTCAGTGTGCCCAATGTTTCAAGAATCAAAGCTGAGATAAGCGCTGTAACATCTGGTCTGATGTGGAGATTGCCTTGGAGTTGATTTCATAGGCACGCTGGGCCTGAATCAAGCCGACCAGTTCTTCCACCACGTTGACGTTGGATGTTTCGACAAAGCCTTGGGAAATAAAGCCCACGCCATTGGTACCTGCTACAGCTTGTGTAGGTGCGCCTGAGGCGGCTGTTTCTGAATACAGGTTTTGACCCATGCTGAACAAGCCGGCCGGATTTACAAAACTCGCCAACTGGATTTGACCCAGTTCCTGGGGTTGAACCTGCCCCTGCACCACTGCGGACACCACACCATCTTGAGAAATTGATATTTCCTGGACGCCTTGCGGAATAGTGACAGGACCAAGCACGGGGTAACCGTTGGAAGTGACCAGTGTGCCGTTGGCGTCAATCTGAATGCTGCCATCGCGGGTGTAACTGGTGGTGCCATCGGGCATTTGAACCTGGAAAAACCCCTGGCCGTTGATGGCCACATCGAGTGTGTTGCCGGTTTGCTGCAAGTTACCCTGTGCAAAATTTCGCACTGTAGACACCGGCTTTACACCCGTACCAATTTGCAGGCCGGAAGGCACCTGGGTTTGCTCGGTGGTTTGTGCACCGGGCTGGCGAAGGGTTTGGTACAGCAAATCTTCAAACACAGCGCGCGAGCGTTTAAAGCCGTTGGTGGCTGTGTTGGCCAGGTTGTTTGAAATCACATCCAGCTGGGTTTGCTGGGCATCCAGACCTGTTTTTGCAATCCACAAAGAACGCATCATGATGGGTTTTCTCCTTAATTCATGCCAAACAGGCTGTTGGCGGCCTGGCCGTTTTCTTTGGCCGTGCTGATCATTTTCATTTGGGTTTCATACTGGCGGGCCGCGGTGATCATTTGCACCATCATGTCCACCGCATTCACATTGCTCGATTCAATAAAACCACCGGCCACACGCACATTCAAATCTGCTTCGGCCGGATCGCCATTGGCAGCGCGAAACAAACCGTCGTCACCACGATTAATGTCACCTTCGGGAATATTCACGAGTTTCAAGCGGCCCAACTGAACCACATTGGTGTCGCCACTGATTGGAATGGCAGACACAGAACCATCGCCTTCGAACGACAAACGGTGGTCAGGCGGTACATTGATAGGGCCATTGCTGCCAATCACCGAATAACCTTCCTGGGTCACCAGATTGCCCTGCCCATCCAGCTGAAAGGAGCCGTTGCGGGTGTAGGCTTCATTGCCTTTCGCGTCGTTGACTGCAAACCAGCCCTCGCCTTGAATGGCCACGTCCATTTCCCGCCCCGTGGACTGAATTTGTCCTGGCGTGGTGTCAAAGCCAATGCTGGTTTCCACCGCAAAGCTTCTGGAACCACTGCCCTCGCCTGTCACAGGCGCGCTTTGAAAAGCCATGAGTTGTTGCCTAAACCCGGGCGTGTTCACGTTGGCCAGGTTGTTGGCAATGTTCTCTTGGCGAGACATTGTGCCTTTGGCGGCTTGGGCGGCCAGGAAAATCAGTTTGTCCATTCTTGCGATCCCGCTTCAGTTCACATTAACGAAGGTTGGTGATGGTCTGGAACATTGAATCTTGCGTTTTAATGGTCTGTGAGTTGGCCTGATACACGCGCTGTGCGGAAATCATGGCGACCAGTTCAGCCGTCAAATCAATGTTCGATTCTTCCAGCGCACCCGACTGGATAATGCCGAATGCGGTGTCTTCACTCAGCGACACCAATTCAGGTCCCGAGGAGTTGGTGGCCAACCAGCCATTCGAACCCACTGGCTGCAAGCCTTCCGGATTCGGGAAACGATACAAACCAATTTGTGCATGGTTCACCAACTGGCCGTTGGCGTAGCTGATGGTCAACATGCCGTCTGCGCCCACATCAAAACCTGCAAATGGAGAGGATTCAAAACCATCCTGACCCAGGTTTTGCACAACAAACGAGCTGCCGTACTGGGTGGTGTTGCTCATGTCGAAGGTGAACTGATTGGGTGCTGTGCCTGTGGAAGAAAATGGCACACCACTTGCGGTCACGAAACGTGACATGTCCACTGTCAGATTTCCGCTGTTGGGGGTAGTCAACAGACCGTCCACGCCGTATTGAAGGTTGGCTGAAGTCGATTGCGCAGGTGCAGTGGTTACAGCCACGGGCGCAGTACCCACGTCGACCTGTGTGCCGTCGACGGTTGCAAACACGGACCAGTCGTTGGACGCTTCCTTGCGCATGTAAATGGCCATGATGTGTGCACCGCCCAATTCGTCATACACCGTCATCGATGTTGAATTGTTGAAGGTGTTCAAATTGGCAGGATCAAATGCCAAAGCAGGATCGATGGCAGTGGCGCGTGCATCCAGGTTCAGGTCAAGGTTGGCGGAACGAGTGGCAGCAGGCGGAATGCTGCCGCGTGGCACCAGAATATCCTGGGCAACATCGGACGGACGACCAGTGGCTGCATCCACCGGAAAGCCCTGCAGTTTGTCGCCACGGGAGTTCACGATGACGCCTTCATTGTTCAATGTGAACTGACCATTGCGGGTATAAATGTTGTCGCCGTTGCCAGCCTGTACCTTGAAGAAACCAGTGCCACTGATGGCCAGGTCCAAGGGGTTGCCAGTCACGTTGATATTGCCTTGTTTGAAGTTTTGCGTGACCGCTGCGAGGCTGGTACCCAAACCAATGCCATTGGTAGAACGTGCGCCATTGAATGCTCGGGCGAACACATCGGAGAACTCTGCCTCCGATCCTTTAAAGCCGACCACACTGGCGTTGGACACGTTGTTTGCAATGACTTCCAAACCGCGCTGCGCTGCGTTCAGACCACTCAAACCCTGCTGGAAACTACCACCTGCTGAAAAAGCCATGCTTGACTCCTTGAAAAATCTTTAATTTAGAAAACCTGCTTAATGTCTGCGAAGGTAATTTCGCTGCCATTGCTGGTTAAAAGTTTGGTGCCTTCTGCGCCGGCATTGCGCACGCCTTGAACCACAGAAAGGGTCAGTGGTGTGACGCTGGCGTCTTTGCCTGCTGCTTTTGCTTCAATCTCAAACTTGTAGTTGCCGGCGGGCAAGGTGCTGCCGTCGTTGCTTTTGCCGTCCCACTCAAACTCATGCGTACCTTTGGATTGCGGGCCCAATTCGATGGTGCGCACCACATTCGCCCCTGCATCCAGCACATTCACGCGCAGAATGTCGGCACTCTGGTTCAGTTCCATGGAGCCCACAGCTTTGCCATCCACCAGTTTCAGATCATTGCCTTCGGTCAATACTGCGCGACCCAGCATGCTGGTGGCCTGTACTGTCTGGTTGGCATTGATCGACGCTGCTACGCCTTCCATGGTGGCATTCAGTGTGTTAATGCCGGTAACGGTGTTTAACTGAGCCATTTGACTGGTCACCTGGGCATTGTCCATGGGGGCCAGTGGATCCTGGTTTTTCAACTGGGCCACCAGCAAAGACATGAACCGCTCCTGAATCGCTTCGGGGCTGTTTTCATCGGTTTTCTTTTTTGCTGCTGTGGTGCCGCTGTTGTTACCCAGTGCGGAAGTTACGTCAATCGTCATTTTTCATTGCTCCTTACTGGTTGCCCATGTTCAAGGTTTTCAACATCAACTGTTTGGCTGTGTTCATTACTTCTGCGTTGGTTTGGTAGCTGCGCGAGGCGGCCAGCATGTCGACCATTTCCTCCACGGCATTCACATTGGGCATGTAGACATATCCGTCTTCATCGGCCATGGGGTGCTTGGGGTCGAACATTTTTTTGGCCTCGGTTTTGTCTTCCACAATGTCTTTCACCTGCACGTTCTCAGCCAGCGAGGCCTTGCCAGGCGCCGCTTTTTGAAGCACGGCTTCGAACACAACTTTTCGGGCTTGATAAACAGAATTGGGGTCACCCGCTGCCGTATCGACGTTGGCGAGGTTGCTCGCCACTGTGTTCAGACGTGTGGTTTGCGCTTGCATCGCGCCACCGGCCAGTTTGAAAGAATTAAATAGCGACATGTTTGCTCCCTATACCCTTATTGGTTGCCCGAACCCATGGCTTGCTTCAAGGAAGAAATTCTTCCGTTGATTGAACGCAAGGCGGCTTCGTACTTCACCGTGTTCTCTGCAAATGCGGCGCGCTCGCGGTCGATGTCGACCGAGTTGCCATCGATGGCGGCATTGTTGCCGCGGCGAAACTGCAACATCTCGGCGGTGCTCATGCCTGCGTTGCCTTTGCCGGTTATGTGGCCTTGGTGGGTCACAGCCAAGGCACCTGCGCCATTGCCAAGGCCTGGATTGGAAGGACTACCCATGGAACCCTTCTCGCCTGTGGCTGCTTTCAGCGCGCTTTGAAAGTCGAAATCGACTGCTTTGTAATTGGGGGTGTCGACGTTGGAAATGTTGGAGGTCAATACCTCTTGCCGACGCGCTCTGAGTTTCAGGGCCTCGGCAGAGAACTGCATTGCATCTGTAAGTTTGTCCAACATCTTTTAATCCTTCATACACGGACGGATGAATGAATTATTGAATTGATGCTGTCAAATCAAAGTGGAGAGAAAGGGGGGAAAGGGTGCTCTTTTTCTGCTTAGGGTGCAGCAAGCTCCCGCCTAGGATGTTGTCATCGAGGCAGAAATTGTTTCTTACAGTGACATTTACGGCAGCAGTGCCCAGAACTTGAATGAAATTTCTCACTTTTTTTAACATCGCATTTCGAGTGCTGTTTGGCGCAGGGCTTGTCCTTGGGCTTGTTCAGACTGGTGCAGCACAAACCGACAGTTCTCGCTGGGTGACTGAAGCCCAACTGAGTGAACTGGTCGACCCCGCGCTGCTGCCACCTGGCGCAAGTGTGGATGTGAAGTTTGTAAAAGCCGATGAACGGATTGGCAGCCTGCAATGCCCCGCCGCCTTGTTTGCCAATACGGCAGGCAACAAAATGTGGGGCCGCACTTATGTGCGCGTGCAGTGCGTGGGATCGGACACAGCCCCCTTCTTTGTGGGTGTCGATGTGAAAGTGTGGGCGCCTGTGCTGGTGGTAAAAGGAACAATTCAATCGGGCCAAACGCTGGGCCTGAATGATGTTGAATTCAGAACCATGGATTTAAGCCAGCTGAGCCACGGCTGGGTCAGCGACCTTGCGCATTTAAACAACAAAACAGCAGCCCGCCAATTGTGGCCAGGCACGCTGTTGAAGCACGACTATTTGCGCGGCCAGGCCTTGGTGAAAAACGGCGATACCGTGAAGGTAATGATGAAAGGCCCTGGCTTTGCAATTGGTGGTACCGCGGTTGCGATGGGTGAGGCCGAGTTGGGCGAGGTGGTAAAAATCAAAACCACACAGGGCAAGATACTGCATGGTGTGGCGCGAGATGCGCTGCTGGTTGAGGTTAGTTTGTAGGGGTGATCCTCAAAAAGTAGGAATTCTTTCCAGAATTCGTTAAAGTTAGGTGGAATCGAGCCGTTAAGAAAACATACGAAACCCACTTAGGCTCTGCCCCAATGCGGAGGACATCATGAGTATTAATAGAATAAACCCGGGAAGCAACCCGATTGACAAACTGACCAAGCCACAAGGTGGCAGCAAGTCAGCATCGGTTGGCTCCACAGAGAAAACCGGTTCGGAAGGCGCAGTAGCCAAGCTTTCCGGGCAGTCGAGTGAACTGAGCGCAGCAGGTGCGCCGTTCAACGCCGAGAAAGTGGCCGAGATCAAAGAGGCCATTAGCAAAGGCGAGTTCAAGGTCAATGCCGAGGCGGTTGCCGCCAAAGTGATTGAAAGTGCTCGTGAGTTGCTTGGTCAAAAGTAACTGAGGATTGAAGATTATGTCGCACGCTGACGCAGCAAAAAATTTGTACCGCAACCTGGCCTATGAATGTGACATGGCCATGGCGCTGGTGGATATCTTGCTTGAAGAACAGGCGTGCCTTGTAAAACTGCAAACCACTGAGCTGAACAGCCTGGCCCTTCGCAAGGAAGCCATGATGCTGGAGCTTGAAAAGCGTTACCTGAACAACGTTCAATTGGCCAAGGCTGAGGGCTTTCAGCCCAATATGGACGGCATCGCCCTGTGGGTCGATGTACTTGCAGCACACGAACCTCGCCTGCTAGGCACCTACTCAACCCTGCGCACCACTCTCACCCACGCACAGCGTTTGAACAATACAAATGGCGAGTTGGTAACCGAGCAATTGGCTGGACTGCAAGAAAGAATTTCGATTTTGACTGCAGCTGCTGTGGCTGAACAAAAGCCAACCGCCAGCGATACCTATGGCCCCAAAGGTGGCATGAGCCAGTCAGCCCTCACCGGTGGCGCTATGCCCCGCGCGGTAATTCGTTAATCGTTAGCCAATAAGATACCAGTGCAGAAATTCGGGTCAGATACTGATCGAATTGCACTGGCTTGACTGCAAAGCTGTTCACTCCCAACTCGTAAGAACGTTTGACATCGCTGATTTCGCGTGATGAAGACAGTACAACAATGGGCATGGTCTTGAACACATCGTGCGAGCGCAAGAACTTCAACACTTCCAGACCATCCAGCTTGGGCAATTTCAGATCCAGCAGCACGAGCTTGGGCAAATTCAGGGCCGCGCTGTCTTTCGGGTGATCTTCCATCAACTGTTTGAAGTACTCGATAGCCCGTTCACCATCCTCAAGCAGCACCGTGGTGGAGCTTGAGGAAGTTTTGCGCACCACGCGCAAAGCAAGGTCTGCGTCATTGGAATTGTCATCAACCAGCACTACGTCAGCCATGGCAAGTATCCTTTTAGTCGTTCAAGTCGGCGTGCTCAGGCAAGGTAAATGTGAAGCAGGCACCTTGGCCCAGCTCACCCTTGGCACTGATCTCGCCGCCGTGACGTTCAATAATCCGTTTCACAATGGCCAGGCCAACGCCGGTGCCATCAAAATCTTTTTTGTGGTGCAAACGCTCAAACACATTGAATAGTTTGTCGGCGTACTTCATGTCGAAGCCTGCGCCGTTGTCTCGAACACTAAAACTGTAAAAGCGCCCTGTTTTTTCGCACTGAATGGTAACTTTCGGCTGCGCCGCCTTGCTGCTGAACTTCAAGGCGTTGTCGATCAAATTCATCCACACCTGCTTCAACAACACGGGGTCGGCATACACGGGTGGCAGCTCGCACAACTCCACCACGTTTTTTCGCCGGGCATCGAGTTGATCCAGAATTTGATCCAGCAGCTGTTGCTGGTCTACTCTGACGCGTGCAACATCGGTGCGCAGCAAACGCGAGAAGTCGAGCAAGCCGTCAATGAGACCACCCATTTGACGTGCGTTGTTGCTGATTCGATCGAGCAGGCCGCGGGCATCTTCTGGCAGGCTGTCGGCGAAGTCTTCCTTCAGAATGCTGGAAAAACCGTCAATGGCGCGAAGGGGCGCACGCAAATCATGCGACACCGTGTAGGTGAAGGCCTCCAGTTCGGAGTTGCTGCGGGTAAGTTCAGCAGTGCGGTCATTGATCCGTTGCTCAAGCGTGCCATTCAAGCCCTGCAAATCGTCTTCGAAAACCCGACGCTCCACACACAAACCAAGCAAGCGAATGGCGGTTAAAACACGCAACACATCGTCGTGACGTGTGCTGTCGACGCCTTGTTGCGCCACCATGATCCAGTACTCGGGCTGATTGGGCTCAATGGCTTTTCGCAGGGCAAACCACACAGTGGTAATACCAAGTTCACTGGTCCAATTGTCTTCAAAATAATGCTCGGGCTTCATTTTGGCGATCCAGACCAAGCCATGCTGGTCATGTCCCTCCAGGGGTTCGCAAAGCTGCTCAGCCTTGTCCCAAAATGCCTGCCCAATCTCGAAAGGCATGCGCAAGTCAGGGTGAGTGCCGCGCACTCGCCAGTGGTTGTGCTCGGATTTGTCACGAAACCCCAGTACCACCTCAGCATGTACGGTGAGGCAGTTTTTCAAACCACGCGCATACGATGCTGCCAACTCGGGAATGGGTGCAGACAGTAACACCCCTTGCAACAATGAACGCTGTAGTGAAAGCAGTTGTTCATTCAAGCGTTTCTGTGTGCAATCGGAGGACACACCCATGTAGCCCACAAAATCGCCGTTGGCGTTGTACAAAGGCCGGCCAGTGGATTCAAAAATAACACGCTCAGAGTTTTGGGGCCAATACTCAAAGCAAACCCGGTCAAAGGGTTGGTGACTGTCGAGAAGTTCTTTGAAGGTATCCCAGTTGTAGCGCGGGTCAATACACTTCAAGCCTTCGACGTCCCAACGGGCCAAACCATCAAAAGGCAATTTGAACCCGCTTTTGGCGTTGCTGTTTTGATCTTTGCCGCGGTAGATGATTCGCACAATGGTGTGGGCCGAATCCTGATGCCAATACCAATCGCCCGACAGTTCCATGAGGCGGCGCAATTGGCTTTCAGACTGGATGGACGAACGGATGATTTCAAGCAGACCCGACATGAGCTTGTTGCCCATGAACCACGCGCCCAACACCCCCAACGCCAAGGTCAGGAGAACGGTCAACTTCCAGTTGGCGGCATCGGAGGTTGTGGCAGCCATGTAAAAGGCGGCCAGGGCCAAGGGACCAACGCCAGTGAGAATGACGAGTATCAGGGAGCGGTTGACCCTGGTGCGAGACTGCTCAAAAGTTTTCGGTTTTCCCTGGGCTTTGGGATCAGCCATGTGTGCTTAGTGTTCGCGAAGCTTGGCTTTGAGGCGACTGACCGCCTGTGTGTGCAGCTGACACACCCGGGACTCAGTCACGCCCAGCACAGCGGCGATTTCACGGAAGTTTAACTCCTGCTCATAATACAGCCCCATGAGCATTTTTTCACGTTCGGGAAGGTCTTCAATGGCCTGAATCAGGTTTTCACGGAAACGCTGGTCGCCCAGCATTTCAAGCGGATTGGCTTCTTCGTCACCACCAATCTGGCGATCCAGATAACCTTCACCATCGCCGTCATCGGCGTAATCGTCATAAAACACCAGTGATGCACCACGCGAATCAAAGAGCATTTCCTGGTATTCGTCCAGGCTAACGCCCATCACGTCTGCAATTTCTTTTTCGGAGGCCGAGCGCCCAAGCTTTTGTTCGGCCTTGAGGGTGGCGGTTTCAATTTTTCGCTGTGCCTGGCGCACGCCACGCGGCATCCAGTCGGCTGAGCGCAGTTCATCGAGCATGGAGCCGCGAATTCGTTGGCTGGCATAGGTTTCAAACTGGGCGCCCTGCCCTTCTTCAAAACGGGTAATGGCGTCCATCAGGCCGATGAGGCCGGCTTGAATCAGATCATCGATTTGCACAGACGCGGGCAGCTTGGCGATCAGGTGATGCGCCAACCTGCGAACCAAGGGGATGTATTGGTCCACTTGCTTTGATTTGTCTAAAGTGCCCTGGGCTGTGTACATGGAGTCTGTGCTTCCTGTCTTGTTATTACGCCAGTGCGTGTTCGTCGAAAGAGCAAATGGCTTTCGCAATTCGCCGACCTGCCGCAATCATCTCCCGACCGACCTGGTTCAAGGCTTTGCCCGAAGGCAAGGCTGGCAAATGCCCCGCATACTGCAGAGGATTGACCAGAAAGCTCGAGGTGCTTTCCAGCAAATTTGCGAACACGTGATCGGCTTCATCTGTGCTTCTTACACCCGCAACAATAACACGATGGCGAATATTTTCGTCTACCCCTTTTGAAGAACGAATGGCCTGAAAGGCACGGGTCACCGATCGGGCGGTGGGCTGCACCACCCAGTACCAGTCGTCTTGTGGGGAAAAGGCTTTGGCCAGTTGGACTGCCTCGTAGGGCAATGTGGCATAAAAGCGGTCGCAGCTCACCGGCATGCGATGAAGCTTGCCCAGCAGGGCCACGGATTGAGCCGGCTTTTTGGCCAGGGCCTCAAGACCAATTCGGGCCACCACCAGGTATTGGGATTCAGCAAGCTCGATGACCTGATCTTCCAGGTTCAGATTGCCGTTGAAAAATTCAATCAGATCTGTGCGTGCATGGATTGGCAGCAGTTGCGGCAAGCCAGCTGCAGACCCGTCAAACAACACGGCTGCCCGATCGGAGCGCGCTTGCTGCTCCAGTACAAAACGAGCCAGACAGGCTGCATAGTCGCTCCCCATATCACCGAGAATCGGGTGAATGGTAGCGGCTTTGCGGCCCAGCAAGTGTCGAAGTGTTTTGGCTTGATCCATAGGATTCAGTAGACCATGAAACTTTAAATTCCAGTCGCTGAGACTTGGGCCATTTTCCATTTCAATTCCTCGCTCGAGGCTTGAAACGCCTGACTGCTGCGGGCACGCATGGCGCGGTGCACCAACACGCGAGGGTCAGCCGGGAATAGGTCTTCAGGCACACGCTGGCCGGTGGCAATGTAGTGCAGAGCCAGTTTGTGACGCATAACCACATCGAGTACACCGCCAATTTTGATGGCTTCATCCAGTTTGGACAAAATTGCACCACTCAAACCCGTGCTTTTGTAATGGCGCACGACATCATCAAGCGTCTCTGGCTGGCTGGTTGCGTTGAGCAACAACACACGCTTCACATGGCTGTCGGTCAAAATTTTTGTTTGCTCAGCCACGCGAGAATCTCGTTGGCCCATGCCCACTGTGTCAATCAAAATGAGGCGCTTGCGTTGCATGGTGTTGCGCAACTGGGCGAGGTCGGCGTGGGTTTGTGCGGTGTACACCTGCACACCCAGAATCTTGCCGTAAATTCGCAGTTGGTCTTGTGCGCCAATCCGGTAGCTGTCAGTGGTGATCAAGCCCAGCGAGTCAGCACCATACTTCACCACGCAACGTGCGGCCAGTTTGGCTGTGGTGGTTGTTTTGCCCACACCGGTGGGGCCTACCAAGGCAAATGTGCCGCCGGTCTCAACAATGTCTTTGTCGGCTGGCACCACATTCAGGTTTTTCTTGATGACGTTCATCACCCAGTCTTGAACCTGGCTGTCGGAAAGGTCTGCGGGCAGTTTTTCAACCACAGTGCGCGCAAACAGCGGTGAGAACCCGGATTGGGTCAACTGGTTCCACAGTTCGCCGCGCTGGGGATTTTTCTCCAAGGCATCGCGCCAGGTGATCATGGCCATTTGGTCTTTCAACAGCTGCCGCATTTGCTTGATTTCTTCCAGCACCGCGGTTTGCTCACTGGCCATGGAATCGCTGGCCGCTTGCGAACGGCGCTTGGCCACGTCCGTGATCATGTCGTGTTCAGGCAAGGCTTGCGGTATTTGGTGCATCACGGGTGCGCGATTGATCAACACCTCGCGCTGCGCGGCCACCTGCTGTGCAATTTTCTCGGCGGGTGTGGGCTGGCGTGTTGCTTCCTGCGCGGCAAATTGTGTGCGTTCAGCCTTGGTCCACGACAGGGGCGCTGACGAAGCAGCCGGCTTCTCGATCACAGTGTCCAGATCTTGCGAGGACGCGGCCAGCACTTCGGTGCCCGCAGCAGTTTGCTTGGTGGACAAAATGATTGCATCTTCACCCAGTTCAGCACGCAGCTTTTGCAAGGCCTCTCTTGTGGTGGGGGCTGTGAATTTTTTCAGCTTCATGCTTTCGCTCCTACGACTTGCGCAACGCGGATAGTACGGTTTTCAGGAATTTCACTGTGCGACAGCACCCGAAGGTTGGGCGCTGCACGCTTAAGCAAACGGGCCATGGACAAACGCAATGCATCGGGCACCAACAGCACTGGGCTTTGACCCAGTTGCTCTTGACGACCTGCTGCATCGGCAGTTTGGCGAGCCAGGTTTTCTGCCAGGTTGGGGTCAATACCAACCTGGTCTTGCCCTGCTGCGGTGTGTGCATGGGTAATCATTTGTTCCAGCTTGGGTTCCATGACCAACACATTGAGGTCTTCACTGGTACCCGCCAAGGCTTGAACAATGGCACGGCCCAAAGCGATGCGCACTGCAGCGGTCAGCTCAAGCGGATTCTTGGTGCGAACACCGTTTTCAAGCAGGGTTTCAAATATGGTGCGCAAGTCGCGAATATGCACGCTTTCTTCAAGCAGGTTTTGCAACACCTTCTGAATGACGGCAACGTCCAGCAACTTGGGGGTCAGGTCTTCGACCACTTTGGGCGAGGTTTTCGCGCAGTGGTCCAGCAACTGCTGGGTTTCGGTTCGACCCAATAACTGGGCTGCCGATGTTTGCAAAATATGCGAAAGGTGCGTGGCCACCACCGTGGAAGCATCAACCACGGTGTAACCCGCCGCGTTGGCTTTCTCTTTTTGATCGTCTGAAATCCACACGGCTGGCAAACCGAAGGCTGGATCGGTGGTTTGCGGGCCGGGCAACTGCATGGTCACGCGACCAGGGTTGATGGCCAGGTGTTGGTTCGGGAACACTTCACCCTCGCCCATGCACACGCCTTTCAGCAAAATACGGTACACCGAGGGGCGCAGTTCCAGGTTGTCGCGCAAATGCACGGCTGGTGGCAAGAAACCAATTTCCTGTGCAAATTTTTTGCGAATGGCCTTGATGCGTTTCAGCAAATCGCCATCTTGTTTGTTGTCCACCAAAGCGATCAGGCGGTAACCCACTTCCAGTGCAATGGTGTCGATGGGCACCAAGTCATCCCAAGTGGCTTCCTGCGCTTCAGTAGTGGCGGCCTTGATTTTGGCTTGATCATCCGTGGTGGGAGTGGCCTTCTGCACTGCAGTTTTCTGAGACAGGTGATACGACAGGTAACCAAACCCGGCGGCCAGCAACAAGAATGCAAAACTGGGCATGCCAGGAATAATACCCAGCAGTGCCATTATGCCGGCAGTGATACCCACGGCCTGTGGGGACTTGAGCAACTGACCCGCCAATTGGGTACCGATGTCCTGACCCTGACCAACGCGCGCCACGACCAAACCTGCGGCGATTGAAATGACCAGCGCTGGCACCTGGGCCACCAAGCCGTCGCCAATGGCAAGCAACACATAGTTGGTGCCTGCGTCGGCGAAAGTCATGTCGTGCTGCATCACACCCACCGCGAAACCGCCAATGATGTTGATGATCAGAATCATGATACCGGCCATGGCGTCGCCACGAACAAACTTGCTGGCACCGTCCATTGAACCGAAAAACTCGGCTTCCTGACTGACTTCGGCACGGCGTTTGCGAGCTTCATCTTCTGCGATCAGGCCTGCATTCAAATCGGCATCAATTGCCATTTGTTTGCCGGGCATGGCATCCAATGTGAAACGCGCGGACACTTCGGCGATTCGGCCAGCGCCTTTGGTGATCACCACAAAGTTGATCAACATCAAAATAACGAACACCACGATACCCACGGCCAGGTTGCCACCCACCAGAAAGTGACCGAAGGCCTCGATCACCTTGCCTGCAGCGTCTGGACCCTCATGGCCATGCATGAGCACCACGCGGGTTGAGGCCACGTTCAGGCTCAAGCGCAACAGGGTGGTCACCAGCAAAATGGTGGGGAATGCAGCAAAATCGAGTGGGCGTGTGGTGTACAGGCTTGCAACCAGCACCATGAGGCTGAGCGCAATGTTGAATGTGAAAAACAGATCGAGTGCGAAAGGCGGTACAGGCAAGATCATCATGACGAGAATCATGATGATGAAGATTGGCGCGCCCAGGGTTTTTACCTTGTCGCCGGCCAAGCCTGCTTTTATGAAGTCCAAAGAGAATGCGGTGGAGGCCACAATTCCGCCCATCAAGTTGTTAACGGTTCAATTATGGAAAACTTTAGGTTTTCTCAACGGAGGAATTGAAGGCGATTTACCGTCTTATTGTGGATTGGGTTCCGATCTCTGCGGCTTTGTTAATAGCTCAATCGGCTTGGGTTCCGCTCTCTCGCCTGAAAACCTGTACTTCCCTTTTTGAGATTCACCCTGACTCACCTCG
>CESG01236499.1_pt1 | contig 18935 bp, 16 predicted proteins | sample 531121 | NCBI WGS metagenome assembly CESG01 (sample SAMEA2621287, study PRJEB7988) | marine metagenome | biome: marine biome (ENVO:00000447); feature: mesopelagic zone (ENVO:00000213); material: "saline water (ENVO:00002010), including plankton (ENVO:xxxxxxxx)" | depth 800 m
CTCTCCGGTTATTTTTAATAACCTTGCTTGGTTGTATTACACCGAGAAAAGTTATAGTAAGGCGGAGGCTTTAGCTAAAAAAGCCATGGATGCGATGCCAAGTAACCCTCAGGTGATGGATACCGCAGCGGTGATTTATCTGGCTCAGGATAAAGTGAAGGAAGCGCTGAAATTGTTAGAACTGGCTCAGGTGAAAATGCCGTCGTCGGTAGATATCAAGCTCCACTATGCTGAAGCACTGATTAAGAGTGGGCGTCAGCAAGATGCCAAGCATGTATTAGATGACCTAAAGGTAGAAGAGCCTCAGCATCAATCTGAGGTGAAAAAGTTGCGCCGTTTACTTTAACGGCGCAAAGACCTAATTGGTTACTCGGTGATATGGAGCTTCACCGAGTCTGATATATCGACACCTTTTGCATCAAGGGTTGCCTTCAGCTTCCATTCAATACGTTTGTTATCGCCAAGCACACTTAAAACTGCACTAAGAGCTTTGCCCCAGCTGCTATTAAGAAAGCTATTGGATTGCAGGGACGGAATGGCGACTTCAAATGAGTAGTTTTTGCGAGAACCAGCCGCGTACATGTTTGGGCCATTAATCTCGGTGTCTTCAGAAAAAATGGTGCGGGTTCGGGTGTGAGATTTACCATCGCGGTATTCTTTGGTTATCTCCTGAGCAGTAAGTGTCATAAAGAGCCGGTTACCTTCGATTGGCTTTTTTGCCAACAGCTCAAAGCTACCCGAGATGGTATCGCCCATGCGATAGCTGGTTTGCCTAAGCCGGATATTGATTTCACCTTTCAAGTGAGCGGCTACAAAATAGCCGATCACGGCAACGACAATGATGACAATTCCACCTATGACTAACGTACTGGCTTCCATCTCTGCTCCTTTTTTATGCTGTCGAAAAAGCGTCAGAGCGGACTTTATAGCACGCTGCTAAACCCTTCGAATTGGGGATGACCTAAGTATAGACCCTTTGAGCCGCCTGCGTTGGCATGGGCTTTACGAAAGGCCTCTGAGGTCGTCCAGTTCTTGAAGTCTTGCTGAGATTGCCAGATAGAATGGGAGGCGAACAGGGTGTACTCATCCGTTGTTTCCCCTTGAAGCAAGTTAAACGACTTAAAGCCGGGTACTTCATTTAGGTAGGTATCACGGGTTTTCCATATATCGATAAATTCCTGTTCGCGCCCGAGCGCAATTTTAAAGCGGTTCATAGCGATGTACATAAAGTTCTCCTGTTGTTTATTGATTTCCCCATTTCTCTTTTTTGCGGTAGATCGTTGATGCACTAACATCCAATAGCGCAGCGGCCTTGGGGATGTTGCCATCACAGTAGGCTATCGCTTGTTCGATGGCTTCTTTTTCAACCATCCAGAGCGGGCGTATTTCAGTTGGTTGGCGGGTGACTGGTTGATGGGGGACTGAATGATGGGAGATTGGGTTGTGCAATGCTTGACCGTTCGGCTCGGTGCTGGATAGCGGAGTAGGTATTGTCCTCGAACTGGAGTGCATTTTGACTTTGACCTCCTCTGGCAGCATATCGGCTGTTACATGCTCCGCATTGTTAAGCACAACAATATTACGGACTACGTTTTGTAGCTGGCGAACATTGCCAGGCCAGGAGTAGCCCATGACCATGCTCATGCTCTCACTGTCAAAGCCTTGAAAGGCCTTACCTTCTTCTTCTGCGTACTGTTGGATCAGGTGGTTGACCAGCATTTTTATATCAGTATCACGATCTCGAAGCGGTGGAAGCTGGATCGGTATGACATGCAGTCGGTAGAACAGATCTTCACGAAACCGTCCAGCTTCCACTTCTTTACTGGGGTCTTTATTGGTTGCGCAAACAAAGCGCACATCAACTTTCTGTTGTTGATTGCTGCCGACTTTTTGCACCATACCCGTCTGAATAAATCTTAGAAGCTTGGTTTGCAAATCCAAATCCATCTCGCAAAGCTCGTCCAGAAACAGTGTGCCGCCGTCGGCCATGGCGGCGGCACCTTCTCTGGCTTGGCTGGCCCCAGTGAAAGCGCCTTTGACATGGCCGAAAATTTCACTTTCCATCAACTCCTTCGGAATGGCACCGCAATTGAGCGCAATAAACGGGGCGCTGGAGCGGGGGCTACGTTTATGAATGGCGTGAGCACAAACTTCTTTACCGGTGCCGCTTTCTCCGGTGATGAAAACCGTTGCTCTGCTTGGGGCTGCACTGTCGATTATGCGATAGACGGCCTGCATGACTAGCGACTCGCCAATAAAGCCCTCATAGTGGTTGCGATCAAAGGTCTGTTTATAGTCTTCGACTTGATATTCAAGATCTTGATGGCTGAGCGCGTTGGCTACCGTGACTTGAAGCTTTTTGGCTTCGAAAGGTTTTTCCAGAAAGTCAAAGGCACCATATTGCATGGCATTGACCGCAGCATCAATGGAGCCGTGAGCAGTAATGATAATTACAATGGTTGGTAGTTGATGTTGATGGATATATTTGAGTATATCCATACCATCCATGTCCGGTAATTTTAGGTCAAGCAGGATGGCATCGGGCGGCGATTGAATCAATCGAATCATCGCCTCCTTTCCTAGTTCAACATGTCCCACAGTGTAGCTATCGTTTTCGAGGTAGGCTTGATAGACCGCTGCTAACGATAGGCTGTCTTCAATGATTAGAATTCGCTTTTTCATCGTGGCTATTGCTTCCTTGGCCATTGGGCATCAATGGCGTCGATGCATTGTTGATAGATTTCGTGGCAAGCAGCGACATCCGCCGCCAATTCAGCGCTGTCGTTGTTGCGGCATTTACTTTCTATTAGTTTAGCTTGTTCGTGCAATTTAACTGCACCAAATGTTAAAGCGCTACTTTTTAAGGCATGTGAGTGAATTTCCAGCTGATTGAAGTCCTTGTCTGCTACGTATCGTTCAAAAGATAGTATTTTCGCCGGCACTTCCTGGCGAAATATATCCAGCATCTTTATGGCGGCTTGCACTGACGTGTCTTTGGCCAACTGGTCTAGCCGGGAAACATCAACGAGACTAGGTGACCTTGTTTCGGCTTCTCTGGGTTTAAGGGTGGTAACAGGTTGGTCGTCGACCATTGGAGTTGCTTGGCTTGCCTTGTGTAGCCAACGTTCAACCGTTTCTAGTAGACGGCTTTTGTCAATAGGTTTAGTAAGAAAATCATCCATACCGGCTTTGAGCGCCTTTTCCTTCTCGCTACTAAGTGCATGTGCGGTTAGCGCGACAATGGGAATGTTAGGGGCCAGGTTTTCTGTCTTTATAATCTGGGTGGCTTCCAGACCTCCCATAATTGGCATGCGAATGTCCATGAGAATCAGATCAAAGTGATCGTGTTTGAGTAGTTCAATCGCTTGCTGACCATCACTGGCTTCTGCAACTTTAAAATTGGCCGTTTCAAGGTATGTTTTGGCTATAATGCGGTTGGATTCGCTGTCTTCCACCAATAGAATGCGTTCTTCATTGCCTTGGTATTTATTGGTTACCTCCAGCTTATCATTTAACTGACAAAGCAGCTCGCCATGACGAGCTGCTTGTACGCCTTTGATGAAATCTGCATTGGTAACTGGTTCGATATAGGTGTTTATTTGGTATTGCTCTCTTAGCCGAACCAGGTTGCTGTGGCGTTTGGTTGTCAACAATAGCGGACTATCGCTGACTGATAATTGGGATAAGGTGTTAGCGAGATCGTCGTTGTCTGTGGTATCAACCAGTATAAGCGAGTGTGGCGGTGCGGCGGTTTCCTCTTTATCCCATTCAATTGTTTCCATTCCTAACCATGAGCAGCGTAATTTATTGGATTCGAGCCAATAGGTGTTTTGAGAGACCAGCAAAACCTGTACTGGATGATGAGGGGATTGAGCCGCTTCAGTCGGTTGATGGCTGGCGCTGGTGAAGTTAAATGTGCTGCCTTCGCCTATAGAGCTGCTGAGTTGGATTTCCCCGCCCATCAGGTTTGCCAGCTTTCGCGATATGACCAATCCTAGGCCTGTACCGATCTTTTCAGCGCTAGACTGCTCCAGCTGGGTAAACTCTTGAAAGACACGCTCTTGATCTGCCACTGCTATGCCGGGGCCTGTGTCAATTATCTGTATTAGCAGTTGCTGATTCTTGAATTGGCAGGTGGCAATGACCTGTCCATTGGACGTGTATTTTACCGCATTGCCGATCAGGTTCAATATTATTTGTCTGAAATAGACGGGATCGCTATGCCATGAGCGCGGGACGTTGGGGTGTATAACGCAATCGAAGTGAAGTTTTTTCTCAAAGGCTTGTACGGCGAAGGTTTGAGTGACCTCTTCGATAACGAGTACTGGATCAAATTGGCGTGGATGGAGCTCCAGTTTACCCGCCTCAATTTTTGAAAGATCCAAAACATCGTTGATGATATCGCTCAAGTTCATCCCGGCGTAGGCCGCTGACTGTAAGTAGTGTTGTTGCTGTTCGGTGAGTGATGTGGATTTCATTAAATCCACCATCCCTAAAACAATACTCAGTGGGGTACGGATTTCGTGGCTCATTGCGGCAAGAAATTGCGATTTGGCCAAGCTCGCTTCTTCCGCTTGGGTTTTGGCTTCTTCGAGGCGTTTTTGGTCCGCTAAGCGGTCGCTAATGTCGTCAATCACGGAAGTGAAGTACGTTTCTTCTTCGATTTTTACAGGAGTAATCGCTATTTCGATCGGAAATTCTCGCCCTGATTTGTCAAGAGCCGTTAGTTCGATGCGCTTACCTAAAACGTTGTGCTCTCCTGTGGCGATATACCTTTTCATGCCTTGGTGATGGGCTTTCCGGTATCGTTCAGGAAGGATAAGGTAAGCAATATTTTGATCCATAGCTTCTTGGCGTGAGTAGCCAAACATCTTTTCTGCGGCTGGATTGAACTCGACCACTCGACCTTTTTGATTGATCGATATGACCGCACTTAGACTGCTTTCCAGCATGCCTGATTTGATGGCTTCATTAAACTTGGCTTGAGCCTCGTAGGCTTTTTGAACCGTGAGATCTCTGAGTAGCATAATAAATGTTGTTTCGCTTTCCTGTCGGGCTGAGCTGAGTTTTAGCTCCATTGGAAACGGCGTTCCGTTGCGTCTATATCCAAACTCTTCCAAACCTGTTGCACGAAGGCTGGACGGAAAGTGGTTTCGTGCGTGACGTATGAATTCATCAATCCGCGAACGCTGGCGTTCATCGACTATAAAAATGGCGTAATGGATGCCTTTGATATCTTCAAATTTATATCCTAGCATGTGCTCTGCACTGCGATTCAATGACAAAATCAAGCCATTTTCGTCAAGTGTAATAATGCCGTCGCCAAGGTTGTCCATAACGGATCGAAGCCAGGTTTCGCGGCGAACGATATCACGGTTAAGATCTGCTGCATGTCCGATCATTTGTTGGTTATTTTTTTCAAGTTCGCTGAGCGCGTGCGACATTTCAGAAAACGCAGACAAGGTTTGTTCAAACTCGTCTTTTGATTCAGGCTTGCTCGGAAAGTCGAAGTGATAGTTGCCATTTTGCACATTTTGGGTGGCCTGGCGAAGCGTAGCGAGCTGACGTGTCAGATAGCTTCCAAACAGCCAGGATACAAGTGCCACAAATATAATTTCTAGCGAAGCGATGCGGATGCTTTGCTGCTTAACTGTTTGCAATGTTCCCTTTAAAAAGCGTGTGTCTATCACTAGTTCAACTGCGCCAAAGGGGCGACTAAAGACAGTGATGGGTTCGCTATGTGCGTAGTATGCTGGTAGGGTGTCTGCACTGTGCTTTATTAGATCACCCTCTGGCTGTATGCCGGCATCACTCAACGTTGCGGTGTCATTGCTGACTCTTACGTAGACTACGTCTGGATTAGCTATCAGTTCTTCGGTAAGAGAGTTAAGGGTAGCTAAATCCGTTGATAAAACGGCATCCTTTACTGAGGATGCAAATAGTCGAGCCAGCGTGGTCGCGTGTTGCTCTATCTGTTCCCTGGTATTTTCGCGAAAAACGCTCTGGGCATTGGCGATTAAAACAAAGAGAAAAACACTCTCAATCAGCGCTATGCCCAGTATCGTTTTTAATCGAAAACTCACGGGTTTGTTTGCTCCTTCACTGAAGAGTTGAGCATGTCAATATTGAGCGCTCGTACGTCATCCCAGTCTGCATTTAAAGCCTTGTCAAACCCGTTAATATTTAAGGTGTTGAGTGCTACTTTCCCCTCTGGAAATGTGTCCAATTCGAGAAGTGCTTGCTGAATGCGGTTTTTTTTCTCCGGTGACATATTTGGGTTTACTGCAATGGCATGGGGTGTGAAGCCTGGGGTCGTCCAAAGTATCCTGATTTGAGAAGCGATTTTATCTGGCATAGAGCGATAGGTTCTCATCACGCCACCGCCTGCCGGAAATAGTTGTCGTGCAACCGTCAAGTAGACAGAGTCGTGTGTCTGAACGTAGTTGGGTTCAAACTGGATGCCTTGTCGAGATAGTTCGGCCCGTATCAATACGCTGGCCGCAAAGGCTGCAGGTGCTGGAAATGCCAGAGTCTTGCTATTGAGTTCTTGGATTGACTGGATAGGGCTATCTTTATGCACGACAAGGATTCCCTTGATTCTTTTGTATTTTGCCTTGGCTATGGCGCGATAGCCAGGAGAACGACTGAACACGGTGTAATGGTATGGGTTCATGTAAGCAATATCATATTCACTCTGACTGAGCCGCTCTTCAAAAGCCGGTATATTCGGCGCTGTTTCAAATTGTAGCTTCAGTCCTGAATGTTTTTCGAGGGCATCGAGAAGCGGTAACCAGTGTTGGGCCAGTTTGTGGGCGCTTTGCTGGGGCACTACACCAAATCGCAATGTCTGTTGGGCGGCCTGTACCAATACTGGTAGGCACAACAACAGAAGAACAGTGGAAATGACGATACGGTTAGCTGGTAATGAAGGGCTCATTCTGTTCGTTCCTTTCTGGCGAGCGTAGGGCCTTGTTGAGTGAGTCTAGTAAAACTATAGCAGTCAATTGTATGTTTTGATTTTACTTATCGTTGGCTGGCGTGTTGCTGAGATTGATCTTTTTGCCTTAGGGCTTGTTGTTCAAGGTGATCGAGCGCTGCCACTTGGTTACCCTTTCGAGATATTTCGTGGCAAACATAATTCACCTCTGCAATACATGGATGTTTCGCTTGGACGAGGTTACTTAATTTATATTGCAGTTGGCTGATCTCATTGAGGAGTCGTTCTCTTAAAAGAGGATTGTAGTCTTTCATGGTAATACCTAACCGTACAGCCACTGACGGGCTACAAGCTGGCATTGCCAATATGTTCTATGCCAGGGAAGGGCATTGGTTCTCTGATCATCTAGAATCTCTTGGGCTAAGTCATAAAAACCTCGTTGTATATTTACTTGGGCTATCTCTAGTAAGTGGCGGGCACAGTATTTGGTAAGCTGCTGACGTTGAGGTTCATTACATGAGGATGGGATACTTGTCAGATGACGGCTGAATAAGCACTCTGTTTGCGGAATGGAAATCTCGGTTGAAGTTTGTCTGTCTATCATTTTGGTGAATGCGGTTACCATCGGATGCTTTGCCATCGGCCCATCTAGAGCTGCTTTGGCATAAAGGTGCTGTTCTTCAGCCATTGTTTCGCCTTCAGGAAAACCGCCAAGTTTAAGAAACTTTGCTCTCGCTATTGCCAGACCCGAGATATTAATGGGGAGGTCGCCGTTGCTGGCGATTTCGAAGTAATTGCCAAAGGCAAAAGGACTCGCTACGTCGGGTAAGTGGCGTATTTTGGGGCTTCTAACGCAGAGATTATCGATACAAAGTTGATATCCCGTAGTGTACAGGCTTGCACTTGGATATTGAGTTGCCAAAGCCTCAACATTTGCTAAATGGTGAGGAGACCAACTATCACCGGCCTCTATAAAGGCTACGATTTCCCCTTTAGCATGATGAACAGCCTTATTTCTAGCTGAGGGTAAACCTTGGCGGCTTTGCTGGTATAAATATATATTTTTATGTTGTTTTTGCCAGCGCTTCACAGCCAGCACACCATTATCCGTGGAGTCATCATCGACGACAATAATTTCCATCGCGGGTGAAGTTTGCTCTGTCACCGAACTTAGACATTCATCGATGAGTTTTTCTTTATTGAATAGCGAAATGACAACACTGATTGATGGTTTAGTCATGCGGGCTTCTCCAGTTTTCGAGTGAATGATGCAGGGGCTTCAGAACCTCCATAAGCTCCAGAAGCTATAGTTAAGCTGACATCGCCTTAAGGGCATGAATTACACCTGTGCACTGGTTTCTGCCACGAGCTTTGCTTTGGTAAAGTCTCTCATCGGCCCGCTTGAGCAAGCTTGAAAATTCATCAGATAAGTCACAGCTAGATGTTTCATCCAAGGTCGCTATGCCATAACTTGAGGTAACGTTGAGTACCACATTGGTGGTTACGAATGAGTTTAGCTCTACCTTTTGGCGTAATTTTTCTGCAACTTGCAGTGCTTTTAAGTGTGATGTATTTGGAAGAACGATTACAAATTCTTCTCCACCATAGCGAGCGACCCAGTCCACATCGAATCGCAACTCTCCTTGTTGGATGGAGCAATATTCGGTGAGAATGTCATCGCCGGCTTGATGTCCCCATTGATCATTTATGTTTTTGAAGTGATCAATATCTGCAAGAATCAAGCTGAGAGGTTGTTGGTAGCGGCGAGCACGACGGATCTCTTTAGACAGGGCCTGATTAAAATAGCGCCGATTGTATGCGCCGGTTAGTTCATCTTTCTCTGCCAGGCTTTTCAGCGTCACGTTCTGCTCTTCAATTTCTTGCTGTTGTGAAATGATGCGCATGCCACATTGTATGCGAGCAAGAAGCTCAATTTTGTTGATCGGCTTGGTAACATAGTCGTCGGCTCCGGCGCTAAGCCCTGCTACCACTTCATCGCTAGAGTTTTTGGCTGTCATCAGGATAAAGTAGCGGTATTGCTTGTCGCAACTACGCAGCAACTGTATGACCTCCAAGCCGCTTAAATCTGGCATCATCCAGTCACACAAAATCATACGCGACTGAGTTGTTTGGATGATGTCGAGAGCCTCTGCGGCATCATTACTGACAATAACCTCATACCCTTGGTGGAGCAGCACTTGTCTGACTACTTCACTAAAGAATGGATCGTCGTCGATAACAATAATCGGAAATGAATTCTGCATGGGATTCTCCTTAGCGAAAGCCAGTTAGGCGATTCGAACGATATTTGATGCAAGCGCTGGTTTTTGGGCTAGCTCTCGGCTGTCTTGGGCCAAAGGCTCAACGTTGACTAAGCGACTGCTCTCTGTATCCGTATTTAGTTCAATGGCATAGTTTGTTCCCAACCACATCTTGCTAATCGTCTGGTGCGGCTTTAATCCGGTATACTCCTCAATGATACTTTGATGTACTGTATTATTTTTGCGCACCAAAGCATTAGCGCCAATCAAGGTTGGTCCTGTAATGGTGGCTCCATCTTCGATAGTTGCACCACTTTCTATATGGATTGGCCCTTTAAGGTTGCAACGCTGAGGGTTAATGATGACATTGGGTTTGGCATATACCCCTGGAGCAAGGCGCCTGTATCTGTTGTTAAGGTAGGGGACTCCTTCACGAATAGCCTGCTGGTTGACAGACCATAAGTCGTATAAGTTACCGATATCAAGCCAAGTCATATTGGGGCTGATGGCATAAACGGGAAGTGCTCGTTTCAACAGCTGTGGAAACAGGTCGCCACCAATATCAAACTCCCCCATCAAGGGAATGTGGTCAAATATCGCTGGCTCAAACAAGTAAATCCCTGTGTTTACTTCGTTCGACAGAGCTTCCTCTGGAGCTGGCTTTTCCTGAAATGAGCGAACGCGTCCTGCTTGGTCAGCATTGACTACGCCGTAGCGGGAAACTAAATGCTTTTCGACGGTCTTGGTAATAATCGTGGCAACTCCACCACGAGCTCGATGAAATGCCACTGCTTGACTAAGGTCAAAGTCGATACAGGCGTCTCCACAAACAACGATGAAAGTGTCGTCGAACATTTGCCAGCGCTGCTGAATTTTTTGCATCCCGGCGGCGGAGCCGATTGGGTGAGGATGATAGCCTTTATGATCCTTACTTCCCTCGAAAGAGAAGGTGAAGTTAGCGCCATAACGACAGCCATTGCCTAGTCGGTCTTCGATGGTCGTTGCCAAGTGGCTGGTGTTAATGGCGAACTCGTCTACGCCATAGCGCTGCAAGAATCGGATAATAAGTTCTATAACTGGAGTGTTTTTGACTGGAAGCAGCGGCTTTGGAGTAGTGTGAGTCAATGGGTTAACGCGAGTGCCTTTGCCTGCAGCTAGAATCATTGCTTTCATGGGACGTACCTCTTTCAAATCGGATGATTAATAAGCGCCTTTGGCACTCAATACGGCTGGAATAGTTAGGAACGCGATTTTTAAATCAAGAAAGACTGAGCGATTGCGAACGTAACTTATGTCTAAATCGACTTGCTGGGAGAACGTGGTGTCTGCTCGGCCAGAAACTTGCCATAAACCGGTGATCCCTGGCATAGCTTTTAAGCGCTCTAAGGTTCTTTGATCGTATTGATTTACCTCTTTAACCAAAGCAGGCCGAGGACCAATTAGCGCCATATCGCCGAGTAATACATTGAACAGTTGAGGAAGCTCATCAATTGATAGTTTGCGAATGACTTTTCCGACCCTTGTTATGCGGGGATCGTTATAAAATTTTTCACATACACCTTCTCGGCTGCTGCTAATGTTTGTCGGTGGACGGTTACTCATATCGCTATACATCGAACGGAACTTATAAAGGGTGAATTGGCGGCCGCAATAACCAACGCGAATTTGAGAAAATACGGCATTCCCTTTGCTTTCTAACCGGATGGCTAGCCAGGTGATGATAAAAATGGGAGAAAGCAATAGGATGAGAAATAGGGCTGCTATTCTGTGTACCCACTGATATGACGCTGCTGACAGAACTGTCATATCTTTTTTGATTTTTGATGCAGCTATTACAGGAATGTAGGTTGATGTAATCATCGTCTGTCTCCACTTTTACTTAGTCAATCTGTGATGACTAAGATAGAGCAAGACGGTTGCCAAGATTACATGACGTGAAAATATGCAGATATTACAGTATGTTAAGTTTTGATTTTGTTAACGAGATTTAAGACGTGCTAACCTGTTCTCATTTTGCAACGCAAAATAGGTGAGGCTGTTTCAAGATGGTTTGCAAAAAGAGAGTGGCATAAAAAAACCCGCTAGCAATAGCGGGTTTTTTTGAGGCAAGAAAGAAGCTTAGGCTTTTTTCTTGCGAGCAAAGCCAAGTGCTGCTAAGCCAAGGCCTAGGAATGCGATACCGGCTGGTGCAGGTACTGGAACTACGGTTTGGCCGATAACTGTAAATGCTGAAGCATCTGAGTTGCCAGCAACAGCTTGAAGTTCACCGATCAAGCGAACACCATTTGAGAAGTCAACAAACGCTGTTGCGCCGATCATGTCGTCGCCAAAAATGGTCGCGCCACTCTTGAAGAAGTCAACGTCTAGATCCCAAGAGAAAACCTCACCTGCGTTGAAGTCGCTAAATGTGATATCCAGAAAGTCCCATGCAGGTACACCACCAGCTTCATCAGTAACGGTCGCTGAAGTAAGACCAGTAGTGACGTCAGTTCCGCCATTAGAAGTAAAGCTAACGCCAAGTGAACCGTTACAGGTTGAGTCACTTGCTGGATCAAAACAAACACCAGCACTTGTACGAAGATCTAATTGAAAACGGGTAACGAATTCACCGTCATCAGAGTTGTTGGTGATGCTGAACGGTTGAGTGAAAGTGTCACCGTCGATGAAGAAATCAAGCATCGGTGTTGCAGAAACGCTGGACGCGCCCAAAGCTAGAGCCATAGCTAATGGAGCTGTAAATTTCATGGGTATCTCCTGAAAAATGAAATGAGTTAGTTTCAATATCAAACAAAGCAATAAACTAGCCAATATTTATAAGTTAATATAAAACAGGTGGTTATGCTCGGTTTGATGGTTGGGAGTAAACGCCCGTTGTAAATTTATGCGACAGTCTGTGTTAGGCGTTTTGTACGAAATACAGTCTAATATGTGTCCAGGCTAGCGCGACATATTCATATAGTGCTCTCTGACTTCGTTTCAAACTGCGATAATCGGGAACATAATTAAAAAGACTGCCCCAATAGATTTTGTTGGCAAGATAGTCGGCGGGATAGCCGATTGGTTTTAGCTGTTGTTCTTTGAAAAGTGCAAGGCTGCGCGGGAGGTGTGATGCGTCAGTTACAACGAGTAGCTGCGTTCCTTGGCCGAGCCTTGCTTTGATGTATTGTGCTTCTGAACGGGTATCACGAGTACCGTTGATAACAACAATTCTTTTCTCATCAATTCCCATGATTTGAGCCAGTTCAGCACCGAGCTCAGCATTGGTTTTGTCTGTGACACTATCTAATCCACTGAAGTATAGGGTGGCATCGGGGAATTTATGGGCAAGAACAATGCCTTGCGTAACCCTTTTGATGCTGCAGTCTGCGAGTCTACTCACTATTGGCCATTGAGGTTGCTGGTAGCTGGTGCATCCCAATACGGATATATGCGCGACCTCAGAAGAGGTCAGGTTTTGCGGTGGGCTGATGGATTCTAATGGAGCGATCAACCATTTGCTGCTAAATGGCATCGTTGTGAGAAGCAAAAAAACATAAGCCGTGGTGCGAACGGCGCGAGAGAGTCGCAGCTTGTCAAAACGCCGAGCTATATAGGCTAACAATAGTAAAACGAGAAAAATAACGATGGGTGACAGGAAAATGGAAACGATCTTTTTAAACCAATAAAAGATCATGGAAATTAGCGCAGGCAGTCTGGCAGTTCAGTTAGTAGTTTGCGCCAGCCTGCGACATTAGCTGGGCCATTTTTACGAATAAGAAAGTTACGAATGAGTCTACCGGGTAAGTACTTGCCCTTGGCGGCCAAGTCGATAATGTGATTAGACTCACTGATTACCCATTCTATACGGGATTGGCGTTTGGTCTGATAGTTGCGAATAGCCTCTTCAACTGGGTGGTTCTCTAGCAGGTTGGCCAGAGTTAATACGTCTTCTAATGAAAGGCCCACACCTTGTTGGAGAGAAGGAGGGCAGCCATGGAGCGCATCACCGACTAAAACAACACGACCTTGGTAATAAAACGCTTTATCAACAGTGCGCAGCTTATCGGCAATGATCTGCTCATCATCAGCTTGGGCAATGCAGGCGCGTACTTTGTCGTTGTAACGGCTGAATATTTCCAGCAGGGCTATACTTGGGGTTGAAGACAGCCAGGCTTCATAGCGATCTACGACCTGGGCATAGCAGTAGACCTGGTTAGGACTCATTGGGTAAATCATAAACGCTGAATCATTGCCAACGTAGTAATTGGGTTCCAGTCCTTTGGTGTCCATGTTGGCGATGAATCGCCAATGGGTAACGGGCAATGTGGATGCTTCTGCTCCAGGGTGAAGGCGCTGGCGGGTAGCGGAGTGAATGCCGTCAGCACCGATTAGTAAATCAAATCGATGAGTTTCGCCTTGATTGTTAATCACTTCTACAGCGTCGTCGATTTGGTTGAGCTCTGTTAAATAGTGACCATAGCGGATGTTGGCAGACAGCCCATCGGCCAGCAAGCTTAGAAGCTGAGGGCGAGATAAGGCGACGAAATCTGCTGAATTGAGAGGAGCTACATCAAGGCTTGCTTTGGCCAGCAGCTCGCCATTGGCCTTAGAGTATTGAATGCTGTGAACCTGATGACTGTATTGGCGTACCTTGGCGGCCAAGCCTAGCTTTTGCAGTCCCAGCATGGCATTCGCGGGCAAACAAATACCTGCACCCTCTGAGCGCTGCTCGACATGCTTCTCATAAACCACCACTTGGTGCCCCTGTTCTTTAAGCAGTCGAGCCATGCAAAGTCCCGCTATGCCTGCACCTACGATGAGGACGTTTAGAGCAGAGGCGTGACGAGTGATGGTCTTATTTGAGGTAACCGGTTTTTGCTGGTGAGAGGTCGGCATTGGGATGCTATTTATGTCGCTTTTATGTCATTTTCAGGCCAGACAGATTATGCCGTTACCTGAAGGGAAGGGCAAGTAATCGAAGGAAGTCGGGCGGTGTTTTTTGCTTTGGCTGTCCAGGATCGCCAATAACGTCGGCTATAAAGCCTTTTTGAGGCTTGGCTTGATAGGTTCCGAATAGTCTGTCCCACCAAGCGATACAAAAACCGTAATTATGGTTACACTCATTGCCAAAGCGCGAGTGATGGCCAAAGTGCATTTGTGGTGTAACCCAGACCAGTCGGAGGTATTGTTCGAACGGTGGTTTGATATTGCTATGATTCAAAATGGCCGAACTACTGAGAATAATTTCGAATAATAAGATAGCTGCGAGGGGAGGAGCCAGTATCCCGATTGCCAGGCACTTAATGGCGAACGATAGCAGCATCTCAATAGGGTGAAATCTGAAGCCGGTGGTGGCATCCAGAGCAGTATCGGTATGATGAACGCGATGGAGCCGCCACAGCCAAGAAATGCGGTGAAATAAGCGGTGTTGCCAGTATATGAGCAAATCAAATACGAGAATGGTTCCAACATAGCCCGCGACGCCAGGTAGCCAATTAAGTTGGGGTAGAGGCGTGTGAGTTATGACATATTGGCCCCAGACTAGCAATCCCCAGGGAAACACCAACCGAATTAAACCTGAGCTGATGATAACCAGCAAAAGGTTGTGGGCTTTTATCCGCCAGCGTTGTTGTTGATTACGTGCTTGCAGGCGAATAAATGGGTAGACCAATTCGACTGCGGTCATTGTCACTAATAGCGTGATAAATATGAGTAGGCGGTAATTGAGCTCCATTAGAAAGGACCAGTCCAGACTAGATTCGGTAAACAGTAGTAGTCATGACTTTTGCCATCAGTGTCATCGCGCTTTTTATCGGTAGCGGTAGTTCAGCTGCGCCAGCCTCAATGGCCTGTTCAGCATGCTGGGCCTCGTCGAGCTTCATTTGTTGAATGACAGCGCGACTTTTAGTGTCCTTAGGAGACATCTTTTCCAGATGACTTTCGAGGTGGCGCACCACCTGATGTTCAGTTTCTGCGACAAAGCCCAGGCTCCATTTATCGCCAATAGCACCGGCGGCTGCACCAATCACAAAGGAGCTGCCGTACCACAATGGATTGAGCAGGCTTTTGTGGCTATCTAAGGCTTCCAGGCGCGATTCACACCAACGCAGATGATCGTTTTCTTCGATGGCTGCTTGTTCCATCTTCAGTTTTACTTCCGGTTGGTGAGCTGTCAATGCCTGACCTTGATATAAGGCTTGAGCGCAGACTTCTCCGGTATGGTTGACTCGCATTAAACCCGCACTATGGCGTCGTTCGTCGATTTCCATATCGGACTCTTGGATATCTCGGCCTGGCATAGGACGGTTGGAGCCTTTTGGATTGCCAAATACGGTCTCGATCGCATCGCTAATCAAGCCGATGAAGCGATCTTCTACTGTGAACTGCCTAGTGTTTTTCATGTTGGCGTTATCCTTTCATAATCAAAATCTGCACCGAGTACCCATAACCAGGAACCGACATGGCCGTATGAACATCGTCACGGCACCGCCCGTTCGATTTTAGCAGGTTTTCCAAGGCTAGAAATTACGTATTGGCGATATTTTTTATCTGCCTAGTGATGAGCAATATTGCGGCTCCGGCGCTAGTCGTAAATTCTGTGAAGTATGCTAATTTGATATAAGTCAAAAGTAGGGCGGGTGCTACGACTTTTCATGACATAGATCAAAAAAAATCCTGCGGAAATAAGTAAAGTTGATATCAAGTTTTGAACAGCGCCTTATTGCCTCTTCTCCCAAGAGCAACAATCTAAGCGTTAACACCAGTTTTTAAAGACTAATGGAGGCTCATCATGAGTGTAACAAACATTGAACAACTCGACGCGTTGGTTGAGCGCGTAAAAAAAGCGCAACAGAAATTTGCCGAGTTCAGCCAAGAACAGGTAGATAAAATATTCCGCAGTGCAGCTTTAGCTGCTGCAGATGCGCGAATTCCTCTGGCTAAAATGGCAGTTGAAGAAACCGGTATGGGTATTCTGGAAGATAAGGTTATCAAAAACCATTTTGCTTCTGAGTATATCTACAACAAATACAAAGATGAAAAAACTTGTGGCGTTCTGGACGAAGACGCTGATTTCGGTACTATCACTATCGCCGAGCCAACTGGCATCATCTGCGGTATCGTGCCTACTACCAACCCAACCTCAACTGCAATTTTTAAGGCGCTGATCAGCTTAAAAACACGCAATGGTATTATTTTCTCCCCTCATCCACGGGCGAAAAATGCGACTTGTTTTGCTGCAAACTTAGTGCTGCAAGCTGCAATTGATGCGGGCGCACCAAAAGACATTATTGGATGGATTGATGAGCCTTCAGTTGAGCTATCTAACCACCTGATGAAGCACCCTGATTTAAACCTGATCCTGGCAACAGGTGGCCCAGGCATGGTGAAAGCGGCATACTCTTCAGGTAAACCTGCTATTGGTGTGGGAGCTGGTAACACTCCCGTTGTTATTGATGAAACTGCGGATATCAAACGCGCAGTTGCTTCGATCACTATGTCCAAGACCTTTGATAACGGTGTCGTTTGCGCCTCTGAGCAGTCAGTTATTATTGTTAAAGACATCTATAAAGAAGTGAAAGAGCGTTTTGCCACTCATGGCGGTTATGTTCTCAACGAGCAAGAGCGCCAGAAAGTAGCGGGTGTTATCTTAAATAACGGTGCTTTGAACGCTGCTATCGTTGGCCAACCTGCGTCGAAGATCGCAGAGCTGGCTGGTATCGAAGTTCCTGTCTACACCAAAATTTTGATTGCTGAAGTAACTGATATCAGCGAAGAAGAAGCCTTTGCTCATGAAAAACTGTCGCCAACTTTAGCGATGTACAAAGCCAAAGACTTTAAAGATGCTGTTAGCAAGGCTGAAAAACTGGTAGCTATGGGCGGTATTGGCCATACCTCTACTCTCTATACTGACCAGGATCGAAATGAAGATCGCGTTCGCTATTTTGGCGACAAAATGAAAACAGCTCGTATTCTTGTCAATACTCCTGCGTCACAAGGTGGTATCGGTGATTTGTACAACTTCAAACTGGCTCCATCGTTGACCTTGGGTTGTGGTTCTTGGGGGGGGAACTCCATCAGCGAAAACGTTGGACCTCAGCACTTAATTAACAAGAAAACCGTAGCGAAGCGAGCAGAAAACATGTTGTGGCACAAACTACCAAAATCTATTTATTTCCGTCGTGGTTCTTTACCTGTTGCTTTGGAAGAGCTTTCAGATAAGAAACGTGCAGCCATCGTGACCGACCGCTTCTTATTCAATAATGGCTACTGCGATGAAGTGCTGGAAATACTGAAAAAGAACGGTTTGGAAACAGAAATTTTCTATGAAGTAGAAGCCGATCCGACTCTCGCCGTTGTTAAAAAAGGTGCAGAGATGCTAAAAAGCTTCCAGCCAGATGTGATTATTGCTCTTGGTGGTGGTTCACCCATGGATGCTGCGAAAATCATGTGGGTTCTGTATGAACACCCAGAGGTAGATTTCAAAGACCTGGCCTTGCGCTTTATGGATATTCGTAAACGTATCTATAAATTCCCTAAACTGGGTATCAAAGCAGAAATGATCGCCATTCCTACTACTTCAGGAACAGGCTCGGAAGTGACTCCGTTTGCCGTGGTAACTGACGATGAAACCGGTACTAAGTATCCGATCGCTGACTATGAGTTAACTCCAGATATGGCGATTGTTGATCCTAACCTGGTCATGAACTTACCTAAGAGTTTGACTGCATTTGGTGGGGTTGATGCGATTACTCATGCCTTAGAAGCTTATGTTTCTATCATGGCAAATGAGTATAGCGATGGTCAGGCGCTCCAAGCATTGCAGTTGTTGTTTGACTATTTGCCAAGCTCATACAAAGATGGCGCGGATGCTCCTATTGCTCGTGAGAAAGTTCACAATGGCGCGACTATTGCTGGTGTAGCTTTTGCCAATGCCTTCTTAGGTATTTGTCACTCGATGGCCCACAAGATTGGTGCCGAGTTCCACTTGGCTCATGGCTTGGCCAATGCGTTGTTAATTAGCAATGTTATTCGTTACAACGCGACTGACCTGCCTACCAAGCAAGCGGCATTCAGCCAATATGACAGACCTAAAGCGCTGTGTCGTTATGCGGCGATTGCTGATCACTTGAACCTTGGCGGCAAAACCAACCAAGATAAAGTTGAGCGTTTGATAGCTAAAGTTGATGGCATTAAGAAAGAGTTAAATATTCCAATGTCTATCCGCGAAGCTGGTGTTAATGAGCAGGAATTCCTGGATAAAGTGGATGAACTAGCAGTTGAAGCTTTCGATGATCAATGTACTGGTGCAAATCCTCGTTATCCATTGATTGCTGAACTCAAGCAAATTCTTCTTGATTCATACTATGGTCGTGATTATAAAGAAGTGTATGAGCGTGAAGACGAAGAGCAACCAAAAGATGGCTCACAGGTAGTGCCTATCAGTGCTTAGTTGATTGCTCGGTGACAATTAAAAAGCCGCTTTCGAGCGGCTTTTTGCTATGAAATATAGTTAGAGCCTAGGCAACATAAACAAAGTGCGTCTCGTCGATAGTACTTTCTCCCTCCCACCGATACGCAACCAGCTTGCCATTTTTGGCCACCGAATAATCGAGACAAGCAACATTGTGTTTAAGAGGCTTGGGCTGGCCAGACATCCAATAGTGGCCAACAAAGACGGGCTTGGCGTCCTCTGGATAGCCGACAATGATGTCGGGTGGAGCGGGAATTTGATGTAGTTGCTTGTCGAAGCGTCCAAT
>CESG01128765.1_pt1 | contig 18931 bp, 17 predicted proteins | sample 531121 | NCBI WGS metagenome assembly CESG01 (sample SAMEA2621287, study PRJEB7988) | marine metagenome | biome: marine biome (ENVO:00000447); feature: mesopelagic zone (ENVO:00000213); material: "saline water (ENVO:00002010), including plankton (ENVO:xxxxxxxx)" | depth 800 m
ACACCATTTTTTATGAAAATATTAAACACAATTATAATAGGCCTCGGAAATCAAAGTATCAGTGAGCATATTCCGGCTATCTTATCTACAGATCGCTATAAATTGGTAGCATTAGTTGATCCAGATTTATCAAAAAGACAAAATGCTCGGGAATCATTTGAGCTTGATGATGTTGCTTTTTATGGAGATGCGGATGAAGTATTTAGGAATCACGATAATATTGATGTTGCGATTATCATTGTTCCGCATGATAAGTATCTACCATTGATAAAATTATGTGCTGGCAATTCTGTGCATATATTGAAGGAAAAACCATTTGCAATTTCTTTAGATGAAGCTCGAGAAATAAAATCGGTTGCAGACGAGCATGATATAAAAATCATGACATGTTTTCAGAGGAGGTTTCATCCAATCTATCAGTCTTTTAAGACAATGTTAAAGCAGTTGGGAGACATTACCACAGTAAGCGCTTTTTATACTATTTCATCTAAAAACCCAAATTCGGGCTGGAGAAATAATTTTGACGAAGCAGGGGGTGGTGTGTTGTTGGATATGGGCTACCATATTCTTGATTTACTAATATGGTTTTTTGATCCACCAACAATAGATAACTCTTTTTTATCAATCAACAGACCTGATTTATACAATGTTGACGATACCGCCATGTTTGATTTTCATGTTAAAGATGTACATGGCTCTGTTTTTATAAGTTGTGTTTATCCATACAAAAGAGAGGAGATGGTTGTTATCGGCACAAAAGGTTCTGCAGTTTTAAAAAGAGACTATATAGCACGCTTTAATCGTAAACAGAATATTGTAGAAGAGCTTGAAAGTAAAGCTGGTTGGGAATCAGCTATGATTAAACAGCTGGACTATTTTTATGATGTAATCATAGACAATAAAAATGATTATCTGAGTAATCCAAACTTTCAAACAAATTATCACGTAAAAATTATGGAAAAATTATATGAAAAAAAGTAAATTTATAATACCAAAACAGTATCAATATTTTGAACATCCACAGATAGATACAGATATCAGAGTGTCTGTTTTGAGACAGCTAGAGGAAGATATATCTATATATGACAATGGTGGTATTTATAAAAAATTGGAAAATGCGTTAGCAAAACTTTTTCCAGCAAAATATTTACTAACAGTATCAAATGGAACAAACGCGCTTTATTCAATGTTTTTCGGTTCTAATATTGGGTACAAAGATGAGGTTATTGTTCCGGCATATACTTTTTTTGCTACAGCAACACCATTATTTCAACTAGGTGCGGTTCCTATTCTGTGCGACTCTGAAGAAAACGGAAATATTTCCGCGAAGGACGTAGAAAAGTTAATCACACCCAAAACCAAAGCCGTTGTTATTACGCACATGTGGGGTATTCCGTGTGACATGGATTCATTATCCAAAGTATGTAAAAAACATAATATATTACTACTTGAAGATTGTAGTCATGCACATGGTGCCGCATATAAAAATCATGTTGTAGGCACACATTATTCTGACGCAGCAGCATGGAGCATGCAGGGCAAAAAACTTATAACTGCTGGCGAAGGTGGTTTATTGGCAACAAATAATAAAGAGATTTTTGAAAGAGCTGTATTGTTAGGTCACTTTAATAAGCGTGCAAAAAAGGAGATAACTTTAGATATCCACAAACCATTTACTATAACCGGCTTTGGAGGAAATCTGCGCATCCATCCACTTGGTGCGGCAGTACTACTTCCCCAATTACCAAAATTCAAAAAACAACTTAGAGAAAGGCGAGAAACTGCAAAAATGTTGAATAACGCTATTGAAAAGCTTACTGGTTTGTCAAACGTAAAGACACCAAAGTCTTCATTGCCTGCATGGTATGCATTTCCGTTTTTGTTTGACGAAAGTAAGTTCTCTGTATCAAAGGATGAGTTTGTTGAATATCTAAATGACATAGGTGCGATTGAAGCAGATATTCCCGGCTCAACATGTCCTATGGATAAATATGAAATATTTAAAAAACCATGGTTATTGTCAAAACTTTATTCTGAGCAAAAAAAGTGCTTTGCCGATCAAGAATTTAATTTCCCAAATGCACATTTATTCCATAAAAAATTGATCAAGTTACCAACGTGGTACGGAGAAAATAGAAAGGAATATGCAAAGTATTATATTCAAGCTTTGGAACATACGGTTTATAAATTTAAAAAATAAATAATCATGGATACAAAAAATATTGAAAATCAAGCAAAAAAAGACGGAATTGAAAGATTTGTGGTAGGTGCGGTAATTGTTAATAATGAGTCAATCCTGTTTGTCAGGAGAGCACAAGATGATTTTATGGGCGGCATTTACGAACTTCCGTCTGGTAAAGTAGACGAGAGCGAAGGCTTAATCGATGCATTAAAAAGAGAAATATTGGAAGAAACAAATCTGATTATTGCTGATATAATTGGACTGTGTGACACATTTGATTACAAGTCAAAGAGTGGCACTCAAACACGACAGTTCAATTTTGTTGTTTCTGCTGAAGACGCGAGTAAGATGAAGCTGGACCCAGAAGAACATGACGTAGCTGAGTGGATAAAATTTGAGAATGTTAAATCAAGCGAAATACTCGATGATCTCATGAAGTCTATTGCCCAAAAAGCTATTGGTGTAGCAACAAAAGAATAATATTTGTCCTGGTATCTTCTGATTGGTCACGGATATAGCGCCACAGTTCGCGAAGGATTCGAACTTCGCTCAGGAAATACCGCCTTTTCACTTTTCGTCGTTTCGGACAAAAGTGAAAATTTGGGGTGCTTCAAGAAACGGTGAATTCACCGAATCCTACGTCCTCGTACGAGACGCCAGAATATGAAAACAAAGAAAAGAGTGACGAGGATATACCAAAATCGCAATATCAGTATTACCACAGACAATACAATCCCCGTTATTTTTTTCCAAAGTGCAAGACCATCTGTTGAGAGGATTTGTTTTGAATCACTAAAAAATTGTTGAGTGATTTCTTTTGCACTCGGCTTCTCGCTGCTCGCGATGGGTGATGAGGTTGAGGCAGTAGATGTGGATACCAGAGAGTCGCGAACCTCCTCAATTTTATTGGCAGCTTGTTCAATCACGGGAAGAATGTCTTCAGCTGATTCTGATCCGGTACTGAGCACTTCTTCTAAGATTTTCCCGATATTTGATACATCCGGTTTATTCGTTGTTTCAGTAACGGTGTTTGGGAGTGAAGCCGGTGCCACTGATACGGAGGTGTCAGATACGGTAGTATACACAACACTATTCTCTTCAACCGATGTAATGTATGCGCTCACGTCGTAATCACCATCGGGAAAGGTATACGTTATAGATACAGGTACAATATCATTACTTCGTACAGAAAATTGTGTTGATCCGATAATGTCACTATCAACCAAGAAAGCCACCGTTCCCGAGATATTTTCATTGCTCTGATTTTGAACTGCGGTAAATATACGAATTTCCTCACCTTCTTTCGGGTTGGGATTGGAGAACCATACACCACTAACTATTCCGGCGTTAAGTACCGCAGCATAGGTAGATACCGGTATGAGGAGTAGGAAAAGGATTACTCTAACCATGTATATATTGTAGCGCATGTTTATGATAGTATTTTTCCCATGCAAGAATTACTCAACACAACTATCGTTTTTATCAGCACCACTGGTTCGTATACGCAGGCGGGTCTTATCTTAGGCGCCGCATTTTTTACGGCACTCATTTTATTACCATTTGTTGACGGGGTTATAAAATTTCTGACGCGAAAGACGCAAACGAATCTTGATGACGAACTACGCGTCGCGCTGCACAAGCCCGTTTTCTACTTCGTACTTCTATCGGGGCTTGGCATCTCCGTATCAGTACTACCTCTTCCTGAAGGTGTCATCTCCACCGCAATTGCGTTTATCAAAACATTTATCGTCGTGGTGATTTCAAAAGGAACACTCGCGGCAGTGAAAGTAATTATTAAAAACGCTGTTGAATCTGAAAAGATTACTGCAGTTAACGAACAAACACTACCGCTCTTTGGAAACATCAGTTTTGCAGTCATCCTCGCTGCAGCGCTATACGCTTTGTTCTTGGTCTGGGGAATAGATGTGACTGCGTGGTTAGCCAGCGCTGGAATTTTGGGTATTGCCATTGGTTTTGCCGCAAAGGATACGCTGTCAAATCTCATTTCGGGAGTGTTCATTCTTGCGGATAAGCCGTATTCAGTTGGAGACTACATTGTACTCGGGTCGGGAACAGAAGGAATCGTGTCAGCAGTTGGTCTCCGGAGTACACGTATACGTACTTTTGATGATGAGGAGGTAACTATTCCCAACGGTACTATTGCAAACGAGGCACTGACCAATAAAACAGCAGGTCCGGACACGGGTCGTGTCAAGGTAGCTATCGGCGTTGGGTATGGAAGTGATACTCTCGAGGTTGAGCAAATGCTTCTTGATATCGCAAACGCACATGAGAAGGTTTTGAAAGACCCCGAACCATCGGTTCGATTCACTAACTTCGGCGAATCTTCTCTCGATTTCTTGCTATCATGCCGCGTGCAGGACCCTCTTGATGTGGCAGGAGTACAAAGTGATCTACATTTTAGAATTAATGATAGGTTTGCGGAGAGTAATATAGAGATTCCATTCCCACAAAGAGATGTGCATGTAAAGCAATAGGTATGCGGAAAGTAGGGGTCGTACACTATGACGAAATTGCCCTCAAGGGTGGAAACAGGAAACTGTATGAGCAAGCGCTCGTGACTGCAATTGCACGTAAAATTGCTCAAGAAAAAATACCCTATACACTCAGCAACAGATGGGGGAGGATAATCATAGAACCGAAGACAGGCGCAACATGGAGGCAAGACATGGATGCTGTATTGCAGAATATCTTACAAACAACTCCGGGCGTTGCAGTATTTGGTTTTGGGATTGCGGTAGAGTCGGAAAGAGAGTGTATACTCGCGGCAGTGAGATATGTCGCACAATATATAGAGAAAGATTTCGAAACATTTAAAATAGCGACCACACGTACTGACAAGAATTTCTCGATATCGTCCCAAGAGATGTCCAAAGTGGCAGGAAGTGCTGCATTTGAAATTTTAGGTGATAAGAAACGAGTAGATTTAAAAAACGCTGACCTAACGATTCGCATTGAAATACTTACCGATATCGCATATGTGTATGTTCGCGAAAACGGACTATCCGGCCTTCCAGTAAGTTCTTCCGGGAAAGCGGTGGCGCTCTTATCTGGTGGTTTTGATTCTCCCGTTGCGGTGCATATGTGCGCCGTGCGCGGCGTTCGTCCCATACTCGTACACTTCCATGCGTATCCTCACACCTCGCGCGCATCTCTGGAAAAAGTTGAAGATTTAGGAAGAGTTTTGAGCAATGTGTGTGGCCCTATCGTACTGTATATGATTCCGTTGCTTGAGGCACAGAAAGAAATTTCTTTTGCAGCACCAGAGCGATTGCGCGTAGTATTGTATCGTCGTCTTATGATGAGAGTTGCCGAGGAAATTGCGAGAAAGGAAAACGGACGTGCAATTATCACTGGAGAATCTGTGGGACAAGTTGCCTCTCAGACACTTGAAAATATGCGTGCGGTTGGCGACGCGACCACATTGCCGATCATACGACCGCTTGCGGGTATGAATAAACGAGAAATCATAGATCGAGCAAGAGAGATTGGAACACATGACATATCAGTATTGCCACATGAGGACACCTGTACGGTCTTTATGCCCAAACAACCAGAGACTCGAGCGACATTGGAAGAGGTACACGAGGCAGAGAAACTATACGACAGCAAAGCATTAGTTGCCCACATGCTCAAAGAGACTGAGCTTATTAAATTGTAGTACAATACAGAACATGAAAGTGCTCATTGTAACGGCTCATCCCGCATCTTCCGGATTCACGCACAAAATTGCCGCAGCATACAAAAAGGAGAAAGAAGAACATGGTGGTGAAGTGTTTGTAATGGATTTATACAAGAAGAAATACGCACAACCTTTTTTGCATTACGAAGACGAGCAGACCGAGAGCAAACCAACTGCGGCACATAAGGTCATTCAAGAAAAGATTATATGGGCAGATGAAATCGTTTTCGTCTTTCCGGTGTGGTGGTTTGGACCACCGGCCATCTTAAAGAACTTCCTTGACCAGAATTTCACTTCAGGATTTGCGTATAAATATCGCACCAACGGCATGCGGAAGGAATTACTGGAAGGACGAACTGCTCGCATATTTGCAACCGCAGACGGTTCGCGTTTGGTATACTTTATCTTCAGGTTCACCGCTTCTATGCGATGGCGAAATGGTGTATTAGGATTTTGTGGCATCAATCTACTATCGATGGATGTTTTCGCTGAAATGTTTAAGCGTAAGAGCGCGTGCGACCGAGAACGCATGCTTCACCGCGTGACCGAACGTGCCCGCGCATATGAGAGGGCCACGCAGCGAAAGGGTGTTCGCATTCCTCACTAAAGCCATCTACGGTAAAATGTACACATGGCGAAAACGATTGTAAACGTCGTGAGCGCATTTGCGGTGATTTTGTTATTGCTGGTGCTTGGCACTTTTTTCTATATCTACTCTTTCTACAATATGCCGAAGGTAGAAAAACCATACGATTGTGTGGTTGTGTTTGGAGCCGCTGTGCGTCCGGGAGGTGTACCTTCTGATGCGCTCAGTGATAGAGTACATCAAGGAATTGATCTTCAAAAAGGATGCATTATTTTCTCAGGAGCTGATTCTGTATACGGCCGTCATGAGGTGGACGTGATGCTTGATATTGCGTACGAAAGATTAGTGGACTACCAGGACATTGAAGTGGACTACCAGGGAATTAATACAAAACAAACTATACAAAATCTTTCAGATAACCGCAGGTACCTACTTGTCTCCAACGATTTTCATTTAGCACGGATTAATCTTTTGGCAAACCAATCCGGCCTCTCCAATTATCAAGTCGCAGGGAGTACGTATCTCAACGGAAGATATGCAAAAGAATTCCTTTTTGTCATGCGCGAAGTGGTTGCGTTTTGGTACTACGTGATTGCGGGTTAAAAACATGCAACAATGTAAGGTATTAGCACATAATTCAGTACGCGTATGTTAGACATTGCAATTATTCCCATGGTAGCGGGAGGCATACTCGCCGTTGTTATTGGTTTTATTTGGTACTCACCACGAGCATTCGGCAGTATGTGGATGCAGACGGTACATTTCACCCCTGAATCCGTTGAGGTGGGAAAGAAGAAAATGCCCCTCATGATTTTAGTTGCATTTGCAGCGGCAATGATTCTTGCATGGCTTGCTTCGCAGTTTGCAATGATGTGGGGCGCATTGACTATCGGCAGTGCACTTGAGCTTGGATTTTGGATCTGGCTCGGGTTTATGATGCCGGTTGCACTAAGCCCTGTGTTGTGGGAGCAGAAGCCATTGAAGTACTTTTTTATTAATGGAGGATACTGGCTGGTAACCGCACAAGCAATTACGATAACTGCAGCACTACTTATATAATTCCACACTGCTCTAAAAGAGTTTCCTTTTCTTTTGTAGTAAGGGTCCGGGCTTCTCCTGGCTTGATATCGAGAGATAGGTGTAACATACGTACTCTTTTAAGATCGACTACTTGATATCCGAGTGCGGCGCACATACGTCTGATTTGATGTTTTTTACCCTCAGTGAGTGTAAGCGAGAAAGATTTTTCTCCCAGTCGTTTCGCGATAGCTGGCTTGGTGAGATATCCTTCAATGCGTACGCCACGAGCGAGTTTTCGCAAATCAGATTCTTTGAGGTACTTATCGACACATACCTCGTACTCTCTTTGGTGCGCGTATATTGGGTTGAGAATCGTGTTCACTATTCTCCCGTCATTGGTGAGGAGCATTAATCCGCATGATTCCTTATCCAATCTACCCACGACAGAAACGTCATCGACAATACCCGATATATCTTCAATACTTTTTTCATCCCTTTGCGGATGATGGCTCACTATGCCACGAGGTTTGTTAAACAGGTAGTATTGGTAGTTTTCGAGAAGCTCCACCACAGCGTTTCCAACACGAACCTCATCTCCGGCATGAACTTGTTGTCCCAGTGTCGCTACTGTTCCATTGATAAACACCTGCCCGTCTTTAATGAATCGGTCAGCTTGTCTGCGCGAACAATAATTATTCAAAAGTAGGTATCGATTGATGCGGATGGGATATTCCATAACCTTACACATTATGTGCGTGTACTCTATACCACATACTGTATACTAAGTACATGTATGATGCAGATAAGCCAATACTGGTCGGGTTGCTACTTCTCGTATCAGCGCTGCTTGGCCTCATTGCGGCAGGGGTGCTTGGAGGTAGTTCGGTACCGTTTACCCCCGGTCAATTAGGATTAACCAAAATTGAAGTAGACGGAACGCCGTTGTATGTTGAGATTGCGGACACTCCAGAGAAGCGCATGATCGGACTCTCTGAAAAAGAGATTCTGCAGACCAACCAAGGAATGCTTTTTGTATTTGATGAATCTGGGAAGTATCAGATATGGATGCGTAATATGAGTTTTCCGATTGATGTATATTGGCTTGATGGAAGGGGGGTGATTGTAGACATGTGGGAAAACGCAAGTCCTGATTCATATCCACAGGTTTTCACGCCAAGGAGCGAAGCATATTACATTCTTGAGGTAATCGCAGGATTTTCGGAGGTGTATAATATTACCATTGGTGATCAGGTGACCGGTTTAAGCGGTATATAATCTATAGACACATACTCTGTTATGTACCCCGCTTCACTATCCACACGGTGAAGCGTTTTTGAAGGAGAGGGGAGATGTAGAATAAGTAGATTGCCTCATGAGGAGGTATTACAAATGGTAACGTACACGCGCATGACGAAAAGAACCTCCGCACCCAAGAAGGCGGCAGCTCAATCTAGCAGTAGATTCTCATCCAAATCAGAGAAGGGAAAATTCAATAAATTTATTCCCAATATTCGTAAGCGAAACGGTAGTGTGGTCGCTTTTGATTTCTCAAAGATAGAGAGGGCCATCGAAAAAGCAATGCACGCAAGCGGAGAAGGTTCTCCCGAGGAGTCGGTGATGGTTGCACACCGCGTAGTGAGCGATTTGGTGCGCACCGCACGTAAGCACAAGGACTTCATCCCAAGTGTTGAAGGTATGCAAGACGAGGTTGAGCGACAACTGATTCTTTCAGATTATGTCAGTACGGCAAAAGCATATATTTTATATCGATCAGAACGAGCGAAGATACGATATGATGAAGGTATTCGAGTTCCTGAGCACGTTAAGAAGCTCGCCGCAGAGAGCAAGAAGTATTTTAAGGACAATCCTCTTGGAGAATTTGTATACCTCCGATCATATGCGCGGTGGATACAGGATGAGGGGCGTCGTGAGACATGGATTGAAACCGTAGATCGATACATGGATTTCATGAAAGAAAATCTAGGAAAGAAATTATCCACAAGAGAATATAAAGAGGTACGCGAAGCAATTTTACAGCAAGAAATCATGCCCAGTATGCGCTTAATGCAATTTGCGGGGAAAGCCGCACGACGATGCAATGCTTGTGCATACAACTGTTCATACATCGCACCTACAAAGCTGAGTGACTTTGCGGAAGTGATGTATTTATCCATGTCCGGAACCGGTGTGGGATACTCGGTTGAGAGCCAAAACATTCAACAACTTCCACAGATCAAGAAACAAACGGGAGAGATGTTAAAAACACATATCATCGAAGATTCAAAGGAGGGATGGTGCGAGGCGCTTACCCTAGGATTTACTACCTGGTATAACGGGAAAGATATCAATTTTGATTTCTCAGCGTTGCGACCTGCGGGAGCGCGCTTGAGCACCATGGGAGGAAAAAGTTCCGGTCCTGAACCACTACGAAATCTACTCTCATTTGCGAGAGAGAGAATCATACACCAGCAGGGACGACGACTTCGTAATATCGATGCACACGATATCATTTGTAAGATTGGGGAGTGTGTTGTGGCAGGTGGAGTTCGACGAAGCGCCATGATTAGTTTATCAGACCTAGATGACGATCTCGTACGAGACGCAAAGAAGGGACAGTTTTACATGACTGATCCACATCGCGCAATTGCCAACAATTCTGCAGTGTATGAAGAGAAACCCAGCAATGACCATTTCATTGATGAGTGGGTTGCGCTTATGAAATCAAGAACAGGCGAGCGAGGTATTTTTAATCGAGGGAGTCTTTTAAGTACGCTTCCTGAAAGGAGAACAGAGCTGCTTAAGAAAAAATACAAGAACATTGAATGGGCGGGAGAAATTGGAAATTTAGGTACCAATCCATGTGGTGAAATTATTTTACAATCGAAGCAATTTTGCAATCTCTCAGAGGTGATCTGCCGAAAGAACGATACCGAAAAGGATTTACTTCGAAAAGTTCGTCTTGCAACCATTCTCGGTACCTATCAATCATCCCTTACCAAGTTCGGATATTTATCAAAAGAATGGAAAGAAAATTGTGCCTCTGAGCGGCTATTGGGAGTTTCTCTCACCGGGCAATGGGACTCGCCAACGGTCAGAAAACCCGAGGTGCTCAAGAAACTCAAGAGTGAGGTTAATAAGGTGAATAGGAAGTATGCAAAAAAGCTTGGCATTCCACAATCAAGCGCGACCACGTGTGTGAAGCCATCAGGTACGGTGTCGCAGACATTCGATTGCGCTTCGGGAATGCACCCACGACACTCCGAATACTATGTTCGACGAATTCGAATTTCAGCGACAGACTCTTTGTTTAGAATGATTAAAGATCAAGGAGTGCCCTACCATCCGGAAGTTGGGCAGAGCATGGAAGATGCTAATACCTATGTACTCGAGTTTCCGGTAAAAGCACCCAAGGGTGCAATCTTAAAGGATCACATTACCGCCATTGACCAGTTGGAGCATTGGAAAGATGTAAAGCTTCATTACACAGAACACAATCCATCAGTGACCATCTCCATTGGTGACGATGAGTGGATTAGGGTCGCCAACTGGGTGTATGAGAACTGGGAAATTGTTGGGGGACTATCATTTCTACCGCGAGCCGATCATGTGTATCGTCTAGCTCCGTATGAGGCAGTGGACAAAGCGACTTACGAGAAACTCTACGATACGGTAAAAGATATTGATTATTCAAAACTACTCACCTACGAACAAAGGGATGAGACAGATCTTAAAAGAGAGTTAGCGTGTGCAGGAGGTTTGTGTGAGATTGAAATCTAATTTACACGTAAATACAAGCATGGTATAATGTTTTTGCTCGTGTCGGGTAGTTGCGCCCTTGGGGTGAGGAAAGTCCGAACACGCACTTCGCTAATGAAGTAGCAGGGTAGCGGGTAACGCCCGTCGAGAGTGATCTTAGGGATGCGAACAGTGACGCTGCGGCAGAGATGCCAAGGACCCTTCGGGGGTATGCTCACGGTAACGTGAGAGTGAAACGGCAAAATTCCTACCTGCGTGCAAGGCCGTGTCCGCGTATGCGGAAGTGCCGCTAGAGGTGGTTGGCAACAATCATCGGAGATAAATAACTGCACAGTATGTCGTGACGATACATACGGACAGAATTCGGCTTATAGGCACGAGCTCGTCATAATCAAAAAACCGCTCCGTGAAGGTGCGGTTTTTTGTTTTGTGTGGATTACACATACTCGCTCATGTTGCTATAATGGATTACATATTACTCAAAAAACTGTATGAAATTAATACCCTCACTCTCAGTACAACGTCTCGACTCATGGTCAAAAAACCTTGTTCTTGCCGTTGTATTTCTATTACCACTATTTGTATTACCAGGTTCTTTCTTATCTCTTGCCGCTTCAAAGATGGGATTGCTTGCTCTTGGAATGTTGAGCGCAACTTTCTTTTGGGCACTTGCTCGATCTAAGGAGCACCGCGTCGAGTATCCAGAAACGAATGTTCTCTGGTTCACCGCACTTCTTATCAGTGGATATGTGGTATCCGCACTTCTGGCCACAAGCGTTGTTGAATCATTGGTTGGATTTGGATTCGAAAGGGATACTGTATTTGCCATGATTGTATTTGGAGCAACGATGGCTGTCGTTGCCTTGACCACCAAAACGGTCGCACACTTTATTCGTCTCCAACGTACTATCCTTACATCGTTCTTTATTCTCGCAGTGTTTCAGATCGCTCGAATAGTAGTTGGAGGAGACGTTCTGTTGCCTAGTATATTTTCAAGCGACCCCACCGCGACACTGCTTGGAAGCTGGAACGACCTCGCCGTGTTTAGCGGACTGGTCACGATTATTTCTCTGACCGGATTGGCGCTCTTTTCAGCACGAAGAATGCGCATGGGGCTTTACGCAACACTCGCAACCGCAGTCTTCTTGCTCGCTGTGGTAAACGTGGGGGTGGTTTGGACTACGCTTGCACTCATGTCTTTTGTTCTCGCACTCTACATTTTCTCTGACGCATCGTATGATCGTGAGACAGGAAAATTCAGGTCATACCTACCATGGAAACGAATGTTCCCCAGTATCGGTGTATTAGTGCTTAGCATTGTCTTTATAATTGCAGGAGGAACTATTGGAGGAAGTATAGCAAACGTATTCAACACCGGCTTCAGTGATATACGACCTTCATGGGAAGGGACCATTCAGGTGGGATCAGGCGTGTTTAAAGATAATTTACTCTTTGGAATCGGTCCGAATGCATTCGATGATGCGTGGGTTCAATATAAGGCACCTGCAGTGGTACAAACAAACTTTTGGAACACAGATTTCACTTTTGGTATTGGTTTGATTCCTAGCGCGTTCATTACCGGGGGATTGGTTGTTGGGTTACTCTGGATCCTCTTCTTTGCGTCATTTGCCTATCTTGGATTTAAGATATTTACGCGACGATTGGTACAGCCGTCACTAATGTACATCACCGTATCTTCATACGCAGGAGCGGCATTCTTATGGATTCTCTCTGTGGTATATATTCCGCAGACAGTGTTACTTGGGTACGCTTTTGTGTTTACCGGAGCGGCAGTGGCAGCAGCGCACATAGCCGGAGTACTTACTACTAAAGAAATTAACTCAGAAGAGAACTATGCTTCAGGTTTGATACTCACCGTTTCAACAGTAGTGATGGTGGTTGTTATAGGAGGATCATTTGTGGTAGCCGCAGAGCGTGTATTTGCCAGCGTAACACTCTCTCGAGCGGTGGTTGCGGCAAATGAGGGAGACTTTGAAAAAGCTGAAAAACTTACCGCGCGTGCAGCCATTATCGGAGGAAATGTGCGCAGTGCGCAGCTTGAGACAAATATAGGACTTGCAAAACTTTCTGCGATATTAAATGAAGAAAGTGATGACATTGAAGCGCAAAGAGAGCGATTCCAAACCGAACTCGCCAAAACGATAACCGCAGCACGCAGTGTGGTCGCGGCTGATGATAATTATCGAAATTGGCTACAACTCGGAGACGTGTACGGACAACTGGTCCCTCTTGAAATCGAAGGAGCATATGAGAGCGCAATGCAAGCATATCAAGAAGCTCAAGTACGCAACCCATTTAATCCTCTCATGTCTATGCGAATTGCGTCTCTTGCATTTGCACAAGGTAATTTAGAGGAAGCGCGAACAGTGTTGAATCAGGCCTTGGAGATTAAGAGTAACTACACCGACGCATACTATCTTTTGTCACAGATTGCAATTCAGGAAGAAAAAACAGACGAAGCTATTACCACAACCGAATCAGCAGTACTACTTCGACCCGACAACGCCGGATTACTCTTCCAGCTAGGCATCTTACACTACAGCCAAGGGTCATACGAGAAGGTAATTCCGGTTCTTGAAAGAGCAGTTGCAATTAACCCTAACTATGCAAACGCACTGTACTTCTTGGGATTGTCGTACGATCAGACAGACAATGCAGAGGGAGCTTTGGCTGTGTTTAAGCGAATTGCATCACTAAATCCTGACAATGAAGAAATTGCAGCAATAGTAGTTGCACTCGAGAGTGGTAAATCGGCACTTTCCGCACTACCTCAGGCACCATCAGTATCTTCTGGACAACTTCCGGTAGAGAATCAATAAAAGAGATGCGGCAAGAACAAAAAACCGCTTGGATACGGGTGGTTTTTTGTTTCAAAAACAGTATTGCTGTGCTAGTCTAATCGAAATATGGACAGAATTCTAAAGTTCGTCGAAAGAGAAGTACGCGGTCTTCATGAGACCGCGTATCTGTTAGGTCTATTTGCACTTTTGTCAACATTCCTGGCTTTTTTTCGTGATCGACTACTTGCGGCTAGTTTTGGAGCGGGTGAGACGCTAGATATATACTACGCAGCATTTCGCATCCCAGACATTGTTTTTATTGCGGTGGCCTCTTTGGTCTCGGTCTTCATTTTAGTGCCAATTCTTACGCAATCAACAAAAGAAGAGGAACGACATGCATTGATTGGGAACATTGTGACAGCATTTTCTCTGGCGATGATCGGTATCACCGTACTCTTATGGATAGCAACGCCATTTTTGGCCACACTCATTTTTCCCGCGCTGGTTGCAAAAGATACCGTACTGATTACTTTGACACGAATTTTGTTGCTGCAACCATTCTTCTTGGGACTTTCGGGAGTTATTGCAAGTGTAACCCAAGTACACGGGCGATATCTGCTATATGCCATTGGTCCGCTTTTGTACAACGCAAGTATCATTCTTGGTATTATTACTTTTTACCCACTTTGGGGTCTGAGTAGCATTGCCTATGGTGTGGTGCTCGGAGCGGTGCTTCATATGGGCATACAGATTCCATTTGCACTCCGTAGAGGATATTTAAGGCGAGTAGATTTTACTTTGGATTTCTCTCAATTACGACACGTGGTTGCTACGTCAATTCCACGTACACTCTCAATGGCTTCAAACAACATTGCACTCTTTGCTTTAATTATTATCGCGGCAACGCTCGGTGCCGGATCCGTGTCTGTTTTTTCACTGGCGTTTAACTTACAGATGGCGCCACTATCAATTATCGGTGCGAGTTATTCTGTAGCTGCATTTCCGATACTCGCGCGATTTTTCGCTCATGGCGAGACAGAACATTTTTGTAATCAAGTGATAACGGCAACCAGACACATTCTATTCTGGTCAATCCCCTTGATTGGTTTAGCGATTGTACTGCGAGCGCACATTGTACGCATTGTACTGGGATCAGGCGCTTTTGATTGGGCGGACACTCGACTGACCGCTGCGGCACTTGCGTTATTTATCATATCGCTCGCAGCTCAAGCACTCTCACTGTTGTTCGTTCGTGGATACTACGCCGCTGGTGAGACACTCAAGCCACTCGTGGTCAATGTGAGTACTGCGGTAGGGACGGTTGTTTCAGGATATGGATTGCTTATTTGGTTTCAAGGAAATGAGGTGGCACGGTACTTTACCGAAGCTTTGTTGAGAGTAGAAGGTATTACGGGGGTGGAAATTTTAATGCTTCCTCTCGCCTATGCTCTTTTTGCAATAGTCAATGCTGTAATCTTTATGATTATGTTTGAGCGAGACTTTGGAATTTTATGGAAACATATACGAAGAACACTATTCAACAGTGTTGCAGCTGGAGTGTTCGGAGCTTTCTTCGCGCGTCAGGCACTATTTATACTAGACGACGTGTTTAATATCAATACCTTCATTGGTGTATTTTTGATTGCGGTATTTGCATGGTGCGTGGGCGTCTTTGGTGCGTGGGCAACCTTCAAACTGCTCAAGAGCAAGGAGCTTGGAGAAATTGGTAAAGCCGCACATAATAAGTTTTGGCGGTTTGTACCTATAATTCGTAGATAGACACATGCAAAATATCCGAAATTTCAGCATCATAGCACATATTGATCACGGCAAATCCACTTTGGCCGATCGTATGTTGGAGGTGACCGGAACTATTCCGGAGCGCAAAATGAAAGACCAAGTTCTTGATCAAATGGACCTTGAACGCGAACGTGGCATTACTATCAAAATGCAGCCGGTGCGTATGCGATGGAGAGGAGTCACTCTCAACCTAATTGATACTCCAGGACACATTGATTTTTCATATGAAGTATCACGTGCGTTAAAGGCCGTGGAGGGTGTCGTACTTCTTGTTGATGCGACGCAAGGGGTACAAGCCCAGACACTATCGGTGCTTGCGCTTGCTCGAGAACAGGGATTGGTTGTCATACCGGTACTCTCCAAAGCGGATTCTCCACTTGCACGCACGCATGACATTGCAACTGAGTTGGCGCTGCTACTTGATGTTGATGAGGAAACCATTATGGTAACATCCGGAAAAACTGGAAAGGGTGTTGCGCAACTGCTCGATGCGGTGGTTGAAACAGTGCCGCCACCATCGTCTGGGTGTAATGATGACAGGGCTTTGATTTTTGACTTCCAATATTCAGACCATAGAGGCATTGTACTTTTTGTACGCGTCGCAGATGGTGAACTTACCAAGGGACAAAAACTAAAATTTGCTGCTGCAGGTGAACAATTCAATGCTTTGGAAGTGGGAATATTCACTCCCGAGGAAGAGCCAAAAGACAGGTTGGTGGCAGGGGAAATTGGGTATGTGGTAACGGGGATTAAAAAACCGGGAATTGTTGGAGTAGGAGATACGGTAGTAGATGCACGTTCAAAAACAGATGCGCTACCCGGATATCGGGAACCATCACCAGTAATTTGGGCGAGTATCTATCCGGAAAGTCAGGATGATTTGGCACTTTTGCGACAAGCACTCGAGAGGATGCGATTAATGGATTCCTCGCTTTCGTATGAAGAGGAGGCCTCGGGAATTATGGGGCGCGGTTTCCGTTGTGGTTTTCTTGGCATGCTTCATATGGAGATTATTACCGAACGTCTACGACGCGAATTCAGTTTGGAACTGATCGTAACACTGCCGACAACAGTCTACGAGGTTACCTTAAAAAATGGGAACGTTGATACGGTATATACACCAACGCGATTTCCGGATGATGGAGAGGTTGAGAGCGTTCGAGAAGAGTGGGTCAGAGCAAGCATCATCACTCCCGCTGAGTATTTGGGAGGGGTCATGCAAGTGTTATACGAACATGAAGCCACCGTTGTGTCGACAGATACGATGCCCGATGGACGTACACAACTGGTATGCTCCATGCCGCTGCGCGAGATGATGCGCAATTTCTTTGATACGCTCAAGAACGTAACATCGGGATTTGCATCACTATCATACGAACAGGTGGGGAAGCGAGATGCAGAGGTTACCAGACTCGATATTTTGATAGCCGAAGAACGTGCACCGGCATTTAGTCGCATTGTTTCAACAAAAAGAGTGGAATCAGAAGGGAGAGAGATGGTTGCCAAGTTAAAGGATATGCTTCCAAGACAGCAATTTGTACTCAAGATACAAGCAAAGAGTCAAGGACGCATCATAGCAGGAGAGAAACTTTCTGCGATGCGTAAAGATGTTACCGCTAAACTCTACGGAGGTGATGTAACACGGAAGAACAAGTTGCTGGAGAAACAAAAGAAAGGCAAAAAGAGGGCACTCGCTCGCGGAAAAGTCCACATTCCTCATGAGGTGTTTATGAAAGTAATGCGAAATGAATAGTGCCTAGAAAATTCCCGGCAGGGTGTAGAACACCACCATACTTATGATAATAAGTACGGCAAACGTTCCCCACAACCATTTCATTGCTTTGCGTGTTTTTTCATCAAAAAGAAAACTCATTGGGTATAATAGTACCATATGTCACGCATGCAAGAAAAAAGAACGAGATATAGAATTATTTTTGGTCGCATTGGTATACTCGTACTTTTAGTGACTGTCGCTTTTTTTGCCAAAGGCGTTTGGGGAGTATATGAGAAAGCTCGATTCGCTCGAGAGGCGAGAGATGCCGCTCGAAATGAACTTACCAACCTTACAACACGAGAAACGGCGCTCTCATCGGAGATACGGCGTTTGGAAACCCAGCGTGGTCTCGAAGAAGAAATACGTCAAAAGTATGATGTTGGAAGACGAGGCGAGCAGATGATTGTACTGGTTGATGCTCCAGAGCCGGATAAGGTATATGTGCCACCACAACCAACCATTTGGGAACGAGTTGTTATTTTTTTAGGTTTAGAGCGGAGGTGATATACTAGTGGGGTTAATAGAGATAATACAAGACTATGGATAAGCAAGTAACCATATACAGCACACCAACGTGTCACTTCTGCCAAATGGCAAAAGAGTTCTTCACCGAGCACGATATCACATACACGGAATATAATGTTGCTGAGGATAAAGAGAAAGTACAAGAAATGGTACAAAAGAGTGGTCAAATGGGGGTCCCGGTCATTTTTGTAGGAGAAGAAATGGCCATCGGATTTGATGAAGATCGACTTCGCCAGATGCTCGAACTCTAAAGGTGTTCATATCGTGAGAGCGTAAAACCCCAGCGAGATGCTGGGATTTTACAAGTATGCTACAGTTCTCGTACGGTCCCCGTAGTTCAATGGATAGAACAAGCCCCTCCTAAGGGCTCGATGCATGTTCGACTCATGCCGGGGACACACTAAAAAGATTTGATATAATTACCGCATGTTACCGCATAATAAAAAGATTGATGAGATCTATCGTCTCGTATCCGACAATAATCGGTTGTTGCGCAAGATGAGGAGGGCTGCACTGTGGGGAACGATAGTTAAGTTACTACTCTACGCTGTAATATTGGGAGTACCGGTCTTCTTGTACTTGACGGTCTTTCAACCCATGATTCAAGACGTTGTAGGTACCTACTCGCAAATACAAGGAATGCAAAATACATCCGTTGATCAGTTGCAAAACTTGCTCAATGGCATCCCTGGATTGTAGCAGGTCCGCTTTCGGTATGTTAGACTAAGCGCCATTGCTTGGGTAGCTCAGTTGGTTTAGAGCATTCGCCTGAAGAGCGAAGGGT
>CESG01035172.1_pt1 | contig 18862 bp, 19 predicted proteins | sample 531121 | NCBI WGS metagenome assembly CESG01 (sample SAMEA2621287, study PRJEB7988) | marine metagenome | biome: marine biome (ENVO:00000447); feature: mesopelagic zone (ENVO:00000213); material: "saline water (ENVO:00002010), including plankton (ENVO:xxxxxxxx)" | depth 800 m
ACGGATTATGCTCGCGAAACGAGTTGGTATTATAGGTGCACTGCTCAATGAATACTCGGCATACGAAATTAGTCAGTTATTTAAAGTCAGTACATCTACGGTTATTCGTATTGAAACGCAAATGCAACAGGGGGGATTTGACTACATAACGACCATATTTAAAAAGAAGAAAGCACGTGCAAATTTTCTACATATTTTGGAAACAATGGTGACACTTGGTTTTCCTGGTGTAGCAAATAAGCGTGTGCGCGCCAAGGTACAGCGAGACATGCATGCGTGGAAAGCGGGTGGATAATAACACTAACCTCGCACGACTAGCACTGCATAGTGACTGCACACTTCTATAAGCCTATAATTTATTATCAAATTTTTATTTGTAGTTTTTAGCGATTAATCGCTAAAATTCAGCATTGTAAATCAAAAGAGGAGAGAAGAGAGAAGGTGAAAAAGAGGAAGTAGGGATGGTACTTCCTGTTGCTGCTTTTTTATTTACAGTATAGTGCTGCGTTGTTTATATCCTGCTAATTGTACAAGGTGTGAATTTCTTTCAAACTGTCCCTTAATATTGTAAAATCATCACACTATGTCAGGACACAATAAATGGTCAAAAATAAAACACAAAAAGGCTGCTACTGATGCCGCGAAAAGTAAGGTGTTCGGAAAAATGGCAAAACTTATAGCTATAGAGTCGAAAAAGGCCAATGGTGATATCACTTCACCTGGACTGCGAGCAGCAATTGAATCTGCAAAAGGTGTCAGTATGCCAAAAGACAACATCGATCGAGCGGTCGCCAAAGGGTCTTCAGAAGAAACAGCGTCACTCGAATCTATTTTGTATGAAATGTATGGCCCAGGCGGAACTGCAGTACTTATTGATATTCTTACCGACAACCGAAACCGTACGGCTGCGGAAATTCGCCATCTACTTTCAAAACTGGGTGGCTATGAACTCGCAACCCCAGGAAGTGCCGCATGGGCATTCACACAGCACGCTGCAGGCGGGTACGAGGCAAATAGTACCGTTGAAATTTCAGATGAAGACGGTGAAAAGCTTGGAGCACTCATGGAGGCGCTCGATGAGCATGACGATGTTCAAGACGTGTACACAAATGCTGCCTAATGGCAGTATTTTTTATTGAGGTACAATGTATATATGAAAATTATTGGTATAGATCCAGGCTATGAACGGCTTGGGATAGCAATTATTGAAAAAGGAACGGGTGAAGAAACGCTTGTGTACAGCGAATGCTTCCAGACTGATGCTGCACTTCCCTATCATGAGCGTTTATACAAAGTAGGTGCGCGTATAGAGGAACTTATTTTAGAATATTCCCCCGAGCAACTGGCTCTCGAGAATGTCTTCTTTAATACAAATCAAAAAACAGCAATGGATGTTGCAGCGGTACGAGGCGTCTTACTATATATCGGTAAATCTCTAAAATTGGAAACATTTGAATACACTCCTCCTCAAATAAAATCCGCTATTGGTGGGAGTGGTCGCGCAGACAAAAAAGCAATCGCTTCGATGATTCACAACCTCATAGATATCGAGCAGAAAATTCGTTTAGATGACGAATATGACGCTATTGCAGTGGCACTGACGCACAGCGCTATCCACAAAAAATAACTAATTGTCCCCTCTTTATTCACTCGTTATACTCATTTTTAAGTATATTGTCCTCTTTCTTTCCACATGTATTCACGACTTATCCACAACTTATTCCCTATTGAAAAACGTTTTATATTTGGTACAAAAGTGACTAAGTATTAGTAGAATATTTTTGTTACACACTATGATGTTGGATGAAGAAAACAACGACTTATCGGAAGCATTTGATGATGCACTCGATGATTCAGAAGAAACTGAAGAAGATAGCGAGGAGGAAATACCTTTAGACAATAGAGAAACTGGTAGCGAAGACGACGAGGATGAAGAAGGTTCTTGGGGATATGAAGAAGATGATAATGAGGCACCAGAAGTTCCCTTCTCAGACGACGAATCACAGCTCTAGTTAGGTTTAAAATGAACGAATGCCTCAATTAATTGAGGCATTCGTTTTATGCTTTGATTTTCAAAAATCTGTGTTTTCCTATTTTGTACACTCCAGTAGTAGCGACTGCTACTGTATTCGTTATTTTTTTATTTGTTGTCTTGTTTGTTACAGCTCCAGCTTCAACCAAGCGCTTGAAGTCAGCTTTAGACGCTACCATACTCGCTTCAAGCAGAACATCTACAAGAACGTCTCCTTGTTTGATTGAGACGGTTTGTACATTTTCTGGCGCATCTCCTTTCTGAACAGTTGAAATAAATACTTCTTCAGCGGTAACAGCTTCTTTTTCATTGTGAAAGAGGCTGACAATTGCATGTGCAAGCCGCATCTTGGTGTCTCGCACATTCACTGTTTTCGCACTTAAACCTTTTATAATTTCATTAACCTCGGCCATGGGTAGTCGAGTTAAATTTGTGAAATACGTCGGTATAATATCATCATTTATACGCATCACTTTTGCGTACATATCTGCTGGAGACTCGGTAAGATTGATTGTATTGCCCCAACTTGAGCTCATTTTGCGTCCGTCAGTTCCTTCAATTAATGAGCTCATGATTACATCTTGTCGCTCCTGCCCAAACCTCTCTTGCAATGCTCTGCCTGCAAGAAGGTTAAAACGCTGGTCAGTACCGCCAAGTTCTACATCCGCTTTAAGTGCCACACTATCGTAGCCCTGCATAAGTGGGTAAAGCATTTCGCGTAATGAAACTCGTTTTCCTGCATCAAGACGCTTTTTGATATTGTCGCGTGCAATGAAATCAGCGACAGAAAATTGATCAGCATGGTCTCCTATTTCTTCGTAGGTAAGTTTGTGTAACCATTCAGAATTGCGGCGTTTCTCTACCTTATTCATATCAAGTATTGCTCCAGCCTGTTCAAAGTAGGTACTCATATTTTCCTGTACGTCTTTTTTTGTGAGCATCGGTCGCTCGCTCTCTTTGTCGGAAGTATCCCCCACTACACCAGTGCCGTCACCAATGACAAACACGACTTGGTGCCCAAGCTTTTGAAAATCTCGGAGCTTAAGCAGTGGCACTGCTCGCCCTAAATGAAGATTGGGGCTTGTCGGATCGATTCCTAATTTAATACGCAACTGTTTACCAGAAAGGAGTTTCTTTTTTATGAAATCATAATGAATAACTTCTTCTACCCCTCGAGTAAGTAATTCTTCTATCTTAGATTCGTCTGTATTTACAGCCGCGGTGTTAAAAAAGTTAGGAAACATGGTCTAAATACTACACCAAATCATTGTTTCATGGTACCTTTTGTTTTAATGAAGCGAATAGTTCGTAACCTCTTGATAACTTCAATTGCATTGGGGCTTTTTGCAGTGAGTGGTATTTTTTTATGGGTAGCAACTCTTGAAATCCCCACTCTTGACGGATTTGCTACACGGCAAATAACTCAATCAACAAAAATCTATGATCGTACCGGAGAAATTCTTCTTTTTGATTTATATGAGGATGTTCGTCGCACAGTAGTCCCGCTTGAGGACATATCTCGCAATTTAAAGAACGCAACCATCGCTATTGAAGATGCAGAATTTTATAATCACTATGGTATTCGTCCTGGTCGGACACTTAAAGCAGTGTATGACAACATAACAACCGGAGCTCTTCTTGGCGGACAAGGTGGCTCAACAATCACTCAACAGGTAATTAAGAATACTTTGCTTACGAATGAAAAAAAAATATCTCGCAAAGTGAAGGAGTGGATTTTGGCACTAAAAATTGAACGGATTTTAGAGAAAGATGAGATTCTGGAACTTTATTTAAACGAAGTACCGTACGGTGGAAATATTTACGGTGCTGAAGAAGCTTCACAATACTTTTATGCAAAACCTGCTAGCGAACTCACGCTTGCGGAAGCAGCATACCTAGCAGCTCTCCCCCAAGCTCCAAGCCGGTACTCTCCATACGGAAATCGTACTGACCTATTAGAAGAAAGAAAAAATTTAGTCCTTTCACAAATGCTGCAAGGTGGTTTTATCACTCAAGAGGAGTATGACGGTGCATTGATGGAGGTTGTAACTTTTGAACAGTACGGTGATACAAATATTAAAGCTCCACACTTTGTTTTTTATGTGCGAGAGTATCTTGAAGAAAAATACGGTCGAGAAGCTGTATATGAAAGTGGTTTGAAGGTTATAACCACACTTAATTATGATTTGCAGAAAATTGGAGAAGAGGTTGTTGCAGAGTTTGCATATGCGAATGAAGAAAATTTTAATGCTGAAAATGCAGCCCTTGTTGCCATTGAGCCAAAAACGGGACAAATACTTACCATGGTTGGGTCGCGCAACTATTTCGATAAGGACATAGATGGAAAATTTAATATTACAACTGCATATCGTCAACCAGGATCTACATTCAAACCAATTGTGTATGCATCTGCATTCGAGCAAGGATACACACCCGAAACTGTTGTCTTTGATGTTCCCACTCAATTCTCGACAAACTGTGAACCAAATAACTTTAGTAGCGTGGGTGGTTGTTATTCCCCAGTAAATTATGATTCTGTATTCCGCGGCCCAATAACATTCCGTAATGCGCTCGCTCAATCAATAAACATTCCCGCTGTAAAAGCTCTGTATTTGGTTGGGGTAAATACAGCGCTTGAAACAGCTCAAAAACTTGGTATAGAAAGTCTTGCAGAAAATGTTAATTATTATGGACTTCCTTTAGTGCTTGGTGGTGGCGAAGTCTCACCTTTAGAAATAACAAGTGCGTATGGTGTATTTGCAAACGATGGAGTACGGCATCCATACACTGCTATTTTACGTGTTGAAGACTCAGTTGGAACGGTCCTTGAAGAATACGAGGAGAATGAGGGTGAGCAAGTGATTTCAGAACAAACAGCTCGCTCAATTTCGAGTATTCTTACAGATGTTCAAGCACGTACACCAGCGTACGGCGAAAATTCATTTTCGTTTGGTTCTCAACAAGTCGCAATTAAGACTGGTACGACTAATGATTTTAGGGATGTATGGATAATGGGTTATACACCTTCGATTGCAGTAGGGACATGGGGAGGAAATAATGACAACTCTCCTATTGTTAAAAAGGTTGCAGGGTTTGTTCTCGCTCCAATGTGGCGTGCATATATGGATAGAGCCCTATTATTGGTAGAACCTAAAAATTTTAACCCGCCAACACCAGAAGAAGGTGGAGAAACTCTAAAACCAGTACTTCGTGGATTTTGGCAAGACCTAACTGCGTCTACTACCACTTCTAGTGTTCATTCTATACTCCATTGGGTTTCTAAAAACGACCCAAGAGGACCAGGACCTGAAAATCCATCCCAGGACCCTCAGTATGAGTCGTGGGAGTATGCAGTTGATATATGGGCTCAGGAAAACACACCGCAATTAGTGAAAAGTTTAGATTCGATTGTTGGTAACCAGACTATAAGCACACAAGAAAATATAAAAATACTTTCACCAGTAACAGGTGGTGTGTATAAAGAGGGAGAAATTCTTCCAATATTAGTTGGTACAAACAATTCACTCTCTATTACGTCAGTAGATTACTACTTTAACGATGTTTTTATGGGAAGTTCGAATCAAAAACCGTTTACACTAAACATTATCCCAAGCGGTAAGGGTGAACAAACTATTATAGTTATTGGGCAAAGTGACACTACCTCAAGTTATACAACAAAAGTTACTTTTAACATAAACTAATAACTTGTGCTTAGAAGATTGCTGTGAGTGCATTTTTGTCACCTACTTGTTTAGTTACTTTCTTTAAAATATCTTGTTGGTTAAAACGTATCTCACTCTTAATAACTGATGGTGCATTGATATGTGCTGTGTGGTTATGTATTTTTACATCTTTTTTATCTATAATAAAATCTATTGTTTCTTCTACAGCGTTTATAAACGCGTTTTTAATTGTAGCGTTAGGAGCTTGAATGTGTGCATATCTTTCAAGTAGATTGTTTATTATTTTCATACCTATTTATTTATTCATTGGCATAACTAGATATATAAACGAGTTGTCGCTCACACCTTTAATAATTAAAGGTTTTCCAAAACCTGCAAAAGAAAGAGAAACACTATCTGAAGAGACTGACTGGAATACATCTATAAGATACTTATGGTTAAAACTTATATCTAAATCCTCACCTGTTATTGCAGCGTCTAATGAATCAAATATTTCACCAACATCATTGTTTCTTGCACTTATAGTAAATGTCTTTTTTTGAGGATATACATGAAGTGTAATTTGACCGAATTTATTAGAGAATATTTGAGCTTTTTTAAGTGTATTTAAAAGATCTTCTTTTAACACAACTACTTCTGTGGTTGTTTTTTTTGGAAGAATACTTCTATAATCAGGAAAAGAGCCGTCTATAATTCGAGAAGTTATATATAAATCGTCGCTTTTAATTGAATATTGGTTTTCATCAATAAATACTTCAAGGTTTTGGTTTTGTTGTGATTCTAAAATACGAACTAGCTCTGTAGTATTTTTAATAGGCATTATTGTAGTGGGTAGATCTCCTTGTGTTTTGTAAGGTACTTTTTTTTCAGCAAGGCGAAATGAGTCAGTAGCAACAAACACTAAGTTTTCGTCTTCATGGTATATATATACACTAGCGAGCTCTGGTTTAATTAATGAGGTTGAAGCGCTATATAAAACACTTTTTACACCGTTAATAAGACTTTCTTTCGGTATTATATGTTTCTTTTTTGTTTCTGGTTTAGGAATTGTTGGAAAATCATCTAAAGGAACTGTTTTAATTGTTGTTTGTGCACCACCTATTATTAATACTATTGACCCATCAATAAGTTCTAATGATATTTTTGATTGTTGTGGTGATGTTTTAAGAGTTGAGTGTAGTATTTGAGCAGGAATTGCAACAGAGCCTTCTGTTTTTATATCTGCGGAAAATTTTATTTCAATACTAAGTTCTAAATTTGTTGAGCGTGCAATTATATTTTTACCTTTTGCTTCAAATACTACACACTTAAGTACAGGGAGTGTTGCTGAGTTAGATACAACTCTTGATGTGATATCCACAGCCTCTTCAAAGTCTTTTTTTAAACATTCTAATTTCATACGTATTTTTTATTTTCCTCAACGATTATATATTAGGGCTGTGTGTATGTGGACAAATATATAAATAACTAAATTATTAAACGTTTTTTAGATATATACTCTGTGGGTTACTAGGTGAGAAATAAATAATAAGAGTGTTAATAACTACTATCTAAAAACATTTTAAGATTTTTTGTGGACAACCCTTCTATAATTAACATGGTTATCAACACCAAATCCCAACATTTACACACAACTAACTAACACCTAATTGTGTATAAGTGTACGGACATGATTAATTTCCTGATCAAGAACAGAATCTGTTTTAATCTCATTTTTTATCTTCTCACAAGAGTGAATTACAGTAGTGTGATCTCTCCCCCCTATCTTCTCCCCAATACTTGGGTAAGAAATAGCAAAATCTTCACGCAAGATATACATAATCACTTGTCGTGGACGAACAACTTCTTTCTTTCTAGTTTTTTTATAAATATTTTGTTCTTCCACTTCATAATATTCAGATATTTTTTTGACAACCTCAGCAACTGAAATATTTTTATTCGGCTTACTTGTGTGTTTTACAACATTTTGTACCTCTAAAGAGCTTAATTCCTTTCCTTTCAATTGAGTTTTACAAATCAAAGTATTAAGAAGACCTTCTAGCTCCCTAATATTCCCTGGTACTTCTTTAGATATATATTGAAGAACCTCTTCTGGAATATTAAAACTGTGCTGTAGCGCTTTTTCACGTAATATTTCCATCCTCGATTCAATATCAGGATTTGGAATTTCAGCAATCATACCAGCACTAAAACGTCCTTTAAGCCGTTCTTCTAAACCAGGTAAGCTGTTTGGATGTTTGTCTGATGAAAATATAATTTGTTTATTGTTGTCGTACAAGGCGTTAAATAAATGAAACAATTCTTCTTGTGTTCGTTCTCTGTCTGCGATGAATTGTATATCATCCATAATCAACACATCGTATTGCCTATACTTATCCTTAAAGTTATTACCCTTACCAATTTTCACAGCATTTATAAAATCCATAGTGAATCTCTCTGATGTAACATAAAAAACTTTACGGTTAGAGTTTGTTTTTTTTAGATAATTCCCTATTGATTGAATAAGGTGTGTTTTGCCGTGGCCTGTACCACCATAAATAAACAAAGGGTTGTATGTAAGACCTGGGTTTTGTACAACAGCTTGAGCCGCGGCGTGCGCTAATTGGTTAAATGGTCCAACCACAAAAGTGTCGAATGTATATCGAGGATTAAGATTATCTCTCTTATCAATAAACATATCTTGTAATAGTAGTTGGTTCTGATTTGTGTTTTGTGTAAGACGTTGCTCACCTGAAGCGCGTTTAGCAGCATTTTTTGTTACAGTATATTCAATACCTCTGATTGAATCATCAAATCCACGAATAGTTTTTAGAATAAAACTATTATGCTTTTCAAATAACCAATCTTTCACAATCTTATTAGGCACTCCTATATACACAACATTGTTATCATGTTTAATGATTGCTGTATCTTTAAACCACGTACGGAAACTTGCTTCAGAGATATTCATCTCTATATACACAAGTGTATTTTGCCAAAGTTCTTGATCGTTTAACATATATCTTGAAAGCAAGACCATTATATACAAGTTTTCCACAGTCTGGAAATTACGCCAAAATCAAAATATATGTTGATAACCTGAGGATAACTAAAAAACATTTAATAGAATTTTTCACATCTTACTCTATCAAAGACATATATCTCTTTAAAAATCTAAGTAGTAATACTTATAATGACCGAAAGATAGTGAAATCACATAAATAAAAAAATATAAAATGTGGACAATACAAAAATAATCCACACCCTATTGCTTTTCTTGGTTTTATACGTACTATATATTTCTTATGTCTACAAAGCGTACATACCAACCAAAGAAAAAGAAACGGCAGCGAAAGCATGGATTTCTTGCACGAGCAGCAACAGCAGCAGGACGTCGTGTCCTTCTTACGCGACGTCGACGCGGGCGAGCGCAACTGGCTGTTAAAAAGAAGTAGATCACTCTTACTGTATGTTTTCTAAAAAACACCGTGCAACTACCGCCGCGGTGCGTAATGTTGTTGCTTATGGAAAGACTCGCAACACACCCCACTTCTCAGTACGCACACTTACTAATAGCCCCCCACTTACTGCGGTGGTGGTATCAAAAAAAGTTTCTTCAAAAGCGGTGATTCGCAACACACTTAAGCGACGGATATGGGAAGCAATACGTCCACTTACATTTTCAAAAAATACAACCTTTGTCGTATATGCAAAAAAGGGGGTGAAAGATCTTTCTATTTCTGAAATACGCGAAGAGCTACAACGTCTTCTTATCTAATTCATTTACTTGCACTGCAGTGTGCGCTACTATGCTGCAATGATTATAAACATCTTTAACACTTTTATCTTTACACCCTTATATAATGGGTTGGTTTTTCTTATTGATATTGTTCCTTACGCAGATGTTGGAGCTGCTGTCATTATCCTCACTGTCATCGTCAAGATATTTTTATTCCCTCTTGCGCACAAAGTTGCACACATGCAGGTGAAAATGAAAGAGTTGGCTCCAAAACTAGAAGAGCTTAAAGAAAAATACAAAGAAGACAAACAAAAACAAACACTCAAAATAATGGCATTGTACAGAGAACATGATGTACGACCGTTTCTGAGTATTTTAGTGGTGTTTATTCAACTTCCTATTATTCTCGGACTCTATTGGGTGTTCTTTAAAGGAGGGTTACCAGACATACAACTAGATCTTCTCTATTCATTTGTTCCCAACCCTACAGCAATAAATATGAATTTTTTAGGACTTATTGATATGGGTGGCAGAAGTATCATTCTCGCGCTGCTTGCTGGTGGAACACAATTTATACATAGCTACTATGCACTTCCAAAACCTAAACCACGAGGTGAAAACCCTAGTCTTAAGGAAGATCTTGCGCACAGTTTTCATTTACAGATGAAGTACGTGATGCCTATCATTGTTGTGGTCATTTCTTATACTATTTCTGCAGCCATTGCGCTCTATTGGCTAACAAGCAACCTTTTTGCAATCGGGCAAGAACTTATTGTACGACGTAGGTTAGAGCATAATAAAGAAGCGAGTGTAACAAAGGACTATGAATCAGGAAGCAATTAAGAATTTTATAGAGGAACTTTTACATAAAGCTCATGTTGAGTTTGATTCTGTTATTATCGAAGAGAGTAAAGAACAAACAGTATTTCAAATTCAGACGCAAGACAGCGCGAATCTTATAGGGAGTCGTGGAGACACTGTGCGGGCACTAAATCACATTGTTAAAAAAGCTTTTGAGAATAAAGAAGAACGGGTGCGATTCCTTATTGATGTGAATGGATATCGAACAAAGAAAATTGAGGATTTAAAAGAAACAGCTAAAATTCTTGCTGAAAGAGCGCGTTTATTAAAATATAATGTCGAGATGACACCAATGAGTGGCTACGAACGCATGATAGTCCATTCAGCGCTTGCTGATGAGCCTAATATTCGTACTGAGTCACATGGCGAAGGTCGCGACCGACGGGTTGTTATCAGTTATGTAATCGAGTAGTTTAGTAGCTCAAACAAGTGCTCGTTGAAGCACTTTCAGGGAGGGCGTTTTGACAAGTTTCTTGTGTCTCGAAACACACATTACCAAAAGGATTGAGACTACGATAGCACCATTTACCACTCAAATCTGCAGCCCTAGCTTCTCTATCCGGAAAGAACTCTGGCTCACCACCTTCAGGAAAAGTGACCTTATTTATACAACATTGATAATCACTAAGCGTCCTCCCGGGTTCAGGTTTTAAATTACCACATACTTGCGATGTTACACTTGGTCGCCATCCAACACCTTGTGCGGATTCACATGTGCGGCCTCTCAAAATCCAAATTCCATCCCCCGATTCTGTTTGATAGGCGTTTGTAATAGAATCCCTGTAATCAACAGAGGTTTCAGCAATATTCCCTTTTCCCAACGTGAAATCTAAGTTCAAAATATCAGGATTTATCTCATTGAAAAACAACCACACACTAAGCAACATAAGTAACCCTAAAACAGCCTGTTGTATTCGTTCTCTACTTGATCCTTTCCCTGATGCAGCTTCTGTTGTCATGTATTCTAAACCTGATACTGCAATTATAAGAACAGCAATTACCGCCCCTATCGTTAGAGCAATTTGGAAGAGGCTATTAAAAAAATTACCCAGATTAGCAGTGTCCAAATTTTTAAGACCGTCTGCAAGTGGTGTGTATGTAGTATCAGTGAATGCATTAGTGGATAATGGAATCAGCAACAGTGATAACAGAATCACAATATTCAAAAGAAATAGTTTATTGTTAACCATATAGTTACTCAGTATACTAGATACCCTCTTCGTCTCCACTCTCTTCCTCGACCACCCCCTCTACTTCTTCAGGTAATGTAATCGACCAGAGCGTTTGGTCAATTTTATTAATGAAGAACAGTGCATTTCCATCAGTGTTCACTGAGATATTGGTGATGTCAAGAGACACTCCGTATTCAGCTTGTGGCGAAATAATATGAGCAATTTGCTTTGTGTCGGTACGTATTTCAAACAGCGAATCAGAAAAAAGTACCCGTCCTTGGTACCATTCATCCGGATACTCCCCTTCAGGGAATTCGTTCGGAAGGGCACAAAAAAAAGAAACTCCATTTGGACTCCACACACACTTTTCAGTAAAACCTGCGATATCCAAGATTGTTGTTTTACCTGAATTTATATTTTTAACTGCAAGTATAGGAATACCCCCATCTCCATTGTAATTGTATAAAATATTTTTACCGTCAGGACTGAGTGCCGCAGAAAGTCCTTTTAGCTGTTGAAGCACTAAAGTTTTTGTACCTGTAGAGGCGTTTATTAGATACGCAGAACCTGGTAAGTCCGATGATGCTTTTTGGGATACAAGTAATACATCATTTTGCCAATCTATATTCCACCCCCGTAGTGTTGATGCTGATATTTCTTTTTTTTCAGTACCGTCCGGACTTGAAAGGTAGAATGTACTTCCCTGTAAAGTTTGCTGTGAAAAAAACACTTCGTTTTCATCAGGACTGACGGTTATCTCAGAGATTTGTGTCGGAAGAGAAGCGTTTTGTGTTTCAGTATCTTCTAAATTACTATAAATTGTAATAAGAGAACCATCCTCGCCAATATATCGACGTAAGACACCGTCTCCATCATTAACAAATAAGACTTCTTGTACTTGCGGAACAGTTGTCTGGTCAATACGAGTAGTTGTGCCATCAGGCAAGTCTCTTTCAAATACATGACCAGTGGCTTTATCTACAAATCGTATTGCATTAGAACGTTTTTTAATAAAACCTGCTGTTGGAAGATTGTAGAGCTGACGCAATGCTGGCTTTGCAACAACCACTTCATCAGGAGCGCTCTTACTGACATTATCATTGTTGTTTAATATGTTCCCGAATGCACCATTAAATAAACCACCCTCTCTATCTCTAGTGGGAGTACTGAGTGTCGAATCAAAATAACCTAAATCTTCAGTCTCCTGCTGCAGTCGTTGTTGTTGTTGTCCTATAAAAATAGCCCATCCCAAAAGAGCGATTATAAGAATTATAATGAGGACTGATATACCTATGTAGAGCTGCTTCCTTTTCATATATTAAAGACCAAATAATGAATTACGCGCACTTCTTTCGAACACTATATTAAAAGTACTTTGTGCTGTTTGAAGAAGGTCTATACGGTGATCAATTGCTACAGATACAGGGGTAGTCACATCTGCATCTCCAGATAACTGAATGGTCAAAACAGAAGGTGTTATTTGTGAGCCAAAAACTTCAATACCATTGATAGCCCACGAGTACAAGAGGTTTTCATCATTTTCGTTACGTACGTTCATAAAATAAGGAATCGCTTGGACTTCAATCTGGGAAGACTCTGCAAAAAAAGGTTTGTTGGTAATAGCTGAGTGGTATTGAACGCCTGTTAAAGGATTTTTTTCATATAAAACTACTTGTGGTGTTTGTGTTGTTACACGTGCTGCGGATTGCGCGCGCTGTAGCCCATCAGGTGTTGTTATCTCAACAGATAAAATATAGTCTCCAAAAAATTTAGGGCCCGCTGTCAGCAAGGTGTTTGCACCAATACCAGAGAGGCTACCCAATACTGTTCCGTTTTTACTCCATGTGTAAATCAGTTCTGAATCACTATATGCTTCTCCTTCGCTATTTCTAAATTCTGCGAGCACCTCTGCTCGTATAGAACTCCCAGATGAATAAAGTGGTCGCCCTTCATAAAACGGCGGAACATAGGTATCGCCTTCCCAAAAGAGAGTAGCTTTTACTGGTGTTATTGCTATTGATTTAGTGAAGACCGCCCCAGTGGCTGTTTTTATGAGTACCCGTAGTTGCTGAGAAGAACCAACGTCACCTGTTGTAAATTTAAAATTTACATCACCTGCTTTTTGTTGACGTACCTCATCATCCAATAACCATACAATAGTAGCTGTGCGAACATTTTCGTTTGAAGACGAGACAGTTGCTGTCACCTCTTGATTAGATTGAGGTAATTCTGGCGATAAATTAATTGAAATTCCTATTTCATCTAAAGAATTTATGGGTTGGGCGTATGTAGTATTCTGAAAAGAAATGAGCAACACAAAAACTAATCCTGCATAAAGGAAAAAACGCATACGTATATTATATAGTGATTTGCATAAATCGGCAGAAATACCTCGTGATAAGTTATTGCATAGTAGTAGGATCAAGCAGCTCTCCTGATGTTATTTTTGTTTCCTTGGTGTTTGATATTGTCTCCCTCCACATTAAGGTACACTACATCGTCTGATAGTTCATTGTATTGTGCGATTTTTCGACTTTGTCGTCTTACTTTCCATAAGTTTGTAGCATACACGAGTACTACGAATATGAGGTTTGTGGGAGCAAGTGCGAAACTCAGTGTTTCAACAAAGAAACTTCCAATAATGACTGCGACAGTACGTAAAAACGCGCCCTTCTCAAATTCAAATAAATACAACTGAATTGAGACTACGAGGCTAAAAATGAAACCAACAAACGCACCTAATATAGGGATAAGCCCTATGCTGAAATCAAGTACTATAGCAAGAATGGCAAGGAAGAGAAGCAACGGCAATGAAATCGCGTGCACTTTTTTTGTAGAGGTAGGCATATACTATTTTATTTCATGTATATTAGTTGCTTGCGTAGAAGCAGGTGTTTCAGATAGTTCTTGTTTTGCTTTTTTAATTGCAAGAATTTGTGATGGGTCAGAGGTAATAATTTGGTCTTCCGTATAACTTGCAATAACTTTTATTGCAACGTGCTTTAATCCAGCGAAGAAAATACCCTCCCCTACGTCTGACTCGAGCAACAAGTATTTTTCCTCATCTGAAAGTTTAAATGTTTCTTGAATGAGATCGATCGACGTTGGTGATTGGCGAAGCAAAATTTGAATAGACGAGTTAGTGATCATGGCTTTACCATACGTACTGCTTAAAAAGTCAGCAACGTCTTGGGTAATTGTTGCAAGACCGAGATAATACTTACGTCCACGTTTTGCTATTCCAAATAAGAATGATGCAGTATCTTCTGATTTCATCATCCACCATGCCTCATCGATAATAAGGAGGCGTTTTCGAAGTTCTTTTCGAACCATGTTCCAGATATAGTGCGTCACTAAGTACATCGCAACTGGCTTGAGCTCGTCTTCCATGTCACGGACGCTAAAGACAACAAAGCGTTTGTTCATGTCAATATTTGTAGGGCGATTTATGAAACCAGCCCACGTACCACGGGTGTATTTCGAAAGACGCTGGACGAGAGATTCAGAACCCTCTAGCCCGGAGAGTACTAGTTCGAAATCGGAAAGTAGTGGAGGCTCTAAATTAGCAAAATCAGAATTTGGCGTGATATCTTTTAGCGCATACGTTTCCGTGATAGCTCGGTCTATAATTGCATCTTCTTCAGGGGTAAGACCCCCAAACATAATACGAAATAGTCCTACCAAGGTAATAATGTTGTTTCGAAGAATATCAGCAGGACTCTCGTCTTCGCGAGGTGTCGGAAGATCAAATGGATTGATGTGGTGTTGCGAAGAAAGAGAGATATTGAAGTAGCGCCCACCAGTAGTTTCTGCCAAATACTCATACTCTCGTTCAGGGTCAATAACGATAACATCAGCATCAAACATGAGTGAACGAACAATCTCCAGTTTCGTCATGTACGACTTGCCTGCACCTGATTTCGCAAATACGACAGAATTATAGTTTTCTAAAGAGAAACGATCAAAGAGAACGAGACTTGAGTTATGTCGATTAATACCATACAAAATTCCCCTATCACTCGTAAGGTCAAACGAAACAAACGGGAAGATGCTTGAAAGTGGGGATGAGTTAAGGTTTGAATGAACCGATAGAGCGTCTTCTGCTATAGGCAAGACACTTTTAAAACCTGGTTCCTGTTGAAAGAGTGCAGGTTTTAGATAGACAAGACGGGACTCCAGAATGGAACGTATTTCTGATTCAGTTTTATCTATTTCATCTCGCGTATCCCCATAGATAGTTATGTAGAGACCAATCTTGAACATTTTTTCTTGCGCTTGTTGGAGTTGGTCTCTTAAGTATTCAAGATCAGAGTAAGCGGTGTCTAGCACAGGGTCTCTCACAAGTCCTTTTTGTTGTCGAATGGATATCTGACTTTCAACTTCAGCCACCTTCTTCTGAAACTTACGAAGCACGGTAGTTGTTTCCATTGGGTGAACAAAAATAGATACATCGAATACCTTATCGAGGTTAATAATTGGAGAAAACCAACCAGTAGAGAGAAATCGAGGATACGAAATAACAAAAAAAGTACGTGCTACTTTTTCGCCGAGGTTAAGTTCACGAGGTGTTATTTGCAATGCTGAAGGCGCTATAACATCTTGGAGTTCAAGAACACCATGTTTATAAATCTCTTCTGGAAGAATAGGAACTATATCCTTTACCTTTTTCTTCTGGTTACCTAAAAAATCAAAAAAAGCCATAAACCTACTTGTATTATACCTGTTCAAATCAAACCAAACACACTGCACTGGGGAGCACTTAGTTAAGTGCTTCTATCATTTGTTTTGGTTGATCTTGCTCTCCTGGGTTAAATATCTTATAGAGCAGTTCTATTATTTCTTCAGTGTCCAATTGTACAGAGCGTACTCCGGTGCGTATAAGTCCTTGTTGCACTATTGCCATGCGTTGATCTAACTGCGAAACATTTTCTTGGAATTCGTTCTTTTTGGTAACTGCTTTGCGTGCGGCATTTTTTGATTTCGACCATGGGAGCGAACTTAGCATTCCTGTATTTATAGTAATTGAAGCTGGAGAATATGGAACAATCACAAAAAATTGTTTGGTCATAATATCAGCTCCCTCCACGAAGCTCTTAATGAATTCCATGTACTCTCGTATCTGGATTCGCATCAGGTCATCCATAGTACGCTTGTACTCCACCTCAAGTGTTTCTATATACGGCCGTATGTCGAGCTCTCTTGATTGGATGTAAATTTGAATTGAAAAATCTAGTGAGTTAAAGAAGTTCTGGAACTGCATGATAAATGCACTTTGTTCATCCTCACTTTTAAGGGCAAAGTTTAATGAAGAGGCCATAAGAACACCTCTTAGACCACCGTTATTCAAAACGATAACACCGTCCCGCACTTCTTTTACTGGTACGAAATCTTGAGATGATTGTGCTGATTTATTTGCTTGCGGCATAACTATAATGTTTCTTTTTCATGATCAAGACGAATGCGTTCGTTGATATCAAGACTCCACGCGAGACTTTTAAGTTTATTTTCTGATACTGATGGAATATCTTGTTGTGATTGAGGAAGAGACGTTTCGGTTTGAGTACGTTTTTTGGTGTTCGTATAGTTTGAGTTCCAGAGATAGAGTTTTTTATGCACAAAGTACATAAAGGCAGCTTCAAGTGTCACAATAAGTGGTTTTTTATTTACCTTTACAAACGCAAGTGCTGCTGCAAAACCTACAATTGCGACAGCAAGTGGTATTGCGATAAGTGTTGGAAGATAACGCCACAGTAAGAATCCTACCCCAGCTCCTCCAGCGACATATATAAATTGCTTAAGTGTAAGCGGACCGAAGATTTTATCTTCTACATCAGTAAATTGCGGCACTTGAAATTGCATACCTTATTTCTTAATGAGCAGAATCTAGAGTAATATATAGGTTTGCTCGAATGTACTCAGTATTGTTCCCTGCGTAGACAATCGGCTTACCGCGTTACTCGCGATGCGCTCTTACTCGTTAAGTATCGCACATTACATTTAGTATGCCCACGAAAAAATGGGGACGAAATTGTTTCTAATCGATAGATTCTCTGTACGGATCTTCTTGTACATCAAATCGTTCATTGCTTTTTTGACCAATCACATATGCAGTAGTATCTGAGGGACTTGCTTTCCTTGTATTTTTTGAAGGAGATACGGTTTCTCGCTGTAGTGATTCACTGTCAAGATGTGTTTGCATTTTTTCACGAATTGGCTTGAACACTTGCATAGCTATATCGTCAACAAGTTTTTGTGCCACATCTTCTGCAATACCAACTTCTTCTGCAATATTTTTTGCCATATTTTCAGGATCCTCTAAACCTAAAAGAGTAAGCATGATTTCATTTTCTAAAAGAGTCCATTGGTCGAGATGGAGCTTATAGTTTGATGCTAACTCGCGAAGTTTTTTTTCTACACGTGTATCAGAAACAGCTTCTTGTACTGCTTCGGGCAGTTCCGAAAATCTTTTCTCAATAAGTGCCTCGATATTTTCTCCTTGTAAATCCATAATAGCTACTTATCTTTTTTAGGTTTTATTATCTTTTAATCTCGAAACAGATTCTTCAGTAGTCTCCGTTTTCTTTAAAATTTTTTCCAACATCATTTCCTCGTTTGTTTTACCTGCTAATTTCTTTGCTCTTTTATCAATTCTTTCTTGTGTCCTCTGACTCCTACCTAACCTTCTGAGTAAACTCTTCTTTTTTTCTTCAACAGGCTTTGCGTCATCTTCACGTGCAAGACTTGGAATTCTTGGCTGATTTACTGTTGTTTGATCAGGACTTACGTTTCCGACATTATGTATAGAAATGTTTTCCAATGAGTTTTTTCTTCTCTGTTCTTCGTTAATTTTTTGAGCCGTTCTTCCGATAGCGTCTCCTGCGCCCTCTATCTCATTTTGTTTTCCACGACTATCTGCGGTGTCTGCGGCTTTGTGAGGTGTATTATCACTTGTTACAACGCTATCGTTTGACGGTGTGCTTTGGATATTAGAAACAGGGGGATCACCTTTTGCTTCTCCCGAAGTACTATTTTCCTGTTGTGGTGGCTGAATCGTTGCTTGGTCAGAGCCGCGTGTCTGTGGTGGTGTCTCTTTGGGAGGTTGTTTATCTGCTTCTTTAGCATAATTTTGATATCTTGCTTCCGTGTCAATCATTTTGTCGTAGTTTCCTACACCAGTACCGAGATTAACCCCTGCACTTTTAAGACTTTTTGCAAGACTCTTTGAATCACGAATATCGAAAGAGGTGTCCGCAGCTTTCTTGGATGCATTTAAAGCTAATCGTGAAGGAATACTTCTTAGAGGGTTTCGACTACCAGCATTTCTTCGCAAGAATTTACTTTCAGATAAATCAGTTGCTCCTCTTCCGATAGTGCTTCTACCAACGCGACCAGCAAC